>Ga0182024_10014081_pt1 | contig 15502 bp, 11 predicted proteins | sample P32metaG_FD_120480 | JGI IMG/M metagenome (GOLD analysis project Ga0182024, IMG submission 120480) | Permafrost microbial communities from Stordalen Mire, Sweden - P3-2 metaG (Illumina Assembly) | ecosystem: Environmental > Terrestrial > Soil > Wetlands > Permafrost | place: Sweden: Stordalen... | reverse complement strand
TGGGACGGCAAAGACGCAGATCGAGCTATTGGGCACGGCGCTCGACAACTACAAACTGGACAACGGCTCTTATCCGACGACCAATCAGGGGTTGAGCGCGCTCGAGTCGAAGCCAACGCGGGATCCCATACCGCTGGACTGGCGCGGGCCCTACCTCAAGCGCGACGTGCCCGCCGATCCGTGGGGCCGGCTCTACATCTATAAGAGTCCGGGCGACCACAATCGGACTGGGTACGACCTCTCGACGCTGGGACGTGACGGACAGCCGGGCGGAAGCGACGAAGACGCCGACATCACGAACTGGAAGCAGTGACGGCTGGAGCGTTTGGGACTGACAGCGTGCAGGACAGCGGGTCGAGAGCGAGGGCGCGCGCAGCGGCGGAGCTGCGCACATCGAACGCGCAGCTTCCGGCGGGTGCGACGAGAAGCGTGAGCGGGGCAGTGGCGATCGGAGCGATGCGGCCGGCCGCGCCGTCCGTCTCCAGTGGAGATAAGCCACCTTCCATATGCCATCTGCCTGATGGGTCGATCCGGAGGTACACCGTCTCGCCGCGGCGGGCGGCGGCGTCGCGCGCGCTCTCGATCACGGTCTGCACCGGTGTGGTGCCGGACCGGGGGCGAAGCAGGGCCGGGAGTGTGACCGCGGCCACGAGTGACAGGATCGCGAGCACGACGATCAATTCGATCAGCGTAAAACCCTGGGCAAAACCGTGGCGTTTGCGCATCACGAATCAACGTACGCGGCGGGCAGGACTGGCCGCAACGGCGATGCGAGTCGTTACACGCATCACGACACGCTTCACGCGTTCGCGTACGGCCGAGCTGTGTCACGTGTTCAAGACAATCGCGTGTCATCATGCGGTCGCGACCGTGACCGGCCCGATATCTATGCTGCCTACTGTCCCTCCAGCCCCAATACCGTCGGGGCGTCCGCCAGCACACGCGCGGTGCACACATTCAGCGGAGGACAGACGATGAAAGGAGTCGCACTACGGAAGACAGTCGCAGGTTGCGTGATCGGTGCCGGATGCGTGGTTGGCATACCGGTGCTGGCCCGCGCGCAAGCGGCGGCGGCCGAGGCCGCGAAGGATGCTACCCGGAGCGGCGAGAGCAGCAACGACCACAACACGCGGACGCCGATCAAGCACGTGATCTACATCATCGGTGAGAACCGCACGTTTGACCACGGGTTCGCGACGTTTGTGCCGCGCGAGGGGCAGACCGTGTGGAATCTGTTGTCAGAGGGCATCATCAGGCCCAACGGCAGCGCCGGTCCGAACTGGAAGATTGCGCAGCAATGGCAGGCGACCGAGACCAAGAACTTCTCGGTCCATCCGGAGAAGACGGAGCCGTTCACCAGGCTTCCGGAAATCAACACCGATGGGGCGCCCACGGCCGCGCCATTCCAGACCGTGGCGGAAGTGCAGGACACCGAGCCCGCCTTGCCGCGGCGCAGCGACTTCGAGCTGACGACGGGCGGGACGGGGCAGCCGGGCGATCAGGTCGATCAGCGATTCCCGGCGCGCCTGGCGGATCGTCCGTTCCAGATCAGCCGTTACGTGCCGTACGACTCGTATACCAGCAGCCCTGTCCACCGCTTTTATCAGATGTGGCAGCAGACCGATTGCGACATCAAGCAGTCGACCGAGCGGAACCCGAGCGGCTGCCGCTCCGACCTGTTCCCCTGGGTCGAAGTCCAGAACGGCACGGGTGGCAACGGCGAGAAGCTACCCGCGGGCTTCAACGACGAAACGACGGGCGAAGGCGCGACGTCGATGGGGTTCTTCAACGTGCAGGCGGGCGACGCGCCGTACTTCACGAAACTGGCGCGTGAGTATGCGCTGAGCGACAACTATCACCAGGCGATCGAGGGCGGCACGGGCGCGAACCACCTCATGGTCGGCTTCGGCACGACGATCTACTACGCCGATTCGACGGGCGCGCCGGCCACGCCGCCGATCAACCAGATCGAGAACCCGGAGCCGCAGCCGGGTACGAACAACTGGTATACCCAGGATGGATACGGTGGCGGTTCGTACGTCCCCTGCTGGGACGCGTCCAAGCCCGGCATCGGCGGTGTGCGCGAGTATTTGAATTCACTGCCGTACAAGACGATCAAGGGCGACTGCGTCACGAACGCCTACTACCTGGTCAACAACTACAACCCTGGCTACCTCGGCACCGGCCAGCCGGCGCCGCTGGGAGCCAATATCTTCACCGTCCCGCCGACGACGCAGAACAACCTCGCACTGTTGCTGCACGACCACCACATCTCGTGGAAGTACTACGGCGAGGGATGGGCGAACGGCACCGAGACCGGCGAGGCGAGCACCTATTGCAACATCTGTAACCCGTTCCTGTATTCGAAGCAGGTCATGACGAACCCGGATCTGCGGAAGAACCTGCAGGACATCACCGATCTGTACGCCGACATCCAGAGCGGCAAATTGCCCGCAGTGTCGATCGTCAAGCCCGATGGATTCCTCGACGGGCACCCGGCGTCATCCAAGTGGGACCTGTTCGAAGGCTTCACGAAGAAGATCGTCGAGATGATCCAGAAGAACCCCAAGCTCTTCTCGGAGACGGCGATCATGATCACCGAGGACGAGGGCGGTGGGTACTATGATTCCGGCTACATTCAGCCGCTCGACTTCTTCGGCGATGGCACACGCATTCCGATGATCATTGTGTCGCCGTACACCAAGGGTGTGGGCATGGTCCACTCCTACGGCGACCACGTGTCATTCGACAAGTTCGTGGAGGCCAACTGGGGCCTGCCGACGCTGGCGAAGAACACGCGCGACAATCTGCCGAATCCGATCACGGCGCGTGACAACCCGTACGCTCCGGTTAACGCTCCGGCAATCAGCGACATGATGGACGTGTTCGACTTCTCGCATCACTTCGACGGGCGGTAGCCCGATCGAACGAGTGACACGACCGGCCGGAGCGGTACTGCCGCCCCGGCCGCGTCGTGTGTTCGCTGGCGTCGTGCGAGGCCGATTATTGCGGGCGCGGTCCCAAATACTCGATCGCCTTCTCGAGCACCTCGTCCCGTCCGGCACGGATGCCCGCGAGCGTAGGGCGCGCGAGGACATCGGGCTGCAACCCCACCCGTTGGAGCTGTCGTCCATCGACATGCCACACTCCCTGACCGCTGAAGTGGACGGAGATCCCCCCCGGCACGGAGAAACTCGTCACATCGCCATCCGCGCCTTGGGTCGGGCTTCCAATGAATTTCGTACCGTTGGCGGCCTCGAAAAACAGCCCGCTGTGTTCGGCCTGGCTGACCGATCGCTCGTCGATCAGCAGCACCGTCCTCCCGTGGTACCGCCATTTGTCGGTCGCGGGCAGCCGTTGAACGAACGTCTTCACGACCTGCGAGCTGAGGATCTCGCCGTTTGGCAGATCCGGGGACATGGACTCCCGGAGTCTGAACATCGCCGCTGCCACGTCCGTCTTGTCCGTCAGCCGCGGCGCGATCTGCCAGGCGGTTCCTTGGGGATAGCCCCGATCATCGAAGATGATGCCGGGACAATCCTTGAACTTCTCGAACATTTCATCGACTCGCGCCTGGGGCAGGCGATCGAGGTCGGCATAGCCGATGTTGCCGGGCAAGATCCGTAGGATGTCACTGCTTCGGTCGCCCATGGTCCGCAATGCGTATTCCACCTTACGTTCCACGGTGACGTCTCTCACTCGGTCGTGGACATCGCGGATGGTGTACGTTGCCACCGAATCCTTGGGCCCTCGCACGAGGCTCCGTTCCGTGGCGTAGAACATTCCGGCCTGCGGAGTCGAATGTGCCAGGTACCGGAGTCGCTCGGCAATTCGCCGGCTGGCGTCTTCACCGTCCACCTTCACGATCACATCGCCGATCTCGAACCCGGCCGCCGTTGCGGCGTCTGCGTTGGTGAAGCCGGTAATCACCGGCACATCATCGATCATCCGGATGCGTATCGGCGCACTGGCCTCGCCAAAATACTTCTGCAGCACGGGGCTAACAACGGCTCCGTGACTGTCGTGGATATGCGTCACCATCTCAGCCACCGCGAGATGGTACTCGAGGGCGTTCGTGGCGCGCTCCATCCGGGGAATGAATTGGCGCAGCGTCTCGTCCCAGTCTTCGCCCATCAGATCCTTGTACGGGAAGAAGTAGTTGATCACGGCCCAGATCCGGAATGCCGCGAGCACACGATATGGAGCGGACGGATACGGCACGGCGTCGTCGGTGCGATCTCGTCGAGTGCGTGCGCGCTCGGCCAGCGGCGCGTGGGACGGCGACGGAAAGCTGACTGTCGTGGCCAGTCGGAGCGCCGCGCGAAACGCGGGGTTCTGCTCGCCCGTTCGGCCGGACAGCGGTACGGTCAGCGTGGGCCGGTACCCGCGGGCCCCATTCTCATAGACCAGATCGCCCAGTCGAATTTGCGACTGCACGCTGTCCGGAAGGTTCACCGTCTGGGTGCTGACTGACGCGTCCTCGTCGGACGACCCTTCGGCCACGATCGCCGCCCGGCCGGCGGCCTGGGATGCGAGCGCCATGTCTGGCAGGTCGGCGCCGGGTCCGACGATGAAGACGACCGGGATATCGCGTGCACCGTTCCCCGGCACGATCGGTAGACGATGCTCCTCGTAAAACCCCGAGCTGTATCCCTCGCCCGGACTGTCCGACACGTACCCCACGTGCATCCGCCGGCGCTCCGCCGGAACGTCGAGCGCCGTCGTCGTGAACCATCCGCCGAGGCCGATGAGGGAGATCTCGTACGAGACCATTTCGGTCTCGTCTTTCGAGGGCGGCACCGAGGGACGCAGGTCGAATATCACCGCCCGGGCTGTGGGAAGCTGTTTCTTGAGGGCGGCCAACCGGACGAGCGTCGAGTCGACGTCCTGGAGCTCCGCGTAGTTCGTCATCGCGACCACGAGGATGCCGTTCGCGGTCCGTCGGACTGTCGGCTGCCGTCCGGACGGCGCCGCCGAATATTGCGGCGCTGGTGGGGCGCCATTCAGCACTCGCGTGACCGGATCGCGGATGACCGCGAGCATGTCCGCGATCGCCGCCGAGTACTGCGCGCGATCCTGTGCCGAATCCACCTTGGGGATCGCGCTAACCAGCGCGCCGTCCCAATCGATGTCGGTCCGGTCCGCGAGATACGGATGGAAATACGTCACGGCCGCCCACAACTTGGCGAGTGCCACCAACCGGTCGATGCGACTGGAGTCGCTTTGCGGCGCCTGGGCGGAGGCAACCTGCAGGTTGGTGATAATGGCAGCGATCACCATGGTGGTGCGACGGACTCGAGACTGCAAATGCATCGACTTTCCCGTTTGCACGACAATGCCGCGACTGGACGGCCTTGTGACGGCGCCCTGGCCGCCACGGATGGACGGCCGGGGCGGAATTGCCGCTCCGGCCGTCGTATTTCTCGTTATGGCGAAAGTAGAAAGTAGAAAGTAGAGAAGAAAAACAGTCCTCAGGGCGAGGAGGCCGACGCCGTCGCGGAAGGTGTGCTGTAGCGCTTGTACCAACTCAGCATGTAGAGCTGTGTTCGGATCGCGTTCGTTGGCTTCTGGCCACCGGTGCCGTGGTACTCGCTGTCGAAGCGGAGCAGCGTCGTCGGGACGTGCCGCATCTTGAGGGCGACGTAGTACTCCTCGCTCTGCGGCATCGGGGTACGACGGTCCAGCTCACCTGTCATGATCAGCGTGGGGGTGGTCACGTTCTTGACGTACATGATCGGTGATTCCTTGAGCCACGCGCCGGGATCCTCCCAGAACGGCTTGTCGAACCACCCGAACGTGAAGAGCGGGAGATCTGTCTCGCCCGCCATGCTGATCCAGTCGATGACCGGACAGCGCACCGCGGCGGCCGCGAAGCGAGTCGTATGACCGATGACCCAACTCGAGAGGACGCCGCCGCCACTGCATCCGCCGACGAACATGCGCTTGCTGTCGATGTAGCCCCGGCCGATGACGGTGTCCACGGCGGCCATGAGGTCGTCGTAGTCCACACTCGGATAGGCCTTGCTGATGGCCGCGCCGAATGGCGTGCCGTAGCCGGTGCTGCCGCGCGGGTTCACGAAGAGGACGACGTAGTTGTTCGCCGCGAAGTTCTGGTGCATGTAGCTGAACGCGACATTGTATTCCGCGTGCGGGCCGCCGTGGATCTCCATGATGAGCGGGTACTTCTTCGACGGGTCGAAGCCCGGCGGCTTGATGACCCAGCCCTGGATGTGCGCCCCTCCGCTCGACGTGTAATTGATTTCTTCCAGCGTCCCCAAGCGGATCCGCGAGAGGGCAGCCTCGTTGACGTGCGTGAGCTGCACCGGGTCGGGCGCCTTCGCGTGCAGATCGATGCGGGCGACTTCCGGGGGACGCTGGGCGGTGGCGCGCGTGATGGCGGCGACGCCGGTGTTGGAGATGGAGCCGAGTGATACGACCATCGGGCCGGAGGTGACGGGGCGGATGGGACCGCCGGCGGCTGGTGCGAAGTGAATGTTGTTCGCGCCGTGGTCCTCGGCCACGAAGTACACGCCGCTCGCGTCGTGGGCCCAGTGGAGCTCGACCGCGTCGCGATCGAACGACTCGGTCAGCGCGTGGGCGTGCGACCCGTCGATGTCCATCACGTAGATGTTGCTGGTGCGGTACGTCTGCTCGGCGGTGGGGAAGCCGATGTAGGCGATGTGGCGGCCGTCCGGCGAGACCGAAGGCGAGCGCCAGAATCCGTGCTCGGTGGTGAGAGCGTGCGTCGTGCCGGCCCCGGCATCGACCGCGTAGAGATTGGCGTCGCGGTAGTGGTAGTCGCCGTCCGGTTCATCGAGACCCTCGACAATGATGGTCTTGCCATCGGGCGTCCAGTCCCAGCCGACAGGTCCGGAGGAGAGGCCATCCATGCGGGCGCCGACATTCCAGTCGCCGCTCGTGAGCTGCCGTGCGGGACCGCCATCGACGCTGACGACGAACAGGTGGCGGAAGCCAGGTTCCTGGAAGCCACGGCGGTCTTCCTTGTAATGCAGCGACTCGACGATGCGGGGCGCCTTGGTCCAGTGCGCCGAATCGGGGGCCTTGGGCATGTCGATCGCCCAGGTAACCGGCTTGGGGACGAAACTGGTGAAGCCGAGCGATTTGCCGTCGGGCGACCATTTGATGTCGGCCGGGGATTCCGTCAGGTGTGTGAGCTGCGTGGGGCCTTGTTCGCCTTCGGCCCACCGCATGTAGATCTGGGCGCCTTTGGGCTCGCCGTCGTCGAGGTACGCGATGCGGGTACCGTCGGGTGACCATCGTGGGTCGGAGCCCTTCGTGAGCATGCGGTTGTGGGAGCCATCGGCGCGCATGATCCAGAGCGTGGACTCGTACTTGTCCTCGACCTTGTTGACCCAGCGCCGCGTGTAGACGATTTGCGATCCGTCGGGCGAGATCTGGGGGTTGCTGACGGCTTCGAGGTCGAAGAAGTGCTCGACGGTCAGCAGCGTGTCCGACGGCGTTTCTTGCGCAGCGGCCCGGCCCAGGGCCACGGTGATGGCAGCGAGGGCGAGGGCGACAATGCGGTGTGCGCGCATCACGAAATCTCCGGAGATCCAGGGTGTGAGGGATGCTACGCACGGGGCGGCCGGCCGTCCACTACGGCGCCCCATCACCCTCCCCAAGAGGGGTATAATTCGGGTCATGCGAGGGCCGGTCCTGCTGGCCGGGGCGGTCGCGCTCGCCGGGGTAGCTGGCGCGCAGGAGGCCGCGGTCGCCGTTGGCCGATATCGCGTCGACGTCTGGCGGGCAGAGCATGGTATGCCCGAAAATGTCGTCCGGCGCGTTGTCGAGAGCGGCGACGGCTATCTCTGGCTGGGGACGACCGCCGGTGTGTCTCGATTCGATGGCGTCCGATTCACTGTCTTTGATCACGTCACCACCCCTGCGTTTCAGGGGCGTATCGACTACGACATTCAGCCGATGCTCGAGGACGGGAAGGGCACACTCTGGATCGCCACCGATCGGGATCTTGTTCGATATGCGAACGGGCTGTTTGTCCGTGATGCCGCGCTCGACGATTCGATTGTAGGGGAGACAATTGCTGGTCTGGCGGCGGATTCCAGCGGCACGCTCTGGGCGCTCACCGATCGTGGCCGGCTGCTGCGCCGGGAAGCGGGACGGTTAGCGCCGGTCTCCATCAGGGGGCTACCGAGAGCGCCTGGCCAATCGATCGTCGCCGGCGATAGCGGGCAGCTCTGGCTGGGGTTTCGGGGTGAAGGGTTGGTCAGTGTTCGTCCGCGGGATGGTACGATCGCGCGCGTCCTGCCGGGCGAGAACGTCAGATCGATCCTTCGCGCGAGTGATGGAACCATGTGGGCCGGCACCACGAGCGGGATTGCTCACATTGCAGCGGGCCGCGCCGAGCGCCTGCGCCTCCCCGGCCCGTCTCCGTGCGCACCAGTCACGGCCCTCGGTGAAGACGGCGACGGTGGCCTGTGGATCGGCACCGAGGGTCACGGCCTGTGTCGCTTCGCCGCTGGCCAGACGACACAACTGACAGCGCAGAGCGGCCTTCTCTCGAACGACGATGTCACGTCGGTGTACGCCGGCCAGCGCGGGACCATATGGGTCGGTACGCGTCACGGGCTCAACCGGTTTCGGCCCGTGCAGATGTCACCGCTCACGACTCGGAACGGGCTGCCGACTGACGTCCCGGGAGCGATCGCGATCGACCGATCGGGCGCGCTCTGGCTGGCGCCTCGTACTGGCGGACTGTATCGCGGGCGGTACGCTGACAGCGGAGCGTTTGTGGCCGTCACAGCGGGCCCGCTGTCATTCGATGTCGTGACGTCGATCGCCATTGCCCCGGACGGCACGTTGTGGTTGGGATCACTGCGGTCAGGGTTCCTGCGATATCGTGACGGCTCGTGGCGCGCGTTTGGCATGGGAGAGCGACTCGCTGCGCGTTCGGTGAACGCCGTGCTCGCCTCGCGCTCGGGCGTGGTGTGGGTCGCCACCAATGGCGGACTCAAACGACTGTCGCACGATCGGATCACGACATATGCGGTACGCGACGGCATGGCCGACAGTGTTGTCTCGTCGCTCGCCGAGGACCGGAGCGGCGTGATCTGGGCTGGAACGCCGAGCGGTCTTTCGCGGATCGGCGCGGGCGACAGTGACGGACCCACGATCACGAGCTATCACGTTTCCGATGGCTTGGGCGCGAACGCGGTGACGGCTGTCTATGGCGACGCCGGCGGTGCCTTGTGGGCTGGGACGCTCGGTGGCTTGACGCGGGTCTCCGGTGGACGATTGGTAACGCTCCGGAGCGAGCATGGCCTGACACCGGAGCTCGTGACCGCGATCACCGAAGACGGCCGTGGCTATCTCTGGATGGCTGGGTTCCACGGACTCATGCGCGTGCTGCTGACAGAGCTCAACGCGGTTGCGGACTCTGTCGCCCGGGGGCGGCCCGGGCAGCTCAGCTCCCTCCTTACGTTCCTGCCGATTGACGGGCTCCCGAGCCCAGAGGTGGCGGTCAACGTGGAGTGGCCGATCGCCTCAGCGCCGAACGGGCGGCTGTGGTTCGCGATGGAGCGCGGACTCGTCTCGTTCGACCCCGCGCGAATCCGAGCCGATGCAGATCCGCCGATCGTGCACGTCGAGAAAGTCCTGATCGACGGTATCGGAGCGGCCCTTGACCGGCCACTCGTCATCGGTCCTCGGGTGCGCCGCCTCGAGTTCGAGTACACGGGCGTGAGCCTTCGTGACGGGCGTCGCGTGCGTTTCCGCTATCGGCTCGACGGGTTCGACACCGCCTGGGTCGACGCCGGCGCGACGCGAACGGCATCCTATACGAATCTGGGACCGGGCCGCTATCGGTTTCACGTCGCGGCCCGGGCACCGGATGGACCGTGGAACCCGGCTGAGGCCGCGCTCGCGCTCCGCATCACGCCGCCGTTCTACCGCACGCCGTGGTTCGTGATCGGGGCCCTGATCGCGACGGCGCTCGCGGTGGCAGCCGCTCTCCGCGCGCGGACGCGTGTACTCGAAGTGCGATTCGCGGCCGTGCTCGCGGAACGCACTCGGCTGGCGCGTGAGATCCACGACACACTACTCCAGGGATTTACCGGTGTTGCGCTCTCGCTGCGCGCGGCGACGCGCCGCCTCGACGCGAGTACGGCGTCCACGAAGCCGCTCGACGACGTGCTCGCGCTTGCCCAGAGAACCCTCGCCGAGGCGAGGCGGGCGGTGTGGGATCTCCGGGAGCCCGCGCAGGCGGACGAACCTTTTCCCGTCGTGCTCGAGAATGCCGTCCGGCAGATGGTCGCCAGGACGACGCTGGCCCTCGAGTGGTCGATGTCGGGGCGTCCGCAGCCGCTCGGCCCCGACGTCGAGGGCGTACTGTTGCGAGTCGGGCAGGAAGCATTGACGAACGTCGTGAAACACGCATCCGCGAGCCGCGTGTGCGTGGCATTGGTATACGAGCGCCGTCTCGTGCGGCTCACCATTCGCGATGATGGGTGTGGGTTCACCGTCGACCCTTCCTATCGATCGTATGGTGGTCATTGGGGGCTGCTCGGTATGCAGGAGCGATCCGAGCAGATCAATGCCGAGCTTCGCATCGTCAGTGAAGAGGGGAAAGGCACCGAGGTTGCGATAACGGTGCCGTATGCGTGAGCTAGCCCCCGAACGGGTAGCCCCAAGACTCCACGTCCGGGGAAGTGGCGGCCGCAACCCGTAACCCTATCGTTGACCCATGGCCTCGACTCCTATTCGCGTCATGGCAGCGGACGATCACCCGATCGTCCGTGCCGGTCTGGCCGCCGTCATCGGTGAAGAGCCGGATCTGGAGTTCGTGGGAGAGGCGGCGAATGGGCAGGAGGCAGTGGCACTGTACCGCGCGAAACAGCCGGATGTGGTATTGATGGATCTCCGGATGCCCGTGCTCGGGGGCGTGGAGGCCATCCGCGCCATCCGCTCGGAGTTCCCGTCGGCGAAGATCATTGCACTCACGACGTACGAGGGAGATACCGACATCCACCGCGCGCTCGAGGCGGGGGCCGTGGGGTACCTATTGAAGGAGATGCTCCCGACCGACGTGGTCGATGCGGTGCGGTCGTTCACCGCGGCCAGCGCATCATCCCGCCGGGCGTCGCGGGTCGTCTCGCCGAGTACACGCCGAGGGTCGATCTCACGCCCCGCGAGCGTGAGGTGCTCGAACACGTGGCTCGTGGTTGCAGCAACAGCGAGATTGCGCGGGCGATCGGCCGTACCGACGAGACGGTCAAGATCCACTTAAAACGGGTCTTCGAGAAGCTCGGTGTTGCCGGACGGACTGAAGCCGTGATGGTGGCGCTCCAGCGCGGGATCATTCACCTGTAGCGGGCTCGTACGCAGACAGCCACTGCGCGGCATCGTCGATGTCCCGAAACACCTCGATCGGCGGACCAATGCTATCGCCGGTCACGTCGCTCAGTGTCACAAACAATCGGGCCATGCCGTACATGACGTCGTGGTCGGCTACGATAGCCGCTGGACCACGATTGCGGTGCGACCGCTGACTGTGGATTCGGTGTGCGAGCGATCGGACCTGGTCTACCGACATGCTCGTCTCGCATCCGCGAAAATCGATTAATCCCGAATAGGTGATTCCTCCATCCCGTTCCTCGATCTGGACGTGGCGTTCCACGTCGGCGTACGTCACAACACCGGTACATCGCACCAGCACGCGTCGTTGGGTGTGGTCCACAGTGATCGTCACAGACATACATACTCCCCGCAGGACGTTTCTCGGGCATTACACACGCGCAGGCATATCTTCGCGGTAGTCGCAGGATAGGAGAGGGCGAGCGCCACTGACATCGCCGGGGCGGGGACTCTTCTTGTACCTCGATTGGGGAATTGGCTAAATCCAGAAAGGGGAAAGGAGAAAGGAGACAAAACGGGGCGGCTGGCCAGCGGCATGCACAAACTGAAGCATGTAAGTCGTTGTGTTTGTTAGGTTACGGGATGAGAACCGCGCTCGTGCGCCTCCGTCCTCGCGTACTACCGCAACATTAGATGGCGACCGGCCGCATCCGGCGGGACGGGTGGGAGTTCTGGGCGCTCGTCGCGCTGTCGATCGGAGGTGTGGTACAGATCCTCGGGCTGCCGCTCATCGTCGGCGCGCTCGAGGATCATTGGGGTTACACGGCGGCGTACTCCGGCTACATCACGTCGGTCGATCTGGCCGGGCTGTTCGTCGGATCCGTCACCACATCGATGTGGGCGAGCCGGATCAACTGGAAGCGGTACGTCGCGGCGGCGCTCGTCCTCTGTATCGTCATGAATGTGCTGTGTGTGTGGTTTCACGCACTCGGCGTCCTCATGGTGCTGCGGTTTGTGGCGGGGCTGGCATCCGGTGTCGCGTACGCGTCGTCACTGACTCTCATGTCACGCGTGCAGGATACGGCGCGCGGCTTTTCCATCGTGATCTTCGCGCAGGTCGTGGCAAACGCCGCGGTGCTCGAAGTGTTTCCCGTGATCGATGCCAGGTGGGGGCCCGGCGGGCTGTTCGTCACGATGGCGATGGTGATGGCGGCGACTGCGGTCATCGTGCCGCGGTTGCCGGGGCGGGATCCGGTCGCCGAAGCGGGCATCGTGGCGACGGACGGACGGGCGGGTCATGACCCGCCCCTACCAGGGACGGCCGGTGCGGCAGTACCAGTGAACGCCGGCGCCGCAATACCGGGGCAGGCCGGTGCGGCAGTACCAGCGCACGCCGGCGCCGCAATACCGGGGCAGGGCGGCGCGGCATTGTCGCCGCCTGTGACGCGAGTTGCGATGTCGGGGCTGTGTCTTGGAGCGGTGGCGTTGGTCTATGTCGCGATTGGGAGTTATTGGGCGTATGCCGAGCGGATGGGGCTCGCGTTAGATCTCAGCGCCGACCTAGTGCACCACTTGTTGGCCGCCAGCGTGTTGCTCAGCACGATCGGATGTCTCGCTGCATTTCGCCTCAGCCGGACCGTCGGCGAGTCGCGGCCACTGCTCGGCGCGCTCGCTATGCTGTCGGCCGTGCTATTGATCCACAGTGGCTTGCGGCATCCCCTGATGTACGTGGTGACGCTTGGCGTGATGCAGATCTGCTGGAACCTCATTGATATCTTTCAGCTCGGGACGCTCGCCATCGTCGATCCGTCCGGGCGCGCCGCGGCGCTGGTGCCTGCGGCGCAGGGGATCGCGCTGGCGGCGGGGCCCGCGGCAGGCGGTGCGGCGTTGACGGCCGGGCGGGGGTACTGGGCGGTGCTACTCTTGGCGGGTGGTGCCGCGGCGTTGGCCACATTGTGTTACTCGATCGTGTACGTCCGCTTTCTCAGAGTGGCGGAGCCACTGGCCCGCACTCACCAACCCGCGATTCCCTGACTTTCGCGCCGATGCCGACAGCCGAGGATGGAGTGGAGCGTGGCGAGTCGCCGATTACCGACGGGTGCCTGCGCATTGCCGGGGGCCATCTGTGGGTGGAGGAGTGCGACGTCGTGTCGCTTGCCGCGCGATTCGGCACGCCGCTCTACGTCATCTCGAGCGCGCAACTGCAGGCGAACTGCCGGGCGTTGCGTTCGGCATTCGAGCGGTACTGGGACGGACCGGTGGAACTGCTGCCGTCGCTCAAAGCGAACTACGTGCTCGCGGTGCGCAGACTGTTGAACGATGAGGGAGTGGGGTGCGACGTCTTCGGCGCGAACGAGTTGTGGACGGCGTTGCGGGCGGGTGTTCCGGCGGCGCGGATCTCCGTGAACGGCTCGGCCAAGAGTTTCTCGCTCCTGCGGGCGGCGGTGTCGGCTGGCGCGACGCTGACGCTCGACAGTGCGCAGGAGCTGGACGACCTGTGCGCGATCACCAGCGAGATGGGCGTCATGGCGCGGGTGCGGCTGCGTGTGCGGCCGGATCATGACGCGCTCACCGAGGGCTCGGACTTCTTCCCGGGCATGGCGATCCGCGATGCGGCACAACTTTACAAGCCGGGGATCGAGCCGGAGGCTGCGCGCGAGATCGGGCGGCGCGCGTTGTCGCACGGGGGGATCGAGCTCACGGGGCTCATGACGCATCTGGGGCGGCACAGCGCGGATCCGGCGGTGTGGGCGAAGATGGCGGCGGGGTTCGGGGAGGTGGTGGCCGGACTCTGCGAGGCATGGGCGCCGTGGCGTCCCAGGGAGCTCGATGTGGGCGGCGGGTTGCCAGCGCCGCGCGATCCCACCCATCCTGACAAGCGGGAGGCGGAGCCCGTCGAGCGGTATGCCGATGCGATCGCGACCAGCCTTCGCGCGTCGCTGGCATCGGGCGGCGTGGAGCCGGTGGGAATCGTGCTGCAGATCGAGCCCGGGCGAAGTCTCTTCGCGGATGCGGGCGTACATCTGAGCCGAGTGGCGCATGTGAAGACGCAGACACGACCCGTGGCGAGCACGTGGGTGGAAGTGGATACGACGGAGATGTTCATGCCGGACCTGCTGATGGAGCACGCGTATTTCCGGCCCGTGTTCGCATCGCGGGCGGACGCTCCGGTTACCGGGACCGCGCACATCGTCGGCATCTCGTGCAACTTCGACCTGATCGCGCGGGATGTTGCCGCACCGCGTGTCGAGGCGGGCGACATCGTGGCGTTTCTCGATACGGGCGCGTATCAGGATGCGGCGGCATCCAACTTCAACGTATTGGCGCGGCCGGGGACGGTGCTCGTGAGTGGCAACCGGGCGCGGCTCGTGAAGCGGCACGAGACCGTCGAGGAAGTGCTTGGCCGGGACCAGCCCGACGCGCCGGCCGCCATCATATGAGTCTGCATCATATCGGGCTGACCGTCTCCGATCTCGAGCGGTCGATTGCGTTCTATGAGGCGGTGCTGGGTGCCACGGTCCGCGAGCGCTCCGAGAACAGCGGCGACGACGTGGCGATGGTGACGGGACTGGCTGGCGCCCGGATCATCGCGGCAGATCTCGATCTGCCGGGTGGCGGGTGGCTGGAGCTCCTGCAGTACGTGGCGCCGCCGGCGGAGCGGCTGGAGCAGCAGCGGCATCAGCCCGGGCATACGCACATCGGCTTTCTGGTGGACGACGCCGACGCGGCGTACGACAGGCTGGTTGCGCGCGGCGCGGTACCGACGTCGCGGCCCGTGCGGATCGTCGAGCCCGGCTCGGCGTGGGATGGCGTGCGAGTGCTGTACGTGTGCGATCCCGACGGGCGCACGATCGAATGTGTGGAGATGCGGGCTATGCCGCGGTAGTGCTCGCAGCCAGTCGGCGAATCAGGCTGGTCGTGCGGATCTCACGTTTCCACGATCGAATCGAGCAGGGGCGGCTCGGCCGGCACCGTTTGGCATCTGAACAGCCTATCGTCGATTACGTTCGCGAGTGTCAATACGATGCTGGGGCTTGGCACATCATGTTGATTTTGCAGGACGTGACTGACGCAATCCACAATTGTGTGGAGGGCACTGGTCTCATCGTCGGCAATTGGTTTTCCGATGCCGTGGCAATGATCCCAGTAATCGGGGGCCGCTAGCACGATG
>Ga0182024_10014080_pt1 | contig 15502 bp, 10 predicted proteins | sample P32metaG_FD_120480 | JGI IMG/M metagenome (GOLD analysis project Ga0182024, IMG submission 120480) | Permafrost microbial communities from Stordalen Mire, Sweden - P3-2 metaG (Illumina Assembly) | ecosystem: Environmental > Terrestrial > Soil > Wetlands > Permafrost | place: Sweden: Stordalen... | reverse complement strand
GTACTGTGCCCTCCATGGAGTGCGGCTTCTACCTCGGGCCAGAGCGCGCGGATCTGGGCCGCCTTGGTGGTGGGCTTTTCCCCACGATGCGCAACGCGGCGGGTGCGGACGAGGCCGATCCAGTTCTCCACGATTTGGGACTTGCGCGCTCTAGCCAACAGAGCCTCCACATATAACGGTCCAGAAATCGTTTTTTGGACAGAAAATCTAACAAATTATTTTTTGGAATCCGTACTGGAAGCTGGGAGTCCCTACATTTTCGGCTGGGCAACTAGAGGTATCCATCCTCGAATAGCTCTGTCACCAACGATCAGCTTCAGATGGACAAAGGGAGGGTCCTCTCGTGAAATTGCTACAAACAATACCCTTGCGGCCGGTCTGCGACAGATTGCAACATTTGCGAAGAAACACGATGTTCTGCGACAACCCAGACAAGCCAACCCATGCAAAAAGGCCAAAAAACACCGGGAAAGGAACATAAAGGGTTGTTTTACGAGGGTGTTGCTTTTCCGGTCTATGCTGTGCATCTTCATCGTGTTGGAGCGTTGCACAGACTCGCTGGCTCGTTTAACATTTGTTTAACGCCCAGGAGATGCGTTGCTCATGAGGAAAAATGCCACGAGAATCACCGGAATTCGTTTCAGCGAGGCCACCTACAAGGCAGTTGTGCAGGCGGCCAAGACCCGCGACTACGCCAGCCCGAGCGCGTTCATGCGGGCGGCCGTCGAAAAAGAGTTGCGAGGCGCCGACGCGACACTCGATGAATCCGAACAGCGCATCAGCGCGTCTCTCGAGAAGTACTCGAAGCAGGTCCGTCGAGTCAGCACGGGGCAGCAGGCTCTCTTCGCCTATATGGATGCGTTAGCCAAAGTGATTCTCAGCACGCTGCCCGATACGGACGAGGATACGAGGAAGGCCGACGTCGCGCGAGGAAAGCTCCGCTACTCCCGATTCCTCAAGAGCGTTGGTGCAAATATGGCGGGCGACGCCCAAGCGGCGCTCATGGAACTGGTGAATCGTGCCCCGGAAGAATGACGACGACAACCCGGAATTTCGGCTACGGCCGGGGAAGCCTCCGATCCCGAGAGAGCGACGGTCATCTCCGGCGTTATCCGTTGCCTTCCGGGCGGTCATGAAATACGCGCAGAGTTCGCGGACCGCGCGGCGTCGGCAAGCTGCGCGGTCGAGGCCGTCTCATTTTCAGCACTGTTCGGTCCGTGTTACCTATTCCGCTAATCGAGTCACCGGGCACTGGCGCGCGCATGGCAAATACATCGTGCGGGAGAGCGCTTCTCTCCAGTCCGACAAAACGGGGTTCTCAGCAGAAACTACTGGCGTCAATATTCCGCTTAGGCTTCACGAGTGGCAGGAGTCGGGCGATCCACGGATCTGGAAACTGATCATCTCCCCCGAATTCGGCGAGAGGCTCGACTTGCAGCGGCTTACGCGAGACGTGATGAGTCGGATGGAAACCGATCTCCACACGTCGCTCGAATGGGCGGCCGTGGCGCATTTCAACACGGAGCATCCCCACGTCCACATCGCTCTCCGGGGACTGGACAAAAGTGGCGAGGAATTCAGGCTGGATAGAGAGTACGTCAGCAACGGTCTTCGATCCGTGGCGCAACATTTCGCCACCGTACAACTTGGCTACCGGACAGAGCAGGACGCCACTCTCGCGCTCCGGCGGCAGGTGCCATTACAGCGCTTCACACCGCTGGACCGGTTGATCGTGGCGCGAACTCAGCCGTTGGATAGAATCTCCGGCAACCTTCAGGTCACGGCTGACCCTACGCGTTCTGGCCTCGGGCGGTTCGCGGCAGTCCGCGAGCAATCGCTGGCGTCCCGGTTGATGACTCTCCAAACGATGGGGCTCTCCCGACCGGACGGACCGCACCAGTGGCAAGTTCGGCGCGATCTGGAGACCGCCTTGAAGGCGATGACGCGCGCGGCCGATAATCAGAAAACGCTCGCCGCCCACGGCGCTCTTCTATCCGATCCGCGCCTGCAACTCAGCGCACCGAACTGGCGCGATATCAACTCGCTGGAGGGCCGCGTGCTTTCGCACGGAGAAGAGGAAGATGGCAGGCGTTACCTCATGCTCGAAGGAACCGACGGGCGAGTTTACTATCTCCGTTACACCCCCGAGCTGGACGAGGCCCGCAGCCGCGGCGACCTCACCACAAATTCGTTCGTGGTGATCAACAAAAGCTTGGATGAGGAGCGCCACCGTCGAATCGTCGTCACGAATCTTGGGAATGCCGAAACGCTCTTTGAGAATCCAGATCATTTCCGATCTCAGGCGAAGCGGCTAATTGAGCACGGCGTGAATCTTTCCGATGATGAGCGTTGGGGTGGCTGGCTCGGACGGTATTACGAAAAGCTCCGCGAGGCGATTTACGACCTCGGCGACTCGAAGGCTAGATCTCGAAACCGCAGCCTGAGTCTGGAACGGTGAGGTTTCGCCGTTAGCCACCAGATTGGAGGAATCAATGAGCCGGAATGACTGAATCTTAGCCTCTTCGAGGGAATTTGCGGGTCTGTGGGGATTGACGAACTGCCAGAAGTCCCGGACGGCCAGCTGGACGGTAAACGCTGCGCGACATATCCGGCCAATTTCTGCCCGCTTCGGTGACAGCTGTTTAAAGCTCGTTTTGGTTCGGCTCCCTCATCATGCTCTTCGCGGAGGCCGCCTACAAGCCCTTCGCTAAGCGTGAGAGGCTGTAGACCATAGATGCCAGCCAACGAAGCGTTTCAGGCGTGCTGCGCTTCGTCCGCATGTAAGCCAAGATCGAACGAAAGGAAAATGACAACCCCGAACCCGAGGTGCCGGTGCGAAGCCGCCAGTTGATCGCGCTATTGCCATTGGCCGGTTTTTAACGACCAATTGGGGGTGTTACATGCCGCCGGAAGATTCTGCGCTGCCCGGCGACACATAGATCTCGCCAGCGAGTTTTTTATTGAGCCTCACAGAAGTCCCGCCCGAACCGATGCGCAAGAGCAAGGATGCATTACGAACTCCCTGATCGAGGACGACTTTCACGCCCGGTCTCAGGCCCAGCCGCGCCAACTCACGCAACAACGCCGGATCGCGATCTGAGACGCTGCTCACGACTGCCGGGATTCCGCACGCCCACATCGATAGCGGCGTCTCCCGGCGCATCTTAATCGCGCCGCCTTTCTCCGGTATCGGATGCCCGTGGGGATCGGTTTCGGGGTCGCCCAGTTTGGCCGCGATACGATCCTCCAGCTTTTCCGAAATGAAATGCTCCAGCCGCTCGGCTTCTTCGTGAACTTCTTCCCATTTGTAGTCGAGCACATCGTGAAGGAAGCGCTCCAGAAGCCGATGGTGCCGCACCACCTCCACCGCGCGCTTCCTGCCGGAAGGCGAAAGGCGAACACCGTGGTGCCGCCGATAAAGCACGAATGAAGGTCGCGCAACGGATAACTTCTGCAGCATGCCGCTGACGGACGCAGCGCGAATTCCAAGCCTCTCGGCCAAGGCATTGCTCGACACCGGGTTATCTTCGGGGCCGCTGAGTTCGAGGATAGCTTTCAGATAGTCGTCCGTGGACTCGCTGTTGTCGAGGCCGGTTCGTCCCGGCCGGGCCGTTTTGTTCTGCACGCTAACAGTAGCTTAACGGCTCCGCATCGATGCGCTATATTTAGGCATGCCTAAATTTGTCTTCGCGACTCTTGCGGCGGTTCTCATAATCCCCCGCACGCTTCCCGCGCAGGGAGAAACCACCAGCGCCATATCGGGGCTAGTGACCGACGAGACCGGGTCCGGCATACCCGGAGCGGATATTACCGCTGTCAGCGAGGAAAATGGCCAGAAGCGGAGCCTGAAGGCGGACCAGGCGGGGCGATTCGCCTTTCCCCAGCTCAAGCCCGGAAGCTATACGGTGGAGGCATCTGCGCCTCAGTTCCAGCCACAGAGCAAAAGCGCCGTCGCAGCCGGCCTGGGCCAAACCCGAATCGTGAACTTCACGCTCAGCGTTGCCGCAATCCGCGCCGACGTCACGGTGAGTTCCGAACTCCCGCTCCTCAACACGCAGAATCCGAATACCTCGACCACCCTCAACGCGAGAGCGCTCGAAGACCTTCCCAACCCTGGCGGCGACATGACATATCCCCTGCAATTCGCAGCGGGAGCACTGATTAATACGGCGGGTAGCAGCAACGATTTCGTCGGTGGATCGAACGGCTATGGCAATGTCGAATTCAACGGACTTCCGGCGCTCGCGAACGGATACATTGTCGATGGGCTCGAAACCAACGATCCTCTCACCAACCTGAACAGCGGCCTCTCCACCAATCTGGTTCTGGGCCTCAACTCCATTGCGGAGGTCACGGTCAATACCCTCTCATACGCGGTAGATCAGGGACGCTACGGCGCTTCTCAGATTAACTACGTCACTAAATCGGGCACCAACCAGTTCCACGGAAATCTTTACGAGCTGTGGAATGGGGCGCGCTTCAATGCGGCCGACTTCTTTACCAACTCGACGGCTGGGAATCAAAAGCCGCGCTCGACCTTAAATCATTTCGGAGGCAGCGTCGGGGGACCAATCCGAAGCAACAAACTGTTTTTCTTTTTCGACTCGGAGTGGGTGCGGATTGCATTGCCCATCGTCTCTGCCGTTACAGTCCCGACCCCGCAGCTGGAAAACTACATATTGCAGCAACTGCCCATGGGGGGCAGGGACGTTGTTACCGGCGCCACCTACCCGGCGCAGCCTCAACTGATTCCGTTCTATCGCCAGTTGTTCTCGTTATACAGTTCCGCAAGCGGCGCTCCCGTCCCCGTGCTGGGATGCCCTTTTACGAGCGGCGGTTCACCGGTCGGCGGCAGTCCCCCAAATGGGGATGGCTGTGCCGTAAGGCGCTCGGTATCGCAGTCGAGCGCCGACCACGAGCAGGTGCAGACGGCCCGAGTAGATTACATCGCCGGAACGAACGACATCCTGTGGGTTCGCTTACAGACCGATACCGGGCTCCAGGCCGCTTACACCGATCCGATTAATCCTGTGTTTGACGCCGTCTCTTCGCAGCCGCTCTATTCCTTCGCCTCGGGCTACACACACGTCTTTTCTTCGCACCTGGTGAATTACTTCAACCCGGCGTTCTCCTGGTACGAAAGCCTGTTCGGTCCCGCGAACCTGCGGCAGACGCTGGCGGCGTTCCCCATCGTGCTGGAGGGTTCCGGCGGCAGCGCGCCGTTCAGCACGCTCGGCGGACAGGACAACTCGTGGATTCAGGGCCGACGCGCCTCGCGCTTTTTCATCAACGACAACCTCGCGTGGACTGCGGGCGCGCATGACCTTCGGTTCGGCACGAATACCCGCATTCTCCGGCTCAACGACTATGACTTCGGCGAGGGGACAACGCCGACCGTTACCTATACCGATCTGCCGCAGTTCATCTACGGAATCGCGTCGACCGCGACCACTACGTTTCCCGTTGCGTATTCTCAGCCGTTCAACTTCCTCAACGTCGATTTGTATGCGCAGGATACCTGGAAGCTCACCGGCAAACTTACCTGGACTTTCGGCGTCCGTGCGACCCACAATTCCAACCCGCTGAATCCTCACATGGCGCTGGCACAGCTGCCAGGCGCGTTCGATTCGCTTTCACACGATCCCGGCCAGCCGCTCGATGCCCTGATTCAAACGCATGTGGGCAACCTCTTCCATGCAACTCCTGAAGCGCTCTGGCAACCGCGCACCGCCCTCGCGTGGGAGGTTAGCCACGGGACTGTGCTGCGTACCGGATTCGGTCTCTTCTCCGATCTGCTGCCCGGAAGCGTTGCCGATCTGATTGCCGTCAATCCCCCTTACGTGAACGCGTTCCGCGGCGGCCTCTTCGGAACGGTGGGTGGTATCGGAATAGCGCCCGGAGTGGCGGGCAGCGCGGTGGATGCCACGGTTGCGGCGAACCTGAATTTTCTGGGCGGATTCGCCTCCGGGGAGCTCTCCTGCGGGAGTTTGGCTTCACAGGCTGCCGATGCGCCCGCTTGCCTGCCTCCTGTTTCAATCACCGCCGTCCCCAGCGGCAAACTCCGCGCGCCGTACTTTATGCAGTGGAGTCTGGCGATTGAGCATCAGTTTGGCGCCAGCGCCGATCTTAAGGCGCAGTATGTGGGGACGCGCGCAGTGGATCAGCCCTACACCACACAGGTCAACGGATACCAGACGGTGTGTTCAGGATGCTTTGCTCCGTTTGCCTACGGCTCGGCGCCGGATTCGCGCTTCGGCGCGGTCACGCAGCTGAATACGGGCGCGAACAGCGATTACAACGGTCTTCAGTTCACCATGGAGAAGCGTCTTGGTCACGGGCTGCAGTTCCAGCTCAACTACACGTGGAGCGATTGCATGGATACGGTTTCGAACGGAGGTTTTCTGCAGTTTTCTTCAGCCGGGATTCTGTCGCCGATTCCCGGCGATCTCGCGCGTGACCGCGGGCCATGCGATTACGATATTCGTCAGAATCTCACAGGCAACTATGTTTATCGGCTCCCGTGGAAAGTGAAAAACAAAGTTCCGGCGCGTGCGGTGAATGGCTGGCAGGCTTCCGGCACTGTGTTCTTTCACAGCGGAGTGCCCTTTTCCGTGCTGAGCGCGCCCTACACCGCGAACGGCAACGGGATTGTGAACGGGAGCGGGCCGCAATTTGCCAGCGTGGTTCCTGGAGTGCCGCTTTACGCGCATAGTTCCATTCCTGGTGTGACGCAGCCCGGAACCATTCAGTGGCTCAATCCTGACGCTTTCATATCTTCGATCAACCCCGGTACGGGCGCGTGCGTGGGAGGCGACAGCCCGCAAACCTGCCAGTTCGGCAATCTGGGGCGCAACGCCCTCCGCGGGCCGGATTTCTGGTGGAGCGATCTGTACCTGACTAAGTGGTTTCCGATCGGAGAGCACGTGAAGCTACGCGTCGATGCGCAGTTCTTCAACATCTTCAACCACCCAAACTTCAGCCTGCCCTCGATGGTAGTCGCGGGGATACCGGGGAACCGGTCTACGCAGACTGGCTTTGGCGCGCTAACCAGCACAACATCGCCGCCCACTGGGTTGCTCGGAGTGGGGCTGGGGGGTGACAGCTCGCCGAGGATGATTGCGTTTCAGGCGCGTTTGGAGTTTTGATATCATGCGGCGACAGATGGTACTTTGTGCGTCGGACGAATCCGGCGCAGCAAGACGCCTCTTATTGATATCTGGCACCGAACAGCCAGATCTGCGGTAACGCAGCGTTTACAAATCAAAGTTGACGGTTTCGGCATCTCGCGGAAGTGCCCATCCTCAAATTCTGGCGAAACGGCGATTCGAGAAGATCACGCCCGCGCTTGCGCCAACCGTACACAGGTACACTCATACGACTCACTTCGGCCGTTCCGGTTAAGCCATATGCTCCTGAGCATGGGCCGTTCCGGGAAACCGCGCGGGCGTATCCTCGCCGCCGGCAAGGGTAATTTTATTCCAGTGTGGCGACAGGAGCCAGAGAATCGCGCACGATGACTACGCGAAGTCCATTGTCCATGGTGGCCCGAAGGACCTTCGTCGCCGAGTCATCCGGCGTAGCCGCATTCTTCGCAACACACCGCCATCTCCAGTTCCACCACTCTCGAACACTCTGACTCAAAGATGCAATCTTTGTTCGTGGATGGCCTGAATAAGTCAGCAAGGGGGTTTCGCCGAGGTCGAGTGGAGTTCGACGCCAAATGTGTCTTTGCATCGGCGATCCAAGTATGAACTGGAATTGTTCCGCTTGTCGGGCCAATCCGCCCTCTCACCGGCGATCCTGGCTCATTCATGACAAACTTCGAAAACCCTCACGGATTGCGGCGGAAGCTTAGTATTATCAATCGGAGGAGAAGCCCGCGATGCGATCTCCATACTTGGTAATTCTGCTGGCTGCCGCAGTCGTCGGTGTGTTCAAGGCGGATGCCGAACCGCCTGCCGCTGACGGCAGGTCCGCGGGTGCCAGTATCACCGCGAGTATCGGCGGAGACACCCAGATCGTCCCGAGGGCGAGGCTGGGGGAAGCTTCCGCCGCACCCTTGCCTCAGGCCAACATCCGCGTAGACACTAACGTCGTGCTGGTTCCCGTCACTGTTATTGATCCAATCAATCGTTTCGTCACCGGACTGGACGAGGATTCCTTTGAGGTCTACGAAGACAAGATCAAACAGAGAATCGTCTCTTTTGGCAGCGAGGATGCGCCTCTTTCGATCGGCATCGTGTTTGACACAAGCGGCAGCATGGGACCGAAACTGGAGCGTTCACGTCTATCCGTGGCTGAGTTCTTCAAAACGGCGAATCCCGAAGACGAGGCCTTCCTGGTGGAATTCAGCGAACGGCCCCGGTTGACCGTTCCCTTCACGCACAATCTGGAAGAGATCCAGAACCAGCTGGCATTTGTGCAGTCGAAGGGACAGACAGCTCTGCTCGACAGTGTCTACCTGGCGCTGATGACCATGAAAAAAGCCCACAATCCGCGCAAGGCTTTGATCCTCATTACGGATGGCGGCGACAACAGCAGCCGTTACACGCAATCGGAAGTCAGGAACCTGGTCAGGGAGGCGGATGTTCAGATTTATTGTATCGGCATCTATGAAAATGGGGGTGGCCGAACACCGGAAGAAGCGTCAGGCCCGGAACTTTTGCGCGACCTGGCGGAACCTACGGGTGGGCGCCATTTTGTCGTCGACAATATGGGCGAACTCTCCGACGTAGCTACGAAAATCAGTATTGAACTGCGTAACCAATACGTGGTTGGTTACAGTCCTGATAACCTGGCACGGGATGGAAAATACCGGAGAATCGCGGTCAAGCTGATTCAGCCGCGCGGACTTCCCGCATTACATGTATTCTGGAGGACCGGCTATTTCGCACCGACGCAATAATATGGCTTCAAGGGCCGCGTGGACGCTGGCTGGCGGGGCAGCGCTGCTCAGTGCAATCCTCGCATTCGGGCAGGCGGCACTCGAGTCGGGCGACACGGTCTTCTCAACGGAAACCCGGCTTGTCGCGCTGAATGTGACCGTCACGGACAAGAACGGTCACACGGTTCCCAATCTGCCGCAAAGCGCCTTTCAGGTGACCGAGAACAATGTCGTTCAGCCTATCAGGGTTTTTAAGCACGAGGACGTGCCAGTGTCCCTTGCTCTGGTCATCGACAGCAGCGGCAGTATGCGGAGCAAACAAAAGGGCGTGGCAGCGGCCACGGTGGCGCTGGTGAAGGATTCCAACCCGCAGGACGAAAGCTTCGTGGTGGACTTCAACGATCGGGCCTACCTCGACGCGGATTTCACCGGTGATATTGCGGTGCTGGAGAAGGCCCTCGACGGGATAGAACCGAAGGGCGGAACGGCGATGCGCGATGCCATCAGCATGTCGATTGGCCATTTGCGCGACAAGGGCAGGCACGACAAAAGAGCCGTGATAGTGGTTACCGACGGCAATGACAACGCCAGCACGATCAAGGTCGACAGCCTGGTGAGAATGGCGCAACAGGATGGCACACTGATCTACGCTATCGGACTGCTAAGCGACGAAGACCGTTCCGAGGCGGGCCTGGCGAGGAAAGCTCTCAGGCTGCTGGTGGAGGGTACGGGCGGGCAAGTCTTTTACCCGAGGGAGGTCAGCGAGGCGGAGCCAATCGCTCACGAGGTGGCCCACGACATCCGAAATCAATACTCGATCGCCTACACGCCACTTAATGAAAAGCTCGATGGGACATTCCGAGCGATCAAAGTGATAGTGAAGGCGCCGGGAAATCCCGTGGCCCGAACCCGGCAGGGCTATTGGGCAACGCGCCAGTGATGCTCGAGACCTCTGGCGTTCGGTTTGCTGTGCCGCTGGCATCCGGTTTCATGCCTTTCAATCGGGGACAGTGCCGTCTGCATGAAATCCCTCACCGGCATCGTTCAGTCAGTTTAAGATCTAAATTCATTGTGAAGCTGGCAAAGCTAACCGCATTATTCGCTATTTCGGTGGTCGCATTTGGCGCCGGAGACAGCGTTGTCCTCGATACTATGAGCCAGGAGTTGCAGCGAAATTTCGATGCGCTCAAGAAGGCAGATACGCCGCCCTACTTCATGGCGTATGAGATAACCGACCTGAATACTCGCGTGGTCGGCGCTACGCTGGGTGTCCTCTCCGCGACGCAAAACAGCCATAACAGGTACCTCGATGTAACGGTCCGAGTAGGCGATCCCGGGATGGACAATTACCGGCGCGCGCGCGGCGAGCAGATCCAGTTCACCTCCGCGGCTCCGGTTACGATCGAAGATGTCCCCGGCGCGCTGAGGCAGCGCATGTGGCTGGAGACAGACCGCGTTTATCGCGCGTCGGCCGACCGTCTGGTTCGAATCAAGACAGGCCAGCAGGTCAAGGCAGCAGATCGCGACCAGTCGGCGGATTTTTCCAAAGAAGAAAGTTACGTTCACACCGAGGCGCTATCCGAGCCCGTGTGGGATGAGGCAAAGTGGGAGCAATCCGCCAGAGACTGGTCGCGCGATTTCCGCAACTATCCCGATCTCTTGTCGTCGAATGTCTCGATATCCATACAGCAGGACGACCGATACTTCGCCAACACCGAAGGGACGAAAATCCAACAAGGGCGCGGGTACGCACGCATCATAATCTCAGCGAGCGCCAAAGCCAAAGACGGGATGGACGTGTCGGATTTCGATTCCTTTGAGGCGTTCGACACAGTCGGCCTGCCCGCGGGCGACAAAGTTCATCACGCCATTAAGAAAGTGGCCGAACATGTGGAGGCACTACTGAAAGCTCCGGTAGCCGAGCCATTCGTGGGACCTGCCATTCTATCCGGTCGGGCCGCCGGAGTGTTTTTCCATGAGATCTTCGGGCATCGCATTGAAGGCCACCGGCAGAAAGACGAAGCCGAAGGGCAGACGTTTACGCAGAAGGTGGGCGAGAAGATCCTCCCGGACTTCCTCTCGGTGGTCTTCGATCCAACGCTGAAGAGTATGGCGGGCGTCGATTTGAACGGCTATTACGAGTACGACGACGAAGGCGTAAGAGCCAGACCCGTGGTGTCCGTCGACCATGGCGTGCTGAAGAATTTTCTGATGTCGCGTTCGCCGATTGACGGTTTCGATCACTCGAACGGCCACGGGCGGCGGCAGCCTGGCTTCGAGATTGTTTCGCGCCAAAGCAATCTGATCGTCAGCAGCACCAAATCGGTGTCGGACACTCAGTTGAAGCAAATGCTGGTCGATGAGATCAGGCGACAGAATAAGCCGTACGGCATTTTCTTCGATAACATCACCAACGGATTCACGACCACGCAGCGCGGAGGATTGCAGGCGTTCTCCGTGGTGCCTGTCATCGTTTATAAGGTATTTGCAGATGGTCGACCCGACGAATTAATTCGCGGGGCCGATATCGTGGGAACGCCTCTCGCAAGTTTCGCGAAAATTCTCGCGACGTCGGACAAAGCAGAAGTGTTCAACGGCTACTGTGGAGCGGAATCGGGCAGTGTGCCGGTATCGGCTGTTTCGCCGGCAATTCTGATTTCAGAGATAGAAGTTGAGAAGAAGCAGCAGGGCCAGGATTTGGCGCCCCTGCTGCCCTCTCCTCTTTTTTCTGTAAGAGCGACACCATGAAACTGCATGTACAGGCACTCCCGTAACCTATGCCGCGGGCCGGATATCGCAGTATTGTCCTGAAATTGCTGGCGGCTGGTTTGCTTGCGGCGGCATGCGGCATCGTTGCGAAGTCGATCTGGGCAGCTCCACAGGAAAGAAGTGATATTCCCAAAGGCTTTACGGTTCCCACTGAAAGTCTAGACTACGTCAAGAGTGAGGTTATGATCCCGATGCGCGACGGCGTGAAATTGCACACGGTGATCGTTATTCCCAAAGGAGCGCGGAATGCGCCAATACTGTTGACACGCACGCCGTATGACGCGTCCAAACGCGCCAGTCGCAATGACAGCCCGCACATGTTGGCGACACTGCCGCAGGGAGACGAGGTATTCGTCGAAGCAGGCTACATTCGCGTCTTCCAGGATGTGCGCGGCAAGTACAAATCCGAAGGCGATTATGTGATGACGCGGCCGGTGCGTGGCCCGCTTAATTTGAGCAAGACCGATCATGTAACAGATGCCTATGACACGATCGACTGGCTGGTGAAGAATACGCCGGAATCGAACGGCCGGGTGGGAATGATCGGTTCGTCTTATGAGGGGTTCACGGTCGTGATGGCGCTTCTCGCCCCGCATCCGGCAATGAAGGTGGCTGCGCCGGAAAGCCCGATGGTCGATGGCTGGATGGGCGACGACTGGTTCCACTACGGAGCGTTTCGACAGGTGAACATCGATTATTTCCCAGAACAGACGACAGAGAAGGGATTGGGTACGCCAGTGGCTCGTGACACATATGACGATTACGAGGAGTTTCGGCGCGCGTTGTCGGCTGGTGTTTATGTCAGGGAGCACAGACTGGATCAACTGCCATTTGTGGAACGCGTGATTGAACATCCTGCTTATGATTCGTTTTGGCAGGGGCAGGCGCTGGACAAACTGGTGGCAGAGCATCCGTCGACCGTGCCGACGATGTGGATTCAGGGTCTTTGGGACCAGGAAGACATGTGGGGCGCGATTCACTGTTATTTGGCCCTGAAGAACAGAGGCCAAGCGGACCATAATTACCTGGTGATGGGGCCGTGGCGGCACAGCCAGGTGAATTACGCGGGTGATCGTCTGGGCCCGCTGAAGTGGGATGGAGATACTGCGCTGCAGTTCCGGCGCGATGTGTTAAAGCCATTCTTCGATCGGTATTTGGTAACAGATGCGTTGAAGATAGCCGATGCACAGAAGGCGGGAACGCCGCCTGTGTTGATATACAACACCGGCGAGAATCATTGGGACCGGCTTCAAAACTGGCCGCTGGCCTGCGAGTTGAACTGCGCTTCGCCCATGAAGCCACTATACCTGGAGGAGCATTTCGGGTTGGGATTCTATAGACCCCCCGTGGCGCCAGCCGGCGCCGGAGCGGTTGCGGATTCCTATGTTTCAGATCCAGCCAAGCCAGTGCCGTATTTGAGCCGGCCCGTACGTTTCGCGGATTCCGACCGGTGGAAGGAGTGGCTGGTGAGCGATCAGCGCGTCGTGGCTGATCGGACCGATGTTCTGACGTACGAGACGACGGTGCTCGATGCGCCAGTGCGCATTAGCGGCGCGCCGATCGCGGATCTTTTCGCCGCTACGAGCGGTACGGATGCGGATTGGGTGGTGAAACTGATCGATGTGTTTCCCGATGAGGTTCCCAGTCAGCCGGAGATGGGCGGATATCAGCTGGCGATTTCGATGGACATCTTTCGCGGAAGATACCGCGAGAGCTTTGAACACCCTTCGGCTATTCCGGCTGGTGAGCCGCAGCGGTATCGTTATGCACTGCCGACGGCAAACCACATATTTCTGCCCGGGCACCGAATTATGGTGCAGATACAGTCGAGTTGGTTCCCGCTCTACGATCGCAATCCGCAGACGTATGTGCCGAACATTTTTCTTGCGAAGCCAACGGATTATGTGAAGGCAACGCAATCGGTTTACCGGTCCGGGGATCTGGCAAGTGCCGTGTGGTTGCCCGTGGTCAGGTAGGGCTTGGCCTTCGATCCGGTTCCCAGGTGTCTTAGCCCGTTCGCAGCTGAATCGAGCCGCCCGTCGATATCCGGTAGGGCACAGGTGTTCTTTCGTCGAGACTATCGGATATGGCGATGTACCTGAAAATAACGCTTGTTTGCAGAGCGGCGATCATCGTTACCCTCGTCGCCGTCGCAGTCTCGGGGGCGAGCCCGTACCCAAGAGGAGGTAAAAAGCCGATTGCGTTCTCCGGGCGTGTTGAAGGCGTCGACCTGCACCTGAGAACGGTAGCGGTTAAGCACGGGACGATTCCCGGTTTCATGCCCGCCATGACTACGGATTACATGATCGACAACGAGGCTATGCTGCAGCAGCTTTTGCCAGCGGACGAGATCGCCGCGACGGTATACGTGGGAGATCCGACACTGCACAACATCCACGTCGTAGGGCACTATTCGGGTACCAAACGTTGATGCTTCATTCCAGATTTCGTTCCAGCCACTCCAGCCTTTCCCGTTGCGCATCTTCGTCGTAAATTGCGCACTCCAGATTGACGTACCGGAACCCCCGCCGCGCGGCAAGGCGCGATAGCGACCCGTCGTCAGGCTCGGGCTTCGTCTGCAACACCACATTGTAGGGAGATCGCTTCAACACGTAGAAGTCCGCCGTTCTTGTGCACAGAAAGAAGTCTCGTGGTTTGTCCGGCTGCCGGATCGACACTGAATCACTCGCCCCGACCTCGTCCTGGACCGAATAGTCGCGATTATTATGGAGCGCTACCAGCCGGCTTCCGCGCCCCGGCGTCAGACGCCCGATCAACGCTTCGCGTTCGCCATCCAGAAAATGCAGTACCTCGGCAATCTTTGCCTCCGGGATTACAGCGTTCTGCGCCCGCAAACTCTTCTCCGCTCCCATCCGTGACCACATCCGGTTCGGATCGATCTTCGCGCCGGAGATTTCGATGTTGCGTTCTTTACCTATCGTCAGGTACGCCACGCCCTCGTGTGTTGCCATGAACTTCGTGAGCACGTCAAACGCCGTATATTCATCGCCATGAATGAACAGGTATCGCTTCCCGCTCTCTCCGCGTCGAAGCACCCGAAAACGCATTCCACAGTGCTCAACGAACACTTCCTGCTCACCCCGAGCCAGGCTTGTGGCCAGACATCCCGCAGCAAGCCCTATCACAAAGCGTCTTCGTGTTTTCATTTTGCACCGGATGAGACCGGAGTTTCCGATCATAGCTGACCCGAGTGTAGCGACGCAAACATTCGCGCAGAATGCGAAGTTATCAAGCCACGAGCCGATACCGTCTGCCGCAGGAATCGTTCGTTCGCTGCCGCTTCTGAGTTCTTTCATCGCAAAATTGTAGAGTCGTGGCGTATTGGGGGCGCAAACTTAGCAATTACGAAATTGGCCAGAGCCGCAAGATGAACACCCCCCCCGTTACAGAGTCTAATCGCAACCCCTATCGGGGAGTTCTAATTCTCTTGTTCGCGGCGGCGCTGGCCGGAATGGCCGGTGCTATCGCTGCCGGCGCATACATAGATAATCCAGTGACGTATGCGGTGGCGATAACTCTGGGGCTCTCTGCGGGAGTCCTCGCTGGTGTCATAGTCGCTCTCATCATTCGCGCCAGGCCGCCGGGCAAGGTCGAAGAGGAAGCGCCGCAACCGGAAACCGTCGGAGAAATCGTCCTCGTCAAAGTAGCGGGATCCGATGCCGTCGTGCCTCTTCAGACGCTGGCCACATCGGCGCTGCCGCCCCACCCGGATCCGTCCGACACTACTCCGCCCGGCACGGATCCCGCCGACGGCGTGAAGGCGAAAAAAAAACAGTGGGCGGAAGTTCTCCTGCGCGGGCGGGTCAAACCCGGGCTTCAGGTGGCAGG
>Ga0182024_10014079_pt1 | contig 15502 bp, 10 predicted proteins | sample P32metaG_FD_120480 | JGI IMG/M metagenome (GOLD analysis project Ga0182024, IMG submission 120480) | Permafrost microbial communities from Stordalen Mire, Sweden - P3-2 metaG (Illumina Assembly) | ecosystem: Environmental > Terrestrial > Soil > Wetlands > Permafrost | place: Sweden: Stordalen... | reverse complement strand
TACGAGCCATAGACGTCGCCCGACCACACCGTCGCTCCAACTCGTTGCTGGCCGAAGAAAGCGGATCGCGTCAGGAGAAAGACGCGCTTCTGGTTCGTCGTCGCTCTCCAGTGCTGCTGGATTCCGAGCGTATGAGTGAACGGAAATATATTCGTGTACTCGGCTCCATTGCCAATCGCAATCTGCTTGTTACTGAGAATCGCGTCACCCCAGTGTGGCCAGTATTCCTCGGGCTCTGCGCTGTCGAGCCAGAACGCATCCCATCCCTGCGAAAACAGTTTGCCGACCAGGTTGTTCCAGTAGAAATCGCGCGCCTGCGGATTCGTAGAGTCGTACACGCGCGCGTTCGGCACATCGAAGTGTTTGGCAATGAGTTCCTGGAAATTCTGCGCTTTCGCATCAAACATTCCCCACACCGACAACATGGTGTGAACATGTTCATCGTGCAACTGCTTCAGTTCACCAGGAACATCCGGGAAATTTGAATTGAAGACAGGATCGCCTTCCGCTTTCCACCAGAACCAGTCCTGCACGATGGCATCCAATGGAATGTGCTCTTGCCGGTACCGATGCGCGATGCCCAAAACCTCGTCTTGTGAAACGTAGCGGTCCTTCGACTGGAAAAAACCGTAAGCCCATTGGGGAAGCATCGGCGTGTGCCCGGTGAGATTTCGATATTCATGGATCATCTGGTCCATTTCCGGACCGTAAATGAAGTAGTAATCCACGGCATGTCCTGCCAGCGAATTCAGACTCAAGTCCAGTGGAAAGCGGTTGTCCACGTAGGTAAGGGAGGCGGTGTTCCACATCACGGCGTAGCCCTTGCTCGACAACAGCAATGGAATCGCGATGTCAGTGTTGTTCTGGCCGAGTTCCACAGTGGCTCCGCGGTAGTTGAACAAGCCACTCTGATGCTGTCCCAGACCGTAGAGTCCCTCCGAGAAGTCCGCCGAAAATCGATCTTCGACGTGGAATGTTTTCTCTCCGTTCAACTCGACGGGTTCGTAAGTTCGCGGGATCGAGTTTCGCTCCTGCAAAAGGGTTTCGCCTGCCAAGGTGCTGTATTGAACGTTTCCCCACTTCAACGAAAACTCGATCTTCAGAGTATCGGTTGTGAGGATTACCTCATCCGCGGTCTGTGATATCTGGAACTTTGCCCCTGGACACGACTCCTTCGAATCAAGCATCCATGGCTGGTTCTGTCGGATCGCGTTGGATGGCTCAGGATTGGCGACAAAATGCATAACGGCGGAACGGCAAACGGAAACATGAACCTGCTCGGCTCCGACCGAGACTGTCATACCGTCAGGGGCCGGCGAATACTTTACTGGAGGCAGTGGGGGCGTGTCCCACAGCTGAGCCACCGCATCCGCTGGACTCCAGAGGAAACAGCACATCGCGAGAAGAAGAGAACTTCTGACCCTGCATAGCCCTGGACCAATGACTCTCACAACGTTTATTGCCCGAAATACGTGTGTCGTTATCATCGATACGCCTTTCGAGTAATCTAGCAAACGTATGTTCTGGAACCGGATCTCGGACGCTCGCTTCGAGCCCTCGCGCTTTATACCGGGCTCTTGCGAGTCCGCTCATGCACGTAAGAGGTCACGCCCGTTCGCTTTCAGAACGTTAAACGGAGCACGTACGCATACTTGGCCGGTGGCTGCGCGGACAGTTGCACGTGCAATCCATCAGGACGCTGCTGGAACGTCGGCTTTGCATAGGTGCCCAACAGTGACACGCTTTGCACGGATTGGCTTCCCACCGTCGCTGCAAGCGAGCGAATCACTGCCTCCCCGTTCGCCGGCCAAGCGAGTCCGATCACATAGAGTGCGCCGGCTTTGGTGGTGAAGCGAAAATCTTCAGGAGTGTAGTGAGTGGTGTCCGTGTCGTGAAACGAACCAGCCGCCACTTTTGTCGGTCCCTCGCCATAGGTTCTCCAGGGCCGAGTGCCGTAGATGGCGTCTCCGTTTACGTTCAACCATGTGCCCACATCCAGCAGGACTTGTTGTACCTCTTCCGGGATGGTCCCGTCAGAGCGCGGGCCGATGTTCAGCAACAGGTTTCCATTCTTGCTGACGATATCAATGAGCTGATGAACGACGAATTCGGGCGACTTGAAGGTGTCGTCCTTGATATATCCCCAAGACTTGTTGCTCACCGACGTGTCGGTCTGCCAATAGAGCGGGCGAATGTCGCCGAGTTGGCCACGCTCCAAGTCAAGCACAGCCGAGTGCTCCTGCATGGCGTAGTCCTTATAGTTGATCACTCCAACGTGATCACCATACTTCAGGGAACGGTTGTAATAAAACGCGGCAAAGCGCGTGAGGTTCGGCCGGATCGATGCCTGGCCGATCCACCAGTCGAAGTAGACGAGATCGGGATGATATTTCTCGACGAGTTCGGCGCCCCGAGCAAGCCAGTCGTCGGTCCACGCCGACGAAACATAGGTAAAATCAGCGCCGACGGGAGTGCCCCACTGATACACGCCTGGTTGTGCGGGACCATAGAAGGCGGCGTATTGCGGGTCGTTAACGTCCGATGGGATCTTGCGACCCACACCCAGGAAGAAATCGTGTTCCACACGATGCGACGACACGCCAAAGTGCAGTCCCTCGGCTCGCACTGCCTTGGATAGATCACCAATCACATCGCGATGCGGTCCCATCTTGGCCGCCGTCCAATCGCTCAGTCCGCTGTCGTACATGGCAAAACCATCGTGATGTTCTGCCACCGGTACTATGTACTTTGCGCCCGCTTTTTTGAACAGGTCGGCCCATGCAGAAGGATCGAAGTGCTCGGCCTTGAACATGGGGATGAAATCTTTGTACCCGAACTTGTCCAGTGGTCCGTACGTAGCGATGTGGTGCTTGTACGCGTCGAATCCAGGCTCATACATATTTCGTGGATACCATTCGCTGCTAAAAGCCGGAACCGAATAGGCTCCCCAATGAATGAAAATGCCGAACTTCGCGTCCTGGTACCACTCAGGAGCTTCATATTTCTGTAGTGACTCCCAGTCGGGCCGGAACGGGCCTTGGTTAACAATGGCATCGACTTCCTTCAGCAGAGCTGCTCGCTCGGCGTCGTACTTGCTGCTAGCCTTTTGCCAAATCTGATCAATCTTCGCGGGATCTTCGGACGCAGTGGGAGCCGTGGCGCTCTGAGCATGCGTGATGGAACACGCGAAAGAAAACAACACAATACCGCCCAACCAACGAGTCAATAATGATAAGAACAGTTGATGCAACCTCATGATCTCCTCCCGGTCAATCTAAGCTTGTTGCCCTACACCGAACTGCAATGAAGTACCTTGCCGGACTCGCAAAAGCGCTCGCGGATCCAGAGCTCCCTAACCATGCAGTTCTCTGCATTGCTTACTCCGCGAGCGTCTCGGTTCCTTTCACTTGAAACGTTCCCGAGACCGACGGCGCCTCGGTATTCGGCTGGCCACCCCCAACGGAAACGGAATACTTGCCTTTCGCAACGATCGGTGCACCGGCTTCGGTAACCATGCTCAAGTCGCGATCTCTCAGCTCGAAGTGCACTGTCTGCGATTCGCCAGCCTTCAGATGAACGCGCTTGAACCCACGTAACGCACGCAGTGGCGCACCCACCGTGTGCGGGAATTCGAGATACAGCTGCGCCACTTCATCTCCGTCTCGCTTTCCCGTGTTGGTAACCGTCACTTCCGCGGTCAGGGGATCACCCGCCTTGATTGCGCTGTTCGGTAGCGTCAGCCCACTGTAAGAGAACGTCGTGTAGCTCAGGCCATATCCAAATGGATAAAGCGGCTTGCCCTCGAAATAGCGATACGTGCGTCCTTTCATTGCGTAGTCTTCAAACGGTGGCAGTTGATCGACGCCGGTGTAGAACGTGACTGGAAGGCGTCCGGCTGGATTGTTTTTGCCGGAAAGACTCTCCGCGATCGCCGCCCCACCTTCCTCGCCCGCATACCAAGACTCGAGAATCGCATTGGCGTGTTCCCTGGCCCAGTTCACGGCGAGCGCGCTGCCGTTGGCGAGGACTAGAACTACAGGCTTTCCAGTCGCGGTCACCGCTTCGAGCAACTCCTCTTCGGGTTTCGGCAGATCGATACTCGTGCGGTCGCCTCCCTTGAACCCTTCCTCGCTCACCGGCATTTCTTCGCCTTCCAGTTCACTTGTAATTCCGAGCACTGCGACGACAACGTCCGCGTCTTTTGCCGCCGCAATCGCTTCAGAACTGGGCTTGGGATCGTACTTCGACCAGATCAGCTGCGCTCGGATCGGACCGGCTTCGGGTTTCGAGTAGTCCACTTTGAGCGAGACCTTTTTCCCCTGCTCCAGATGAACACGGCCGACTTTTGCGTCCCCAACGTCGTCGGCACCGGTCCAACCTTGAGCGACGGGCTTCTCATCGACCAAGACCCTTACGAAACCGCCTTGAAAACGCAGGCCGATGCTGTAATCGCCGGTCTCGGTAGGTATGAGAAAACCGTTCCATTGGACGCCGAGCGGGTACTTGCCCGTGGCCTCCTGGGGAATGTCTTCCGCCTTCAAATCGACGGTGGTTACGTCGCGGGTGGCGAGAATAGTCGGCTTTCCACCGAATATCTCCCCAGTGGCGAACTCCAGCTTAAGGCCCGGCTTCCCGTCGTTCGTAGTGAACGCCGACGCGGGAACTGCGTCGCCATCGTTGCGCAGGAACTGCGTCCCCGGGACAAAGCTGATCTGCGCTTCAGGAAATTCTGCCTTAAGGCCCTCCAGCACCGAAACCGTGTGCGTCGGAACTCCGTTGAAATTGCCGAGCAGGTATCTGGTCTGATCTGCGAGCGGCCCGACTAATGCGATTTTGAGTGCTCCTTGTTTCAGAGGAAGGATGCCGTCGTTCTTGAGCAGCACCATGGATTCATTGGCGAGCACGCGAGCCATCGCACGATGTTCGGGAGTTTCGAGTTCTTTTTCGTCAATCTGTGAATAGGGCACCGCCTCCGGCGGATCAAACATCCCCAGCTTCATTCTTGCCGTGAATAGACGAACAAGTGCCGTATCAATTTCGCTTTCTTTCAAGAACCCTTGCTTGTATGCATCGAGGTAGGGTTTGTAGTCGTGATCGTCTTTTACCTTGGCGAAGTCAACGCACTCGTTATCCATGCCGCGTTGTACGGCCAGCGCAGAAGCTTCCGGCTGGGTCTTGGTGAAATGATGATCCCGAAAAATGTTGACGATTGCCTCGCAATCCGAAACTACATAGCCTTGAAAGCCCCACTTGCCGCGCAGCTGATCCTGCAGCAGGAAGTCGTTTACACAGGCCGGCTGCCCGTTGATGCTGTTATAGGCGCACATCACCGAACCGGCTTTCCCCTCCGTCACCGTCGCCCGGAACGCCGGCAGGTAAGTATCCAGTTCGTCATGCTTGCTGACTTTCACGTCAGCCACGTGGCGGGTCGACTCGGGGCCGCTGTGTACCGCGTAGTGCTTGGGAGTCGAAATGACACGATAATATTTTGGATCGTCGCCCTGCATGCCCGTGACAAACGCCACGCCCATGCGCGCCGTCAGAAATGGATCTTCGCCATAGGTTTCCTGACCGCGTCCCCACCGGGGATCGCGAAAGATATTGATGTTCGGCGCCCAAAAGTCCAGCCCTTCAAAGATGTCGCTATGCCCATCGCGCATGCCTCGGACGTAACTGGCGCGGCCTTCGGTGCCGACGACGATCGCCATGCGGTGGATCGCATCGGTGTCAAAAGTTGCGGCCAGACCGACCGGCTCGGGAAACTCGGTGGTTCCGTCCCGAGCCACACCATGCAGCGCTTCGCTCCACCAGTCGTAGTCCGGCACATTCAAACGCGGCACCGCCCGCGACTGGTTCACGAGTTGTGTGACTTTTTCTTCGACGGTCATACGGCGAACCAAGTCCTCGGCGCGCTGTTGTGGCGACAAGCTCTGGTTCAGATATGCAGGTTGCAGAGTATTTTGGGCGTGTAAGCCGCTGACGGCCAGGAATATGACAATCGAAATCAGAACTCGCGAGTTGGGTGCGTTCATATCGTCTCCAATAATGCGGCCCAAAGAATCAATTCATAGGGAAAGGCCGCTCCATCAGGAATTACTGTCATGAATCTCGTGGTACACGGAATAACGCTCATGCACGATGCTGGATAAAGGCACAAAAGCCACAGCTTGATTTTGTGACGCCGCGCGGAACGTGAGTTCTCCACCCGCGGGTTCGAGCCAACTCGTGGGATTGTCGTGCTTGCCCTTGAACTGCAGCGTGGGCGAGGGTTCCTGTTTTTCTTCCGAGGCGAAGTGCCGGTACCACTTCTCCCGAGGTTCTTCTTCGAAGCGTGCGGCCAATACCAGGGGCCCGTACATCGCGGCTTGAAGACTTTCCTTGTCGGGTATGGTAGCCGCATGCAAGTGCATGGGAAGGCTGAGTTCGATGCGGTCGCCATCTTTCCAAGGCCCGCGCAGAACAAGGTAGCTGCCAGGATTTGCGAACGCCGGTATCGGACGCCCATTCACCCTGACGCTGCCGCTTTTCGCCCAGTACGGAACGCGCAGCTTCAGATCAATCTCAACGGACTTTTCCGCCGACACAAGCAGAGTAGTTCCTTGCTCTTCCGGGAAAGATGTTTGTTGGAGTACGCGAATGCCTTTCTCTGTCCATTTCACCTCGGAAGCGATGTAGAGGTTCACGAAGATCGAACTGTCGTCATGGAAATAAATCGTGTCTGTCAACTTAACGAACTCCTCCGCGCCCGTGCCGTTGCAGCACCAGAAGGAGTCGAACGGCTTAGCGTAGATTTTGGAGTAACCGTTTCCGAGGGGCAGGTAGTAGACGGTTGTTCCGCTTTCAGGATCGATCGTGCCCATGCGGTGATTGAAGAGCACACGCTCGTAGTAGTCCATGTACTGCGCTTGCGGCGACCAGGCAAACAGGTGCCGCGTCAGCTTCATCATGTTGTAGACGCAGCAATCTTCTGCCGTCTCCGAGCTGAGCTGTGTCGAGAGCACTCCGGGATCCGATCTCCAAAGCTCGAAACTGCTGGTGCCACCTGTGCAGAATGAACGCTCGCTAGTAACTTCGTTCCAGAAGTAGTTGGCAATGTTCCAATAGCGCTTGTTCCCGGTGAGTTCGTACAACCGGGCGGCAGCGATCACCTGAGGAACGTGCGTGTTCACGTGTAGACCCTTGAGTTCGTCGCGGTGCGCCGCAAGAGGATCGAAGAACCCCTTCTTGTCGAAACGTTGTGCCAGATCCAGATACTCGCGCTTTCCCGTCAGCCCGTAGAGATTGGCCAGCACTTCGCCCATTCCGCCATACTCCACCAGAAGCACGCGCTGCATTTGTTGTTCGCTCAAAGGGTCGGACCAACCCCGCACCCATCCCGCCATCTTCTCTACTGTGTCCAGAGCTTGCTCGTTGCCCGCCAGCGTGTACATGTCCAGATGACCGGCCATGACTTTGTGAATGGTGTAGTAGGGAGCCCACACGTTCACTCCATCACGAAGGCGGTCGAACAGCTCCTGAGGGAACGCGCTGAGATAGCCGTTTTTGTGTTGCGCCTGACACTTGGCAAGTTCGGCAACCATGAGATCGCCGTTTCGCTTGAGTTCTTCGTCTCCCGAACTGGCGAACGCCAGCGCGCAAGCCGAAAGGTAATGCCCTCCGGCAAAATGTCCGCGCAGTTCGCAATCGGGCTTTTCCCAATCACCCAACGGCTCCGCAGATGACGGCAGGTTGGCCGTGAGGCGAAACGTATGAAGCAGGCGGTCGGGAGGGAGCGTCTTCAAGTACTTCCGATTGGCCTCCGCAGCCGCGCTGAATGCGCCCGGTCGAAGTCTGACATTCTTCATGGGGAATGGACTCGCCTGCGGTACCACGACCTCGTGGCCCGCGGCTTTGGATGCAGCAGGGGAACCGGCGCCCGTGCTTTGGTTTCGCAATGCAAACGCGGGCACACGAAGCATTGCGCCCGCGCCGACGGCAGCGGTGGTCGCGACGAATTCACGCCGGCTCACGGTTTTCATGACGATCTCCTTTAAGTGAAAAAACTCTGTCCTCGCACTCGATAACTACTGCACCGCAAACGAATCAGGATTCTTATGGTTCCGATGCACAGTAGGGAACCTCCAGTCACAAGTGACGAGCAAACGCTTACTCGTCAAGGTCGGCCGATCGAAATGGAAACGGTCCGACGCGTTGCCTTCTGGATTTGTTAGAAGAGCCTCGGTGCGAAGTCCTTCAGATCACGGCGCCAGGTCTGCCACTCGTGATCTGTCCCGGGTGATTCGTAGAACACGTGCTGAATCTTCGCGTCGTCGAGTGAGTCATGCAGTCTCTTAATTCCGGCGCGCATCCTCTCGGGTTCCACAGTTCCGACGCCGAGCCAGAGCAGGTGCACTTTCTTGGCAAACGCGGCTGGATCGGCAAATACGCCGTTGTAGTCGGTCTTGGGATCCAGTTTCCTGTCGCCGAGCACAAGCATCCCGCCCGCTCCACTGAAGCCGCCAATGTAGGAAAACAGATCGAGATGATTCAGCGTGACCTGGAATGTCTGCATGCCGCCCATGGAAAGGCCAGCCATCGCGCGATGATCTCGATCCGAAAGTGTTCGGAAGGTCGAATCAATGTAAGGAATCAGAATCTTCGTCACGTCGTCTTCAAAAGCCGAAGCCATATCCTGCATCGCTTTCAACATTTCGGGAGAACCGAATGGCTTTCCAGTCAGATCCGGCGGAGTTTGGCCAGCACGCCGGGCATACCCATAGGCCATGACGATAATCATAGGCTTGCAGCTTCCTGCCGCGATCAGATTGTCGAGAATGAAGTTCGCGCGACCCTGGCGTATCCAACCCGTCTCATCCTCGCCGCCACCATGCTGGAGATAGAGCACCGGATAGCGCACGTTGGTTTGCGTATCGTAAGTCGGCGGAAGATAGACCAGCGCATGCCGCCACGTTCCCGTCACCTTCGAGTTGTACCAAATCTCACGCACCTGCCCGTGGGGCACGTCTTGAATCGAATAATAAGTCGAACCCGGCTCCGCAACCTCCACGGCACTCGCGTACTTGCCTCCGCCAAAGTAAGCATGGCTGTTGGTATCGGCGACTTCGGCGCCATCAATGATTAACGTGTAATAGTGCAGGCCGGAAACAAGGGGAGTCGTCGTGACAGTCCAGAATCCATCCGGCTGCTTCTCCATATCCACTTTCGGCCCACTCCAGAAGTTCAATTTGGCCTTGGTGGCATCGGGCGCTTTCACACGAATCTGCACTCTTCCGGCGCTATCGACCCGGGGATATTCCGCTCCCCACACATTGGTCTCGGCGGGATGAAAATCATTAGACTCTTGCCCCCAAGCAATACTCGAAAGCAAGGACAGTAAAACGATACTCATTGCAAACTGCCTCATGGGACACTCCTCGTAAACGTTTACTGTCCCGGCCACGCGGCCTCATGGATTCGCTGACCGCGCTACCGAGAGTTTGTTATTGCTCGACCGAGACCACGGTCACGGACTTAGGCTCGAGCTGCAGAATCAACTTGCCGCCTTGTGCCCTCGCCGAAATCGGCTTGGGCACGACGGTGTTCGGGGCTTCGAAGGTGTTCACGCTGTCCACCTTAGGCGCAGTGAGTGTCTCTCCCGAGGCAGACTTGGCGTTGATCCCACTCACGTTCAACTCGACCTCGGCCGGTTGATGGGGATCGACATTCGTAATCTCCACCCACACCTTGCCGTCTTTGCTTTTTGCAGCCATGGCATCGATGCGTGGCAGGGTGAAGTCGCCGTGCTTGTAGCTGCCCGCGTCGAACGTAACGGGGACGAATGTGGAATCCTGGAATGGCACGTACATCTTGTAAACGTAGTAGGTCGGCGTTAGCACCATCTTCTCGTGGTCGGTCAGTATCATTGCCTGCAGCACATTGATCATCTGTGCGATGTTGGCCCCGCGTACGCGGTCGGCGTGACGGGCAAAGATGTTCAGATTCAGGGCCGCGAGTACTGCGTCGCGCATGCTGTTCTGCTGCACGAGAAAGCCCAGATTGCTGCCGGGCAATGGCGCATACCAGCTGCCCCATTCATCCACCACGAGCGCGACCTTCTTCTGCGGATCGTACTTGTCCATGATGGCCGAATGCTTTTTGATCAGGTCATCCATGTCTAGCGTCGTCTTGATAATCTGGGCGTACTCGTCTTCTCCGAATCCAACCGACTTGAACGCTGGCGGCCACTTCACGACCGTGTAGCTGTGCATGGAAAGGCCGTTAATGTCCCAGCTCCACGTGTGCTGCTGGTAGGCCTTCATGACGGTTTCAGTCCAGTCGGTCCAGCGCTGTTCGCCGCCGCCCGGACCGACGGCGATCTTCAGCATTTGGTTCTTCTCCGTCTGCGCCGGATTGTAGTTGCGAACGAAGTGGCTGAAACTCTTCATCCGGTCCAGATAGTACTCGGGCGTCATGTTGCCGCCGCAGTCCCAGCTTTCATTGCCAAGCCCGAGCCATGCGACTTTGTACGGCGCCGGATGCCAGTTTGCGGCGCGCTCCTTCTCGAGCGTCGTCGCCTGCGCGGCGGTCATGTACTCCAGCCAATCGGCCGCTTCCTGGGGAGAGCCCGAGCCCAGGTTGACCGAGACGTAAGCCTCGCTCCCGATCTGGTCGATGAAGTCCATGAATTCGTGCGTCCCAAAAGTGTTCGACTCGATCACGCCGCCCCAGTCGGGATTCAGCCTCACAACTCGCTGCGGCCCGATCCCGTCGCGCCAGTGATATCCGTCGGCGAAGCAGCCTCCGGGCCAGCGTACGTTCGGCACATGAATCGCTTTCAATGCGGTAACCACATCGTTGCGAATGCCGCGTGTATTCGGAATTGTGGAATCGGAACTGACCCAGATTCCGTCGTAAATGCCGTGTCCGAGATGCTCGGCGAACTGCCCGAAAAGATTGCGGTCAATCTTCGCGCCGGGCTTGGATGCGTCAATCGACAACTCGACTTTCTGTGCCGCCACTCTCGGCGCGGCGATAGCCATAACGATCAGAGTGACAACGACAAGAAATGCACGCATAAGAAGCGATACCCTTGGAGGCGGAAGTGTCAGGGACAAACGACGAACGAATGAGGAGGATTGAATTGAGGATTCTCTCCTCGCTGGGAGAGGATCGACATGAACTATCGGGGATCGGACTTTGGATTGAGATCCATGAGCGAGCGTAAAGGCCATCTGTTCTTCTCTCTTCTCCGCAGACTCGGCGCCGACTGGCATCTCTTTTGCAGGGTCATGATAGCTCAAGACTCATCGGAAACAGGGTGTATCTCGAGAAAAATCGCCGCCTGATCGGGTTGTGTCTGGAGACACCGGAGTCTCTTTCTGCCAGTCAGATCGAGCAGTTACAGAATGCTGGTCAACTCCAATTCCGGGCTTCGGCAGTGTGGGTTGATCTCGACAGAGTCGGGCTCAGGACCCACATTTTACGTGGGCGCGCCAGGGTCTTTCCTTGATACGCTTGAGTTGGTGAATTCGATTGCAAACTAAGGTTTGAAACAATAGATTCCAAACCTCAGTCGAACTGCTGCGGGTTGATATTCGGGCGGGGCAATTCTCTTTCTAAGAGACCCAAACTGGTGGATACTTCGCTTGTGGCGGCGTTTGACTCGACCTCGGCGGGAAAAGGATTGTCTTAAAATAAACGTACAATGGATCGGGCAATGGGGCCTTTTTAGCTCTTCCAGCCATACGAAGAATCGAAGAATCAACGTGTGCAATTCACGCGTTGAATAGTTCGCACTCCCGTCGCCTCTACCAATATCCCTCTTTTTGCGGATGTCTCGTAAAATGTCGTTCCGCACTGGCGGGTTCTCAACATCCGCGTCTCTGGCGACGCTGGTTTGTTGTTGTCGCCGACCGATTGGGCCAGATTCATGGATGTTCATCGGCTTGAGCGTTTAGCCTCAGCTGAGGGTATTAGTGAAATCTGATTTACTGGTTGGCGGCTTTGATGGCAATTTGCTCAACCAATCGCATAACACGCGCGTCCTCGCCGATTGGCGGTAAGACCTCGACTGTAATCTGGGGGAACTGGCGTCGCACAAGTGCTACCTGTTCGGGAATGTCCGTGGCGAGATGGGCACCTACGGCCATGAACAGGGGCAACAGCCCTAAATTTAGCGTCAGTTGTTGCACGCATTCGTGAGCCACGTCCATCAACGTCGGCGCCATGAACTCCATGTAAGCCAGTCGCACTCTTTGTACTCCCAATTCCTTTTGCAGCTCTTGAGCAATCCGCTAGAAGGGCGCACACCATCGTGGGTCCTTACTACCATGCGCCAGCAATACCAGGCACATGCCGTCGGCGGATAGGCTCTTGTCGTCGACCACACAGCGGGAAGCACTGCTTTTCGCTGGATCTCCGCTCTCTGAGAAGTGGTTCCTGAATAGTGACTCTGATACCAGAAAGGTGATTGGCTCAAGTTCACGCACGCTGCTCTCCATGCTCGCTGTTCCCCACCAGGAAAGGCTTGTTCCAGCCCCTCGCGTCATTTCCCGTCTCGAGGAAGTTCGATGTTGACAGGTGGATCCCCTAGCAACGCTCGAATCACTTTCTCCCCAATGAAGTAGATGCGAAAGCACAAGACGGGCGGTGCACTTGCAATCCCTACCTGTGTTCGGCCAAAGAAGAACCCGACCGTTTTCCAACACGAACAATCTTGAAAATTCCCCGCCATTTTCGGCGTCATCTGTCGCATCAGCATTTTCATCCAGCGTTCAATTCGCTTGCGCACTGCCTCGGAATAGCTATCCGCGCAGCTTCTGCCTGAACCGCTGAGTGTCGCTTCGCCAGCCATTCCAGTCTGTTCCAATTTGACCTTGCCAACGAGCGACTTTGTACGCGCGCTGATCAAATCGTGCGCGTCACGCCACCCAGCCAAACGAAAATCAAAGGGCCCGAAGAAAACCTCTCTAAATTGCAAAACCCAACGGTTATCCGGCCTCGGAAGTTGCAGCAGCACGTTGGGCACAGTTGCAATCCTGAGATGGAGCCACTCAGGAATGTCACTGCTCTCAATCCAGCCGGCGGCTCCCTTTATTAGATCGTCTGCCCAGTCGCGTGGGATAAAAGGCGAGTCCGGCCTCCGCTCTCTAAACCATTCGCGCGAAAGTCTCCTATATTGCTCGGCTGTGTCGAATGTTGGTTGTGCACCCATTTCTCGATGTACCTGTTACACGCTCTGAGCTCGCTGCCTATCACGCTGGCAATGCTCGCGGAGTGTACCTTTCCTGAATTTTATGCACTTGGCCTCATCACGCTCCAAAACTTTCGTCACCGAGGTGACGAGGCCGTGAACTTATGCCTTCATACATAGCCGGACGCAAAAAGGCCGATTTGTAACATCCGTCCCTCAGCTCTGGAAAATTCCTCCCCAAATGATCCGGAATTGCTTCTCAATCGTTCGCAACTAGCCGCCACTGGCCTATGCATGCGGTCCGCAAAGCCGGGAGGAGAGCGAAACAGCCCCCCAAGTCCAGAAGAGGCTAAGACCACGGGAAGATTCAATGTGTCATATCAGTTGCAATAGTGCGACAACCTGGGTAAGCTAAGACCCATTATGGCTAGAACCAAACCATCACTGCTACCTCGAGTTTCCCGCCTCTTGCGAGGCTACGGGGAGAACTTGAAGCTGGCCCGCCTCCGTCGCAGATACTCGGCGGAAATGGTGGCCCAGCGCGCCGGCATTTCCCGAAAGACTTTGTCGAGAGTGGAAAAAGGAGATTCGGCAGTCGCACTTGGAATTTACGCACGGGTGATGCAGGTGCTGCGCCTCGAAGAGGATCTCGCGAAACTGGCCGTGGACGACCCGCTGGGTCGAAAATTACAAGACACCGCCTTATCGCCGAAACGGCGCGCTCCGAAACGTCCGTCATCCCCGAGTCCATCAGTTGACAGCGTGAACAAGCCAAAGGAAACCTCTTAATGGCAGGTCTCGATACAGTCGATGCGTGCATTGATCTAGAGCGGTTTGGCCATCCAGTTCTCATGGGCCAGCTTCATCGCCAGCAAAGCGGCTCGGGGGAAGTCTTCTCCTTCGAATATGACCGCGCCTGGTTAGAACAACCGGAAGTCTTCTCCTTCGATCCAGACCTTGCTCTAGCAGCCGGTCATCAGTACCCCGCGCCGCAGCGCAAGAATTTTGGCATATTCCTCGACTCCGCCCCGGACCGCTGGGGAAGAGTGCTCATGCAGCGCAGCGAAAACGCGCGCGCGCGCCACGAAAAACGCAAACCGAGAGCCCTGACCGAGTGGGATTTTCTGCTCGGTGTTCACGACGAAACTCGCTTGGGCGCATTGCGCTTTCGAGAGTCCAGCAATACAACCTTCATCGACAGCGACACGCAATTTGCGGCCCCACCTCTGACGTCCCTGCGTGAGTTACAGGCAGCCAGTCTGCAATTTGAGAAGCACATCGACGACGAAGACAATCCCCTCTATGAAAAATGGCTGACACAACTGTTCGCACCCGGATCTTCCCTGGGAGGAGCCCGACCGAAAGCATCGGTGCGGGATGAAGCCGGGATGTTATGCATGGCAAAATTCCCCAGTAGAAACGACACTCGCGATATGGGCCGATGGGAACTCGTCGCTCACAGCCTCGCGAGAAAGGCGGGGATCATTGTCCCCGATGCCAGACCCCTCCGCTTCCCGGAGAGTCCCTACACCACGTTTCTGGTGAAGCGTTTCGACCGCACGACAAGGGGAGGCCGGCTGGCGTTCATTTCCGCCATGACTTTGACTCAGCATACTGATGGCGAACCAGGAGCAAGCTATCTCGAACTGGTTGATCTATTGCAATCGCGCGGTGCCGACACACGCGCGGACTGCATTCAATTGTTTCGACGGGTGCTGTTCAACATCCTTATTCACAACACGGACGATCACCTTCGCAACCACGGGTTCTTTATCGACGTAGGTGGGGTCCGACTCTCGCCTGCTTACGACATCAATCCCTCGGTCGATCGGCGGGAATTGACGCTGGCGATCAACGAGGTGGAGACTGCCTGCGATGTTTCGATCGCCATGGAGGCGTCCCAGGATTATGGATTGAACCCGCACGAAGCGGCAGATTTGTTGAAGCAAGTGCAGGACGCAGTTGCCGGGTGGCGTGAGGAAGCAATCCGGCTGAACATTCCAAAGGGAGAACAGGATCTCATGGCGAACGCATTCCAAGGATCATAACTGCCAGTCTCCCGCTGCGGTGCTGCAAGGGTAGACGACAGCGCAAAAGAGCGATACCACCACCAACCTTGACTGCCCGTTCTCGCTTCGTCGTCGCCTCCTATGTTTCCGCTGCCATTCTGCTAGTGCGCTTTCCGTAGCAGCTAAAGGTCCGTCGCTCTCGGATTACTCGGAAGCCAGCCAGAATCAGACAGGCTTGCGTCGGCGGCGCGATGGAGAACGGCGTGCCACGTCGGCGGTCACGAACTTGTGAGCCATGCCGAACAAGTCGCGCAGGACATCG
>Ga0182024_10014078_pt1 | contig 15502 bp, 16 predicted proteins | sample P32metaG_FD_120480 | JGI IMG/M metagenome (GOLD analysis project Ga0182024, IMG submission 120480) | Permafrost microbial communities from Stordalen Mire, Sweden - P3-2 metaG (Illumina Assembly) | ecosystem: Environmental > Terrestrial > Soil > Wetlands > Permafrost | place: Sweden: Stordalen... | reverse complement strand
TGCTCCAGAGGTGCAGGGTCACCTGATGCAGTACATCGACGGTCCTTCTACCGCAAGGCCTGACGCTTCTCCGAATCGTTACGGCCTGCCTGGCTTTTTCGAATTGCACGTTTGGGCGTGGAAGGTCAATCCCCAAGGGCCCTTTGTGGACTGGAACAACCACGTAAGTTGCGCACTGCAGTAGTACGAGGAGGATTCTGCATTCCTCCCGGCTTAAGAAGCGCGGCGGGGGCTCGCCTCGGTGGCGGGTGGCCCCGGTCCGGGAGCAGTAGTTTCTGCCGCTTGATCTGGGTGCCCCCGGTCTCTCGCAATTGGAGACCGGGGATACCACAGACCTTAACTAACAGGCCGGGAACTGCACACCGTCACCTTGATTACCCCCGGCAAACACCGAAGTGTCCCGGATCAATTGGGGCGCAAACCCGCGTGACCCGTTTGCACATATTTACCGTCCCCCGGCGCACAATCGAAGATGCGGTGAGAAAAAGTCCGCAACCGGAGAAACTACTTGTGATCCAAGCCATCCAACTTTCCACCCCCGACAGCCTGGAAGCGGCCTTCTATCCCTCCCTCAAAAACCCGCCGCGACCTCGCAACCCCGCCCAAGGAGTCCAAAACCCAGCCCCGAACCGAGCCTCGCCCGTCGCCGGACCCCTACCCCTCCCCCCTTTTGCCGCAACCCCACACAGATAAAAGGTTTAGGTCAAAAAACACCCGTTTCGACCCAACGAAACTAAAGACTTGCAACCCTTGCCGCCGGTGAGAATCCGGGCCAGCCTTAAGGGATTGGCGGGCTGCTCACCCTTTTAACCCCCCATCGCTCCAACAGTAGGCGCCGCATGTAAACTTTATTGATCCCATACGGCCCGCAAATGACCACTCCCGAAAATGACCGCTACTGGATGCAGAGGGCGCTGGAGCTCGCGCGCCGAGGCATCGCCGTCACCTCGCCCAACCCCGCCGTCGGCTGCGTGATCCTCGACCGCGCCGGCCAGGTTGCCGGCGAAGGCTGGCACGAATACGACCTCGTAGAACACGCCGAAGTCGTCGCCCTCAAGGTAGCCGCACAGCACGCCGGCAATCGCCTGCTCGGCGGCACGGCCTACGTCAATCTGGAGCCCTGCAACCACACCGGCCGCACCGGCCCATGCACTGAAGCTCTCATCGCCTCCGGCCTGCGCCGCGTCGTGGCCGCTACCATCGACCCCAACCCCGCCGTCGCCGGCCACGGTGCCGAGCGGATGCGCGCGGCGGGCATGGAAGTCACGCTGGGCGTCTGCCAGGCCGAGGCTCGCAGGATCAACGAAGGTTTTGCCCGCTGGAGCCAACACAAACGCCCGCTGGTGCTGATGAAGGTAGCCATGACGCTCGACGGCCGCATCGCCCCGCCGGCCGGCCAGCACACGCTGCACGAGCCCTACTGGATCACCTGCGAAGCCGCACGCTCCGCCGTCCAGCCTCTTCGCTGGCAGGCCGATGCCGCGCTCACCGGCGTGGACACCGTGCTGGCCGACGACCCCATGCTCACCGACCGCAGCGGCCTGCGCCGCCGCCGCCCGCTGCTGCGCGTAGTGCTCGATTCGGCGCTGCGCATGCCGCTCGACTCGAAGATGGTGGCCACGGCGCAAAACGACGTCGTCATCTTCACCGTGTCCAAAGACGACGCCCGCATCCATGAGTTGCAATCCCGCGGCGTGCGCGTCGAAGTTCTCCCCGCGGAAGCAGGTCGCGTCCCGCTCGCCAAAGTGCTCGACAAGCTCGGCGAAGAAGGCATTCTCACCCTGCTGACTGAAACCGGCACGCGCCTCAATACCGCGCTGCTGGCCGCCGGCCTGGTTGACCGCGCGCATCTATTTGTCTCCCCGCAGATCATGGGCTCCGACGCCGTCCCCGCCTTCCGCGGCATGGCCCACCCCATCCGCATGGCCGAAGTGGAAGTGGAGCGCTACGACAACGATCTGGGGCTCTGCTCGCTGCTGAAAGATCCGTGGCCGGAAAAAGAATCGTAGCGAAATCCACAAACGACCGGGTGGAATGTTTTCTCCCCCCAATGGCTGAGGACAATCGCCGTTTCTTCCAGTAACTTTGGCACACTCATCAATCACTGTGATCAAAATCACAAGTGTTTTTCGAGGCCAAACTCTGGAGGTCCCCTATGAAAAATGCACAGAAGCTATCGGTGCTTCTAGTCGTGGCGGGTGTGGCGCTCGGCGGCAGCGCCGCGTTCGCACAAGGATGCGTTGCTGCCCACAGCAACCAACGCGCTTTTGACGAGTTGATCCACAGCGGCGACACCGGCGGTCCGGTTTCGTCTTCCAAAATCCACAACCTCACCGTCGACATCGGCTATCGCGTCTTCAACTCCAACAAGTACTTCGTCGGCACGCAGGAAATTCCCCGGCCAACGGCGGTTGAAAACCATCAGAACATCTTTGACATCGGCGTCGAATACCGTCTCAGTCCCCGCTGGAGCCTGATCGCCGACGTGCCCGTCTACAACGGCACGCGCAACCAGATCTATCCTCCCTCGGGAATTTTTCAGGTGAGCGGACTCGGCGACATCACGGTGGGAGCACAGGCCTGGATCTTCCGTCCGCCCACGGAGAATGGCGGCAACATCGCCGTCAGTTCCCAACTCAAGATCCCCACCGGTATCGACAACGCGACCGGCTCGGCCCTGTACAAGGGACAGATCGTCAAGGCCACGGCCGACCCGTCCCTCCAGCCGGGCGATGGGACATGGGCATTCAACGTGGGTTCGCAGGCCTACAAGTCGCTCTGGCGCCATGCGTCGGCTTATGGCCAGGGAACTTACCTGTTCAGCCCTGCGGACACAAACGGCGTGCCAAGCTTTCGCAGTCAGCCAGGCCAGGGAGTGATCTCAGCCACCGATCAATACCTTTACCGCCTGGGTGTTTCCCAGAGCGTCCCAAAGGTCAAAGGCCTCGCGCTCAGCATCGGTGTCCGCGGCGAGGGCGTGCCGGCTCACGACCTCATCGGCGCCAGCGACGGCTTCCGCCGGCCCGGCTTTATCCTGTCCGTCGATCCCGGCGTCATGTTCAACTACAAGCGGGATACCTTCTCGGTGAATGGACCGTGGGCCATTCATCGCGATCGCCCGCCCAGCGTGCCCGAACTTGAGAACAACACCTACAATGGCGATGCCTTCTTCGCCGACTACACAGTCATTGCCAACATCTCGCACCACTTCTAAAGAAGCAGTCCCAAAGCACAGGCGCCGGTTCGAAAGTTTCAGGACCCCTCGAATCGGCGCGCTGCCCGCGATTCGAACGAGGCATTCCCTATTCCCTATTCTCTATTCTCTATTCCCTATTCCCTATTCCCTATTCCCTATTCCCTTAGAATAAGATCATGTTCACCCGCATCCTCGGAAAGAGTCGGACATTGGCCATGCGGAAAGAGACCGACGGCCCGCGTTTGCTGATCGCCGTCTGCGTGGCAATTTTCCTTGCCAAGGCCGCAGCCGCGCAGAAGACAGTCTCGTTCCCGACCGAAGATGGCGGCGTGATCTTCGCAGATGTTTATGGGACGAGCGACAGAGCGATCGTGCTTGCCCATGGCGGCCGATTCAACAAGGAAAGTTGGGCAGAGCAGGCGCTGACACTCGTCGCGGCAGGATTTGAAGTGCTGGCCATCGACTTTCGCGGCTACGGAAAATCTCATGGGCCCGGTGATCGGGATCCAATGGACGCGCCGCTCCAATTCGATGTGCTGGCCGCGGTGCGCTATCTGCACCAGAACGGTGCGAAGACTGTTTCGATCATCGGCGGCAGCATGGGCGGTGGGGCGGCTGGCGATGCATCGATCGCCTCGAAGCCGGGTGAGATTGATCGCCTCATCTTGCTTGGCGCCGCGCCCAACGGTCCGGCAGAAAAGCTCAAGTCACCGATTCTGATCATCGTGGCGCGTGACGACACAAGTGGCGATGGACCGCGGCTGCCCGGAATTCGAGAGAAGTATGAGAAGGCCCCGCAACCTAAGGAACTGATCGTTCTCGATGGCTCGGCGCACGCCCAATATATGTTCCAGACGGAGCAGGGAAAGCGCGTGATGCAGGAGATTCTGCGGTTTCTTTCGGTAAAGTAGCCGGAGGCAAGCTCGCTCACGGCTTTCCCTGTTCCCTTAGAATGAAATCATGTTCACCGGAATCATCGAACAAACCGGCACGCTGATCAGCCTGAAAGAAACAGGCGGCGCACGCCGCATCACCGTCGAAGCACCCGGCCTTGCCGGCCGCCTGTGCGAAGGAGACTCACTCGCCGTCTCCGGCGTGTGCCTCACTGCGCTCGACGTGAATCCGACCTACTTCTATGCCGACCTGGCGCAGGAAACCCTCGACCGCACCTCACTCGGCGCGCTGGCCCCCGGCTCCAAGGTCAACCTTGAACTGCCTACTGCAGCCGGAAGCCCGCTCGGCGGCCACATCGTGCAGGGCCACGTTGACGGCACAGGCGAGCTCATTGCACTCGACCCCGTCGTCCCCGGATCGAGCCCGCACTTCAACAAACAGACCACCGACTGGATCCTGAAGGTCCGAGTCCCCGAAACCGTTCGCCCGTGGATGGTACCCAAGGGTTCAGTCGCCATTGAAGGCATCAGCCTGACCATCGCCGCCTTCGACAGCGAGACAATCACCATCGCGGTCTTGCCTCTCACCTATTGGCGCACCAACCTGCACACGCTCAGCATCGGCGCTCCCATCAACATTGAAGCCGATGTGCTGGTCAAGCTGGCCCACGCGCAGATTATCGCCGCAAAAAAGCCGGAGTTCCAGCTGACCGAGGCCTGGCTTGTGGCCAACGGCTACTGATCCGCACGCGCCTCTACGGCTTCACCGGCACTTTCGGCGGATCGGTCACGTAGTCATCCCCAGTCCGCGCCAGCAACAACGCGCGGCGATCGGTGAGCAACGTCAGCCTGTCGGTCAACGCGATGAATTCCTTCTTCTGGTCGGCGGTGAGGCCCGTCGCCCCGCCATTCGCATCGGGCGCAGCGCTCAACTTCGTCAGCTCATCCAGCCGCGCCTGTAGCCGCGGAATCTCTCGATCCATCAGTATCGGCCGAATGATCGCAGTCTTCGTTCGCCCCGCAGCCAGATCGTTGCGGTTGTTCTCGCCCCACACGGGTAGAATTCCCACATGCCCCAGTTCCACGCGCACCCCCGCCGGCCCATAATCCTTGCGCACGGCTGAGAACTGCGCAATCATTTCATCGCGCGGATCGCCATCCTTGTCCGGCATCAGGCCGTCCACGTAGGTCCGCGACTGGTTCGACAGAAAATTGCCCAGCGAATAAAAGATGACCGTGTTGCGCCCGTCCTGCGTCTTGTAAGTCTCCACAGTCTGCAGCACATGCGGATGATGGCCAACAATCACCGAAGCTCCCGCCTCGAGCATTTTGTGCGCCACATCCAAGTCTTCCGGTCGCGGCGCGGGCGCGTATTCGATGCCCCAGTGAATGGAGACCACCAGAAAGTCGCACTGCGCCCGCGCCGCCTTTACGGCCGCCAGCACCTGCGCCTCATCCGCTCCTAGTTTGTCCGAGTTAGGGCCGCCTCCGGCCTCGCCCGGATAGGGAAAGAAGTTCACATGCGGCTGGTCGTCTTTATCCGGATTGCGATTGCCGTTCAGCCAGCGCGTCATGCCCAGCCAGCCCACCTTGATGCCGTTCGCCTCGGTGAAGACGGGCTGCCACTGCTGCTGCACCGTATCGCCCGACCCCGCAAACAGCAGCCCCGAGTCGCGCAGATGCTCGCGCGTCTCCGCAAATCCCGCCCAGCCCTGGTCCATCACGTGGTTGTTGGCGAAGGAAACGATCTTGATGCCGCTGGCCTTCAGCCCTTCGAGCAGCGCCACCGGCGCATCGAACATGAACGGCTTCGACCCATGCGAGTGAGCTGGAGCCACCGGCGTCTCCAGGTTGACGAAGCCGAAGTCGGCGTGCTGAAAAACATCGGCAACGTCAGAGAGGAGCGCACCCCATCCCTGCGAGTTGGTCGGATCACCGGCCGCGACAGCCGCGCTTGCCGCGGCGCGCACCGCTTCGTGCGGAATCACGTCGCCCGCAATAGCAAACTTTACCTCGGCCAGGTCGTGCGGATAGGGAGTGACGGAGGCGGCAATGGCTGCGTGGTGGCGAATTGCGACGGTTCCCGCCGCGGCGAGTGCGGCCAGGATTGCAATCGACAGCAGAACCGTCGCGCTCGCGCGAACCGAAATCGAACGGTACTTGGCCTCTTTCATTGCCTGCGACGCTCCGTTCCTTTTTCAAGGGTTGTGGCAGTTGATTCAGGGACGCAGCAGCTCCGGTCAACGATCCAGAACGAGAACAACCTGTTTTCGTAACGGATCACTTACCCGGCGGCGCGCCGCGTCCAAATCCACGCACATGAACCAGAATAGCGGGTGTGACATGGCCGAATGCCAGATTTAACATGTCGTCCGGGCTGGCCTCGATCTGCCACGAGACGTAGACTCCGCAGTCTAATCTGCACCAGAAAGCAGTCGCGTCGTCGGGGCTGAGCCTCTGCCGTCCAGCTGGGAGCGGGTCGTCCTGAAGCGCAAGCAGGAACGCGCCAACCTCCGCCGTGGCCCGGCGGTCACCGCGAACCGTATCCAGGCCCTCTTGCTGCACCTCGGGCAGGATATCAATTGTGCAGGACATGCGCCGGATGATAGCACAAGCCTGCCGGATCGAAGGTCGGAATCAGCGTTCCGCTTCTGCCCCTTCCCGGTGCGTCAGCACGGCCTTTGCGGCCGCGGCAGGCCGCTTCGCCTGCGGGGCCTTGTAGCCAATCTTATCGAGGAAGCTGCTAAGCGGTATAGCCGCGCCCTTGGCACCGCGGCGGGAAAGAAACTTCTCACGCAGTTCTTCCGGCAGGTCGTTGCGCTTCACCGGAACCACCGGATGTAGTTCGAGGTGATTGTCCTTCATCTCGATGATGATATGGCTTCCCTCGCCCAGACCGTAGTATTCGAGGATGGCTTTAGGAAGGGTCAATTGGCGCTTGGTTCCGATTTGTGTCATCTGCTGGTCCAGCATATCGCCCTCTTCACCTTCACAGCATAGCGGAAATGCGGAAATTCCGCAACAAGCCGTTTCCGCAAAGTACATGGCCTTTCTCCTAAATTCGACCTAAATATCACAATATAAGAAGGATGCGAACAATCGCGCGGCATTCTGCGACCCGCTGCTCGGCTACTCTGCAAACCGCAACAGAATCTGACAAAGGAAACCCGCCACAAGGAGAATCGCTCCGAAGAAAGCACGTCTCACGGAACTCAGAGCGTCTTGCCAATCTTTGTCGGTAAGATTGAGCTTTGGGAAAGTCCGGCGAAACTCGTCGCTGACACGTTTGTTTTTGAGTTCGTGGAGGCGGTAGAAGGCATCCCAGGCCAGAAATGCTCCTCCCAGAAACGTCAGGAAGTCTGCAAGGATCCCCACGAGAAAGCGGTGATCATGAACCCAGTCCATGCCAGAATATAGCGCGGAACCAGCCGGGCCGTGAATCCCGGGCATCCCATGAGCGCGGCCGTGGCGTTTGTCGTCTTTCATTCAGGTGGTTGCTGTTACCCTGAGTCCTGGGGGAGAGCGCGAGCACAGTTCTGCCGGCAACCGGCAGAAGCAGAGTAAGCGGAGCCATGGCAGAGTTCGTCATCAAGTTAGCCGATGAGCGTGGACGCGTGATGGAGCAGACCCAGACGGCAGCTACCGCCGATGAGTTGCGCGCCCGCTTTACCCATGCCGGCTACCATGTGTTTTCCATCAAGGCGCGATCTGGGTTCGCGGGCCTCAAGCGCCGCAAGGTGAAGCTCGAACCGTTTCTGATCTTCAACCAGCAGTTCCTTACGCTCATTCGCGCCGGGCTGCCCATTCTGGGCTCGCTGCAGATGCTTGCCAAGGGCCAGAAGAATGCCCATTTCGCCGCCCAACTCGACGATGTTTCAACGCGCGTAAAGACCGGCGAAGCGCTCTCGTCTGCATTCGAAGCGCAGAGCGGGTTTCCGGTGATGTATACGACCACGCTGCTGGCCGGCGAACGCTCAGGCAACCTGCTCGAAGTGCTCGAGCGCTACGTCAGCTTCCAGCGCATCTCGCTCACCTTCCGCAAGAAGCTCATCACCTCGCTCATCTATCCCTGCGTGCTCATGGTGCTGGTCACGGCGCTGGTCATCTTCATGTTCGCTTACGTGGTGCCGCAGTTTGCGCTGTTGTACGATCAGCTCGGCTCCAAGCTGCCGGCCATGACCATCTACCTGCTCAACTTCAGCAAATGGTTGAATCGCAACCTGCTGTGGATTCTGCTGATCGTCGTCCTGGGAGGCGCAGCGATCTACCGCTTCTCCATAACCGACCGCGGCAAGGACTTCATCGATGGTGTGCGCGTCAAGCTGCCCGTCTTCGGCAACATCTGGCTCAAATATCAGGTAGCGCTGTTTGCGCGCACGCTCTCTACGCTGCTCACCGGCGGATTGCCGCTGGTGCCATCGCTCGAAACGGCAGCCCGCTCCATCTCGTCGCGGCGTGTTTCAAAAGCGGTGGTTGCGTCGATCACCACGGTCCGTGAGGGCAAGAGCCTGGCCGAGGCGCTGGTGAACACCGAGGTCTTTCCCGACCTGGCCGCGGAGATGATCACCGTGGGCGAGCAAACCGGCGCGCTGCCGCAGATGCTCAACTCGGTGGCCGAATTTTTCGAGGAAGACGTAGCCACCGCGCTGACCGCTTCACTGGCGCTGATCGAGCCGGCCATTCTCATCGTCATGGGCGTCGTTGTAGTGTTTATTCTCATTTCGCTCTACCTGCCTATCTTCTCGCTGGGCATGACGGGCGGCGCCGGAGCAGGAGGGTAACAAGCCATGGAAGACGCATCCGTACTAGCCATTCCGATGCCGACGGGAACCGACGACCGGGCGCAGGCCGAGTCGCTGGCACGGCGCTATTGCGCGGAGTTTGTCGATCTCAAGAACTTCAAGATCCAGCATGACCTGCTGCGCACGGTACCTGTCGAGCTGATGTTCCGGTATAACTTTGTGCCCATCGAGCAGCAGGCCGACGCGCTGGTCATCGCGGTCTCCGATCCATCGCGACTCATGATTCTCGACGAAATCGCCGGTCTGCTTGCGCACCGCATCATCGCGCGCGTGGCCACGCTTTCGCAGATCACCGACCTGCTGAAAAAGACCGAGCAGTCGCAGCGCGTGCTCGACGAAGCCAGCGAGGGCCTGACCTTCGACGTGCTCACCGGCGACGACAACTCCGATGAAAATATCTCCATTGAAAAGCTCACCAGCGAAGAAGACATCAGCCCCATCATCCGCCTGGTGGACACCACCATCTTCACCGCACTGGAGCGGCGCGCCTCCGACATTCACATCGAGACCAATGACGATTCGGTCGTCGTCAAATACCGCATCGACGGCGTGCTGCAAATGGCCATGGCGCCCATCGCCCGCGAGCACCACTCGACCATTCTGTCCCGCATCAAGATCATGAGCGAGCTGGACATTGCCGAGCGCAGAGTGCCGCAGGACGGCCGCTTCCGCGTGCGCTACAAGGGCCGCCTCATCGACTTCCGCGTCAGCATCATGCCCACCGTCCATGGCGAAAACGCCGTGCTCCGCGTGCTCGACAAGGAGTCGATGAGCGAGAAGTTCCGCAACCTCACCCTCGATGTGGTGGGCTTCGCCGACGACGATCTGAAGCGCTTCCGCCGCTATATCCGCGAACCTTACGGCATGGTGCTCGTCACCGGGCCTACCGGTTCCGGCAAAACCACCACGCTCTACGCCGCGCTCAACGAGATCAAGAGCGACGAAGACAAGATCATCACCATCGAAGACCCGGTCGAGTACCAGATTCGCGGCATCACGCAGATTCCCGTCAACGAGAAAAAAGGCCTGACCTTTGCGCGCGGCCTGCGCTCCATCCTGCGCCACGATCCGGACAAGATTCTGGTGGGAGAAATCCGCGACAACGAAACGGCGCAGATCGCCATCAACTCCGCGCTCACCGGCCACCTGGTCTTCACTACCGTACACGCCAACAACGTAGTGGACGTGCTGGGCCGCTTCGTCAACATGGGCGTCGAGGTCTACAACTTCGTCTCCGCGCTCAACTGCATCCTTGCCCAGCGCCTGGTCCGCACCATCTGCGAGCACTGCGCTCACACCGTCAGCTACAGCGACGACGTTCTGCTGCAATGCGCCATGGACCCGGACGAATGGCGCGGCTTCGGCTTCCGCGAGGGCCAGGGCTGCATGGAATGCGGCGGCACCGGCTTCCGCGGCCGCACCGCCATCCACGAGCTGCTGGACTTGACCGACCCCATCCGCGAGCTGATCCTGGAAAAGAAACCCACCTCCGAGGTGCGCAAGCTGGCCCGTAAAGAGGGCATGAGCTTTCTGCGCGAGTCGGCTCTGGATCGCGTTCGCCGCGGCCTGACTACGCTCAAGGAGATCAACAAGGTTACGTTCATTGAGGCTTCGAGATAATGCTCCTCAACACAAATTCCCGGTTGAACACCGATCCTCGGCCGGTAGGTCAGGGCTTCAGACTTGACAATGGACCGCGCAAATTGACCGCTGCCTTACAGGCGGCGGAAGGACTCATTCGTGCGGTAGGCCGGGGATTTATCCCCGGCAAAAAGCCCATCGAATCGACCGGGGCTTTAGCCCCTGAGGTATGCTTCTTGGGGCTCCCGAAAAGCAAACCCTGTCTTCTCGCAGCCTTCGGCTCTGAAGGAGGACTGGCTCGGTGAAATCCGTGTTGAGCAAGGCCAAACTCGGTACCCAGCCCGGCAGCCGTCCGCCGGCAGCGCTGGAGCTTACGCCGGAAGGCGTGCTCGCCGCCGCCATTTCCTCGCCTGGCCAGCCGCCGGTCTATGCCTATGAGCCGCTCGCGCCAGGCTCGCTGCTGCCCGGCATCGGCGAGCCGAATCTGCGCGCGCCGGAGGCCGTGGCCGCGGCCATCCGTACCGCGCTTGACCAGCTTTCGCCGCGCTCTAGAGCCGTCACGCTCGTTATTCCGGACACCGTAGTCCGCGTCTTCGTCCTGGACTTCGATTCCCTGCCCGCCAAGCCGGCGGAAGCGATTCCGGTGCTTCGCTTCCGCCTGCGCAAAATGGTTCCCTTTGACGTGGAACACGCCGGCCTCAGCTACCAGGTGCTGGTGGAGAAAAGAGATGAGGTCAAAGTGCTCGCGGCCGTACTGCCCGGCCCCGTGCTGGCCGAATATGAGGCTGCAGTGCGCGCTGCCGGCTACGAGCCGGGCGCAGTGCTGCCTTCCAGCCTGGCAACGTTGGCCGCTGTCGATTCCATGGAAGCCCTGCTGATTGCCAATCTCAGCCCGGTCGCGCTCACCACCTCCATCTCCAACGGCCAGGACCTGCTGCTTTATCGCACCCTGGATCTACCCGACCACCCCACGTTGCGCATCGACGAGGTGCGGCGCGGGGTGGCTGTGGCCGCCGCCTACTATGAGGACAAGCTCGGCGCGCGTCCCACCCGCCTGCACTTCGCCGGCAGCACCGGAAGCGACGATGCCGGCTGCGAAGGCTTCGCCCGCTGGATCGGCGACCCGGAGCTGAGCGTCGTCGACCTCACCTCCCGCCCGGAAACAGGCGCGGCCACCACGCTTCGAAACGCAAGCATCGCCGCCGTCACCGGCGCATTGGCGGGGGTCCGTTAGACCCATGCGGATCACTCTCAATCTCGCCACCCGCCCCTTCGCCGACCTCGGCCCGGCCATCAAGCGGCTGCGCATCGGCATGGGCGTGCTGGCATTACTCTCCATCCTGCTCGGCTTCGGCCTGCACGCCATCCATCGGAAAGCCGAGGCAGCCCGCGCCCGCGACCACTCGCTCGACGGCCAGATCGCCCGCATCACGCAGGAGCGCGAAGGCTACCAGGCGCTGATGCGCCAGCCCCCCAACGCCGAGTTGCTCAGGCAGGCCGGGGCGCTCAACAAGCTCATCGATGAAAAGACCTTCTCCTGGACGCTCGCCATTGAAGACCTGGAGACCGTCTTGCCCGGCGGCGTGCAGGTCAACAACCTTGAGCCCGCGCGCCAGAAGGACGGCCACATTACCCTGAAGCTGCGCGTCATTGGCCCCCGCAATCGCGCCGTCGATCTGGTCCGCAACCTGGAGCATTCCCGCCGCTTTCTCCTTCCCCGCATCATTGGCGAGGACGCCGAAGCCCTGGACCGCCCCGGCGGCCAGCGTCTGGAGCCGGTGAGCGCCGCGGACCGCGTGCAATTCGAGCTGCTGGCCGAGTACAACCCGACAACGCCCGCAGATCGTTCAGCTTCGAAGAAGCCCGTCAAGAAATTGGCAGGCTCTGAAGAATCGCCTCGCCCGGCCACGCACCCCATCCATCCTCTGCCCCTGCGCGGAGTGGGCCAGGGTCGTCCGCCGTACGCCGTGCCGGGCCAACCGGTGTATCCCGGACGCGCAGCGCCCGGCGCAACCAAACCTGGCCCCGGCGTTCCCCCGCGTCCAGCCAATTCACAGCCCAATTCCCAGCCCAATTCCCAGCCCAATTCCCAGCCAGGAGGTCCGCAATGAGCAACCAGCCGGCATCTCTCTGGCGCGAGCGCTTGTCTTCTCCGCTCACCTGGCACTACGCCGGGTTCGCCGTGCTGCTCATCGTGGCCATTGGGCTGTCTGTTCGCCTGGGGCTGGACTGGGTAGCCACCAATAGCCGCTCCGCCGACGCCCTGGCCGGCAAGCAGGTCGAACTCAAGGCAATGGACCTGCAGACCGCTCCCCTGCGCGGGCTGGACAAGCGCGTGGTCACGTCCCGCGAGCAGATTCAGGCCTTCTATGAAAAGCGCATCCCGCCTAACTACTCTTCGATTTCAATGCGGGTCGGCGAGTTGCAGGTCAAGTCCGGAGTGCGCCTTTCACGCTTGCAATACACGCAGGGCCCCGCGGGCGAAGATCTGACCGAGATCTCCCTCGATTGCGGCATCAGCGGCGCCTATCCGGAGATCATGCGCTTCATCAACAGCCTGGAGCGCGACCCGAACTTCTTTGTGATTCGCGCCATGAACCTGACCGGCCAGCAGGGAGGCCTGGTGAACCTGCGCCTGCGCGTCTCCACCTGGATGCGCCCGGCCGATGCCGCGGCCAGCGGATTGCCGCCCACGCCGAAGCTGGGTGAAGACGGCGGTTCACCTTCCACCGAACCAGCCGCCGTTCCCGCCGGCGCAAGTAAGGAGGGCGAGTAGCATGGCCATCCCTCTTGGTACGGAGAACAAACGCCAGGTTTATATTGTTGTCGCGCTGTTTGCAGTGATCGTCGCCGTCGGAGGCTATGAGCTCTTCGGCCCGTTCGGCGGCTCCTCCACGCCCGCGCCTTCAGCCACGGCTCCCAGGCTTGCCGCGCAACCAGCTTCCTCCAGCGCGCACCCGGCAGCAGGCGCCAGGCCCGCTGCCAGCGGACGGAACGCCCCGGCAGCCGAGGCGGAAAAACTGACCAACGAGGGCCTGGACCCTACCGTCCACTTCGACGAGCTGGCGGAAAGCGAGGATGTGGAATACGCCGGAACGGGCAGGAACATCTTCTCCGCCGATTCCGGGCCGGTAAAAATCCCCGAACCAATAGCGCCCGCGCGAACCGACAAAGCCAACGTATTCACGCCGCCGCCCGTGCCCGAAACCCCCAGGGCGCCAGCCATCGATCTGAAATACTTCGGCTATACTCAGGCCAGGGATAAGACGATGAAAGCCTTCTTCACGCATGGCGACGACGTATTCATGGCCAAGAGCGGCGAGATTGTCGATCACCGCTACAAGGTCGGCGCCATCCTGCCCGGCAGCGTAGAGGTGACCGACTTGAGTTACAACAACACACAGAAACTGACGCTTACGCCCAATTAGCGCCCTTGGAATAAGCTGACGTTTTGAAGGGACACGACCGAACAAGCTGATGTTTTGAAAGGGCACGACTTCAGTCGTGCCGCAACCGCAGAAAAATAAAGCGGGGCTTTAGCCCCGGAGGCAGATTCCCCCTTTGGTCGAGCATCATTTACGCAACCATTTTCGGCACTGGCTGTTATCTGGAGCAAAGCGAAGTCGAACGACTTGCGTCTAGTCATTATGAACACGACCAATCCAGCCCGCCGCCCCAAGCCCTCTGAAGAGGGCTACATGCTGGTTGCGGTCATGTTCATGCTGGCCATCCTGATCATCGCCATGTCCGTCGCCGCGCCCAGAATCGCCCGCCAGATCCAGCGCGACCGCGAAGTGGAAACCATGCGCCGCGGCAAGCAATACGCGCGGGCCATCAAGCTCTACTACAAGAAATTCAACGCCTATCCGCCCAATCAGGACGCGCTGGTCAAGACCAACGAAATTCGCTTCCTGCGCAAGAAGTATCTCGACCCCATGACCGGCAAGGACGATTGGAAGCCCATAGCCCTGGGACAGAACAAAGCGCCCACGGCCTTTGGCTTCTTCGGGGTTCCGCTCACCGGCGCAGGCATGGGAGGCGGATTGTGCGGCAACGCCCTGTCCGGTTCCACATCGTCCGGCGCATCCTCAATCGGAGGCTCCTCGTTTTCATCCGGCAGCTCCGGAAGCAGCTTCGGCTCCGGAAGCAGCTTCGGTTCTGGAAGCAGTTATGGCTCAAGCTCTCCGACGTCCGGCTGTCCATCCACTACCACCGGCGGCTCCACTCCCACAGGCCCAAGCGCCTCCGCCGACCCGAATGCCGGTAGCGGCACTACAGACCCCAACGCCCCCAACGCCGGGGCTACCCCGGGAAACAATCCTTCTTCCGGAGGCGATTCTTCCTCCGGCGGCGGCAACCCCGCAGGCGCGGCGGGATCGGGCACGACCGGCATTTCGGGAGCGACCGGCATTTCGGGAGCGACCGGCACTTCAACGGGTCTGACCGGACAAACCTTCGGCGGAGCCGGAATCATGGGCTTTTCGCCCGGCAGCCCCAAGCAATCCATCCTGGTTTACAAGAAGAAGAATCATTACAACGAGTGGGAGTTCGTCTACGATCCCATTGCCGACCAGATGATGATGCAAGGCGGCAATACGGGAGCCATCGGCACCCCGGCCGGCAGCATGCCTGGCAGCTCGCCCACCGGCAGCAGCTCGACGTTCGGCGGCGCCACCACCGGCGGCTCCGGCTTCGGAACATCCGGCGGGACCACGACCGGAGGTTCCGGCGGAACCACACCTATGCCGCCGCCGCAACAATAGGCTCTGCTCCCGCTCTCCGCGTCGATGAATTCGTTGCGTTCAGATTGAGAGAATGCCGAGCCCCTGAATCAGCTGGAAATGACGCACGTTCGCTGTGGCAACGCGGTATCCCAATTCCAGCGCAGTGATTCCGATCAGCAAGTCTGAGAGCGGCAGACGGATGCCCTGTGCGGCGTTCTCGCCGTCGATCTTCCCGGCGCGCAGAGCGATCGGAATCGTCACGGGATGCACTGGGATGGCTAACATTATTTCGTCCAGGAACTGGCG
>Ga0182024_10014077_pt1 | contig 15504 bp, 12 predicted proteins | sample P32metaG_FD_120480 | JGI IMG/M metagenome (GOLD analysis project Ga0182024, IMG submission 120480) | Permafrost microbial communities from Stordalen Mire, Sweden - P3-2 metaG (Illumina Assembly) | ecosystem: Environmental > Terrestrial > Soil > Wetlands > Permafrost | place: Sweden: Stordalen... | reverse complement strand
GCTGTCGAGGACGAGGCGCTCGTTGACCTTGCAATTGACGCACCAGTCGGCGGTGAAATCGACGAAGACGATCTTGTGCTGGGCCAGGGCGTGGGCAAGGCGCGGGGGGAAGGGCTCCGGGCGACTCGCGAATTGCTCATAGAGGACCCAGCCCAGCCAGAGCACCGTACCGAGCAGGAGAACGCCGAGCACCTGCTTGACGCGGACCATCCAGATGCCGGGCTTGGGGAGATAGCGGAGCCAGCCGGGCCTCACCGCCAGTAAGGCGTAGGGTGCGCTCATCCCGGCGGCGATGGAGCCGAACATGGCGAATACCGCGGCGGCCGGCTGGGCGAGCGCGAAACCGAGCGCGGGGCCGAGGAAGGGGGCGGTGCAAGGGGTAGCCATGAGCGTTGCAAAAACGCCGTGCCAGAAGGTGCCGGCGTAGCCTTCCCCGCCCGCGGCGTCGTAGACCTTGTTCTGGATGCGGCTTGGGAGCACGATCTCGAACACGCCGAGGAGATTGAGCGAGAAGAGCAGGAGGATGACTACCATTACGGCGACGAAGGCCGGGTGCTGGAATTGAAACGCCCAGTTGAGCTGGTGGCCCGCGGCCTTGAAGCCGACGATGAGGGCAGCCAGGAAGAGGAACCAGGCGAAGATGCCCGCGACGAAGGTGAACCCGAGCGCGAGGATGCGGCGCGGCGATTCGCCGGCCTGGCGGATAAAGCCGAAGATCTTGAGTGCAATCACCGGCAGCACGCAGGGCATCACGTTGAGGATAAGGCCGCCGAGAAAGCCGAGCCCGAGCCAATAGAGAAGCGGGGAGGTGGAAGCGGGGAGGGACGCGGATTGCATGTCCGGCGCCCCGGGGGAAGAGGGCTGTCCGGTCGAAAGCCGCCAAATCTCGGGCGCGGACGGGGAGGTTTGACCAGCGCCCTTTTGCAGTACGAGGACTCCATCAATGGAAGCGGGCGTCGCCTTCGGGTCCAGGAGCGGGATTGTGACAGCGGTACCCGTGACGGCGGGATGGCCGATTTGCACGTCGCCAGGGATGGGGTAGAAACCGGTGGTGGAAACGGAGCCGGAGGGGGAGGCGGTCGTCTGGAGGATGAGATTTTGGCCCTCGCGACTCCAGGAGAGCGCGAGCGGCAGCGTGCCGGTGCGGGGTAATTGGGCGCGCGTTTTTTGGAAGAGGTCTTCATTCGCCGGATGGCTGGCGGCGACTACGGGGAGCGTAAGGCTGAGGTCGGCCCTGCCGGGCACACAAATCTCCTTGCACACGAGCCATGAGGCATGGGCGCGCAGCTCAACGGTCTGGCCCGGCTTGAGATCGGGCGGGGTCTGGATTTCCACGGGGAGCAGGACCTCGCCGGGGTAGGAGTAGGTCTCGATGCCTCCGGGCTCGTCGGTGCGCATCGGCAGCGGCCACTGGATGTGGCCGGCTTTGAAACCGGGCGGCAGCGTCCAATCGATGCGCGTGGGGATGCCGGCATCCCCTGAATATTGCCAGTACGTATGCCAGCCAAGCTGCGTCTGGAGATGCAGCCCGACGGTCACCGGTTGCCCGGGTACGATCCCATCGGCATCGGCCAGCAGCTCCGCTTTTACGAGCTGCTGCCCCTCGAACATTTGCGCGTGGGAGATGCCGGCCAGGGCCAGGGAGATGAGGAGCAGTTTCTTCAGCACGGGCATACACTATCATGCGGCGGGGCGGGACGCATAGATGCGGGGAGGGAGGGGTTTGGCATTCGGTATTTGGGGTAAGAGGCGGGAGGTGGCTCCGCATTCCCGCGTTTTGCTGCCGGGCGGGAGGCAAATGCCCTTTTCATTTCCGCCGCCCTCCCATACGCTGCCGCACCCCGCATGGAAAACGATTACAAGGTCAAGCTCGATATCTTCGAAGGCCCGCTGGACCTGCTCCTTTACCTGATCAAAAAGGACGAGATCGATATCTACGATATCCCGATCGAGCGCATCACGCGCCAGTACCTCGAGTACCTGGATGCGTTCAAAATCCTCGACCTGGACGTGGCGGGGGACTTCGTGGTCATGGCGGCCAACCTGATTTACATCAAGAGCCGCAGCCTGCTGCCGAAGGACCAGCAGCCCCCCGACGAGGCCGCCGAGGAGGACGACCCCCGGTGGGAGCTGGTGCGGCAGTTGATCGAGTACAAGAAATTCAAGGATGCCGCGGCGCACCTGCAGCGGCGGGAGCTGGACCGGGAGGGGCTCTTCACGCGCATGGCGGAGAAGCCGCAGGAGATCGCCGAGCGGCCGCTCGGCGAGGTGAGCATTTTTGACCTGATCAACGCATTCAACTTCGCCCTCAAACGGCTCAACAAGCCGGAGGATCTGCGGGAGATATTCGAGGAGAACTTCACCGTCTCCGACAAGATCGACCTGATCATGAAGATGACGGCCGCGGGGGTGCCGCTGCGATTCTCGGAGCTCTTTGCGAATGCGGCGACGCGCACGGAGGTGGTGGTGACATTCCTCGCGCTGCTGGAGCTGGTGCGGCTGAAGCAGGTGCGCGCGCGGCAGGGGGAGGAGTTCGGCGAGATCGAGCTCGTGAGCGCGGAGACCAGGGTCCTTGCGTAACGGACGAAGCGGATGCCAGGGGACTGGCGTGATTGAGTGAAAATGGGAGCGAATCCCTTACTTTGGCGGGCTGTGGTTTTCCGGAGTTTTTCGCTCCCTGAAAACCATACAGCCCGGCTGGCCCTAGTGTTGCAAGGTTCCCCCCGGACCTTGCAACTTCCCCTCCAGCCGGGCTGCCCCTTTGGTTCTTTTTCCCCTGTCCGCTTATCACGGACACGTGCCCCAATAGCACCCCTCATGCCACACCATCCGATGGGGATTCTGTTTTCCACCCACTACAGAGAGAATAGGGGTAAAAAGAAGTTTTTGCGGCCAGGAAGGCTGCCCGTCGGGCGTCCCTGGAGGCTCGGATTTGGCTCGAATTGCTCAATCGCTGACGAAGTTTAGCCTGTCTGTAATGCATCCCTCCGGCGCGGCTGCATCCGGGCGCGAACCGGCAGAATTCGGTCAAATCCCTTCCCATTCAATCCCCGCTTCCTTTACATGAGAATCGCCCCATGAAAATCCTCGTCATCGGCAGCGGCGGCCGCGAACACGCCCTCTGCTGGAAGCTCCGACAATCGCCCCGCGTCACGGAGCTTTTTTGCGCGCCAGGCAATGCGGGCACGGAGATGCTGGGGCGCAATGTGGCGCTGCCGATCACGGATATCGAAGGGCTGGCGTGTTTCGCGCAGGAGGAGGGGATCGGGCTGACGGTGGTGGGCCCGGATGACGCGCTGGCGGCGGGGATCGTCGATTTATTCCAGCATCGCGGGCTGCGGATCTTCGGGCCGGCAAAGGCGGGTGCGCAGTTCGAGTCATCGAAGGCGTTCGCGAAGAAGTTCATGGAGCGCCACGGCATCCCGACGGCGCGATTTGGGGAGTTCACCGAGAGCGGGGAGGCGCACCGGTATTGCCAGGGGATGAATTATCCGGTCGTGATCAAGGCGGACGGGCTTGCGCTGGGCAAGGGCGTCATCATTGCCGCGAACGCGGAAGAGGCGGCGAAAGCGATCTACCGGATCATGGAGCAGCGCCAATTTGGGGAGGCGGGCCGGCGTGTTGTGATCGAGGAATTCCTGACCGGGGAGGAGTGCTCGATCCACGCGCTCGTGGATGGCCGCAGCTACGCGATGTTCCCCGGCGCGCAGGATCACAAGCGCGCACTCGATGGGGACCTGGGGCTCAACACCGGCGGCATGGGCGCCTACTCGCCGGCCCCCATCCTGACGCCGGAGCTGGAGCGGCAGGTGCACGAGCAGGTGATGGAGCCGTTCGTGCGCGGGCTGAAGCTGGACGGGCTGAGTTTCAAGGGGCTGCTTTATCCCGGCCTCATGGTGACCCGCGAGGGGATCAAGGTGCTCGAGTTCAATTGCCGCTTTGGCGACCCGGAGACGCAGGCGTTTATACCACGGCTGAAATCCGACCTGGTGGAAGTCATGGAAGCGGTCATCGACGGGCGGCTGGCGGAGTGCCCGCTCGAGTGGCGCGAGGCGGCGGCGGTGTGCGTCGTCATGGCCTCGGGGGGGTACCCGGGCGATTACACGAGGGGGAGGGAGATCACGGGGATCGAGGCGGCGGAGAGCGGCGCGACGGTGTTCCACGCAGGGACCAGGCGCGCGGATGGGCGGCTCGTGACGGCGGGGGGGCGCGTGCTGGGGGTCACCGCGCTGGGGGCGGATATCCGGGCGGCGCGGGAGGGGGCGTACGCCGCAGTGGAAAAGATCCGGTTCGAAGGGGCGCATTACCGGCGGGACATTGCGGCAAAGGCTTTGAGGGACTAGCTTGCGCCCTCCTGATGAAAGCCTTCCCGATGCGATTCTTCCTCCTGCCGATCCTCTTGGGCGCGCTCGGCGCGGCCTGCCCTGCCGCGCAGACCGGCGCGCCGGTGGACGGCCTCTCGCAGGAGGATGTCGCCAAGGCGATCTCCGCGCTCAAGGAAGATTTTGCGCGGCCCGATGCCCTCACGGACGCGGAGATGGGGCGCGCGACGCTGCAGGGCTTGCTGGACCGGCTCGCGCCGGCGGTCGATCTCGTGAGCGGCAGCGCCTCCGCCGCGGCGGCGAGCCCGTTCTATAGCGAGACCCTGGATGGCAAGACCGGTTACCTGCGGCTCGGGGCGTTAACGGGCGAGAATGTCGAGAAGGCGAAGCAGGCGCTTACGGGTTGGACCGGGGAGAATATCGGTGCGGTGGTGCTGGACCTGCGGGCGACGCCGGCGAGCAGCGATTTCGACGCGGGCGCATCGCTTGCAGGGCTTTTTTGCGCGAATGGGACGGAGATCTTCAGCCTCACAGCCGGCAAGGGGCACGTACTCAAGGGGGCCGATTCCACAGCCCAGACACACACTTTCTCGGTCGCGGCGGACCCGGTGTTCAAGGGCATCCTGGTGGTGCTCGTGGACTCCGATTCCGCCGAGGCCCCGGAAGCGGTCGCGGCGAGCTTGCAGAAATGCACGAAGGCGCTGGTGGTGGGCGATAAAACCGCAGGACGGGCCTACCAGTTCACCGAGGTGCCGCTGAGTGGCGCGGTGCTGCGGGTGGCAGTGGCCCAGGTCATCCTGCCGGATGGGAAGGAGCCCGGCGAGAACGGGCTGACGCCGGATATCCGGGTCGGGATCGGGAGCGCGGTGAAGAAGGAGATCATGCGCAGCATTAAGAGCAAAGGAGTCGCATCGGTGATCGATGAGCGCGACCGGCCGCATCTCAATGAGGCTGCGCTCGTCTCAGGCAGCAATCCCGAGGTGGACGAGCTGGAGGCGGAGCAATTGGGGCAGAAGCCCACGGAGCCGTTGATCGACCGGCAATTGCAGAGGGCGCTGGATCTTGTTACGTCGATCGCGATTTACCGGACGAAGGGGGAGTAGGAAAAATTCGAAATCAGAAATTCGAAGGGGTCAGGCGTGCGGGGACGCGTGCTTTTTTGGCGGGCTACGACTTGTGGAAGGCTTCTTCGAGTTTCGGATTTTGGAGTTCGAATTTCGGCGCAGCCGTTGCTTCCATGCAGAGGACGAAGAGGGTGGTGAAGAGGAGATCGCTGATGAGCGTGGAGCGGAAGAACATCCAGGTGGGCTCGTAGCCGGGGACGCCGGTGGTCAGGGCCTGGAGCCAGCCGGAGAAGGTTTTGGCATAGGCGGGCCAGGTGAGCCATGAGCTCGTGTTCGTGACGATGTAGAAGAGCAGGGAGCCGAGGATGCTCGCGGGGAGCACCGTGGCCAGGCGGGCGCGGTTGCGGAGGGCGAAACCGATGCCTACGGCGGCGGCGAGCGCGAGATAGCGGGAGAGCATCTCCGGGCTCACGACCGCGTAGCCATAGTGCCGGTTTAGGAATAAATCGGATAAGAAGAGCGCCCCCAGCGGGACCGCAAGCGCCAGCCGGCGTGGGAGATATATGCCGCCGCAGAGGGCGATGGCGGCGACGGGGGCGAAGTTCTCCAGCCAGGGGAGATGGCCGTGGAATCCGATGCAAAGCCGATAAAGCGTGATGGCCGCGAGGAGCAAAAGGGCGGCGGCGGTCTGTGTGGTCTGGTTTTTCATGGATGTCATTGCAGGTATTGCATGCTGTAGAGCGGGGTGATGCGGCCCACCTCCACGCTGGGCAGCCTCGTGTCGAGGGTGCCAGGGTACATGGTAAACTTTTCCACGTGTCCGTCCAGAAAGAGAATATTTGCATAGCCGCCGTGGCGGAAGTGGATGGTGGGGTCGTTGCTATCGATCATGTAGAATTCCTCGATCATGGGGTGGTGCGCGGAGGCGGGGGCCTGGAAGGTGTTCACCTGGGCACAATCGCCAAAGAGGATGACCTGGGAGGGATCCTTGATGGTGAGGACGTTCTTGTTGGCGATCATGGTGTTGAGGCCGAAGCCCCAACTTGCGCGGTCGTACTTGGGCTTCCAGATGGCCTGGCCGTAGGGGAAGGCCGGGCAGACCTCGACCCCGCCGACTTGGTGGACGTAGGGGTAGAGGGGCGACTTGGTGACATCGATGTAGCGATCGCCCTCCGCCGACATCATGCTGCCCTGGGTTTCGTAGCCGAAGTACCAGAGCCGCCCCCCCGTGACGACCTGGGAGTAGGCGTACATCTTGTTCTCGTGCTCGGAGAGGTAGAGGGAGTTTGCCATGCCGAGCTGGCGCAGGCTGTTCGCGCAAGTGGCGCCCTGGGCGACCGCGCGCATGCGGCTGATCCCCTGGACGGAAAGCGTGGCAAGGATGGCAACGATGGTCATCACGACCAGCAGCTCGAGCAGCGTAAAGCCGCTCGCGCTCCTCTGGCCGGGGGCGTTCACAGGGCACGCCTCCGGCGCCGTGCGGTGGCCAGGGCAACGCCCGCCGCGCCCACTGCCAGCAGCGCCCAGGTATCGGGCTCCGGGATGAACGTGATGATCGCGAAATTGGGGTCTCCGGCCGCGAAATTAGAGGCCTCCGGCGCATCGTCTGTCCCGTCGATGGTTACCGCGCTCCCCACGGGGTCGTAATTGGGATCGGTGCCGGTATCGCCATATACCCAGCCGTCGAAGCTGCCGTTCTGGAGGACACGCCCAGTCTGGCCGTCATTGGAGAATATCCACGCCCCATTATTGGCATAGGTATCGCCCGATTGTGTGCCGGAACCGCCTGCGACGTAATAATTCCAGCCCAGGGTCGAAGCGGTCCCTGTGTCATCGATCGTGGCCACCGGCGCAGAGTTCAAGGTGAAGGAGACCGTAAAAAAATCTCCACCGCCGAAATTGAGGTACTCCGCCCCCTGGGATGAATTTCCAACTGTGTAAGACGGATAGGTCCCCAGCGTGGGGTCGGAATAAGTGCCGGTTGCGACCGGTGGCGGCGACCCGAAGATGGTATTGAGAAGGTCCTGCCCGGTGATGAGATCGCCGGTGGGGTAGATGACCTCCCACTTGTAGGTCTCCATCGCCCCGCCCGGGCCAAATGTCCCGGAGATGAGAAGATACGAGGTCGAGGTGCTTGCGTGGGCGAGCGTGGACGCAAGGAGCCACACCGCCATGATGATACCGATCAGCCGTTTCATTTATTACTGGTCTTCCATGTTGTGAGAAGACCAGGGAACGCCCGCGTGCTGGGCGGGTGGACTGCCGGTCTCTCATGCTTCTTTTCTGCGAAGAAGGGAGCGGGCGCATCCGCACACGCGGAGACCCGGATGAGAGCGTATGGGGCGAATATTCTGGCTCCTGGCTTGCCTTCTCCCCGCCTTCACCACCGGTTATCCGGCGATTGGCCTATGGGAAGTTGTATCCAGTTACAGCAGCGCGACTGCTTCCGATTTTCACGGAATTCCTCGCATCCACACGCATCGTACTAATCTCGCAAAGAACTGGGGCGAATGTGAGAAGGGCGGAAGGGGATGTAAATTCGAAATTCGCGGGGAAAAATGCGAAAAATATATGAGGTAAAAAACAATGTTATTATCCCTGCTGGAAGCTCTCTGCGCCCATGGGTTATCGTTGATCGCGCGGGATCCGTGATCACGAAAGCGACCACGTTTTTTTTAATCTTTATCCGCCGTTGGCGCCCAAGAATCATTGGTCGAGCCGGGCCCTCAAGGCGATGCGGAGGGAGATGCTGTTGGCGAACTTGAGCCGGATACTGACGGAGAAATCGAAGCTTGCGGGGAGGGGGATGGAGAAGGGGCCGGCGTGGGCGTGGGTGGCGGGAGCGTGAGATCCTTCCATACGAACAACAGCCCGTTGTAGCCGCCGGCTTCCTTGAGCAGGGCATCGACGCGGTCGTGCCAGTGGTTGAGATTCGGCGGGGAGAACGGGCGCTCCGCGGTGCCGGGAAAGATGAGGTAGGTGATCTTGAGGGCGCTGACGGGGCGATTCTCGGAGGTGGCGCGGGGATTCAATTCCTGGGCGATGCGGAGGGAGGCTTCGCCTACTTTGTTCACGGGGCCTACGTCGCCGATGATGGCGGGGTAGATGACATTGTTGTAAACGACGGCGCAGAAATCGCCGACGCCGGGCGAGTAGGGATCGTCCCGCTGGCCGTAGACGGAGCCGGGGATGACAATGTAGGGATCGGCGGCGGCGACGAGGAAGGAGTTGACCTTTAACTGATTGGCCTCGAAGCGGGTTGCATCGATGGCGGCTTTGATCTGGTCGCGTTGCGCCGGGGTGATGGCGGCGGCGAGGTCGTTTTCCAATTCCTCGAGATGGGCCTCGCGTTGGGCGACGAAGGGGTTGGGCGTCGTGCCGCGCTTGGTCCACTTGTAGCTCGTGAGCGGCTGGAAGGTCTGGGATCTGGCGTCCACGCCCGGGACGCGATCGCTATCGGAGCCGTCGCTGTCGACATCCATGTCGGATTGAATCATGAGGACCTTGCGCGGCGGGGCCGCGGTGGCCGGCGTAGTCGCCGACACGGCGGGTGGCTGGAACTCGAGGATGGTCTCGCAATCGAAGAAATCGTGCCGGGAAAGGATCTGGTCGAGCCGGAGGAGATTCTGCTGGAGCGACTGGACCTTGCGCCGGTAGAGGCGCTCGTAGGAGGGGGAAATATGCGCGGCCTGGAGCCATTGCCCGAGATTGGGAAAGAGGGAAGGGAGGGAGGGATTGAGGGCGGCGAGGTCCTGCTGGGTGGTGACGGCGCGTGGGATACGAACCTGGAGATCGAGATGGAGGGAGTAGCTGGAAGGGGTGGCGATTTCCGCCGTGGCGGAGCCGCCGGGCTCCGTGGAGAAGGAGGTCTGGAGCTGGACGCCGTTGAAGATGCGGCCGGTATCGAGGCGCTTGTAGGGGATGTAAAGTGGCGTGGGGGAGGGCTCTGGCGTGGGAAGCGGGGTGGGCGTGGGAGAGGTCTCCTCCGGCGCATGGACCGGAGGGCTGCAGCCCGCGAGCAGGAAGAGCGCCGCCGCCGCGGCGGCAGGCCAGGACCGGCGGATGGGGCCGTCGATCATGGAGAGTTTATTTTCCGTACCACGCCAGGAGCGTGAGCACGATGCCGGCGACGCTCAGGATGGCCATGAGGCCACCGGGGACGATGGCCTTTTTGTGAATGTAATCGGGGACAAATTTGCCCGCGAGGAGGACGGAGACAAGGAGACCGATAACATACGCGCGGATGGGAAATCTGGGGAGCAGGAAGCTGGCGACGACAAGGAGGACGCCTGAGATGGCCCCGGCTGCGAGGGAGACGGAGCTCTTTGCCTTCACGTAACCCATGATGCCGCCCACGATGGTCATCAGCGCGAAGAGGATGTAGTACACCTTGATAACCAGGACAATGGTCAGCATGGCGACGGGAAGTATCTCGAAGAAGGAAGCCATGGTTTCCCTTAGCGGACGGGACGCGGGCTTGCAATATCCTCCTGCACATCCTCCTCGTACAAGCCGGCGACGCTGGCATTGAGGCCGAACCGGACGAGGACGAAGGGAACAAGCGCGAGCAGGCCCATGCTCAGGAAGACGAGCCAGCCTGGGATCACGCGGGCACGGTCGCGCTCGACGCCCATGAGCGCCTCCTGGACGACCTGCCCGGGGGGCACCTTGAAAAGCTCCGGCGCGTTGAAGCCGGGGCCGGGGTGGCCGGCGCTGGCCACGTCGCCGAACTCCGTATCGACCGGCCCGGGGCAGAGCGTTGTGACGGAGACGCCCGTGCCGCGAAGCTCCGCGCGCAACGCCTCCGAGAAGCTGGTGACGTAGGCCTTGGTCGCAGCGTACACCGCGAGCTGCGGGACCGGCAGGAAACTGGCGGAGGAGGAGACGTTCAGGATCGCGGAGTCCTCGAAACCGCGGAGGACGGGGAGCAGCGCATGCGTGAGGCGGGTGAGCGCGATGATATTGACGTCGAGCATCGCGTGGATCTTTTTCCACTGGGAGGATTGGAACAGGCCGTGGTCGCCGAGGCCGGCGTTATTGATGAGAAAATTGATGCGAATGCCCTCGTCCGAGAGCCACCGGGTGAAACGGTCGAGCGAGTCGAGGTCGGAGAGATCGAGGGCGTAGCAATAGACGTGCAGCTTGGGATTATCGCGGGTGAGCTCGGCCTCGAGTTGCTCCAGGCGGTCCTGCCTGCGGGCGGTAAGGACCAGCGCGCGGGCGTGCGGCGCGAGCTGGCGGGCGAATTCCACACCCAGGCCGGAAGAAGCGCCGGTGATGAGGGCTGTGCAACCTCGGAAGAATTTCATAGAGGAGAGTATGACCGTGCTCAATCTGACAGAGCAAACACCGTTTGTGACGAAAGATGGATCGAAGATCCGAAGCATATTGGACCGAACCAATGCACCGGTGGAGAAACAGAGCCTTGCCGAGGCCACGGTACAAGCGGGCGGGAGCACGGAGCGGCATTACCACAAGGTGAGCGAGGAGTTTTACTTCATCCTGGAGGGGAAGGGGCGGATGGAGATCGACGGGGAGGCGCGGGAGGTGGGGATCGGCGATGCGATCCTGATCCCGGCGGGAGCGTGGCATACGATCGCGGCGGAGGAGCGGCTGCGCTTCCTGTGCTGCTGCGCGCCGCCGTACTCGCACGAGGATACGTACTTTGAGTGAGCGGTGCAGGAGGGATTAACAGAAGGTCGCGAAGATCGCAAAGGGGGAAAGGGAGGAAAGGGAGGAAAGGGAGGATGAACAGAAGGAAGCAAACGGGGAAGGGGAGGGTCGAACGGGAGATGCTGTTTCGACAAGCTCAAGGGCCGAGCTCTTCGCAGAGCAAGGGTGCAAAGATCGATGCGTCACGGCGTTTTTTACCGGACGAGAACCGGTAAGTAACGGCGTGCGGTTAAGCCTCGACCGGCTCCTGGAGGGCGGGGGCGGGCTCGAACCACTTGCCGTGCTCGCGGATCAAATCCTTGAGGCGCTCGACGGCTTCGGTCTCGGGGATGTTGAATTTCACGGGGGTCTTGCCTACGTAGAGATTGATCTTGCCAGGGGCGCCGCCGACGTAGCCGAAATCGGCATCGGCCATCTCGCCGGGGCCGTTGACGATGCAACCCATGATGGCGATCTTGACGCCTTTCAGATGGACGGTGGCGGCCTTGATGCGGGCTGTGGTGCTCTGGAGATCGAAGAGGGTGCGTCCGCAGGAGGGGCAGGCGACGTAGTCGGTCTTGAAGATGCGGGAGCCGGCGGCCTGGAGGATGTTATAGGAGAGGCGCAGGGCCTGGCCGGGGGCGGATTCGCCCTGGACGAGGATGGCGTCGCCGATGCCGTCGCAGAGGAGGGAGCCGATATTCGCGGCAGCGTGAAGGAGGGCGGAATTGAAGTCCGATGAGGTGGCCCCAGGGGTGAGGATGTCCTTTAAGAGGATGGGATGGCGGGGATCGACGCGGGCGGCGAGGAGGCGGTAGGCGGCGATGACGGGGAGATCGAGGCCATCCGGGAGGGTGACGAGCTTCGCATCGGGGGAGCTGTTGAGGGCGGCGACGGCCTGATCGTCGCGGGGGTCGATCTCCTGGACGCCGGCGTGCTCGAGGATGAACTCGGGCTTGTAATCGCCCATGCGGGCGACCTTGTGGGCGACTTTCTCGAAGCGATCATGGCGGACGGCGACGCGGAGGAGTTCCTCGCCGCCGAGGGAGACCTGCTCGCCGGGCTCGGCAACCGAAGAGTAGGAAATGGTCTCGGATACGCGACGGGTGTACGAGAAGGGGTCGTAGGAGAGCGGCGCATCGGAGGCGATGCCGCCGATGGAGCCGGGATTCGTGTTGAAAGGGGCGGCGAGGGCGCGTGCGACGGGGATCTCGTGGACGCTGTCCTCGGTAAGGGAAACGCGGATGGTATCGCCGATGCCATCGTGGAGGAGGGAGCCGATGCCGATGGCGCTCTTGATGCGGCCATCCTCGCCATCGCCGGCCTCGGTGACGCCGAGGTGGATGGGGTAATTCCAGTCCGGGCCGAGCTCATCGAGGCGTGCGACGAGGAGGCGGTAGGCGTTGATCATCACCTTGGGGTTGCTCGCCTTCATGGAGAAGACGAAGGCGTGGTAATTCATCTCGCGGGCGATGCGGGCGAACTCGAGGGCGCTCTCGACCATGCCGAGGGGGGTATCGCCGTAGCGGTTCATGATGCGATCGGAGAGGGAGCCGTGATTGGTGCCGATGCGCATGGCGACGCCGCGCTCCTTGCAGAGGGTGACCAGCGGGGCGAAACGCTCGCGGATGCGGGAGAGCTCCGCGAGGTATTGCTGGTCGGTGTACTCGATGATCTTGAACTTCTTCGAGTCGGCGTAATTGCCGGGATTGATGCGGACTTTCTCGACCCAGCGTGCGGCCTCGAGGGCGGCCTCGGGCTTGAAATGGATATCGGCGACGATGGGGACATCGCAGCCATGCTCGCGGAGGCGGGCGACGATGACCTGGAGATTGGCGGCATCCTTGACGGTGGGAGCGGTGATGCGGACGATCTCGCAACCGGCGGCGACGAGGGCGAGGGTCTGCTGGACACAGGCGTCCGTGTCCATGGTGTCGCAGGTCAGCATGGACTGGAGGCGGACGGGATTGGCGCCGCCGACGCGGACGGGGCCGATGGCCACCTCGCGCGAGAGGCGGCGGGAGTAGGAGTAAGGGCTGTAGGAGCTGGCTTTCATCGCTGAGATTGAGCGGGTGTGGCGTCCTGCGGCTCAAAGCGCATCCGGTCGGGCTTTGAGCCGAACCAATCCTGCACATCAAAGAAGGCGATGTAGAGCATAAAACCGATGATGGCGACCGCGCAGCCGGTCTGGACGACCTCGAGAAAGCGGACATTGACGGGGCGGCGGCGGATGGCCTCCACGAGGGCGAGGGTGATGTGGCCGCCATCGAGGACCGGGATGGGCAGGAGATTGAGCATCGCGAGGTTAACGTTGAGCACCACGCTGAACCAAAGGGCAAGGCGCCAGCCCTCGCGGCTCTGGAAGAACATGTAGTAGACCCGGAACATCATGAAGGGCCCGCCCATGTGCTGGAGCTTGACGTCGCTCTTGCGGGAGGCGATGGCGCCGATGGTATTGAAGATGGACATCATCCCGGCGCGGATCTGCTCGACGGGGCTGGGATGAAGGACCTGGAACTTGCCGAAGGCATCCTCGATAACGCCGAACTCGGCCTGATCCCAGGTGAGCCCGATGCGATAAACCGTGTCGCCGACAGGGATAAGCGGGGTAATGGCGACCGTGCGGACGCCGTTGTCATCCTGGATGGTGAAATGGATGGGATGAGCCCCGTGGGCGCGGACGTACTCGCTGATCGCGACGCCATCGGGCATCGGCTTGCCATCGACGGCGATAATCGTATCGCCGGGCTTGAGGCCGCCGCCGGCGGCGGGGCTATCGGGCATCACCTCGTCCACGCGGGCGCCGGCAGGGGTGAACGGGAGGCGGGTGGGGCGGCCATCGCGCTCGACACCCAGGGTGTAGGAGGGGCTGGGATGGTCTTTTACGTAATCGGCGATGGCATCGAGGGTGTACGCGGGGGAGCCGTTTATATCGGTAATAATGTCGTTGGGCTTGAGGCCGGCTTTATCGGCGGGGCTGCCGGGCTGGACCTTTGCAACCATGGGGTGCTGGGCGGGGAGGATGCCGATCTCGCGGAGGGCCTTGCGCATCCAGGGCTTGGTGGCCTCGATCTCCGGGGCGGGATTGACGGTAATGGTTTTGGTGGCGCCATCGACGGTGCGCTCGACCGTGATGGGAATGGTGTCTCCCTCGCTGCGGATGATGCCCCAGGTGATGCTATCCGATCCCATGCCACTGAACCGATGGACGGGCTGGCCATCGACGGAGAGGATCCTGTCGCCCACCTGCAGCCCGGCCTTCGAGGCGGGGGAATCGGGGAGGACGTAGCCGATAGTGGTGGTGGCCTCCGCCTCGCTGACGGGGCGGCCCACCACCCAGACCAGGGTCGCGAATACCACGGCGAGGCCGAAGGAAAAGAGGGGGCCGGCGAAGGCGACGATAATCTTATCGAGGGCGGAAACCTGGGGGAGGAGCTCCCGTGGAGTTTCGGTCTTGCCTTCCATGACCTCCATGGGGGCCATCTGGGGAAGGGCGACGAACCCGCCGAAGGGGATGGAGCCGAAGGAATACTCCACGCCGTTGATCATTTTCTTCCAGAGGGGTTTGCCGAACCAGATGCCGAATTTCTCGATCACGAGGCCGCGCCATTTCGCGGCGAGGAAGTGCCCGAGCTCGTGAACGATGATGATGAGGTTGAAGACGATGACGACTTCAAGGGCGATCAGGGGGATTTTGAGGAGGTTCAGGATATGCGGGAGCATGGAGTAAGACGGAACTGGGAACAGACCGGCGTGCGGCGGCTATTGTTCAGAAAAAGGGCGAGAATGCCGCGGTCATGTGCCAGTGGATACGAAGCCCTCAGCTGCGGCCCTGGCTTCGCGATCAGCCTCAAGTATATCATTAAGACCCGGTTCCGCAACGGCGGCATGCCGGTGCATCACGTGGGCGACGGTTTTCCAGATGCCGGGGAAGGGGATGCGGCCGTCGAGGAAGGCGGCGACGGCGACTTCATTGGCGGCATTGAGGACGGCGGGGAGGGTGCCGCCGCGCTCGCCGGCCTCGCGAGCGAGATCGAGGGCCGGAAAGTCCTGGGTGCGAGGGGCTTCGAAGTCGAGGCGGGCGACCCGGGAGAAATCGAGGGGGCGCAGCGTATTTGGGACGCGCTCGGGCCAGGTGACGGCGTACTGGATGGGGAAGCACATGTCGGAGTGGGAGAGCTGAGCAAGGATGGAGCCATCGACGAACTCAACCATCGAGTGGATGATGCTCTGCGGGTGGACGATGACATCGACCCGGGCCATCTCGACATCGAAGAGCCAGCGGGCCTCAATCATTTCGAGCCCCTTGTTGAAGAGGGTGGCGGAGTCGATGGTGATTTTTTCGCCCATGTTCCATGTGGGATGCTTGAGGGCCTGCTCGCGGGTGACGTGGGGGAGATCGGCGGCCGGGAGCTTGCGGAATGGGCCGCCGCTGGCGGTGAGGATGAGGCGCTGGACCTGGGCGG
>Ga0182024_10014076_pt1 | contig 15504 bp, 16 predicted proteins | sample P32metaG_FD_120480 | JGI IMG/M metagenome (GOLD analysis project Ga0182024, IMG submission 120480) | Permafrost microbial communities from Stordalen Mire, Sweden - P3-2 metaG (Illumina Assembly) | ecosystem: Environmental > Terrestrial > Soil > Wetlands > Permafrost | place: Sweden: Stordalen... | reverse complement strand
TGGTTGTCTCCACCCGCCGGTCGGGCGACGACTCGATCGAGATCAGCGTCGCGGACCAGGGCATCGGCATACCCGAGCGGGATCTCGAGCGGATCTTCGAGCGGTTCTACCGGGTCGACCCGGCCCGGTCCCGGGCGACTGGCGGCACCGGCCTCGGGCTGGCCATCGTCAAGCACGTCACTGCCGCGCACGGCGGCAAGGTCACGGTCTGGAGCAAGGAAGACGCCGGATCAACCTTCACCCTGCGACTGCCGCTGCGGCCCGATGCCCCCGCATTCAGCGGCGGCCCTGTCCATGCGATCACGCAATCTGCCAGGGAGGCTGTCTCGTGACACGGGTGCTTGTGGTTGAGGACGAGGAGTCCTTCAGCGACGCGCTTTCCTACATGCTCCGCAAGGAGGGATTCGAGGTCGCGGTCTGCCGACCGGCCCCGACGCGATCGAGACCTTCGACCGGACCGGCGCCGATCTGGTGCTGCTCGACCTGATGCTCCCCGGCCTGCCGGGCAGCGAGGTCTGCCGGACGCTGCGCGAGCGGTCGAATGTCCCGGTGATCATGCTGACCGCCAAGGACAGCGAGATCGACAAGGTGGTCGGCCTCGAACTCGGCGCGGACGATTACGTGACCAAGCCGTTCTCATCGCGGGAGCTGGTCGCGCGGATGCGGGCCGTGCTCAGGCGCCGCGGCGAGTCCGACGAGCCGGCCGCCTCGATCATGGAATCGGGCCCGGTGCGGATGGATGTCGAGCGGCACGTCGTGACGGTCCGCGGCGGCCAGGTGCAGCTGCCGCTGAAGGAGTTCGAGCTGCTGGAGGTGCTGCTGCGCAACGCCGGGCGGGTGCTGACCCGGATGCAGCTGATCGACCGGGTCTGGGGCGCGGACTACGTCGGGGACACCAAGACGCTCGATGTCCACGTCAAGCGGCTGCGCGCCAAGGTCGAGGTCGACCCGGCCAGCCCGGGGCACATCGTTACCGTCCGCGGACTCGGGTACAAGTTCGAGCCGGTCGGCTGACGAGCCCCGCGCGGCTGACGAGTCATCCGGCCGGGTCAGACCGACGCGCTCGGGCTCGGCGTCGGCGTGGCTGACGGGCCCGGAGTGCTCGTTGCTCCTGGCGTGGCGGTCGCCTTGCCCGTCGGCGTTGCCTTCGGCGTGGGGCTGGGAGCCGGCGAGAAGGTCGAGTAGTACTGCGCCTGCGGCAGCACCGGAACGCTCAGCGTGACGCGGCCCGCGTTCTGGAAATTCATCACCACGCTGATGAAGCTGCCGCCTGGCAGCCCTCGCGTCAGGCCGGTCAGGATGACCTTGGGCTGGGGCCCGGACAGCAGGATTTCCTTGCCCTGCGCCAGGCTGACCGTGCCGCCAGGGAGCCGCACCGATCTCGCGGTGCCGGGAGCGGAGATGCTCAGCAGCCGGTCCGGCGATCCGTTGTTGTACAGGGCGAGGAACAGGCCGGCGGACTGCCCGGCAGCCAGCGATGAGCTCGGCGAAGCCCCGAGCACGAACACGTTCCTGATGTCGATTCCGTGCACCACCATGGCTGCGCCGTTCGTAGGCGCATGCCATTCCTGCGTGGGCGCGTTAGCGCCCGCCTCGCATCCGGCAAGCGCGGGAATCAGCGCGGCAATTGCCGCGGCAAAAAGGCGGCGCGGCAGCTTTGCCCGCCGCTCACCAGCTCCGTGGCTGCTCCGGATCACGACGTGCTCTCCTCGTCAGCGTGATGTGAGGCACTGCGACGCCGCAAAGCGTAGCCGCCACGCTGATCCGGGCCGGCGCCGGCCCGGCCCGGCCCGCCCTGGGCCAGCCTGGCCGTGCCGCACTGACTGGCCCGGTCCGGCGTTACCCGGCCGCCGTGCCGCCGTGCCGCCGCAGCAGGCTTGGCGGATCACGATCCGTCGTTCGCTTAAGGGGCCGGGGCGAGTGACCGGAGCTGGACGGCCAGCGGCGATCCCGGTTCCGCGTCGCGCACGGTGATGTCGAGCACGGTGGTGTCGACCGAATCATCGGCGCGTACCAGGACGGCGGTCAGGCCGCGCGCACGGTACGTCCTGGCGAGTACGTTGCCAGCGTCGTCAGCGACCTGCGACCCCGGCTGCGGGGCGGCGGCGGCGAGCCGCCGGACTTGCGTCATGTCCCCGGTGGTCCCCACGAAGTACATGCTGATGCCTGCCGCGGTCGCCGCATTTCCCAGGTGCTGCAGCACAGCGCGGCAGCGACAGCGTGGCGGCACCAGGGCGAGCACGGTAGAGAACAGCGAGCGCAGCCGTACCTCCCCGCTGGCCGTTACCACCTTCGCATTAGGTAGCTGGCTGGTCGGCTGGCTGATGGAGGCACTCTGCGTCGGGCGCGCTGACGCTGACAGCTGCGGGGTGCCGCTCTGGCTGGCCGAGAAGAGCGTGAGCAGCACACCGGAGATCAGCACCATCGCGAGGCAGCCGGCCAGCAGGGGCAGCACCAGGCCATTGCGGGTCAGCGGCGCATGCAGCCGCCCCATGCGCTTCTGCCGTCGCAAAGCTCGCAGCTCACGACGATATGCCTGCACGTCACGATCGAGTTCCCTGGCATCGTCGGGAATCTCGATGTCGACCGGGGGGAGGCCGAAGTCATCCCGGTCTGGTTCACCGCCAACGTTCACGCGCACCTCTCCGGCATGAGCGGCCACGTCATCTCCAGTATGCGGCCCGCCGGGCGATCGCGTTACCCCGCGGCCCGGCCAAGCTGGGCTGGTGAGCCGCCGCCGGGCCGCCCCAGCCAGGCTGCGGCGGCCCCGCGCGGCCGGTGCCGGCCGCGATGCCGCGCTGGCCTGGCCCCGGTGGAGCGGCCGGCTGCCCTGGCCGGCCCGGAAGGCGGAACCCGGGTGACCGCGGGCGCCAATTCGGCGGGCACTCGCTCCTGATCAAGGCGGGCACTCGCTCCTGATCAATTTGAACACCTTGAATCGCGCCACTGACCTGCAAGTTTGCCGCAAACGACGGCTAATCTCCCCTGTTCGGCGTGGTAACATGGGTTCAGCGGAAGGGGTACATGCCACATGTCTTTTAAGGTCGGCGACACTGTCGTCTACCCCCACCATGGGGCTGCTCGGATCGAAGAGATCGAGGTCCGTTCGATCAAGGGTGAGGAAAGATCTTACCTCGTGCTCAAGGTCGACAAGGGCGACCTGACGGTACGTGTTCCCGCGGACAACGCCGAGCTTGTGGGCGTCCGGGACGTGGTCGGGCAGGAAGGGCTGGAGAAGGTGTTCGAGGTGCTGCGCGCCCCGTACACCGAGGAACCGACCAACTGGTCCCGGCGTTATAAGGCCAATCTGGAGAAGCTCGCGTCCGGTGACGTGAACAAGGTGGCCGAGGTCGTCCGCGACCTGTGGCGCAGGGACAGGGAACGCGGGCTTTCGGCTGGGGAGAAGCGCATGCTCGCCAAGGCCAGGCAGATCCTGGTAAGCGAGCTGGCCCTGGCAGAGAAGACGAATGAGGACAAGGCCGAGGCGCTTCTCGACGAGATCCTCGCATCCTGAGGCCGACGGCCGGGCCCGCAGGTCACCGGTGTATCTGAGGTGGCGTGCGGGTACGTGAGCAAACCGGGCTTGATGCCCCTGTCCTGCCTTCCGGGACCGTGATGCCGGACGCGCTGCCGCGGGTAGGCATAGGCGCCGACGTCCATCCGTTCGGTGACGGCATGCCGCTGTATCTGGCTGGCTTGCTCTGGCCGGCTGAGCGAGGACTGGCCGGTCATTCCGACGGGGATGTCGCCGCGCACGCCGCATGCGACGCGCTGCTATCGGCGGCGGGCCTCGGTGATCTCGGCGCCCAGTTCGGCACGGCAGAGCCCCGCTGGAAGGGTGCCAGCGGTACTGCCTTGCTGACGGAGACTGCGCGCCTGCTGGCAGGCGCTGGCTTCGCGGTGGGCAACGTCTCGATTCAGGTCATCGGTAATCGCCCGAGGATCGCCGGGCGCCGGCCCGAAGCGGAGCGGGTGCTGTCCGCCGCGCTCGGCGGCGCGCCGGTCAGCGTGTCGGGAACGACCACGGACGGACTGGGCCTGACCGGCCGCGGCGAGGGCATCGCGGCAATCGCCACCGCGCTCGTTATGCGCTGACCGTGCCCCCGTGATGGCCTGACAAGGCGGCCCGCGGGCTGCCTACACGTCCGGGGGCGTCGGCGAACTCCACATCCGTTCGAACGGCGCGACCGGCACCGGCGGCGGCTCAGGCTCGCCGTCCGGCCCGGTCTCCGGTCCTGGCGCGGGCTCCGTCTCCGGGTCGCGCTCGCCGTTGCCGCCGCGCGATAGCTCGGTTCCGGCGTCGTGCACCAGCCCGGTGCCGGTGCCTGGCTCATGCCCGCTGTCGTGGTCTAGCTCAGGGCTGGCATGTCGGCCAGGGAACATCTCGACGGCCGGGGCGGGGGCCACGATCGGCGCCTGGTCTGCGGAGAAATCCCGGCCGTCGGTCTCCTGCTGCTCTGCCGCACGGGCGCGAGGCACCCAGTGGGCTGGCGCATGGCTCGCCGAGTGAGCCTCATCGCTGGTGGGATCATCGTGGCCGGGCTCCGCGTCCAGCGCGAGTTCCGGTGCCTGGCTATCAGCCTGCCCGCCGGAGCGGCCCGGCTCGTCCGTATCGGACCAGGACGCGCCGGGCCAGGATGGCGGGGACGCGGACGAGGGTGTGGGCGGCAATGCTGGGGCCGGCCCGCCGGCCGCGGGCGCTTGCGTGCTCGGTGCCTGCACCACGGCGGCGGGCACGGCAGCGGCAGGCAGTTCAGCGGCGGGCACCTTGGTCGCGGGCACCGCCGCGGCGGGCACCCTGGTCACGGGCAGCTCGGCAGGCGGTGCCGCGCTGGCGCGCGCCCGGGCGGCCTGCGCACGGCGCAGCCTGGCGTGCCGCAGCATCGCGAGCAGCAGGCCGAAGCCGAGCAGGACGAGAGCCCACGGGATGATCGCGGCCGTCGCCGCCTCGACGCGGTGCGGGATCTTGCTGCCGGTCGCATGCAGCGCGTCGGCGCCGGCTGCCGCGCAAAGAAGCAGGAGCAGGGAGAACCATGCGTAGCACCGCGTCACCGCGCCGGCCCCGCGCAAGGAGAGAACCGCGGCCGAGGCGACGACCAGCATCGCGTCGAAAATCAGCGGGTAGAGCCGGGCGAGGGCAGGCGAGACGCCCGCTACTAATGCGATCGCGTGGATCCCCGGGTAGGAGAGCTCGAACGCGGCGGCGGCCAGGCCAAGAACACCGACGATCACGGCCGCGAGCGCGAGGAACCGCAAGGCGCGCTGACTGCCCGCGAACCGGGATGCGCGCGCAGGGGATTGGTGATTCGTCATGCGCAGTTCCTTCCTGGCGCGATGCCGCTGCCTACTCCGTCACCTTATAGTCAGAAACGGGAGTGGCCGCATAATGCGAAACGGGAGTGGTTACATAGTCAGGAGCGGCTGCCGTGCCGCACGTCACCCAGGCTGCCGTACCGTCCGGCAGCCAGGCGGCTGCCGTGCTACCAGGCGCCAGGCCGCCGCCGTACTCCGCTGGCGTCCCTCGCGAGGAAGGCAGGAAGCAGGAGCGCGAATGACAAGCGGCCAGCCGACCGCATTCATCCTCGCGATCTTAGCGCAAGGGAGACGATATGCCGTATTACCGTGTTACCGGGGAGATTCCCAGAAAGCGCCATGTACGCTTCCGCCGGCCCGACGGAGGGCTGTATGCCGAGGAGCTGATGGGCGAGGAAGGATTCGTCTCCGATTCGTCGCTGCTCTACCATGTGCACCCGCCGACCGCGATCGTGAAGAGCGAGGGCCTCGCGGATGCCGCGGCGGACGCGGGGATCTCCCCTAACCACCCGCTGCTGCCGCGTCACTTCCGCACTGGCGACCTGCCCCGTGGCGGCGATCTCGTGCTGGGCAGGCAGCTGCTGCTGGCCAACGACGATGTCCGGATATCCTTCGCGGCCGCGGATTCCCCCTCGGGCCTTTACCGGAATTCGACCGGTGATGAGGCCATTTACCTGCGCGCGGGCTCGGCCAGGTTCGAGTCCGTCTACGGCTCGATCGAGGCCGGTGCCGGCGACTATGTCGTGGTGCCCAGGGGGACCATTCACCAGTGGATTCTCCTCGCCGAGGCCGAGGCCCTCGTCATCGAGGCCCGCGGGCACATCCGGCCGCCGCGCCGTTACCTCTCCCAGTACGGTCAGTTCCTTGAGCACGCTCCCTACTCAGAGCGCGACCTGCGCTGCCCGGACGGCCCGCTGATCACCGACGGCGAGGACGTGCCGGTGACCGTGCGCAACCGCGGTGGCCTGACCCGCCTGACGTACGCCTATCACCCGTTCGACGTGGTCGGCTGGGATGGCTGCCTGTACCCGTACGCCTTCAACATCGCCGACTTCGAGCCGATCGTGAAGCGCACCCACGCCCCGCCGCCCGTTCACCAGACGTTCGAGGGGCCGAACTTCGTGATCTGCTCGTTCTGCCCGCGCCCGCTGGACTTTGACGCCGAGGCCGTGCCGATCCCGTACCACCATCACAACGTCGACTCGGACGAGATGATGTTCTACGTGGCCGGCGACTACACGGCACGCAAGGGCTCGGGCGTGGGCATCGGCTCGATCACCCTGCACCCGTCCGGATTCACCCACGGCCCGCAGCCCGGCGCGGTCGAGGCCGCGATCCGCGGGCTGGCCGAGGGCAAGTCCGCCACGGACGAGACGGCTGTCATGATCGATACGTTCCGGCCGCTGCTGCTCGGGCCGGCCAGCCAGCCAGCCGAGGACCCGGAGTACCCCTGGAGCTGGGCCAGGGCGGCCCGCGGCTGACTACCAGGGCCAGCCAGCCGCCCGAGCTAGCAGCCGACGATCGCGAGGAGGACGCATGCCGCCGCTGCCGCAGCGCGCACGGGAGATGTTCGAGGGCAGGAACTTCGCCACCGTGGCGACCCTGCAGCCGGACGGCCAGCCGCAGACCAGCGTGGTATGGGTCCGGGCGGACGGCGATGACGTGCTGTTCTCGACCATCAAGGGCCGGCGCAAGTACGCCAACATGGTCAGGGACCCGCGGCTGAGCGTCCTGGTCTTCGATGCGGCCGACCCGTACAGCTACACCGAGATCCGCGGCACGGCCGAGATCACCGATGACCCCGCAGCCGAGCTGATCGAGGAATTGTCGCAGAAATACACCGGCAAGCCATTCGGCGACCGGCCTGGCGAGCAGCGGGTCATCGTGCGGGTGCGGCCGGACCACGTCGTCAGCTATGACTAACCGACTGACGGTTATCCCGTAGCCTGTGCTGCGTGACGCTCCGCTTCTACGACACTGCCGCGCGCAGCACGCGTGACTTCTCCCCGGTATCGCCGGGGAAAGCCTCGCTGTACTTGTGCGGCGCGACTGTCCAGGCGCCCCCGCACATCGGCCACATCAGGTCGGGCGTCAACTTCGACATACTCGTCCGGTGGCTGCGGGCGAGCGGCTACCAGGTCACGTTCTGCCGGAACGTCACCGACATTGACGACAAGATCCTGCGCGTTGCCCAGCACGAGGGCACGGCGTGGTGGGCAGTGGCCGAGCGGAACCAGCGGGCGTTCACCCGCGCCTACGAGGCGCTCGGCTGCCTGCCGCCGGACGTCGAGCCCCGGGCGACCGGGCACGTGCCGGAGATGATCGTCCTCATGCGCCGGCTGATCGAGCGCGGTCACGCCTACGCGTCCGGCGGGGACGTCTACTTCGACGTTCGGTCCGCGCCGGATTACGGCTGCCTGTCCGGCCAGCGCCTGGAGCACATGCGCCCTGCCGGGGACACCGATGCCGACACCCTGAAGCGGGACCCGCGGGACTTCGCGCTGTGGAAGGGCGCCAAGCCGGGGGAGCCTGCCTGGGAAACGCCCTGGGGGCCGGGCCGCCCGGGCTGGCACCTGGAATGCTCCGCGATGGCGACGAAGTACCTCGGCGCCACCTTCGACATCCACGGCGGTGGCCTGGACCTGGTATTCCCCCACCACGAGAACGAGCGAGCGCAGTCGCATGCCGCTGGTGACGGGTTCGCCCGCTACTGGATGCACAACGGCCTGGTCGGGGTGGCAGGCGAGAAGATGAGCAAATCGCTCGGGAACTCGCTGCTGGTGGACGCCATGATCACCCAGGTCCGGCCCGCCGAGCTGCGGTACTACCTCGGCCAGGCGCATTACCGGTCGGAGATTGAGTACTCCGCCGAGGCGCTGGCCGAGGCGTCCGCCGCGTACCGGCGGATCGAGGGGTTCGTCACCCGCGCCGCCGAGACCGCCGGGACGGCCGGCGGCCACGGCGGCGGGAACAGCGCAGCCGCCCCCTTCGGCCAGCACCCGGTGCCGGAGACCGGGGCGCTTCCGGCGCCGTTCACCGCCGCACTCGACGATGACCTCGGGGTGCCGCAGGCGCTCGCCGTCGTGCATGAGGCCGTCACGGATGGCAACAGTGCCCTGGCGGCCGGCGACGCGGCCGGGGCGGCCAAGCATCTCGCTGAGGTCAGGGCAATGCTCGCCGTACTCGGGCTTGACCCGCTGGCCGCCCCGTGGTCCGCCAGCGGCGGGGGCGACAGCCTGCGGGCCGTGGTCGACGCGCTGGCCGGGATGGCGCTTGAGCAGCGGCAGGCCGCGCGGGAGCGCAAGGACTTCACGGCTGCCGACGCGATCAGGGACCGGCTGCTGGCAGCAGGCATCGTTATCGAGGACACCTCACGCGGACCGCGATGGGAGCTCAGCCGGTGACCGGGCGCGGCGGCCAGCCCAGGACCGGCCCGGGCGGGCGGGCGAAATCCGGCAAGCCCCGGCCGGGCACCGGCGGCTATGGCCAGCGCAAGCTGGAGGGCAAGGGGCCGACCCCGCCCGCTCGGCTGCGGCCTGGTCACCCTGCCCAGCGCCGGGCGAGCGCGGCCGCGCGGCCGGTGCCCAGCGCAACCGACGCCCGCGGCGATCTGGCGGCACCGGAGCCGGCCAGCCGCCCGGCCGGCAAGGTACGCGGCGCGGGCAGCGCGGTCGAGGTGGTCGCCGGGCGGAACGCGGTGCTTGAGTCGCTGCGCGCGACGGTGCCGGTGATCGCGCTGCATGTCGGCCCCCGGCTGGATGCCGACCAGCGGATCAGCGAGGCCATCTCGCTGGCCGCGGGCAAGGGAATCCCGGTGGTAGAGGCTGGCCGGGCCGAGCTGGACCGGCTGACTGGCGGCGCTATCCACCAGGGCCTCGTGCTCCGGGTCCGGCCTTACTCCTACGCCCACCCCGACGACCTGATCAGCCGCGCCAGCGACGCCGGGCAGCAGCCGCTCATCGTCGCCCTGGACAGCGTCACGGACCCGAGGAACCTCGGCGCGATTGTCCGCTCGGCGGCAGCGTTCGGCGCGCACGGGGTGCTCGTTCCGGTCCGCCGGTCAGCCGGGGTGACCGCCGGGGCGTGGAAGGCGTCGGCGGGCACGCTGGCCAAGGTGCCGGTCGCCCGCGCGCCGAACCTGGTCAGGACGCTGGCCGGCTACCAGGAAGCCGGCCTGTTCGTGGTGGGGCTTGACGCCGGCGCGGAAACGGCGATTGACCAGCTCGATCTCGCTGACGGACCGCTGGTGCTCGTGGTCGGCTCGGAGGGCAAGGGGCTGTCCCGGCTGGTCACGGAGCACTGCGACGCGATGGCCCGCATCCCGATCCACGGGCCGGCCGAGTCGCTGAACGCGGGCGTCGCGGCTGGCATCGCGCTCTATGCGGTCGCCCGGCTGCGAGCCGCCGCATCCTGACGGGCGGCCCCGCGCCGACGGGCAGCACGGCCCGGCGGCGCAGCCTTATGCCCGGCGATCAGGCTTGTCCGCTGCTGGAGAGCAGGGCTGCGGGCCCGACGATGAGCGGGTCTGGCTGGCCGGCGGTGCGGGTGTTCCTGTCGGGGTAGGGGATCTGGGATAGTACGTTGCGGATGGCGCCGAGGCGGGCGCGGCGCTTGTCGTTGCTTTTGATGACGGTCCAGGGGGCGGCGGGCAGGTCGGTGCAGCCGAACATGGTTTCCTTGGCCTGGGTGTACTGGTCCCATTTGTCGAGTGAGGCGAGGTCGACGGGGCTGAGTTTCCATTGCTTGAGCGGGTCGGCCTGGCGGCGGATGAACCGGCTGAGCTGCTCGCCGCGGGACACGGAGAACCAGAATTTGATCAGGATGATGCCGTCGCGCAGCAGCATGCGCTCGAAGTCGGGTGCGTCGGTGAGGAAGTCGGCGTATTCCTGCGCGGTGCAGAAGTGCATGACCTGCTCGACGCCGGCGCGGTTGTACCAGGAGCGATCGAACAGCACGATCTCGCCGGGGGCGGGCAGGTGCGGGATGTAGCGCTGCAGGTACCATTCGCCGCGCTGCTTGCTGGTCGGCTTGTCCAGGGCGACCACCCGCGCCCCGCGCGGGTTCAGGTTCTCGGTGAACCGGCGGATCGCGCCGCCCTTGCCGGCCGCGTCGCGCCCTTCGAACAGGATGACGACGCGCTGGCGGGCCTGCTTCACGGACCGCTGGAGCTTGAGCAGCTCTATCTGCAGGTCGCGTTTGGCGGCCGCGTAACTCTTCTTGCCGAGCCGCTCGGGATAGGGGAAGCCCTCCCGCCAGGTCTGCGCGGGCCTGCCGTCCGCGGTGACCAGGGCAGGGGCGCCGCGGTCGCGGTGCCGCAGGTACAGGCCGAGCTCGCCGGCCAGGTCATCGAGCAGTTCGCCGGTATCCGGCTCAGGGCGCCGCATCAGCATTACGGCCTCCCGGTGCCGCTGCCGCGAGGCCGCGCGCTGCTGTATGCGCGCCCGCTGCCGTGTGCCCGCGCGCTGTCGTGTGCGGGCCCGCTGCCGTGTGCCCGCCCGGGCCGGTCCTGATATCGCGTGATGAAACCCACCACGGCCCCCGTTTTCCCCTGGTCACCCGCCATCCGGCAGAGTGCCGGATGACTCGGCGTAGATACCCGGGGTCACTGGTATGTACACTCAGTAAACGCTTGACTACGCTGCGGTGAAATCGCTGCACGACGGTCGCCTCGCGGTCCAGCCGGGCTGCGACCCTGTTTGCCCGCCCGGCGGCCCGTGGGGGCGGCTACGCTCCATCATGACGGAGGATCCGGCGTGTCCGGGACGTGCGGATCCTCCGTGCTGATGTATGTAACGCGGGCCGGGGTGCTGCGAGATGCGCCGGGGTGCAGGCGGGCGGGTCAGGCCGAGCGGCGGCGCAGGCCGACGGTGGCCAGGGCCAGTCCGGCTAGCGCGATGACGGGACCGGCGACAGCCCAGAAAGTGTTGCCGGACATGGCACTGCCGCCGATCGCGCCAGTGCCCTGCAGCGTGAAGACGATTCCAGCGAGCGCGATCAGCACGCCTACGCCTATGAGCAGGCCCCTCTTCATAGCGACCGCCTCTTCTCTCCGGTCCAGGACCCTAGCGCGGCCCGCCTCAGTGATGTCATCGTCGAAACGGCCCTGCGGCCGGAAAGGTTCAGGACCCGGACGGCCTCGCGTAGGCGCGGATGTAACGGTCGTAGGCGGCACTGCTGCCGCTGGCGGGCAGCGCGTCGGCGGCGTCGTGCTGGCCGGCCGGATACTGCCGGGAGATCAGGTCAGCCTGGACTTCCTGGAGGTGCGAGGGCTGCCCGGCCGCCGGGGTGTCCCCGGCCGCGACCGGCACCACAATCCCCGCGAGCACGTCATCGGTGCGCGGCCCGGTCAGCGTCAGCACGCTCGCCACGCTGGGCGCGGCGGCGTCCCGCTGGGTGAGGGCCGGCAGGCCCCAGCGCTGCTGCACTGTCTTCAGCACCGACGTGTGGTCAAGCGGGGTGCCGCCGGGCGCCCGGTAGACGGTGCCGGGCGCGATCAGCGGTGAGACGAGAACGGTCGGGACCCGCACGCCGAACCTGGTGAAATCGAAGCCGAACTCGCCGGCCGTATTGTCGGGCGGCGTCGCGCCGGACGGCGGCGGCACGTGGTCGTAGCAGCCGCCATGCTCGTCGTAGGTGACCACCAGGAGCGTCTGCGCCCAGCCGGGCCCGTTGCGCACCGCCTCGTAGACGTCATGGATGAGCTGCTCGCCGAGCGCCACGTTGTAGTTCGGATGCTGGCTGTTGCCGGCCGAGTTCCAGCTGGGCTCAAGGAAGCTGAAGCCGGGCAGCGTGCCGGCCGCCGCTGCCGCCTGGAACGCGGCGAACTCGCCGAAGTTGCTGGCCGGGGCCGACTGGATGTCCGGGAAGTTCGACTTGGTCAGCGGTGGCGCGTCGTAACCGTAGATTGACCAGCCGATGCCGTGCTGGCTCAGCAGGCCGAAGATGCTCGGCGAGGTGAACGTCCTGGTCTTGTCGTCCATGTGTCCCTGGCTGGTTGCCGAGCAGGCGAACGCCCTGTTCGGCATGGTCTCGGTGGGAACCGAGGCGAACCACTGGTCACAGACCGCGTAGCCCCTGGCCAGCGCGGACAGCACGGGGAGCGTGTCCGGCGCGAAGCAGCCCATGATGTCGTTCCCGGTAGTCCCCGGGACGATCGACCAGCCCTTCGAGGTCGACTGCCAGCCGAGCGTGTAGGCGAAGTCCTTGACGAAACCCTGCCCGGCCGGCACGTCCGACGAGCTGGCCGGTCCGTTGGTGCTGCCGAACAACTGGCTGTTCGTTGCCATGTAACCTTCGCCCGGGTCGGCACCAGGCATGAAGTAAGCATTCGGGGTGGTGGGCTCGATCCTGAATACGGTGACCGGCTGGCCGGAAGAGTCCGGGTTGGATTCGCTTCCGGTCAGGCCCGCATATGGCTGGCTGGCTGGCGAGACATTGCCCTGATCTGTATAGAGAAACCCCAGCATGTGATCAAACGATCGGTTCTCTAGCATCAGCACTACGATGTGCTCAACAGATGACAAACCAGTCTCATCAGGCATTTCGCCCTCCATTTCAGCTCAGGCTTCCCTTAGCTTGCCATCGACCACCGTGATGTGCCGCGTTACCGGAATACGCGCCAGCATCCGGCGGTCATGAGTTACCAGCAGCAGGGTGCCGTCATAGTGCTCAAGCGCCTGCTCCAGCTGCTCTATCGCCGGCAGGTCGAGATGATTGGTGGGCTCGTCGAGAACCAGCAGGTTCGCCTCGGCACGGACGAGCAGCGCAAGATCGGCGCGAGTGCGCTCGCCCGGCGACAGGGAGCCGGCCTGCCTCAGGACGTCATCCGCTCCGAGGCCGAACTTGGCCAGCAGCGTCCTGGCATCGCCGGGAGTCTGCCCGGTGTACGCGCAGAAAGCGTCAAGCAGCGGGCTGGCCGGATCGAAGGTCCGCCGCGCCGGTCAGCCTCGCGCATCGCCGCGGCCGCGCCGGCGCCGAGTTGCTGAGCTCCCTGTGACCTGGCGTGCCGGATGTTCTTGTCTGGTTCCTTCCGCCGGGCAGCAGGGCTGCGGGCCGACTGCTCCCCGGACCGGGCCCATTCCCGTTGCCTGCGGGCACGCTGAATCAGGTCGCCGCGCCTGGCGGCGCAGCTTTCGTATTCCGTCCGGGCGCGCACCCGATCGCGCTCGAGCTCGGCCTGGTAGACCGCAAATCCGCCGCCATAGCGGATGGCCCGGTGCGAGTGCCGATCCAGCTGGATCACTTCGCTGGCCAGTCGTTTAAGAAAGGCCCGGTCGTGGGACACCATGACAAGTCCGCCGCGGAGCCCGGCCAGGTGCCGTTCCAGCAATTCCAGGCCATCGGTATCGAGGTCGTTGGTGGGCTCGTCGAGCAGGATCACGTCGAAGCGGGCGAGCAGCACAGCGGCCAGCGCGAGCCGCGCGGTCTGGCCGCCGGACAGGCCAGACGCCCGGCGGGTGAGATCGGCCGGCAGTCGCGGCTCCGTACGAGAACGACACGCCGCGTGCGGCTAGCAGAGACACCAGTTCACCCTAGCCCGGGGTAGTCTCGCGCCGTGCGTGCCAGCCGGGGAGGCGCGGCTGGCAGCCGCTGGCCGGCGCGCAGTCATTTCCCCCGGTAGCGCAACCGGAGACGTGGGTAAAACGTCTAGAAAGCGACACTTTTCATTGACGGCCTGCACGCGGCATGAGCGGCGATTCCGCCGCCCGGCCGGGGAGGCCCGGTTTCGCCGAGGAGCACAGCATGAGGCAACGGTGGCGTTGGCAGGTGAGCGCTGGCGCGGCAACAGTGGTCTGCGCGTCGCTGCTGGCCCAGGGCGGCGTTGCGGCCGCCGGGACGGCGGCATCCACGGCCCGCGGCGGTGCCCAGGTCGCCGCGGCCCGCCAGGCCCGCGCGGGCCATGCCATCAAGGCGGTCCCGGCCTGGAATCCCGTCAAGAAGACGCTCAGGCCAGGCATGACCGGTGCCGACGTCAAGAAGGTCCAGCAACGGCTGCGGACGCTGCATTACTACCCCGGCAGCGTCGACGGCCAGTTCGGGGCTGACACACTGGAAGCAGTCTGGGCATTCAAGGAAGTACAGGGCCTGCGGACCCGCAGGAACCCCGACGACATCGGCGCTGCCATGGAGCGCAGGCTTGCCAACCCCAGGGCGCCCAGCCCGGTGTCGGACCATCACCAGAACAACCGGATCGACGTGAGCCTGCGGCACGAGTACCTCGTGCTCTACCGGCACGGCAAGGTCAGGCTGATCAGCCATGTCTCCACTGGCGGCGGCTACTACTACCCCTGCCCGGGTGACGCCAGCCAAACCTGCGGTCCGGCGATTACGCCGACCGGGAACTTCGAAGCCCTCTCATTCCTGCCCGGGTGGGTGCAGGTGCCGCTCGGGGAGATGTTCAACCCGGTGTTCTTTATCGGGACGGCCTACGCGATGCACGGCGACACTGATGTTCCGCGGACGCCCGCGTCCCACGGCTGCGTGCGGATGCCGATGGACATCGCTGAGTTCTTCCACGAACTGTTCACGATCCCCGGCACCCCGGTCTACATCCGCCATCGCTAAACAGCCAGAACATTGTTACTGAGGGCCGGCCCGCGTACCGCGGGTAGGGCCCCAGCGCTGCGAAAACCCTCAGCGCTGCGGAAACAGCGTGGTCAACGGCGCTTGTCAATAGTGCCGTGGATTCCTGCTGACCCGGGCCGGAAACGTACCCGTAGCAAGCTACCCAAATCGGGTTACAGTCCTGCGTAAGGCCACTCACCGGATATGCGCAGGAGTGTGATTGTGTCCAGGATCAGAAAGTTCTCCCGGCTTCTTCCCGCCGCGGCACTGCTGGCGCTTGGCCTCGGCCCGGCGGCCGCCCCGGCCCTGGCGGCTACCCATACGGCCCCCGCGGCCACCCATAAGACGGTGACCGCGCGCGGCGCAGAGAAACTGACCGGGACGCTGCCTGATGGCGCGACCTACCTGATCCAGGTCCCGGCGAACTGGAACGGCACGCTGTTCCTCTACAGCCACGGATATGTCGTGCCCGGGTCACCGAACCCGGCTACGGACGTTGGCGACCCGATCACCGGCGCTGCCATGCTCGCCCAGGGCTTCGCGCTGGCAGGCTCGTCTTATGCGTCCACCGGATGGGCCATCCAGCAGGCCCTGCCCGACCAGATCCGCACGCTCAACATCTTCGAC
>Ga0182024_10014075_pt1 | contig 15504 bp, 16 predicted proteins | sample P32metaG_FD_120480 | JGI IMG/M metagenome (GOLD analysis project Ga0182024, IMG submission 120480) | Permafrost microbial communities from Stordalen Mire, Sweden - P3-2 metaG (Illumina Assembly) | ecosystem: Environmental > Terrestrial > Soil > Wetlands > Permafrost | place: Sweden: Stordalen... | reverse complement strand
TTTTGGCGCATTTTTCTGCTCTGCATGATGAGGGTATGGAACGAACTGTTCGCCCTCCAAGGCCCACAAGCCCGAATTACTCAACTTCCATATGCCTGAGAATCACTTTTTCAGGATCGACTAATTAAGATGCGTCGGCCCTGGGGCAATCCAGCGCGACGACCTGCGGTTTGAATTCGCCATCTTCGCCGATCGTCAACAGCCCGACGGTAATGGGCAGCTCAAACCGCCGTGGCCCGCAGGAACCGGGGTTGAAGTAGAGAACCCCTTTGCGCATGTAGAAGTTGGGCACATGCGAGTGGCCGAAGAGGACGGCGGCAAACTTCCCTGCCGCGGGGTCGAGGTGCAGCGTATTCAGGTCATGAAGCATGTAGACGTAGCGATCCGCGATGAGCACAACGTCGGTCTCGGGCAGTTCGCTGCATGGGCCCTCGCGGTCCACGTTGCCGCGAATCGCGGTGACCGGAGCGACGTTGGCGAGCTCTTCCAGAATCGAGATTTTGCCGACGTCGCCGAGGTGGAGAATGCGGTCTACTCCGGCCAGCGCGGGGGCAACTTCGGGGCGGAGTAGGCCGTGGGTGTCGCTGATGACGGCGATTCTTTGCTTTCCTGTCAAAGCTAAATCATCCTTCAATTGAATGATCCCAAATATCCTGGATGGAATATCTGTCTAACACCAGAGGTTCTGAGGAAAAGTCCAATGCGCATTCTGAAAAGCTCAAGAAGATTTCGTCTCTTAGATTCTTTAGAGCAATCTTATGACCTTGAAGAATACCGATTGTCTTTTTGAGCAAGAATTCTTTTCTTGTGTATAGTTCTTTCGAGGCTAAATTCTTAAGTCTGGCCAGATCTCTCCTAGCTCCTATTTCGTCGTATTGTTTGAATTTCATGCATTCCGCTGCAATACGTGCGACAAGAAACTGAGCGACATGATCAACATTTTGGCTTATATCAACATCTTTAAGAGTAGGATGTCCATCTACATATTTCAGATCTCCAAATTCGAGTTGGTAATGTAGCGCCAACACAATATGTCCAGCTTCATGCCACGAAGCCCTATCTTGGTTTTCATCATTTGACATCTGGATTCCCCTTACAAGCGGTTCTTAGTAAAAAGCAGATTCAAATTCTATTTCATTCACTCAGAGATTCACAGGCCCAATTCCAGGCGGGTGCGGGGGTCGAGCTGGTCACGCAGGGCGTCGCCCAGAAAGTTGAAGCCGAGCACGGCGCCGGCAACGGCCATGGCTGGGAAGAGCACAAGATGGGGCGAGTCGAAGAGATGCAGCCGCGCGTCGTTGAGCATGGAGCCCCAACTCGGAGCGGGCGCGGGAATGCCGAGGCCCAGGAACGACAGCGTGGCCTCGGCCAGGATCACTCCGGCCATGCCGATAGCCGCTTGTACGAGAATGGGCTGGACGATGTTGGGGAGGATGTGGCGGAAGAAGATGCGCAGGCCGCTTGCGCCCAGGGCGCGGGCAGCGTCCACGTATTCGCGGTCGCGCACGGCCATGACCTGCGCCCGAACGAGGCGGGCATAGCCGGCCCAGCCGCCGATGGCCAGGGCCAGCACCAGGTTGGTGAATCCCGGCCCCAGGAACGCCGCGAATGCGATGGCCAGAAGAATGCCGGGCAAGGCCAGGAAGGTATTCATAGCAAAGGTGGTGAGCGCCGTATCGATCCAACCGCCCAGGTAGCCGGCGAGGCCCCCGATGGCCAGCCCAAGGGCGAGTGAAACAGAGACCACACTGACGGAGACAGCCAGGGAAAGCCGCGCTCCCCATAGCAGGCGGGAGAGTGTATCGCGGCCCAGTTCGTCGGTTCCGGCCCAGTGGGCAGCGGATGGACTTTGAAGCCGGTGCAGGAGGTCGATGGCTGCCGGGTTGTGCGGCGCAAGCCACGGAGCTGCCAGGCCGGCCAGCACAAAGCCGGTAAGCAGCAGAACGCCCACCGCAGCCAGCGGCTGGCGGCGGATGCGGCTGACAGCGTGGCCTAACACGCTCATAACTTGAAAAGACATCGGCACAAGGCAAGAATACCGCGACACACGCGGCATATTGGGGTTCAATTGAGTATGAGCTTCTTGCGGCAGGGTTTGATTGCGTGTTTTTCGTTGGTCGCGCCGGTGGTTTTGGCGCAGTCGCCAGTGTTTGCGGATTTGCAGGCACGCAGCGGCTCCCATGCGATTCAAGCGGAGGCCTGGCAGATTGTGGCGCTGGCCAACCAGGCGCGCGCCGCAGCTGGGGCAGGGCCTCTCAAGTGGGATCCGGCGCTGGCCGCGGCCGCCCGCCAGCACTGCATGCGCATGGCCGCAGAGGGTTCGATCTCTCACCGCTATGCGGGCGAGGCGGAACTGGAAGAGCGAGCCGGCCAGGCGGGCGCGCACTTCAGCTTAATCGAGGAGAATGTGGCGCTGGCCCCGACGCCGGCCTCGATTCACAGCGCCTGGATGCACTCTCCCGGTCACCGCTCAAATCTGTTGAATCCCAATGTAGACCGCGTGGGAGTGGCTGTTGTGGCAGGACGCCATGGGCTCTATGCGGTAGCCGACTACGCGCGCGCCGTGCCGGTGCTGGCGCGGTCCCAGGTGGAGAGCGCTATTGGAGGATTGCTGCACGGCCGCGGCATGACCCTGCGGAGCGATGCCACCGATGCCCGCGCGTATTGCGCTGAGGATAGAGATACCCGGAGCGGCAAACGGCCGGGCTTTCGGATGCTTTGGCAGGGTACTGACGTGAACCGTTTGCCACAAGCATTGGTCGATCGGATTGGATCGGGGCGGTATCGCGAGGCGTCCGTGGGCAGTTGCCCGGCTCAGGATGTGGAAGGTTCCTTCACCGCGTATCGCGTGGCTGTGCTGCTGTACTGATGCGATGGTGGCACGTGTATGTTCCGGCAGGCAGATCGAGCCGGTTGCTCAGCTTCTATTCATGATGAATGGAACCATGACGGAGGCCATGCCAGCGGCGGTTGCCGCCTGAATGCCCAGCGCGGTGTCTTCAAAGACCAAGCAGTCGCAGGGAGCCATGCCGAGCCTGCTTGCGGCGAGGAGGAAGGCATCCGGGGCGGGCTTGGCGTTCTTGTAGTCTTCGGCCGCCACGATGGTGTCGAATTTATCGAGCAGGCCCAGCGCGTTCAGGGAGCCAACCACCGAGTTGCGCCGGCTGCCTGAAACTACGGCGAAGGGAATCCGGCCGTACTGAGCGTCGATGTGCTCCAAAACTTCAGGAATGGCTTTGAGCTGTGGGAGCTGTTCGAGATAGAGGCTCTCCTTGCGCGTGGCGACGGCCTCGATGGGCATGTGCAGGCCGTTCATCTCGTTCAGCTCGGCGATAATCTCCCGGACAGGCTTGCCGCCCCAGGAATAAAAAAGCTTTTCGTCGAACTCGCAATTCCATTCCGCGAGGGCCTTTTTCCAGGCGTTGTAGTGCAGGGGCATGGAATCGGCAATGGTGCCGTCGCAGTCGAAGAGATAGGCTCGAAATGAGCCCGCGGGCAGTTTCAATATCATGCGTAAAGAGAACTCATTGGTTCCCCTCCTGGTTTCAGCCTATCGCATCGCCGAGGGAGGTTTTCTGGGCGCGGTCTTTGTAGCCCGCCTGACGCCGGCCTTGATCTCTGACGGCCCGATCTTCGTGCTCTCCCGAAGATCGGGCCATGCTTTCTAACCTCCGGCTGATTTTTGACGCACCTGCGCCTCTCTGTTACCTTGGTAATGGACAAATTTATACACGACACTCCTCAGTAGCTCAATGGCAGAGCATTCGGCTGTTAACCGAAGGGTTGTAGGTTCGAGTCCTACCTGAGGAGCCAGAATTTATATCCGCATAAATACTGCACGTTCTTGACTTCCCCTACAAACTGTCCCTACGATTGTCCTAAACCTGCTGTGAGGGTCACCATAACCCAACATCCGACGGGGGGAAGACAGCCCGCATGACATTCACCGTTTTTCGGCGTCACAACCGGGACAACTGCAAAAGCGCCAACCGCTATGAGCCTCGGTGCGGTTGTCCGTTGCACGTTCAATTTGTTTGGAAGGGAGCCCCCGGCGTTTTCGAGGGTAAAAAGCTGGCCTACCAGAACAAATGGTCATTGGAGACCCGTAGCTGGTCTGAAGCACAGACCAAAGTGAACGAGCTAGAGCAACGTCTGAAGGACTTCGCCGAGGGCAAACAAGTTCCCAAAGACGAGAGTGTCGCAGGAGCCTTGCAAGAGTGGTACGAATTTCGTGAACAAAACGGGTTAGGAAATACCAAAGCGAAGCAGATGGGCAGCAAACTCGCGGAATGGTGCGAGAAGAAAAACATTCTCCTTCTGACGGCTTTCACCCCCGACAAGGCGATAAAGTGGCGCCTGACGCTTCCGCACCGAACCGGGGACAGCAGCAGTTTGAGCGTCCACTGGTCTATCATCAGCGGATTCTTTACTTGGGCTGCGGGGATGGGCTATATCGAGAAATCACCAATTCCGGACCCCAAGATAAATCCGCAGTTCCGGATCCGATACAAGAAGACGGAGGTTAAGCCGCCAACCAAAAAGCAGGTCCAGAAAATTCTGAATACTGCGACGGGGCAAGTCCGGCTCTTGTGCCAGTTGATGCGTGAAACGGCTATGGCCTTGGTCGATGCGATCAAGTACGCCATGTCACAGCAGGACGCCGAAAAGTACGAGATGTCAAAGCCTGAGCGATGTCCCGTGATTCAAAAGATGGTTATCCGTGGCAATCGCACCAAGACCAACCAACGTTACCGGGTGCGCATAAGCGAGTCCTTAGCGAAACAGCTTGAGACTCTCGGCGAACCTGCCTTCCCAGGCACTTATTCGCAGTGGCGCGAGCGGGTCAACAAGGCCATAAAGGATGCAGGTGTCAAGACGACCCCACATGGCTTCAGACATTACAGAATCACTGAGTGGCTTTCGGCTGGCGTGCGTGTTGACGACGTGGCGGACATGGTGGGCTCATCGCCAAACGAAATCCGCAAGACCTACCGTCATTGGATTAAAGAGGCAGAAGACCGCTTGGATAAAGTTCAGCGTGAGGCGTGGTTGGCAATGGGGCTGGATGAGACCGGTAACGAGATTGCCCAATGAACATGTAGCGTTTAGAAAGGTTTTGTTTCAAGTCTGCATCGTCAGTCCTAGTCCAACATCTACATTCGGACGGCAGCGGCAATGATAGCTACTGCATATCTGGCTGGTGAGAAGCCAAGCGCAAAGAGCACCAGGCGTGATTCTCGTCACCTCCCTCCTGCAATTCTTCCGCGATGAACGGACCTCGAAAATGAATTGAATGTCATTTCGCATGCAGAAACGAGGAAGAACAACCCCTAAACTTTCGTCTTACTTCTTTGGTAAGCGAGCAAATTCTTCCCGCTGATTCTCAACTTACTCTTGCCCCTCTTGTATCGGCGTGTCGGCGTTCCAAAATCCACTACACCCTTCATCTTTAGCATGCGCCGCAATGCGGAATCGTAGCTCAGGTTCAGCACCGCTGCGACCTGGCCTGGGGAGTAGTTTTGGTCGGGCTCAATCTTGACCGTCTGGTTACGTACCAGTTGTTTGTATCCGCGCCGGCCCTTTCTGGTCAGCGCTTCCGAGGAGTCCTTATGGTCGCCTACGTTGCACTCAGATGTCCGAATGATGGAAGCGTCCTCGATCGCAGGAATCAGGTGGTCATCATTGTTGTTGATCAGATTGATATTGCTACCGCCGGACACGCCCGCTTCATTTTCGATTGCGGATATGGCGCCCAGGTCCAGCTTCATTGCTAGCCCTGATGACGATAGGTTCCCGACTTCCATAAAGAGTTTTCCGGTCGAAGCATGCAAATAGACAACATTGCCCATTAACCTGAGTGCCGTTGGTACCAGGTCCGGGGTTGTAGTGGCAGCGCGGGCAAGACCGGAGTCGGCCATCGTGGACACCGGGTTGCTTGCAACCGCAGCATCACTCCCGCTGCTTGTATCGATCTGAGCCACTTTCGCTGACACAGGACGAAGGGAGCGGGCCGGAATAGTGACCGCGATCGTTGAAAAGGCACGATGATTGCAAGACTCGGCGAATCCCCTCATGCCGATGAAGAGAGCGATCAGCGCAAAGAAAACGCAATACTCGGCCGGTACATTGCTCTTAGAATCGCGAGGCACTATGGCTCGAATGTATTCGCCGATTGTTCGCATAAGGTCTCCAATAGCTAGAGGGTACTAACTCGAACAGATGGAATCAACGCCACCAGAGAGCATTCTTCAGTTGAAGGTCAAAATCTTACCCAGGAGAGGTTTCAAGGCCGTTGAATTGATGAATACGGCCGATTTTTTATGAAAGATGATAGGCATAGGCGGAGAGTCGCCGCTCTTCGGTGATGTGAAATCGGGGCATTTCGTACTCTGCCAGATGCCGACGCACCAGTCGTCGCAGTCGATGATGCGAATTCTACTCGCGGGATCCAACGGATTGGAAAGCTCGTCGACTGACGCGGCCTCCGGCGTCGAATACACAAGAGTCATTGGGGACGATTCGATAACAGTGAACGGCACCGGGACATCCCTGCTTTCATCTCGGCTTGCAGATGGTCGGCCGAATGCTGGTCAGATCTTGGACCCAGGGCTGCTTTTCTGAGGATGCATAGACGTGGTGATGCCGGCCGATAAAGAACCTGCCCCAATCGACCGGTGATCGTCCGTCAACCTGCCCCTCAATCGCGGCTGCCCTGACCACCGGCGTCGGATTCAAGAGATCCATTGGGGATAATTCGATAACAGTGAACGTGATCACAAATCGGAGAAGTGGGGCCAGTATTCGGGCCTTAGATTCCCGCAAAAGCCGCTTGAAAGGCCGTCTTAGCGAATCGCATGGCATGGAAGAGGTCATGGGTCAGAACCCGATCAGGGCTGTAATTTCTCGGATTTCTAACATCCCATGCTCAAAAAAGGGCACTGACATATTGCAATGAGAGCATTTCGGCCAGCCATTACCGAAACGTCGTCACTAATCGTATTTTTCGTAAATAATGGGAATATAAATGCTCAATAATTCCTACATTTGGGTATAATAATTCTTGTTATGCCAAAGGTGATCCCAGTCTTACTTCCGCGAGTCTCACGTTTGCTCGAAGGTTTCGGCGAGAATCTGAAGCTGGCCCGGCTTCGGAGAAAATCCTCAGCTGACTCTGTAGCACAGCGCGCCGGCATTACGAGACGAACTCTCTCCAAAGCAGAGCGTGGCGATCCTGGGGTTGCGTTGGGTGTTTACGCTCGCGTGATGCAGGTTCTGCGACTGGAAGATGATCTCTCTCGTTTGGCTATTGACGATGTCCTCGGCCGAAAATTGCAGGACGCTGGAATTACTCCGAAGCGCCGTGCTCCCAAGAAAGAGTCTCCGACTTCTGATACCGCAGGGCTTCCCGGAAGCGAAGCGAGGAAGGCATGAGTCACCTCGATACCGCCTATGTCTACGCCGATCTCGAACGCTTTCATGCACCTTTTCTGATGGGCGAATTGCACCGACAAAAGAGCCGGTCCGGCGACATTTTCTCTTTCGATTACGAGAAAGCGTGGCTTGCAAGTGAAGCGGCGTTTGCATTCGACCCGGATCTCGCTCTGGTTACAGGCCATCAATATCCCGCGCCCGATCGCGCAAATTTTGGGATATTTCTAGACTCTTCGCCAGATCGCTGGGGCAGAGTGTTGATGCAACGCCGTGAGAACCTGCGCGCTCGGCAGGAAGGCCAAAGGCCCCGAACCCTGACAGAGTGGGATTTTCTGTTGGGAGTGCATGACGAAACTCGCCTTGGAGCACTACGCTTTCGCGTATCGCCTGATGGCCCCTTTGTTGATAGTGACGCGCGGCTCGCGGCTCCGCCGATCACGTCGCTTCGTGAACTCCAGGCTGCCAGCCTTCAATTTGAAGAGCATATCAACGAGGAGGAGCACCCAGAGTATGCGAGATGGCTTGCGCAGCTTTTTGCTCCGGGAACCTCTCTGGGTGGCGCGAGGCCCAAGGCTTCCGTTCGCGATGAACAGGGCGTACTCTGCATTGCCAAATTTCCAAGCCACCAGGACACACGCGATATGGGTGGATGGGAACTGGTGGCAAACAGCCTTGCAGCGAAGGCCGGTATTGTTGTGCCGGAAGCACGTCCACTCCGACTTGAGGGCAGCCCGTACACAACGTTTCTTGCGAAGCGATTTGACCGCAATGCGGACGGAAGGCGATTGGCCTTCGTTTCCGCCATGACTCTCACGCAGCATAAAGATGGAGAGTCTGGTGCCAGCTATCTAGAGCTTGTCGATCTTCTGCAATCACGAGGCATGAATACCGCAGCGGACTGTGAGCAGCTATTCCGACGTGTCCTCTTCAATATCCTGATCCACAACACGGACGACCATCTCCGTAATCACGGCTTCTTCGTTGATGAGCAGGGTATACGACTATCACCGGCCTACGATATGAACCCTTCTACAGATAGGACCGAATTAACACTGGCTATCAATGAAGTCGAAACCGCCTGCGATGTGTCCGTTGCAATGGAAGCGAGCCGGGATTATGGACTGGCAGCGCAACAGGCTTCCAGAGTTTTTGACGACGTTCGAAGGGCGGTTCAGAATTGGCGTAATGAAGCCAATCAGTTTCATATACCCAAAGCAGAGCAGGACCTGATGGCATCGGCTTTCGATTCGTAAGCCAATTTGCATGTAGCTCCAAAGGCTCTCTTATCGTGGAAGGTCGGATAGTGACGGTAGCACGCGTGGGGAAATCGATCAGTCTTCAAGGAGCCGGGTTCGGGAGGATCAATCATATATCGGTTTCAGCCAAAGCACCCATCGATCCGTAGTGGATGACTATAAACAATGCCAAAAGATGCGGCGAATGAGAGGTACAATCACCGCATTGTGTGCGTAGAATAAAGCTTGAAGTTGCGGCGAATGTGCGTTATATTCTCTGCAAATGGTGCGGAGAATAAACCAGGGTGTCTACATCCACGAACGGTCAGGATGGCCGGCCCTTGATTGGGATTCCGGGCGCATTTCACAGCAACTGGCTGAAGTGCGACACCGGCAAGGCCGTCTGATCGGGCGCATGGAGGCGCTTGGTTTCCAGCTTCGAACAGAGGCTGTGTTGGATACCTTAACCGAGGATGTCCTCAAGTCGAGCGAGATTGAAGGGGAGAAGCTCGACAGGGACCAGGTGCGCTCTTCTATTGCCCGCAGGCTCGGAATCGACATCGCCGGGGTGACAACTGCGGATCGCAACGTCGAGGGCGTGGTCGAAATGATGCTGGACGCCACGCAGCATTACGACGAGCCATTGACGGCGCAACGCTTGTTTGATTGGCACGCAGCATTGTTTCCAACTGGGCGCAGCGGCATGTCGAGGATCAACGTCGGCGCCTGGCGAGATGACAAGAAAGGCCCGATGCAGGTCGTCTCTGGCCCAATCGGGAAAGAGCGGGTTCATTATGAAGCACCAGTCGCCGCCCGCCTTCGCGGAGAAATGAAGAAGTTTCTCGTCTGGTTTGAAAAGGAGAACTCGACTGACCTTGTGCTCAAGGCTGGCTTGGCGCATCTGTGGTTCGTGACCATCCATCCGTTCGATGACGGCAATGGACGCATTGCGCGCGCCATCGCCGACATGGTCCTGGCGCGCTCGGAACGGAGCCCCCAACGCTTCTACAGCATGTCGGCGCAGATACAAAAGGAACGCAAATCCTATTACGAGATCCTTGAAGCGACCCAGAAAGGCGATGTCGATGTCACGCGCTGGCTCGAATGGTTTCTCGTGTGTCTCGGGCGCGCTTTCGATCGAGCGGAGACCATACTTGCCGCTGTGCTCAGTAAGGCCCGCTTCTGGGATCGTTTTGCTGCAACGGAGTTCAACGAACGGCAACGGAGCATGATCAATCGGTTGCTGAACGGCTTTGAAGGCAAGCTGACTTCTTCGAAGTGGGCGAAGCTCGAGAAGTGTTCGCAGGATACTGCTCTGCGCGACATTGAGGATTTAATCAAAAAAGGCGCCCTGACTAAGGATTCAGCAGGAGGGCGCAGTACATCCTATTCCCTCGCAAAGATCAAATGAGAGTTTCGACGAGAGAGGCTTGATGTCGCAGTTTGAACGCTATTTCGGTGTGGACTATTCTGGGGCTGAAACGGCGGAGTCAAGCCTAAAGGGGCTTCGTGTCTATGCGGCGAAGCAAGTCGAAGAACCCTATGAGGTCCGCCCGCAAGTTCACCCGTCGCTTGGCCATCGAAAATATTGGACTCGGAGAGGGATTGGTCAATGGCTCGCATCCGAGCTTTCTACGAGTGCGACTACCCTTGTTGGCATCGACCACGGCTTCTCGTTTCCGCTTGAGTATTTCGAGATGCACAACCTTCCGTTCGATTGGAACGTATTCCTTGATGACTTCCAGCGTCATTGGCCGACAGACGAAGAGCATATGTACGTCGATTTTGTGCGCGATGGCCTTCACGGAAACGGTGCGATGCGACGTGGAACGACCACTTGGCGACGAATCACAGAAAGGCGCTGCAGAGCAAAGTCGGTATTCCATTTCGATGTGCAGGGCTCTGTCGCAAAGTCGACGCACAGCGGGATTCCATGGCTGCGGTTCATTCGGTCCCGCACGGCGGGCCAAGTTCACTTCTGGCCCTTCGACGGATGGCAGATTCCGGAGGGGAAGTCGGCCGTCGTTGAGGTTTACCCAGCCTTGTGGAGCAAGTCGTTTCATCCCGAAGACCGCGACACACATCAACACGATGCCTACTCGATCGCTGCATGGCTTCGCCGAGCCGATGTAGAAGAAACCCTCGCTCGATTCCTCTCCCCATGCTTGAGTAATGAGGAACGCTCGATCGCGGAATTTGAAGGATGGATTCTGGGCGTGCCGTAGGAGATCGCTTAGGCATGCTTGCGTATACCAGAATGTCAGGGCTGCTTTGTAAGCAAGTCGAAATGAGGGCGCAAGTATTCGCATCCCGCTCAACGGTCAGAGAGCAAATGCGTGGCTAAGCACTCCACCGCTGCAATAATCTTCTGTCCTAAAATCTGTCCTAAGAAAATATGAAGCAGGCGAAACCTGCGAAATATGCGAAATATTTCAGTGCATGTTTTCAATAACTTACTTTGTTTCAACAAGTTATCAATTCGAGGAAGGGAACGAGTCCTACCTGAGGAGCCAATAAATCAACAACTTAGCTTCCATTGCGCTCTGATTGCGCTCCGTTTCCTTGAAAAGCAAGTTGCGATACCTTGACGCCCGCCGTAGTCATCTCATCCGTTACAACATCCCCGTAGATGTTCATCGTAGTTCTGATGTCCGCATGGCGCATCATCTTCTGTTGGACAGCGAGAGATGAGCCCACAGCGTCAAGCCATGAGCGGTGAGTGTGCCGGAAAGAGTGCGTCCCGAGATGCCCGACCTTCGCGGCTTCCGCTGCCCGCACAAGTTCCCGCCACACGCCTGTGTAGGAGTACGGAAGCCTGCCAAGCTTGATAGGGCTTGCAAATATCCAGTCCTCTGTCCCTGAGAATTCGGACCGCTGCTTGCAGGACTTCAGGCGCTCGAGCAATTCGCCCGTGAGGTTGAATGTCCGGGCGGAGCCTTTCGTCTTCACATCAGCCACAACCTGCTCCACAATGCCGCGCTGTACGTTCAGCGTTGAGTCCAGCCAATCCACGTCAGACCACCGGAGAGCAAGAGCCTCACTGATACGAAGGCCCAAGCACACTGAGACGAGTGCCATTGTTGCGAACGGCTCGTGGAGTTCTTGCAGCAGTGCGTGGAATTGCTCCGCTGTCAGGCTCCGGGCCTTCCGCACTTTCTGTGTTGCCCCTATATTGCGGACAAGAGAGATGGGATTGCGGCTGATGTCCAACATACCAGCCCACATCGCAAACTCCACAAGCCCGTGCATGAGCGACCGAACGTGCGTCTTGGACTTTGGCGACAGGGGCAACTCGCGGAGCCACAATTCAACTGGACGTGGCTGAATATCCTGAATGCGAGTGTCAGCCCACTTCGGCAGCACGTGGTTCTTCAGGAAACAGCGATACACCCGCGCCGTAGATTCTCGCGAAGGCATCCGCTCCGCTTCGTATCGCGCGATCACGCTACGCATGGTGTCCCCGTACTTCGGTTTTGGCTGATGGGTTTCAAGGCGCTCAACTTCGTTCCACGCTGCTGAGGGTTTCGAGGCTCTGCTGCTGGAGATTCTTTCGGCGTGGCAGCTCTCCATTCCTGAGTTTGGGACGGTTGAGGCCAAGAGCATTCCGTTCGTGGTGCTCACCAGCAATGAGGAACGGCGGCTGGGCGATCCTGCTCGATCTGGCGCATCTCTGGCCAGGGCGCTCGATGGCTCCAGGCAATGATGTTCATCATCGGAATCATTCATCAACCTCCGGCTTGCGGCGAACGACGACGTTCCATCGTTTATCTCTCTCAATGCATTTTGGCGCAAGTTGAGGCTCGGCAACTTCTTCTGGATCGAGTTCAACCCAGGGAGGCAGTTGCTCGCGGAGGAGTTCGCGCAGCATCGGTTGCGTTGCGTGCGCGTGGCCAAGTTGATCCAACAGATGCCCCAGGCGCTGAACAATAGATTTTGGAAACGATACCGACAGGGATGCCAGCTTTTCAGAATCGATCTTCTCTCCAAGGTCAGCAAGGATCGTGACGATGTTGTCGAGGCCGGCGGATGCCTGCTGGTATCGCAACAGGTCCAGGGCGGTTAGTTCGACAGAGGAGACTTTCATCGATCCCGTCTCCGTCTTGTGGTCCGCTATTGCCTGTGAGACGGGAGCAATCTGCTTCCGATAGTAGAAGGAGAGCATCGACCGCCCGACTTGTATGTTGGGCACGCGCTTCTCGGTAATGACCTGGAACTCCAGCACTTCCTGGTGGGTTGCACCGTGGATCTCCGCGGCCTTCAGCAGGCCAACATAATAGGGCGACGACTCATGCCGCATCAGCGCATGAATGTACCAGGATGGAGGCGGCGCGCCCCACGAGCCGAATTGCGGCGGAACGACCACGTAGTTGCCGCGGCGGAGCCGGACGAGTTTTTTCTGTTTTTGCAGACGCTCCGCCGCATCGAGGAATGCACCGTGGCCAAGCCCGAGGCTCTGCTCCGCCTCATGGCTGGAGAAGATGACCTCGCCGTGCGCAAGCAGTTCCGTAAGGTGAGAGGAGAGTTCGCCGCCCATAATGCCTCATGTATATATTTCCGCAAGATAAGCGGAATTGTCAACATGTACCTACAATTTTATGATTCACTATTTCCGTCAGTCTTGCGGATATATCGACATGAGATCAGGTGCAATCGTGACTCCGGAGCAATCTTGTCATGCTTATGTAGCTTGTTTTCAATAGATTACTCCTCATCACTGACGAGCAAAGCGCCAGGCCGTGAGCTGGCAGCGCGGATCACTGAGCCGACATCGGTCTCCCGCAATGGAAGGCGCCACCGAACAGCGATCAGATCGGGCAGGGAGAGTTGACCGAGTTTGAGTTGGGCTTCATGTTCTCCTTCGACGCGGAGGCCCAGAGCTGCTGCGTCCAGGAGAGACTCATGACAATCGAACTGGCTGTCTGGCGGGGCCTGGCTGTGCCCGCTAATTCCCGATCAATCTACCTGCGCCAACTCTTCACGCGATGCTGCCTGATGAGCGCAGCCATTCTCTGCCTCTTCGCTTTCCAGCACAAGGCGGCAGCGCAGACTGTTACCACGCAATGCACCAATCCCGTTTGCAAACCGGGCAGGCCCTGCGCGCTACTTCGGTGCCCAATTCCGCGACCTTGCTTGGACTGCGCTCCACCGCCTTCCAGCGGCTCAGGCTGCGTAGTGGGATACGCGCTGGGCAATGACGCAGACTTTGCCGGCGGCGATGTGCCGGATGTCCTGATTGAATCCACGGACTACTGGACCATCGACGACTACGGGAACGTCTACTACGACGGGTCTTCAACCACAGGCCCGGTACAGGAGACCACGCTCACATTGCCGCCGAGCTGCATTCAGACAAGCGGCTCGTTTGCGCTTGAAGATCCACTCGAAGAGTACGAAGGTTCGATCACCATTGGCACCTTCACCTACCAGGGCCTCGAAACCCAATACTACGCATGGCCACAGGTGTTTTATGACGATGGCGACCGGTCGTTCATCAACGTCGTCGATCCCGATGGCAACATCGATTTCTATCAGTATCCATGGCTCTCCCTGGGCGCGTATGTGGTCACTGGCGTTGATGCGTCGACCGGAGACTTCTTCCAGGGGAACGGGACTGTCGAACTTCTCATTGAAGCAGATGTGGCCTACTGAGCGAGCCGCAGCCCACCCACGCCCTATCTGACCTTTCACCGAAATCAATCAGCACACCAAATCGACAAGGAGATGACTATGCAAACGATGAAGAGATTCACACTTGCTTTCGCTGCGATGACCGGCCTGGGAATCGCACCATTGATCGGTCAAACCCCGACGCTTCAGGCGGTGCCACTGAGTGCCGTTATCGATGTCGTCAGCGTGCGCACACTCTCTGACGGCAATACGCTGCGCCAGGAACGAAAGATGAACTTCTATCGGCGCGCGGATGGCAGCACTCGCGTGGAAGAGCCCAACCGAGTGGTAATTGTGGACAACAGTTCACATACCGTGACAGTGCTTGACACGGTTGGGAAGGTTGCGCAGGTGCAGAATGCGCCACCGGCACTGGCGAAAAGCATTACACCTCCAGCAGCTCTTTCTCTGCCCCAGACCGGCGTAAACAATCCGAACACAGCAGAACTTTCTTCGAACACCGACCTTGGCGTCAAAATGATCGCTGGCTATAGCGCTCGCGGTATTCAGCGAACGATAACCACACCGGCCAATTCAGCTCTTGGCAACACCTCTCCAATTACCAAAACGATACAGGTGTGGAGGTCCACCGATCTCCGGCTCCCCATGCTCACCGTCATCACCGATCCGCTCGGCGGCACCACGACCTCTCCGTACGTGAACGTCTCAACCGCAACCCCGCCAGACAGTAGCCTCTTCACGGTCCCGGCCGGGTACAAAATCGTGTCGGCTCCACGGTCGCGCATTATCTCTTCGCAAACAAACTGAGGGCGGACTCGTCCAAACAGTTGGAGGAATCTGACGGTATGAGGCCCACCCGGCTACAACTCTCGATGCCCATCCTAGCCGCCGCACTGATGCTTTCCCCGCATCCGTGCGGCGCTCAGACCAGCAATGGCTGCCCAGTACAGATCCGTCATACCAGTTGGAAGGCGGCCAGTTCTCCCTTCTCAGCCGACAAAGTCACCTACAAGCGGTGCAGCGCCAAAAGCTCGAACCCGATTCCGCTGTTTGGGGATCTGGCGGCGGAGTTGGCGCACTGGCAGGACCGAGACCGGAACCAGAAGATCAATGCGATGGCGCAGATACGTGCGCCGAGATGGCGGGGATCGCCCGCTATCTCCAGCAACGTCTCCGAAGCTGCCCGAAACAAAAGGCTATAAAACAGACG
>Ga0182024_10014074_pt1 | contig 15505 bp, 13 predicted proteins | sample P32metaG_FD_120480 | JGI IMG/M metagenome (GOLD analysis project Ga0182024, IMG submission 120480) | Permafrost microbial communities from Stordalen Mire, Sweden - P3-2 metaG (Illumina Assembly) | ecosystem: Environmental > Terrestrial > Soil > Wetlands > Permafrost | place: Sweden: Stordalen... | reverse complement strand
TGGGCACACTGAACTCGCAAACCTCCTCGCCAACCGGCCCTCACGAAACTTCCAAAACTCGACAGGCTTCCCCGACAAACTCCGGGAGCCCTCACGCACGTACGCGATGCAGCCGAAAAACGCGTGCACCCCTCGGCACACCCCTCGGCACACCCCTCGGCAGAGCTCTGATCCATCAATCATCTTCAATCACCATCATTCGAATCTCCCGGAGGGACTTCATACCTCTAAATAGACGTTGGGTTGGCACACTCAGAGACAGTAAGGAGAGGAGCAACAGGGCAAGGGAGGACTCCTACCTCAGGGCAGTTGGAACTCGAGACAGGAGATGTACGACGAAAAAGGGATATCACAATACGATTGCACGCTGAAGCTCCGCCCAGCCTCAGCTTCCACTGCAGTCAGGCCCAGCCGGCTTCGCCGTCTGGGATGATGTGATCAACTGCCTTCACCACCAAAGCTTCGCCGCCGGCACCGCCAACCATCAAGCTCCGCCGATCGCGCCAGTTCAGCCCCCTAGCTTCGGCTCCGCCCGCTCCGGCCTTCGTCGGGCCTCCAGCTCCGCTGCCACCAGCTGCTGCTTTCCAGCTTCGGCCGATCACCAAGCGCCGCCCCCGGAGCCCAAGCTTCGCCACCCACGATGAGCGTTTTCCCGCCAGCTTTCGCCGCAAACGCCCCGTGCCTATTGGCTCTGCCTCCAAAAGAGGTGCGCCGGCGCCGGATCCCGTCCCAAGCGTGCTAGCTTCGAGGACGATCGATCCAAGCACCCACGGAGCTCGCTCGCACCCTCGCGGCTGAGCGACTCAATCTCCGGACGGGAACGGGACAAGGACGAACCAGAACCTGGCTTTCGCCGACCTCGCAGCACCAGCTGTTCGCAGTTGCGGAGCACGGCAGCATCCGGTTTTCCGCAGCACCAGCAGCTTGCCGCATCTTGACAACTGAACATTCACTCCGCCAGGCCGAGCGACCAACCCAACCGGTTCCGCCCCGGCTCCCGCTGTACCTTCGAAATTTGAGAAGTAGCCACCGGCCTCAGCCCGCCATCCCGCTTTCCAGTTTCTCGCCGCCGACTGGCTTCGCCGTCGAGCCCGCCGCCCCCTTTTGAAGCTCTCGCCAGTGCGCCAGCTCAGCGCCCGTCGCCAGCGGCACACCGCTCGCCGAACTGTCGCGATCCGCGCCAGCTTTGCCCCTCGGCGATCACAATCGCGCCAACTTCGAAGCCCGGCGCGACTGTTCCGTCCCAGCGGATTCGCGGCCAACACCCCGTAAAAACGGCACCTTACCCTTTACTGTTACAAGCGCGGGTATCTAGTCACGCTTTCCCGTCTCAAGCGGCCGGTATCTTCCGGGACGTTGGTTTGAGAACCCACGGAGTCGGCTCGAGTAGCCGGACGGGAACGGGACGAACACCAACCACCACGCAGCACCAGCAACCAGCAGCACCCTGCAGCACCACCAACCAGCAGCAACCAGCCATAACCGCATCAGCAGTACCACCAACCTATGCACCATCTTCAGGCGGCACCCTCAAGCAGCGTGCGCGCTTCTGTCAGTTCTGTGTCGCCCGCCTACGAGCAAATCGTTGCGAATCACCGATTCCCGCAAATCGGAACGCCCTTCGGCGATCTCCGATTTACCGGCAAACCGGTCGATCCCCCTCTCTAGCTCCAAATCGCCCAAAACCACCGTTTCCCAGCTTTGCCACGGAATCGGCCAAAAGCGTCGTTTTCCCCGTTTCCCGCTTTCCCGCGTTCCGCCGAATCGGCCAAAATCGTCGGATCCAGCTTTATCGGCAAACTGGCCGACTCCCCGCTTAGCTTCAAATCGGCCAAAATCACCGCTTCCCGGCTTTGCCGTCGAATCGGCCAAACCGTCGATTCGCCACTGATCGCGTCGACTGCCTTCTCCTCACGCGCCTGGCTTGACGCTCACTCGTTTCTTCCCCGGGCCCCACCATCGGCGGCTTGCCGGCCCCCTGGTCAGATCGCCGATGCAGACAACTGTCTCCTTGAAGCCTCCGCCCGAATCAGGTAAAACTGGGTGGGGCTCTTCACGACACCGTCATGCGGCCGACGGGCCCCGGATGTCGAGACAGCCAGACGCAAACGGGCAGGGGAGGGGGTGAAGTACCAAGGTCTAGCCGACCGACACCGATATCAGGCTCGTCCGCGCTCGGACGGTCAGGGATCTCCCCGCGATCGTGTTGGCACGGAGCCATCTCCAAGCCTGGGACCGCGCCGCGGCGGCGCGCCGAGCGGGATGGCAAGAGCCCACGGCCCCGCCACGGCGGCGGTCGTTCGAGGCAAGCAAAAGCCTCGCCCGCGAAACCAGCAAAGTCCCGCACATGGGGGCAAGCGGCAACAACAGCCAATCCAGCAGGGCGAGCGGGCCCCGGGCGGTGGTACCCTGCGTCTATGACCACGGCCGAGTTGACCCGGTTCCAAGAGGCCGAGGAAGCGTTGAGCGCCTCGCTGGCGAAGTATGTCGGTCGATGGGTCGCGGTCCGGGACCACGAGGTGATCGCCGACGCGGCGACCGCAGCGGCGCTGATCGAGCTGGTGAAAGGCAAGAAGTACGAGGCGATGTTCGAGGTTCCCGCGTACAGCGAGGGTGGCTGTTTCTTCTGAAGGGCAAGTCCCGCAGGTCTTCAGCTATCGAAGGCTGACACCGTTGGGGCCAATGATGCCGGTGTTCCCGATCGTGCTGGTCGGGCCGGCCGGCGAGTCGCCACCTCTGATGGCGCTCGTCGACAGCGGTGCTGACAGCTCGCTGTTTCCGCTCCAGATCGCGCCGCTGATCGGGATCGACGTGACTCGTTGCGAGCAGTCGACGGGCATGACCGCGGGCGGCGCGGCAAGGCGCTATATCTGGGAGGACGGCGTTGGGACTACCGTCCTGGGGCAGAAAGTCCGGCTGCGTGGCGCCTTCGGCGCATGCCCGGTGATCTTGTTGGGACGGAAGGATTTCTTCCGCGCGTTCAAGGTCGCGTTCGATGAGCGTGAGCAGACTTTCTCCCTCGCTCCGTATTGATATCGATGCGCGGGCTAGTGGGTGGGCCGCAGGCGGGGTTTATGGTCTCCTATGCCGATCGGCACGGAGGGCGCGCTGCGTGGCACCCGAATGACGGGGCCGGTGGCCACTGGTGGCGCCAGCTCGTAGCTGCGGATTGCGTTGCCAACCAACTCCGCGATCCCGTCGGCGTCTATCGAAAGCCGGCCGGGTGGTAGCCAAGCGTCGCCGGCCTGTCAGCTCTTGATCTCCGCCCACAACGGCTGCTAGAGTACATCTCTACACCACCCGGCCCCTCGTGGGCCGGGTTTCTTTTTGCCCGGCCCAGGCGGCAAGCGACAGTTGTCGGTGGACGTCTGTCAGGCAATGTGCGACGATCCACTCGTTTCGTTGTTGAATCACTCCATTCAGGGGTTTGATGAACGACTCCGTTCAGGGGTTTTGATGGGACGGATTGTGGGGTCGCCTCGGCCGGGGCGACCCCACGTTTTTGCGGAAGCGTCCACATCTCCAGCTCGAGGGAAGACGGAGCGCGCGACTGGCTTGGGCAACGGGCCGACTCAAAGCCACTCTCGCGAGAAACCTGGGTCTACGACCCCGATCGCGGAACCCCGTCAACACGCCGGCCGGAACACCGCAGCATCACCGTAAGGGATTACGGTGACATCGCCCAATGAGCAAACAGTGAAACGTGCGGCAAGTCCATGCCGCCCTTAAACACAAAAGGCCCCAAACGTCTCCGGGGCCTCCCGCGCGAGCCGGTCACCAAACGTCTTTGGGGCCAGCTCTCACTCATCTCGGTTCAACAGATCAATGTAAAAACCGCGAGTATCTCTTGAGCTCTCTCTAAATTATGGGGAAAGAACCTGTCACAAATACTACAATACCCCTAGGACGTTTTAGTGAAAAAGCAAGCGAAACCACGCCAACTTCACCAATTGAGTGAGCTGGCAGATGCATAGCTGAGAAGAACCGTATCAACGAGGCTCCTGGGGTCGGGGGGTGCGTCGTTACTTGCCAATTATCGCCGCCTTCGGCGGCGGGGGCGGCGTGCCTAGCACCCCCGACCACAAAGGAGCAGCGATAATGACAAGCTCAGGCAACAAAGCACAGCGACAGGAGACGCTCGACGAGCAGAGTGTCAAGGCTTTGGAGGCTCGCAGGGCGAGGCTCAAGGCGTTGTGGGCGATGACGGCGAGCGAACGCATCGTGGCGATGCGCAACGGCGAGCTCTCGCTGGAGCAGTGCGCGGCGTGGGCGGCGAGATATCCCGAGCAGGTGCCACTGCTGAACGGGGAGTTCGAGTACCTCGCGGCGTTCACGCCCGAGGTGGCCGAGTAGACCGCTCCGATCGGGCGGCGCTCCTATCTGGGGCGTCGCCCGATCGCTTGTCCCGGAGCATCCCGGGTTCACGCCGGCGGGCCCTGCCCCCTGCGGCGCGTCGAGCGTGCGTGGCGAACAGCCGTCTCGCGCGCGCGGTACGGTGGGTGGATGAGCGAGCAGCGGCGCGGTATCGATCTGCGGGTGAGGCTAGACGGCAACCGTGTGACGAGCGAGACGACCGCGATCTGTGCGGGACCGGACGTGTTGACGATCGTCACAGTGCTGCCTGACCAGGGCCTGGCGTTCCAACTGACCTCGACCTTCGTAGGCCACAAGGGAGTCGATACCCACGTCACGCATCTCACGCTCGGACCGCCCGGCAGCGCCCCTTCGATCCACGTCAAGGACCATCCCCACGAGCGCGCCGACCCGACATACGACCCAAGGGGATGCGTCTACGAGCACATCCACGTCCTCATGGAGCATCTGAGGCGACAGGGAGAAGAGCCGGCCGTCGACCTCCCCGACGACGCCTTCCACGACCTCGAGCGCACCGACCACTAACGACGTCACGGATCCCGCTTCTCGTGTGTTTCGGGTAAACTGAATTTGATGATTCGTCGCGAGCCTCATCTTTACGAAGGCGCAGAGCCGGCACGGCCGAGCTTCGACAATGCGCGGCGTCGATGAGCACATCGGGCGCACCCTCGAGAGAGATCGATGGCAAGGGAAAGACGGTGCGCGAGCTGCTCGCCAATCGGAAGTACTCGATCGACTACTACCAGCGGGAGTACAAGTGGCAGACCAAGCAGGTTGCGGAGCTGATTGAGGACCTCTCAGCAAAGTTCCTCGAAAGTTACGAGCCCGGACACGAAAGGGCTGCGGTCGCAGCGTACGGGCACTATTTCGTCGGCTCGATCATCGTCAGCGATAAGGACGCAGACAAGTTCATCATTGACGGTCAGCAACGATTGACGACGCTGTCCCTACTGCTCATCTACTTGCACCACCAGCTGGAGGATGAGGAGCAGAAGGGTCAGCTGGCGGATCTGATCTTCTCCCAGCGCTTTGGCAAGCGCTCGTTCAACATGGACATCCCTGAGCGCGCAGCCTGCATGGAGGCTTTGTACAGTGGCCGAGAGCTTGTATCAACCGATCTCTCTGAGTCCGTCGCCAACGTGATGGGGCGCTATGCCGACCTCGACGAGAACTTCCCGGCGGAACTCCGGGGTGACGCGCTTCCCTATTTCGTTGACTGGCTGATCGAGAACGTCCATCTCGTCGAGATCACTGCCTACTCGGACAGCGACGCCTACACGATCTTCGAGACGATGAACGATCGTGGCCTCTCGCTTTCGCCCGCAGACATGCTCAAGGGGTATCTGCTCGCCAACATCACAGATGCCGAGGACCGGCGGCAGGCTGACAGTGTCTGGAAGGGCAGGACGCGGGCGCTCCAAGAGCTGGGGAAGGACGAAGACGCCGACGGCATAAAGGCGTGGCTGAGAAGTGAGTATGCGGACACCATCCGCGAAAAAAAGAGCGGCGCTGTCTCGGAGGACTTTGATCGCATCGGAACCGAGTTCCATCGCTGGGTGCGCGATCGGGTAGATCGCATCGGCCTGGCGACCAGCAGCGACTTCGTGCGCTTTATCGAGGAGGACTTTACCTTCTACAGCCAATGGTATAAGCGACTCCGAAATGCCTCGCACTCGCTGACGGACGGACTGGAGTCGGTGTTCTTCAACGCGGAGCACAACTTCACATTGCAATATCCGCTGCTGCTGGCCCCCCTTCGCCTTGAGGACTCGGACGACGACCTGCTTCGTAAGATCCAGGTGACCTCCGCTTACATTGACATTCTCTTGTACCGCCGGATCTGGAACTCGCGGGCCATCGACTACGGCACATTGAAATACGCGATGTTCATGGTGATCCGCGAGATCCGCGGCCGGTCGACGTCCGATCTGGTCCATCTCTTGGGTGAGCGGCTGGAGTCGGATACCGAGACGTTTACGAGTAACCCACATTTTCGTCTGCACGGGATAAACGGTCGTCAGATCCATCGGTTACTCGCACGGATGACGGAGTTCATCGAGACTCGGTCCGGAATGCCCTCGCGCTACACCGACTACGCGAAGCGAGGCGGTCGTGATGGGTTCGAGATCGAGCACGTGTGGGCCGATCACTACGAGCGCCACGCCGATGAGTTCGAGCAGCAGAACGACTTCGCCGAATACCGCAACCGAATCGGAGGGCTGCTGCTCCTGCCAAAGAGCTTCAACGCGAGCTTCGGCGACCTGCCCTACAGTGAGAAGCGCGCGCACTACAACGGCCAGAACCTGCTGGCACGCAGCTTGCACGAGGGTGCCTACGACCACAATCCTGGATTTCTCCGCTTCGTGGACGAGAGCTCGCTGCCGTTCGCTGCGTGTACCGACTTTGCAAAGGCAGATCTTGACGCCCGGCAACAGCTATACCGTGATCTGGCTCAGCAGGTATGGAATCCTGCCCGACTTGCCGAGGTGGCCGCGAAGGATCCGTCTTCCAATCTCCAAGGTACTCAGCCCGAGCCCGCATAGGCTCCACTTGGGTCTGCCGGATGTTGGCGGCGTGCGTAGCTACTACTCCCCGCGGATGGCGCTGCTGCCCGCCGCAAACTTGGCCAGGCCCATGATCTCCGCTTCGGACAAGCCCACCGGCGCAGGCCAGTCCAACTCGCGGCGTCTGCTGGGCCAGATCTCTTTCAGAGCAACAGCCGCGTCGTAGCGCATCCTCATCCCGACGGGACCGGCGTAGCCGAGCAGCAGGTAGAAGACGGCGTGACCTACAGTCAGCGTGGCACCGAAGCCGTGGATCTCTTCGGATCTGGGACCGGGCACTGGGATCGGATATCTGTGAGCGCGGTAGTACGTTGCCTGACGCAGATTGGTATGACCCAACCAGATCTGTGAACAGGCAAGGGGAGCTCGCTCTGCGAATACGGTGGCGTAGTCCTCGGGCCGAGCCCACGTGGTGAGCTCATGCTCCTGCGATTGGAACGCCAGCAAGGTCTTTGTGGCCCAGAAAGCCATCAACTGTTGCTCGTCGGCGGAGAGGGTGGCCAGCCTTCCGAGGATCAATGGTTCAAGGATTGGTTTGACGTGCTCCTCAAGCTTTCCCATCCAGCCTCCGTTGCACTCTCGGCAGAACGAGCGCGTGAAGAAGGCAGCCAGGCTGGCAGCCTTGGCCTTGTTCGGGATCCCCAGTTCTGGAAGCTCCCATTGGTGGCGGAAGCTCAGCTCGGCGTTCGGGTCGAACTGCTCGCGCAACAGCCGACTGATCCACTGGGGGATGATGTGCTCCCTGCTGCAACCGGTCGCATCGCAGAACCAGCATTTCGAGGGAGTCTGAGCCACCCCCACATGATCCCTAGCCCGGATCGTGCAGTAGGCGTGTGAGGGTGACCGCGCGTCGCTGTTTGACTGGCTGGTGGCTTGTTCATCGGTGATCTGGTTGGGTGGCGTTGTCTGTGACGCGTTCCCGGGGGAACGGTGGTGTGCACTGGACCCGTTTTGGGGCAGCGGTGATCGCGGCCGGGTGGCCGAGCGATCGGCTGGTGGTGGTTGGGTGGCTGGCGGCTGTTGTCAGCCGGTCGCGGCTGGGAGCGTTTTGAGTTTCTGAAACGCGGCGAGGAGCTCGGCCGCCCACGGCCATGTGTCCTGGAGGTGGAGCTTGCAGCGTCGGCCGGAGAACGCGAGCCGGCCAGCGACGTGTAGCAGCCGGTAGCGCAGCCGCTTGGGCTCGGCCTTTGCCAGCTCCCCGGTAAGGACGAGGGCTTGGGTCCAGACGATCAGGTCGTGCGCGAGCATCACGATCTCCAACCACACTTCGTTGAGCGCGAACTCTTTGAACGGGAACTTGGATAGCCCGGTGTCCTTGTCATCACGGATGCGGTCCTCGACGTGGGCGTGCTGGCGGTGACGGCACTCGAGCACGGCGATGTTCTCGTCGGGCTGGTCGGTGAGGATCGCCTGGAAGCGGTAGCCGTCTTGGTCGGTGAACGACAGCTGGGCGCCGGGGTGCGGGCGCTCACGCCGCACGATCAACCTTGAGCGCTCCGGCCAAGACGACAGATCGACGCGATCGGTGATCTGGCAGACCTGCCCGTTCTCACGCTCGGACCCATCCTGGTCAAGCGCCGTAACCCAGGCGTCCTGCGGGATTTCGAGGATTACTGAGCGGACCGTCTCGGTCAGCTCGTAGCCGACCGAGAAGCGCATATTCGCCTCGCGGCAATAGTCGGTGAGGCCGTGCGTGGCGCCTGCGGTATCCGCACGCACCAGGATCTCGATGCTCTCGATGTGCTTTGCGGGGATCTGCTCAAGCGCCCGATCGAGCACCGTTCTGTGGTCAGCCGCGGTGTTGGAGCCAGCGTTCCCCGGCCGCAGTAGGCCACCCAGCGCCTCGCGTGTCTCATCAGCGTAGGCCTGCAACGGGTAAAAGCCGTAGCCGCCCTTGTAATTGCCGGCCGCATTCTCCTTCTCAGAGTGCGCCGTGATCAACGTCGCGTCCACGTCAATCGTCAGCCGCTTTGGCGCGCCGTGCAGCTCCCAGAACCGCTCGCGTGCCCGTGCATGCGCCAAGCGCAGCGCATCGAGCAGCTCGGGCTCGGCAGCGAGGCGGTCGATCACCCGGAACGCCGTCGAATCAGACGCCACCACGCCGAACAGCGCTTCCTGGTCACGCTGGCCGCCGAGGTCAGACACGCACTCCCCGCCATCGGCGAGCATCACCGCCAGATCACGGATCACCCGCCCCGGGTCATGACCACGACGCCGCTGCTTGACGCCCGCCAGGCCCAACGAGAGCGCCCTCGTAAGCCCCAGCTCCCCCGCGACCTGCGCGAGCAGCGCGGTGCCCGCGTGCGAGACCAAACCCGCTCCGTCCGACGTGACATCTACGGTTACCGGGCGTCCATCACGCATCACCCTCAAAGTGAACCTCCTGAGCTCGGGAAAAAGGTCTTCGACAACCCCAATTCTCCAAGCCCAGTCGGACGTATCCGCGCCCCGGACCACCCGGGGCGCGGACAGTTAACGAAAGATCCGGGCTAGGCAAGGCCCGCCTCGCAACATCGCTTGGCATCTGCTGGAGACGGCACACTGTGTAGGTGAGCCCCACGTCCCCCAGCCAACCGGTCTTGCGTCCGCCGCGGAGAGGCGCGATGACCGCCACAGGTCTATGGACGCCGATCGATCAGTCTGGGGCAACTGAGCATCCGGGCTCACGCTATGTACGAACGTTCTTGACCTACACCGACCTTGGCGGCAGCGAACCAGTCGACGAGGCTTGGATAATCAGCCGGTTGCAGAAGATGTCTGCGTACGACTGTCTGCAGGCTCTCGGCCGACTGTCGTGCATGGTGTACTCAGCACCGATCGCCGACGAGAAGCAGCAACTACGCATCATGGAGCGATTGGGATGGCCGCAATTGGTCAGGGACAGAGTTGAGCTGATCTTACGCGGCGACGGCGGCAGGGCCCTGTTCTTCCCCCAGCAGCTTGTGCATCTATCTCGTCTCGCCGTTCTTCATGCAGATCCGCGACCAATGGATAACTTCCAAGATCGCGCTTTGGTTAGCGACTTTATCGAGTGTGTACTTGGCGTCACGGAGTTGCTCGGGGAGGATGACGTCGATCTCGAGCTGGAGGCAAACCAGGTCAGCTGGATCCTGCGCCAGACCACTATCAATGGGCGGTCGGACAGCGTGGCGATATGGGCGCGCTACTACGACATTTTCGTGCGCACGTGGGATCAGGTTGCCACCCCTGAGGCATTCGATGCCGCCGCGGCCTTCGAGAGCTTTGCGGACATCGCGATTCCCGACTGGCTCACCGTGGGGTTCGGGTTTTACATGCTGTTCCTTCGCTACGGAAACCGCGAATCTGAGGACTTCCTGGTCGCACCTGACACGGCATTCTCCGACACGTCTTTGCAACCCGTCGAGTGGAACGCATTTCTACGGCTTTCAGCCGTGAGCCTGGACCAGTGCCGTGAGCGAATCCTTAAAGAGCAGAACCGATTCGGGCCGACCATCTATCGATGTCAGAGCTTCGAGGAACGGCCGCTCCTACGAATTCCCGGTGAGCACGAGTGCGTCTTTCCGCTGGCTTCGGACTCGCTCGAGCGCCATATCACCGAAGGGATCTTCTGGATTCTTTCCGATGCTGCCATAGCCAATGGCCTAGCGCGGGAGCACTTCAGTGGGGCGTTTGGTCACGTCTTCGAGGAGTGGGTTCAGCGCACGTTCGAGCGAGCAATACCAGCGATTGGAATACAGCGGGTACACCGCGCGAAACCGTACGCTGGACCGGATGGTGACGTTGATTCCACCGACGCGATCATCGACTACGAGCCCGACGCGATCTTTGTGGAGGTGGTGGCAAAGCGGCCCCAAGCCGCCACGCTCACCCGCGGGGACTGCGGCTCGTTTGAGCAAGATCTCAAAATGGGGATCCTCAAGAAGGCCAGACAGCTAGATCGCAATGTCGCAGACTTTCGCAGCGGCCGTCTCGTCGTTAGGGGCATGGACCCGAACCGGATTACACGGATTTTCCCTGTGATCCTCTCGATCGAGGGCTTTCCCTCCATCCCGCCGATACCGCAGGTCATTGTCGGACGGATCCATGCGAAGGGTTGGCTCAAGGGTCTTCCGCCCATTGCCTTGTTGAGTGCCGAAGATCTCGTCATCGTCGAGGCCTTCATGGAACAAGGGGTGTCGTTCCTTGAGCTGTTGCTTGGCTGGAAGGTCGACTCTGGGTTCGCCGGATTTCCGTTCTCAAACTACATAGATATGTCACCAGCCTTGAAGTCAAAGCTCGACCATCGCGCCAGCTACCAAGAGAAGTGTTGGGACCAGCTGACAAGCTCGATCCAGGGGAGGCTCTTTGCCAGCAAGCCGAGCTAGGATTTTGGTGAAGTGCTGGCCGCTGCGCCCAACACAGCCGACTGGATAACCGCCTTCGGAAGCGCCTTCGCGGCGATCGGAACCGTCGGCGCTGTGATCGTCGCGCTATGGCAGACCAAACGACGCGAGCGGTTCAGCCTGCATGTCACCTGCAAGCCGGGAGTCACGGGCGATGCGCAGATAGGGGACATCGTGACACTGACGGCCACGAACACCGGCGAACGGCTGGTAAAGCTTGAGATGGCCTATCTACTTAGCGACGATCATAGAACTATCGTGGCGAAGTTCTTCACGATCATGCCGGGCACCTCGCTCATCCAAAGCATCGAACAGTCGGGGTTGCCAGTCAGTCTCGTTGCGGGCGAGCCGGTGTCTGTGCGCTGGCAGCTATCGACCCTCGAAGGTCTCAAACAGAAGGAGGGCTTCGATCACTACCACTGCGCCTACTTCACAGACCCGCTGGGGAACATGTATGAGGCGGCGTACCCGGGAATGAAGGGCAAGCGCAAGGGCTGGCCATGGCGCCGCAAGACGGAGTACATTCAGTCTGACGGTTAGCCGACCGACTCTGCGATCTCAGAATCGAGCGCAGGGTCGTCGTGTATTCACCGACGGCGGTCGATTGTTGAGGTAGACGCGGCTACTCTGAAACGATATGGATGAGCCGGACCGACAGCTGGTTGAGACGCTCCGTGCGGAGGGCGTTGCCCTCTTTCAGGCCAACCAGGCTGGTCGTTCGCTGGTGGTCCAGATCGCTGCTCTGATGTTGACGGCGATCGGCGTGGCCGTGGCGGCTGGAATCAGTGCTCATAGCGATGCTGTTGCGATCCCTCTTCCGCCGCTTGTTCTTCTGCTGCTGTCGTACGTCTTTCAGCAGTACACAGATGTCACGGTGACGGGTGCGGCGCGAGCTGCGGTGGAGGACCGGCTCGCCGAGGCGTTGGGCGATCGGCGGGGTCTTATCTACGAGTACGCGGTTGCGCCTGTTCGGCGTTCTGGTCCGCTCGTGAGGAGCGTTCAGGTGCTGCAGGCGATGACCGGTCTCGCTCTTCTTGCGGTGATCGGTGTTGGCCTCGTGGCTGCGTTCGAAGGACGGGCGTGGTACATCGAGGTGGGCTTTGTAATTGGAACGATCTTTGGTCTCCTATCGGTCGCGCTGTCCTATCGCGACATGCTGCGCAGCCACGAGCTTGCGAGGCGCGAAATCGAGGGCAAGTTGAAAGGCGCGGCTTCTGCCCCTTCCTCCGGCGGGCCGCAAGGTCCATGACTTCGGTTGAGCACGCCTCCACGGCAAGTCGTTCACGGACGACCAACAAGGCAGCAACTTTTTACGCGGCATAACAGCAAGTGGGTCGAGGCACGCAAGGGCCGGCAAGCAAGCACGCAGGGGTAGCCACCTAGCCGAGTTGCGTAGCTGGACCCTCATCGAGCCCTGCGTTCCGTGGCCTATCGACTTCCTGATTCGGCCCCGCCACCGTACTTCCGGTGAGCGTTTTCGCGCCAACTTTCAGACGGGATCTCCCGGAAACATTGGACTTGTGGGGGGCGAACCTAAATTTGTGCCCCCAGAACGTCGAGGCGAACGTGTGTTCGTGCTAGCTTTGGCGAATGGACATCTCCACCACCGATATCAGGGGTCCCAACCGGCACGCCATCGCGGGTGGCGGGGTTATCGGTGTGGGTGCGCGGGTGCTTGGTTGGGCCCGGATTGTGCGTGCCGTCTCATGCCGGGGCTACGGTGGTTGGGTGATGTTCTACAAAACTTTTCAAAACACGATCACGGTGTTCTCACGTTGTGGTTCCCTCGGGGTTGCTCGGGGGCGAGGCGTGTTGTCGGGGTTGACGGACCTGGGCCTCACGCGCGCGTGTGTGTGCACGTGTATTGGGGGTGTTGTGTAGCTGGTGGAAGGCGATATGGATATTAGGCTCGCCCGGGTCCGCTAGTGGTTTGTGGGTTCGGAGCTGTCTTTGCTGGGGAACGCGGTGCGGCTGCGCCCGGCGGGATGGGGTGAGTGGACGGCCACACTGCGGTGTAAGGGGTCGTTCGGGGCATGTAAAAGTCCCGTCCGCGAAACTGGTATTGAGTCCCTCGCCAGGGGCAAGCGGGAAGCGGACCATCGGGCTTGGGCTTGGTGGTCGTGGCGAAAGCTGTGGCTCGCGTCGAGCGTGTCCTGGGCCGGCTGGCGGTTGCATTGGTGTATCGGTGTGTGGCCGGCCGGTCCGGGGTGTGCACGGCGAAAGAGCTGAATCGAGATGTATCTGTCTAAGCAGTTGTCCTGGCGGTTGACTACGTTGCAGAAGGCCTGTCTGGCTCGTACCTTTGAAGCGAACCCCGCAGGCTGTCCGAGTGCGTCGATTATCGGACACGCTGTCGTATACACCCCGGTCCTACCGGTCCCACTCGAGGGCCCTGCGTACTTCGTCAGTCATGGAAACGAAGCGTTCCCCGACCTGACCGTCGTGCTGCAGGGGGATAACGTCACGATCGTCCTCGACGGGAACACCGACATCAAACACGGCATCACCTCCAGCACGTTCAAGCAGGTCCCCGATGATCCCGAAGGCAGCTTCGAACTGACGTTGCCCCAGGGCAAGTTCAGTGAGTTGACCGCGAATGCGAACTTGTGCACGGTCAAGGGTGGTTTGAAGATGCCGACCGAATTCCTCGCGCAGAACGGAGCTGTGATCCACCAGAACACGCCGATCAGCGTGAGTGGCTGCCCGAAGGTGGTGCGCCATGAGCGCAAGAAGAAACACACCAAGAGGAAGAAGAAGTGAGGTGTGTTTCTCGATGCGGTGCTGTACAGAAGATGGAGGTAGGCCCTCCGTGGTCGCCCTGCAGGGGGAGATCACAAACCACCCGCAAGCTGCTGCGGTCAAGAGCTGTGGTGGGAAGCGTTGCGGGAAAAGGCGGGCCTCTGGTCGGCGAGGCGTGGGGCGCGCTGGTCGGCGAGGCGTGGGGCGGCCTGGGGCGTGGCGGCGTGGTGAGGGCGAGCGGGGGAGCGTGGCGTGGAGCGTGGCGAGGCGGGCGCTGGGGCGATGGTGGCGCGGATCGGGTGAGGCGGCGGGCGGCGTGAGTTGATGTCGGCCAGCTCATAACCCCCACCCGCATTCAGCGCTAACTCACCGAAGGTGGCTGTCGTATAGCTGACGGATTGCCCCAACGTTCCCAGAATCCCCAAACGCCTCGAGCACCCTGTCGGGTGCTTTTTTATTTGATATTTGGAGACCGCTCGCCTCCGCTCGCTCCAGGCTCTTCGCGCTCCGGCGGCTCTCGTATAGCTGCAGACCGACATCACTCAAACCCCTACGGGGTTTGTTTCATTTAAGGACCACTAACCTCCACCCCAGCCCACGGCGCTGACTTGAAGTGCCCTCGGGGTGAAAACCCCCCGAGGGGCGTTGAACGCCCCTTCTCTCCAATCGCTTGCAGAAGGGCGCCAACCCCCAACCAACCCCGAGCCCACACAAATAACCCCCTTCTTCTAATTGCCTCTCGACGCCCTCGCTAGCGCAGTACCTCGTCAGCGGCGTCGAGAGATGGTGATCGCCTAACCACCATCCATCTAATTGCCTGACAGGCCGGAGATGTCCGCGCTTGAATCACCGATCAGTTTTGAGCGAGGCCTCTGGCCGCACCCTCCCGGCTGAGGGCTTTGATCATCTGTCACGGAGGACATCAGAGGCTGGAAGGCCTGAAGTGAGCGGAGGCGAACGGTCTCCCAACAGACCTAAAAGAAACCCGCAGGGTTGAAACGCTCCCCCGGGGGGGCCTTTCAGGCACCGCCGGGTGGGTGGGCCATCAATCCCTCGACAAACCTCGCAGGGCAGTTGAGCGACCTCTCAAGAATTCGACATCCTCTGCAGGGGACCCTCCCCACCCTCCCGCCACCCTCGCGGCTGAGCGACCCGATCTCTTCGGAGGGCTCTGATCATCCACCCAATCATCAGGGACTTGATCACCCGAAACCCCCCAGGGTCAAGAGCACTGCCCGGGTTAGCCATCAAGACCACTTGGCGATCTGAGGTGTGAAGAAAGCGACCTTCGGTCAGTCACCGCCGCCCTCGTGGCCAAAACTCCCCCAGGCGGCACGAACTCTTGGGGGCAGACGCGGAGCCAAGATCGGCATAGTCCGCGTCTGCCTGATGTTGGGCACACTGAACTCGCAAACCTCCTCGCCAACCGGCCCTCACGAAACTTCCAAAACTCGACAGGCTTCC
>Ga0182024_10014073_pt1 | contig 15505 bp, 16 predicted proteins | sample P32metaG_FD_120480 | JGI IMG/M metagenome (GOLD analysis project Ga0182024, IMG submission 120480) | Permafrost microbial communities from Stordalen Mire, Sweden - P3-2 metaG (Illumina Assembly) | ecosystem: Environmental > Terrestrial > Soil > Wetlands > Permafrost | place: Sweden: Stordalen... | reverse complement strand
GAAAAGCGGGGCCTGATCCGCTGGCTCCGCCCCGAATTCCAAAACCCGACAGGCCAGTCCCCCGGCCAGGGCACCCTCGGCATCGCAGACAAGCCCGCCGGCAAAGCCAAGAAGGCGGCCAAGCTCCCTTGGGTCGCGAAATGGAGGTAGTCGCCGGCCTCCGCCCTCTGCGGACATCAAATCGAGCTGTGTCCTTTTCTAATCCTTGGGGTAAGTTAGCCCCCTGGTTGAGCTGCCGGCGGAGTTCGAGCAGGGCATTTGCGCATTTGCTGCTGAGCGGGGGTGATGCCAACCAGCACGATGCGAGCGGCTTTATTGACGTGGTCGAAGGGGACGTTATAGATGGCGAGCTCGCCTTTCTGGGCGATGAGCAGCTCTGGGGGCATCGGACCAGCAGAGACGGCCCCCAGCGGGAGTTGCTGGACCGTTGGGGCGGAGCGGGCGGTGAGGGAGGGGGTCATGACCGTCACGGCGGGGCGGATGATACGCGATGGAAGCCTTGACTGCATCGATCTTAGGGCTCAGGCAGCAAGTCTCACCCGCCAGTAACCAAAAACAGACGCCCAAGACATTACCCAAAAAACGCTAACAAGGGCATGAAAGGGTGGTGCTGCTCGTCAACGTGTCCTAGAATCGTGGGATGAAAACGACGAAAGTAATAATCAACGGTGGGGAGCTAACGCTTACAGACGTCCATGTGAAGTGCCTCTTAGCGATTGCGGACAATCCTAACGTTGGTACCTTTGATAAGCTTGCGGAGATTACCGGCCTTGACCCCCGAACGGCAAACGCTGCCGTAATGGCATTAGCCAACATGCGATGCAACGGCGACCTTGAGCTTATGCAATTGGGAATGACTGGGATGTATTTGTACGACAACGGATTTGAAGCCGTGCGGCAGATAACCGAGCAAGAAGAAACGCAAGCGAACGAAGCCCAGCTATGAGACGATACTATGGAGCTTACGGAGCCACAGAAAGCGTGCCTATTGGCGATTATGAACAATCCGGATCTGGGCACGTCGGCTAGCGACAGCTTCCGGCCTTGATCCGCTAGAGGCGCAAGACGCGGCATCGGCGTTAGCCGATATGGGTTTGATCTGCATAATGGGATCAATGGCGCATACGGAATTTAGATCAGAAGCCAAAGGACGCGACATGGTGCGGCAGATCAGAGCGGCTATGGAAAAGCAAGCGAACGAAGTCCAGCTAAAAGGTGATCAGATGGAAGTGACACTTAACGAATCGCAGATTAAATGTCTCCTAGCTATCTCTACCAATTCGGAGCTGGGGACATTTGAGAATCTAGCGGCAGCTGCCGGCCTTGACCGGCAAGAGGCGGAAGACGTGACGTTGCGACTAGACGATATAGGCTTGCTTGATATGACGTACACCAGCTTTCGATTGAATCGCAACGGACGCGATGCCGTGCGCCAAATCAAAACGGCTCAAGAGAAGCTAGACAATGAAAGCCAAGTTTAGAAAGCGAGGCGAGGCGCTGGTGGAAGCGACCTATAGGCCGGATCAATCGCTAGCGCCAAAGCCGGAGCCGGAGCGGTTTGAAGGTCTACCCCCTGATAAATTCAAGCGCCATTTCTAGACATGCAAAGGGGGACACCCCTGGGACACCCCTAGGAGTGTCCCTGCTCAGCCTTCCTGTTCAGCCTTTCAGCCTTCATCAGTATCGGATGACTTCGGCCGCGGATGAATGCGGTCCGCGGTGCGGACCCTACGCGACTTGACTCAACATGCTCGGGTCCGGTATAGTTCCGTCTCGTTGCTCCTCCCGGAGACAAACCATGGCGGAATTACGACGACCGGCCGCACGGATCAAACAGGGCAACCTTGTCCTTTATGCGACGTCGCTCCAAGTGCGCGACCTCCGGCAGCCTAACTTCTACAAGATCGACACCCTTGATGCGGACGAGGGGACCGGCTACCAGCGCATTCTGAACGAGGCACGGGCAAAGCGCCTGGCGGATTATCTCCTTGACGGACACAAGGCGCTAGAGGCGTTCCTTCCGACGTCAATCTTCCTCGCCACCGACAAGCTGATCCCGTTTGACGTCGATAGCAACACCGTCCGAATCGAGTCGGAGAAAATTGGGCCATTCAACGTCGTGGACGGTCAGCATCGTATCCGTGGGCTGGTGCTCGCGGCGGAGAAGGATCCCTCGCTTGACGACTTCGAGATCCCAGTGAACATCGGAGTGAACCTCGATGGCATCAGCCAGATGGCACACTTTCTCATTGTCAACACGACTCAGCGGTCTGTGGATAAAGCCATCGAGCAGCAGATCGTTGCCCGCTTGACGGACCTAATCGAGTTCGAGAAGGTTCCCGTGCTCCCGAAGTGGATTCAACGGCAGGTTGACAAAGGTGAAGATGCGAGGTCGATCCAAATCGTGCAGTACCTCAACGACGAGAAGGATTCGCCCTGGTACGGCAAGATTCGGATGGCGAATGACGACGAAAGCGGCGGGGACGCGACGATCAACCAGAAGAGCTTCGTGACATCGCTCAAAAAGTATGTCCTCACGCCGTCGAATCCGATCTCTGGTGAGCAGTGGAGTACGGATCGGCAGAAGAAGGTTCTCGGCAACTATTGGCGCGCAATCGGTACCTTGCTCGTCGAGCCGGATGACGAGACATCCGTCATTTTCAAGACTAACGGGCTGCATATGTTTCACTCTGCGAGCCCGGCAATTTTCCTTCATCTCGCCAATATCAAGGACTTCAAGACAGAAACCGTTCAAGCCTTGATGAAGCGCGCCTTCGAGAATCTTCCGGTTGACTATATCGGCGTCTCTACGCCTGCTTTCTGGAAGCGCGGCAGCACAGCGTCCGGGCTGAACCAAGCGGCGATCCGGAAATATGCGACCGCACTTTCGACGGCGATGCATAGCCAGCCCGGCAGCGAAGGATTCTCAATGTGAAGATTAACGAGATCATCCCAGATGTGGAATTCAGCGCGGCTTTCGAGCTCTATGCGCTGAATCGGATAGCGGACTGCAGTGGGTGTTATTGCTTGACGAATGCAAGCGGCGACATTCTGTATGCAGGGCAGGCGGTTTCGATGCGCCAACGACTCACGCAGCACTTCGAAAGTTCGAAGCGAGCCGCGCTGACGCCCTACGGCCGGATCTCCATCGCATGGTGGCGTGTTTGGCCCGCGGTCTCGCTCAACGCATTGGAGCGCGGCTGGATTGAGTTAATTCGGCTTCGCGACGGGGAACTTCCGCCCCTCAACCAAGCTAGCGCCCCCATTTGACCGAGTTACATAGGGTCCGCACCGCGGACCGCTTCCCGACCCACCAAGTTGGGTTGTCGCCGCCCGTGCGTCGGTCGTCGTTGCGCACGCATCGTCTGTGTCTGTCGCCGCGCGTGCGCTGATCGTCGCTGCGCGTGCACGGTTTTTCGATGCGCGTGCATTGATCGTCGCTACGCGTGCATGGTCTGTCGGCGGGTGGCATTGCTTCCGGGTGCCATGCCCCACGCGGAGCGTGGGCATATCTTTCAGCGGCGTCGCGGGAGACATGGCCACGCCGAACGCACTTCGTCGGATTCGGCAAACAGGTTACGCGGACGCCCACACCGTCACCCATCCCGACGCCGCAACATGCGAAGGGGGACACCTGGACACCCCAGCTTATCGTTGACGACCCCGTCACGCGGTTCTTCGGGATGGACGTGCACAAGCGGATGGTGGAAGGCTGGCGGCGGTAAGAACACGCGAGGGGGGACGCCCCTGCTTACCGTTGACATGAGGCATGCGAAGGGGGACACCCACCCCTGCTTACCGCCGACGACCTGAGCTGCTCGGGGCAAGCCCACTACGGGTCGGAATGGTGGCGCGTTCAGAAGCACGGGGGCGGTCGAGTCTCGACGGCGGCGCCGTTCGACAGGCTCACGGCTTCGCCCGCGTGGACGCCAAAGCGGGCAGTCTAAGAGGGTCAGGAGCACTCGAGCAGATAACGACTCCCGACCCCCTTTTAGCGGGCGACCCCCTTTTAGCGGGGCAACATCATGGTCTTTGGGTCAATCTTTCGTCCGGCCATTCGGGGATGCGAAGATGCGAAGGGACACTCCTGCTTACCGTTGACGACCTGAGCTGTTCCGCTATGCTCGCGCTATGCTACGGCGAGCACCGCTCAGTATCAGCGGCGCGGCATGTCACTTATCACGTGATGAATCGGGGCAATTGCCGCATGGACGTCCTCCAGAAGCCCGGCGATTATGCCGCGTTAGTAGCAGGGCTTCCACATCACGCCGACCGGCGCCGCCTTGGCGAGGTATTGGAAGGCGCTGGGCTCGAGATCGACTCCAAGGTCGACCCGATCCAATTGAGCAGGCGGGGCCTGGGCGTCAAGGTCGGAGCACGCCGGAGGTTTGCGGCGCCGGCTTCCGTCATGCACGCCGACGGCGGCCGAGCAGAAGCAGCCCGCCCGCGACGGCCACCAGCCCCGCCGACCGCGGCTCGGGCACCGCCGCCAGCGTCGCTAAGGCGTCGTCGCTTTCGATCTCGGTTGATATCGAGGTAAAGACGTAGCCACTGGGGGGCAGCAGGTGCTGGGGCGTCAGGTAATCACCCGTCGAGCTGCCCAGCCCCAGCTCGCCGTCGCCGTTATCGCCCCAGACCCAGAGGCTGCCGTCCGACGAGAGGGCATAGCTCGATTCGTAGCCAGCGGCAACGGCGATAATGTTGTGCAGGTCGGTGGCATCGATCCGCTCGGGCGTCAAGCTGTTGTTCGTCGTCCCGTCGCCGAGCTGGCCATAATCATTTTCGCCCCAGGCGTAGACGCCCCCGTTCTGAACGGCGATGCCGTGGCCGTATCCTGCGGATATGGCGGTGACGCCGCTGGACAGGCCGGTGACGGCTACCGGCGTGGTGCTGGTGTTCGTCGTCCCGTTGCCGAGGTTGCCGAATTGATTGAAGCCCCAGGCGTAGGCGCCCCCGTTCTGAACGGCGAGGCTGTAGGCGTATCCTGCGGCGATGGCGGTGACGCCGCTGGAAAGGCCCGTGACGACTACCGGCGTTGAGCTGTTGTTCGTCGTCCCGTTGCCGAGTTGGCCGGTGCTATTGTAGCCCCAGGCGTATACGCCCCCGGTCTGAACGGCGAGGCTGTGGCTGTTGCCGCCGGCGACGGCGGTAACGCCGCTGGACAGGCCTGTGACGGCTACCGGCGTTGGGCTGTTGGTCGTCGTCCCGTTGCCGAGCTGGCCATAATTATTGTCGCCCCAGGCGTAAGCCCCCCCGTTCTGAATGGCGAGGCTGTGCGAGTATCCTCCGGCGATTGCCGTGGCACCGCTGGACAGGCCGGTGACGGCGATCGGCACTGAGCTGTTGGTCGTCGTCCCGTTGCCGAGCTGGCCATAATCATTGTAGCCCCAGGCGTAGACGCCCCCGTTCTGAACGGCGAGGCTTTGGCCGCTGCCCGCGGCGATGGCGGTAACGCCGCTGGACAGGCCAGTGACGGCGGTCGGCACTGAGCTGTTGGTCGTCGTCCCGTTGCCGAGCTCGCCGTCGCCATTGGCGCCCCAAGCTTCGGCGAGGGCGGCGTGGGCGGCTTGCGGCACCGAGGCCACGGCGGCTAACAGGGCGATGCGTGCGAGCCAGCGGGCCGAGAGGGGCCTGCGTTGCGCGGCGTTCGGTTTCTTATGCGTGCTTGTCATCATCGTCGCTCCCTTGCGGAAGTGCTGGGTTCTCAGAACACGGGTTCCTTCCCCGGCGCCGCTCCCCTGCGCTGCCGGGGTTTGAAGGGCGAGGATCCGCAGCCGGCGCACGGTGTCGCCCGAGGGCACGGTCTGAGCGCCCGAACGGAACTTCCGGCGGTTCCTTGAGGCCTTGCTGCGACTTCACCGGCGGGATCCAGTTCCGCGGCGACAAGCAACCAGCACTGATCCCGGAAAGGGCAGCGCAGACGATGACCGAGTTTACTTTAGCGATTCTCTCGCGTTGCCGCATGGTTCTTGGCCAACGGGCCGAACGAGGTTCGGGCGCGTCAGGACCGCCGATCAATCTGTCGCTAACTCCTTTAGCGAAAACCGCCGGAATTACTTCGGCATCCCCAGAGCCGATTGCTTCGGCGAAAAAAAAAGGAAACAAAGTGGAAGCGCGCCAAGTGGATTCCGCTTAACCATTAGGGAGTACCCCACCGACCGGAACGTGCCGACGCCGAGAGCACTTCCGGTCTTTTTATTTCTTCAGCCAGGCCGCGTTGCGAGTTTCACAAGCCGCGCTGACTCTCGGCCCATTCGCCAGCGACCGCGCCAGTTCCGCTGGTCGTCGGCGGCCATGAGACCTGAAATCCCGTAGTCGCCGTGAAACAGGAGGATGGTGTCATTCGGATTGCGACGGAGCGTCCAAGTCGTTTCGTCGGAAGTGGCGCCCTCATCGACGCGACCGTCGATTCGAAACGTCATGACCCGGTCGACGTGCCCGTTCCGCCAAAACTCCCATTGATGTCCGCACAGATGTTCTGCCACCTGTCGCGTTTGCGCGTCGGCCTGGTCGTGGCTGTACAGGTGCGGGGGCCGACCCCGCCACCTTTCGCGCAACTCAGCCAGGTGTTTCAGGCATGCTTCTTCGTGAACGAAACCGGGAACGCGGCCGTTTTCGCCATAAATCGTCCACTTGGCGTAGTTGCGGTGCTGAAAGAGCCGCTGGCCTGAGAAATCGTAATGGACGTTCATGGGGCCGGACTTCTCGATTCCCTGGCCCGGCGTCGCGTATTCGACGCCCAGCTTCAGCCAGCTTAGCGTGAATGTGTCCTTGTCGCCGTAAATGTAGCGATACCAGAAGTCGCTGTGCTCGTTCATCCACAGTGCTAGGGAAAGTGGCCGCCAGCACCTTGTCTTGTGAATGACCATCTGGCCGCTCTCGGTCTGCGGTATGTTCCTATACGCGATTCCCGTCAAGCCCCAGATCGGGTCGTCCGGCGGAAAGCGGTCGATGTCCGGCCAAAAGATTGCTCCGTGCTGGCAGTACGGAGCGGATTCGAACAGGAACGCCGGGTCAGCGACCGGCACCACGTCGGCGTCCAGGAAGATCACTTCCTCGAATGCAGAGTTGACGATCGCGTAGGCCTTCAGTTCCCAACCATGCAGCCGTCGGATGGGACGCTCCTGGCGCACCCGAAAAGCGTCAATGACCCTGACCCCCAGGGGCTCCATCAGTGCCCGCATCTCCGCGCTCATCTCCCCGGCCCCCAGATGCCAAAGTTCAATGGGCAGTTCGCAACCCAGGTCACGCAGCATCCGAATGCAGACCCACGCACACACGAAATATTTCTCGCCCCCTCCGGGAACGACAATTCCGCGTCCTCGCAGGTCCGAGGGAGGGCTCGTGATTGCGGCGCAGGCCGCCTCCATACGGTCGCGCGACGACGCTTCGTCCAGCGCGTCGTTGCCGCCGACGGCGATGATGGATGTGTTCGCGGTCAATTCGACATGACCCCTTGTGCCTTCTGCGATGGCGGTCATCGGCAAAGGTTACCCATAAGCAAAGATTTGGCCGACGATATCCTGGGGATTGGGCAGCGTGTTGCCGTTGGATTGCAATCGGACCAGTCCGGTCACCACCACCGAATCCGCTTGGGCCGCGGGGTTGATCACCACGACCTGGTTGGCCGATGTGCCGCCGGATGTCGTATCCGCGACCGGCTGGCACGGGTCGGGCAGCGGTTCCGTGTCAACCAGATTGCCCTGGTAATAGAACTTGGCAACGATCTGCTTCCAGGAGATCTTCATCCCCGCGGCATTGACCGCACTGGACACTTGGACCGCCGAAATCTTTCCGTAGGTCGCATTTGAATAGACCACCGGATCGGGGTTGGCTCCGGCAACGGCGAACGTTACCGCTCCGTTTCCGCCGCCGGCGCTGGCGGTCAGGCAGACAGACACCCATCCGCTGTCAAAGCCGTTGCTGAGGTCGTCGCACCAGGTGATGCGTCCGGTCTGGACATCAGATCCTGCAGTATTGGCGCCGCCGCACAGCACTTCTGGTTGCCCGTTGGCGGCGCCGTTGCTTCCGACTTGGACCGTTCCGAAGCAGGCAAATCCGTTGGTTACACCCTGGACAAAATTGCAAGGAAACCCGTCGCCCCCGGAAGACGAAGAAGAAGTCGGCATATCTCGCGATCTCCTGCCCCGTTAATGGGTGACCCAGGCAGCCATCCGAGCGCGCGAAGGGATGGCACCAGGCGATTCAACCGTTTCAGCGAAAAAAGCTACGCGCGCTTCCGCTGGATTCTGAGAATTCAAGATCTGAAGACAGTACCCCGGCAGAAATGAGCCGATACGTCATGTTCTGTGAGTGAGAAGCGTGGTTCAGTGCAAGTCCACGTCGCAAGCCACTCGGAACCCGACTGTCACGACACGCAGGTCAGGGTCAAACGCGCCTCGGGCGGCGCTGCGGGCATATTCCATCGTCCGGGTAAAATCGCCGCCCCGGATGACGTGGTGATGCCCTTCGTAGGCGATGATGCCCTTGGGATCGGTCACGTCGTCTGGCCTATAGCGCGCGTAGAAGTCTGAACACCACTCGTTCAGCAGCCCGTGCATGTCATACAACCCCCAGGCATTGGGTCGTAACTGACCCACGGGGTGAAGGTGGCCATCGGAGTTGCTGTCATACCAGCCCATATCCGGCAAATTACCCGCATAGGGGGTTTGCGTTTCCGCCCGACAGGCATATTCCCATTCCGCTTCGGTTGGAAGGCGAAAATGACGGTGTTCCCGCTGGCTGAGCAGGTTACAAAACGCTTCGGCATCGTGAAATGAGATGCGCTGCACCGGAAAATCAAGACGCTGACCCAATGGGTCGCTCGGGTTCGTCCCGACAACGGTCTGGTATTGCGCCTGCGTCACCAGTGTGGCACCCAGATAAAACGGCCTGGTCAGCACCACGCGGCGCTGCAGCTCATCGATGCCGCGATCAGGTTCGTTCTTCGTGCTGCCCATCATGAACGTGCCGGGCTCGATTCTGATTAATTCCATGCCAAAGGACGTTCGAATCATTGGCCGAAGAGGCACGGTCGCTGTTGAGGGCTGACCGGCCAACGCGCTTAGGCTGGGAGGGCGAGGTGTGAAGGAGAACTTCCCCGTGTGGATCAAGCCCGTTACGATCACCACAAGAGCGGCAATTGCAGATGCGGCCGCCAACGAGGCGCGAATATTGAAGGGCGCTCGAGCCGCCCCGGTCCTGCATGCGCTCAGGGCTCGGCCGAGCTCGCCAGCGCTTGCGTATCGACGTTTAGGGTCCTTGGCCAGGCATTTGAGAATCAGGCAGTCCAACGGATCGCGGCGGGTCTCAGGTAACCAGCGCCACCCACGGGCGCCTCGCCGGGCCAGCGATGGCGCCACCGGCACTTCCCTGCAAATACTGCGCACGACATCCAGTGTCGGGCCGGTGATTTCATAGGGCGGAACGCCCGCGATGCACTCATATAGCATCACGCCCAGAGAGTACACGTCGCTGGCGGCCGTCACGTGTTTGGACTGGCCGGCGACCACCTCGGGGCTGGCCCAGGGCAGGGAGCCAAGAATCTGGCCGGTCATGGTGACTTCATGCCGCGAAAGAAGCGCGGGCTCGTCGGGCTCGGCAAGTGCGGTAGCCAGGCCAAAATCCAGGACGTGCGGGTCGCCGCGATCGTCCACGCGAATGTTGGATGGCTTGAGGTCGCGGTGGACGACCCCCTTGGCGTGCGCCTCCTCGACCGCTTCACAAATCGACTCAAATATCGAAAGCGTCAGGTCCCGGTCTTTCTCGTCTCCTCTGAGGTAGCCGTCGAGCGTTGGCCCGCGGATGTACTTCATCACGATGAAAAACGACCCGTCGGCGGTCCTGCCCCGGTCCAGAATGCTGACGATGTTGGGATGATCGAGTTTGGCGAGGATTTGCGCCTCGCGCTCAAAACGGATGCGTCGTCGGGTGCCGACCAGGCCCCCTCCTGCCATCACCTTGACCGCCACAGTCATGCCGGTCGATTCCTGGATGGCCCGGTAGACCGTTGCCTGTCCGCCGGAACTGATCTCTGAACTGATGTGATATCCCTGAATGGACAGCGATGCCTGCGACCTGGGTGCATCGTCTTCCTCGGAGAGTTCGATCGGTGCTTCCAGCTCGTGTGATGAAAGGGGCGTCAGCGGCTTTTCAAGCGGACCGGCGCGCATAGCCGCGAGGTAGGCCTGCCGAATGTCAGCCGGCATCTCCCAGATCGGGTCATTGGGCTTTATTCCGTTCATATCTCGACTGGCACCGACGACCGCGAATACGACCTACAGGAACAAGGACCTCGAACCTAACGCTTTTCTGAGCCCGCGCAGTCCGCGGTTGCACAATTGGTGGACGGCGTCTTCAGTCTTACCCATCTTGCAAGCAACCTCCGCGATCGTCAATTGATCGACATGACGGAACCGTACGGCACAGCCCTGATCCTCCGGAAGATCGCCAATCGACCGATTAACCGCCTCCAGGAACTCACGCGTGGCGGCCGAGCGACTGGGCGTGCGACAATGGACCGCCAGTTCTTCCAGCAACCGCGACACCGGCTGCAGAAGGTGCTGATCGCCTTCGGCTGGCAGGGCGCCACTGCCACCCCGCCTAAGGGAGTTGTATGAGCGGAGGCAATCGATCAGTTGGTGCCGTGCGATGGTGACCAGCAGCCGAGGGAAAGAATCCTGCCCGGTATCCCTGAACGTCGCAAGCGACCGCCAGGCCTCGAACAAGGTATCCTGAAGAACATCCGCCGGGTCGATCATCCCGGCCAGCTCTTTCGGGAAATGCCTGCAAATATATTCCAGCGTCCCCGCCCGATGGGCGTCGAGAAGCTTGGTTACGGCGGCGGCATCGCCAGGCGACTGATCCGCGTCAGCCTCGGACCCGTTCAATGCATCGTTGTCTGCCACAGCCAGCCTCGAATAGCGACCTGACGTGTTGGTTCGGCCGACTGAAGGATACCGAGTGGCCCGACTTTTGCAATGTAAGCGGCGCCACGATGACTGCACATTGTAGTCAATTTCACTCGTTGCAGACACCCGAAGACGGACACCCCGGCTTACCATTGACGACCTGAGGCCTGATCTATTCGGTTATGCTGCCGACATAACACGCGAGGGGGACTCGGACACTCCCGCTATTCTCCGCCCGGTCTTCAACGATCCACCATCCTTCGCGTCCTGCGTGCTTGATCGCGGTGTGTGGCCAAACAGCGGGCAGAGCCGGCCCGCGAGCTCGGCCATCGCTTCGCGCCGTCACTCCGCGCCGTCTTTGGCGGAGAGCCGCACTGCCGCCCGCTCTTTCGCCAGTTGAGCCTGCGACATTTCCCAGTAGTCAATGCCGGCCTGCTTCACGGCGTTGACGTACGATCCGAACAGCTCCTTCGCGGCGAAAAACAGCGGCTGGTAGCGGGATCGACCCCAATGGCCCGAAGTGCATTGTCATGCGACCCGAAATGCCGGTTTATCGCGCCTCCAAGGCCGGCGTTCGACCCATAGATCGCCTTGAAGGTCATTTCCAACCCCTCCTTCAGGCGCTCGCGCAGCGCCGCCAATATCTTTGCCCGGTCCCAATTCACTGCCTTGCGCACCTGCGCCGAATCAATGCCGGCCGCGCCCAGAGCGGCATCGTAGGACCCAAAATAAGCACACGCCGCCTGGTACAGCCCCTGGTCGGTGGTGTTCACGACCTGCGCGTTCAAGGCGAGCCCCTTGGCGCGCCTTTCCCGAAGCGCCGCGATTATCGACGGCGGGCTCCACTGCCTTTTCTTGCGGACCATTTGCGGGTCAATGCCGGCCGCCCGCAGCGCCGCTGAATACGAGGCGAAATGGTATTGGGCCGCCTTGTAAAGGGACCGGTGCGACTTGCAGAGCGCGTCGGCGTTCAGGGCCACGCCGCCCGCACGGCATTCGCGCAAACCGGCGAGGATTCGGGCCTTATCCCACTTTTGAACCCTTGTGCCCGCCTCGGGATTGATGCCGGCCACCAGCAGCGCCGCCCGCCACGACCCGAAGCGGCTCGCGGCGGCGGCGGCAAGCCGCGCGTCCTCCAGGTTGGCTGCACGGCGGTTCAGCGTCAGCCCCGCGTCTTGCCTCGCCCGAATAGCGGCAACAACCCGCGCCGAATCCCAGCGACTTACCGGTGGCGGTTGAGATGCCACGCGAGCGGCATGCCGATAAGGCGGTTGTAGGGAACGACCAATGCGATGCCCGCCGCCAGTGCGATGGGCGAGTGCCGGATGGCTGGAACGAGCCTGAACGCTACGCCGAACAGCATTGCCACGGCCAGGAGCCACATGGCGGTCCAGACGATGAGCCGGTCGTTATTCGCGATGCGGCGGCGCCGGATGGCAAAGAGGATCGGAACCGCCGCCGCGATTTTTGCCGCGATCAGCGCCCACGCCGCGACATGCGCGGCGATCGGCAGAACTTGCGACTCGCGATGCGTCCAAGCCCATTGGGCGGTGGCGCCAAGCGCCCCGATCAACAGGATAAATCCGAAAACCCGGGCGTTGTTGATCCATTTGCGCCCGTAGAGAGTGACCGCAAATGATTTGAGGGCCGACAACCAACTGAGGGAGATTAATCCCACGAGGGCGGCGCCGGCGATGAGGGCGCGGCGCGGCGTGGCATGGCGCGACAGGAAGTGGGCGAGTGTTTCGGCTTGCCGATTGCCGTGCGGGACCAGCATGCTGAGGCCGACGAGAGCGAGCACGATGGCCCAGACGAAAAGGACGACGACCGCCGACGCTTTCACTTTTGCCGAGATCAACTGTCCATCGCTCATCGGCCGGGCCGAAAGAAACGCGGGCGGTTGCGAGGTGACCTTCCATCCGTCCGGCAGGGCCAGATTGCCGCCGACGATGCCGAACCACATCACCGGCTGGATCAGGAAGATGGCCGTCGGGAGGAACGGCATGGGCGCAATCAACACGTCCACCAGATCGGCGCTCTGGGGCATTAGAAGGAGTGGGAAGGCGAACGCCATCATGATCAGCACGAAGAACGCGGTCATGGAGCCGTTGCGCCGCAGCTCGAACCAGATCTGCGCGCGCTGGGCCGACCTGAAGGGCCGCGACCGCGGCGGCGGCGCGGCGGCTGCTGTCCGACGGGCGGTCCATGGCGCGACCGTTCCGTCGCCTCGGCGAGCCCGCGCGACGCCATTCGCCGCCGCCGGGAACGCCAGGGCCGTCGCTGCCAGGAGGCCCCCGATGGTGAGCGGCTCGGGCATCGCGAGAGCTCGCGTGACGAGTACGAACGCCGCGATGGCAGTCATGATCCCGCCGAAAACAATCACCCTTGCGTATGGGAACCAGAACGGCATCCACGACACGGTCGCCAGCCACGCCGACACGGCCGCGATCGTGAGCGCCGGCCAGACGAGGGGCGCATGAAATCCCGCCGGCTCAAGCACGAGTCGCGCCACGATGAACCATAAGGCCGACAGGAAGCCGGCCCCATAAACGATCGGCGGATAGGCCAGGGCCCGGGCACTGAGCGGGAGGACCATCATGTGCCGCGGGAAGCTCGAATCCGTGCTGCCGAGGTCTCCGCTGTAGGTGAAGACCTGAATGAAAAACGGCGAGGTGAACCCGATCGCGAAAACCCCGGCGAGCACGATCAGCCGCGCCCATTCGGGCAATCGAATGAGGTGAACGACCAGGACGAGCGCAAAGGTGAGTGCGGCCGTCGCCAGCACAACGCCGCGCGACCGGCGCCACAGTTGGTAGCCGATCCCGATAAACGCCGCACGGGTGCTCATGTCGCGGCTCCCTCTGGCCGCTTGCCGCCGGCGTGGGCGATGAAGATTTCGTCGAGGTCCGGCGTCCACTCCTCCACGACCTGCGCAGCCGCCCGGCTCGCTTCGATTCGCGCATCGTCGGCCGAGGCGGCGCAGACCGCCGTCCACTCGCGGCCGCGGCCTTCCCAGGAAAGGGCGCTGGGCAGCGCGGGCGGCCGCCCGCGGGACTCGTCCAGCCGCAATGTGATACGGCAGTGACGCGCTCTGATGCCGTCGAGCGTCCCGCAGAAGACGACGCGGCCCGACTTGATCATCGCGATCCGATCCGACATCCGCTCGACTTCGGACAGCAGGTGCGAGGAAAACAGCACGGTGCGGCCCTGGTCGGCAATCGTGCGGACGATTGCCCCAAGGATGTCCCGGCGGACGATGGGGTCGAGCCCGGAGGAGGGCTCGTCCAGCAGCAGCAGATCCGGCCGATACGCCAGCGCGGCAAGCAGTCCCGCACGGGCGCGCTGGCCTTTGGAAAGGTGTTTCACCTTCGCCGTCGCATCCAGTGCGAAGTCCCGCCGGAGCCGCTCGGCGTAGTCGGCATCCCACGTCGGGTAGAAGGCGGCCACGTAGCGCAGCAACTCGTGCACGCGCATCCAGCCGGGCAGGTCGGGTTCCTCCGAGAGATACCCGATCCGCGACAGGACGGGTACGGGATCGAGCGCCGGGTCCAGGCCGAAGACGTCCACGGACCCGGCCTCCGCCTTGAGCAGGCCAAGCACGTGGCGGATGAGCGTCGTCTTGCCGGCCCCGTTCTCTCCGACCAGCCCGAGCACGGTGCCCGCCGGCACCGACAGGGAAACATCGTCGAGCGCCAGCTTGCTGCCAAATCGTCGGGAAAGGTGCCGAACCTCGACCGCATTGGCCTGCGCAGGCGCCGGTGCATCATCAGGAACACGAGTCTCCGCGGCGATCATGGGACCAATCCTTTCGCATCACGGGTGCCGGGGGAAGGGGCGGCAGCCGCGCGATCCATCACGGAATCGCGCTGCCGGACCAGGTCCACAACCTGTTCGAGATTGACATCCATCTGCCGGGCCTCGGCGAGCAGCGCATCGACCCGCTCGGCCAGGATCCGCAAGCGTTCCCGGCGTGCGAGCCGCGAGCCGGCGCCCGAGACATAGGTCCCGGCCGTGCGCCGCTTCTCGACCAGTCCGGCCACCTCCAACTCGCGGTAGGCGCGGGCGACCGTGTTGGGATTGACCAGCAGTTGCTCGGCCAGTACGCGAATGGGGGGCAGTTCCTCCCCTTCGGACAGACGTCCCGAGGTGATCAGGTATCTCACCTGGTTCACGATCTGCAGGTAAATTGGGACACCATCGGAATTGGATAGATGAATGTGCATGCGGCTTGACCACGCTGTACTATTGTAATAATACAAGTTGGTTGCGAGATGTCAATATTGGATTGGGTCAGGCGACCTCCCCACACGAGGCGGCTGGGCGGCGCGGAGTCGGCGACTATGGCACATCAACCCTACGATCGCGGCGGCAAGTGGCTGATCCAACATCACGGCGGAGCGATTCTTAAGCTCGGGGGCGTCGAACGGCTCCGGTCGTGGCGGGCGGCCCAGGCCGAAGTGGTCCAGGCCCGGCAACTCCCTGACGGACTGCTGGAAGTCGAGTTCGACCGCGAGGCCGGCTCGGACGCCGACCCCGCACCTGGCCTGTATGTGGTTGGCAGAGGGTGCCGTTGTCGTACATTGAAGGGCCGCCGG
>Ga0182024_10014072_pt1 | contig 15506 bp, 8 predicted proteins | sample P32metaG_FD_120480 | JGI IMG/M metagenome (GOLD analysis project Ga0182024, IMG submission 120480) | Permafrost microbial communities from Stordalen Mire, Sweden - P3-2 metaG (Illumina Assembly) | ecosystem: Environmental > Terrestrial > Soil > Wetlands > Permafrost | place: Sweden: Stordalen... | reverse complement strand
CGGCGCTCCAGCGAGGCGGGATACGTTGTTTTGCCGGCGTTCTGATTTGCGGGCTTTCCTTTTTGCTGAAGACCCGGGCTGAAGAGCGTTTTATGGTGCAGAGCTTCGGCGAGGAATACCTGCGGTATCGCGACAAAGTTAAAGCGCTTGCCCCGTTCATTTTCTAGCAGGCGGCGCCGGAGCCCATCGTCTCGTGCCGCGCGCGATGGGTGACTCACCAGAATGCTTTAGCTTCCACTTTGGGTTTGCCTTGCATCCCATTCACTACTTGCGAGCTAAGGACGACTTCGAAATTGGTTCGATCCCAGTCGACGGCAGCGCCATCTACCAACTGTTTCAAGCTTGCTTCATCGGTCAGGAATTCACCGGCAGCCCTGGTTCCGCTGCCCGCAATTCCTGCCGCGACCAGAACTACCTGGCCGGTGCTCTCGTCAGTGAAGCGGGCGGCGATGGCATAGTCTTTGACAACATGACTACTTGGAGCCTGTGCTCTGACTTGCCAAGCGCGTGATTCGGGGTGCTGTGTGTCCGCGATCCAGTAAACCGGATCCGGGCCCTCAGGCACTTCCAGATGAAATCTGAGTGAGGACGTTCTGTTCAGCGTCCAGTCATTGTTCAGCGCTCCAATCAAAATGACCGGCCCTTCCCGAAGCTGAGAGGAGATTGTCCTCCGAGAACTCTGAACCCTGAAAGCATGTCCGTGAGCTCCGATCAGAGACACGAATCTGCTAAGAACCTGCACGTCAGAAAAAGGAACAAAGTCGTTCTTGTCCGCAGACGAATGAAGAAATGAGTCGTCATCGGCACCCCTCTGGAGCTGAGTCAGCGGGGAATCATGAGGGGCAATCAACTCGGTTTCGGTTTCGCCCACACAGAACAAGACAGGCTTGCTGCTGGTGAGCAACGGAGACCAGACTTCTTCGAGAGCGGACTTTTGTTTCCCGAAGTGTCTCCAAGACCGAGCTCCCAAGACCAATATCACGGCGATGATCACGCCAGCAGCTATCAAACCCGCCGTCCAGTAGATCTTCCTCGTCCTCCTGGGTTTGGTAACCGGCTCCGCCTTAGAGGGAACATCCGCCGGAATCACCTCCGGTGGAATCACCCCCGGAATCACCCCGAGGGTAGGCGCATCCGGTGCTGGTTGCGAGAAAACGGGAACATAGGATCCCGGATTCAAATCAATTCTTAGTTCGCCCCCGTGTACCGGTGACTGGTAATACTGGGCGAGTCGCTTCCTCACTTCGGCGGCGCAGAGACGCACGACAGGATCGGCATTGGTATCGTAATCCGGCGGTCGATGAAATACCTCTACCCCGAGGGTGCGCTCTTTCAGGTCGTCTTCGTTTCCCGCAAGAGTCTGTTCCACGATGTACCGGAGCAGGCACGGATAGCGTTTACTGGCAGCGAATCTACCATCGCTCACAATCTTTTCCAGTTGCGAGCGCACGAGCTGTCTTTCCCCGTCTGTTCTGGGGTGCCAAGCACCTGTCACTGAGCCAATGGACGCCATGGTCTCATTCCGCGGCCGGTTAGATTCGGCCAATCTCAACGTAGCACCGCTTTGATACGGCTCGCTACGTGTTCCAAAAAACCCAATTATAGCAATCACTTGCGATACCCAACGAACCGTCCGCCGGTATCAGGTGCTTAGCTACCGTAGCAATCTTGACAGGTCCGGGGGCCAACCTTATGAATGCGAGGCTGTATGGGAATAGTTTCACATATGAAATTTCGGATGAGGGAACGGGCCATAGCTCCCGGCGATCGGCCCGTAGCCAGGCAACGTTGCAAATCACTCGTACCACCGGGTCACAGGCTAACCTGAGGCAATTAAATCGCTTACGGGGGCCATCGACGGCCAGGCGCTGAATCAAGTTATAGGAGGCAAACATGCTGCGATTGAAAGTCTCACGCTATGTATCGATAGGTTTATTCTTCGCTCTCTCCCTTGTGCCGCGACTCTCCTATGGGCAAGAGCGAGCGGCGGTTGTGGGCACGGTCACCGACTCGACGGGAGCTGTTCTTCCCGGGGCAGACGTCGTGATCACCAATAGTGACACCGGCATCAGCCGAAAACTGGTAACGAATCGTACTGGGGATTTCAACGCGCCCGACCTGAATATCGGGACGTACACTATAGACTGTAAAGCGCCGGGTTTCAAGGAATTTACTAAAACCGGGATTCCGTTGAACGTCAACGACACCGTCCGCGTAGATGTACGGATGGAACCTGGTGCAACCAACCAAAGCGTTACTGTTACCGCTAACGCCCTCCAGGTTCAGTCCGACTCCAGCGAAATAAGCTATCTCATATCGGGCCAACAGGTTTCGCAACTTGATATTAACGGACGCAATGTCGTCGGGCTGACGGCGCTCGGTCCTGGTGTTACTACGAATGTGGGGGACTTCGTCCTGCCTACGCAGACCTCGAGCACCAGCCCGAGCTTCAATGGAATGGGGCCTGCCACCAACCGCTGGATAATCGATGGCAGCGAAGCCTACGATCGCGGCGACGCCGGAGACTTGAATATCGCGCCCTCCCCCGACGCGCTTGCCGAGTTCAAAGTGCTTTCCAGCAACTACACCGCGGACTATGGCTTCGGCTCGGGCGGAACGATCGACATGGTGCTCAAATCGGGAACACGCGATTTCCATGGCGGGCTATGGGAATACCTGCGAAACGACGCACTTGACGCGAAAAGCTATTTTTCGAACCTGTCGAACACCCCAAAGCCCGAACTACGTTTCAATACCTTTGGCGGAAACCTGGGCGGCCCGGTATTTATTCCCGGCCATTACAATACCAATCGATCCAAGACGTTCTTCTTCGTCAATGAAGAGGACCGCCGCATCGTTTTAGGTGCGGTGTCCAATAGCACCGTTCCCAGCGTTGCGGAGCGTAGCGGCAATTTCAGCGCGTTAACAACACCAATTTATGTTCCCAAGGTCGGAGATCCGGCAAAGTTGGCTCAGTTGGCCGCGCTCGGACTTGTCCCAGGGCAGCCGTTTCCGGGGAATAATATCCCGAGTTCTCTTCTTGACCCGAATGTTCAATTGTTTTTAGGTACAGGGGCTTTGCCGGAGGCGAATTCAGGGAGCCAATATATCACCAGCGCGAACCAAACAGTCGATCTACGCGAGGACATCCTGCGCATCGATGAGAAAGTGAGCGATAAGATTGAGCTCATGGGGCACTACATGCACGATACCGATCAGCAGTTCTTTCCAGGTATTTTCGGCGGCGTTCCTACGGTCGGTTTTCCGTTGAATTCTCCAGCCAATAATGCAGTCATAAAGATGACGTACATCTTCAGTCCCAGCCTGATCAATGTGGCCGCGTTCAACTTCAATAACGATGCGCTTTTCTACGGCATTGGCGGCATTTACAAGATACCGTCGGGATGGGGTGTCAACAAGTTCTTTCCCGGCAACGATCCGAACAACCGGATGCCGACGATGTCCTGGGGACCGCCATACAACAACTCCTATCAGCCGGGATTTCTTCCATATCACAATAACGGCCTCGGCTATACGGAGAGCGACGACCTCTCATGGACGAAAGGAGCGCATAACTTCAAGTTTGGAGGCTCCTTTCTGCACTACACGAAGAACCAGGTTATCGGCGGCGACACCGAAGGAAACTATTCCTTCGGAGGAAGCTACACGGCTGGGTATGCGGCCAACGGCTCGACGACCGTGCCTGGTAACTCCTTCGCCGATGCGCTCCTGGGCATGGCGGACAGTTATAGCGAAGCGCAACTGCAAGACACAAGACATTACCGGCAAAATTTCGGAGCGGTCTATGTTATGGACAATTGGCGTGTCAACCCGCGCTTGACCTTGAACCTCGGTCTCCGCTACGAGGCATTGCCCCGTCCCTATGAAAAATACGATCGTGTCTCCAACTTCATTCCCGCCGACTACAATCCAGCGGACGCACCCATCTTCAACACGGATGGCAGCATCAACGCCAATAGTCCGGGAGTTACGACTGTATCCGGAGTTCCGTTATCGAATGTTCCGTTTTATTTGAATGGTATTCAGCTCGCAGGTCGCAACGGATTTCCAAGCGGGTTGGGTGAGAACGATTGGACCACGATCCAGCCCCGGGTCGGCTTTGCCTACGATCTGTCTGGGAACGGCAGGACAATCCTCCGCAGTGGAGCCGGCCTGTTCTTCGATCAGGTCGCGCAAGGGAGTCTTTACAATGCTGCGCAGTCGAATCCGCCGTTCTCCAACAGTCCGAGCGTAAACAACGTTTATTTCTCAAACCCGAAGACCAACACGATCAACGGTCAGACGACCAGCGCCTTTCCTATTCTACCCAGTGGGCTGACAAGTCTTGCCTACAACTACCCCGTCCCGGAGACGGCACAATACAGTCTGGATATAGAGCAGCAACTGAGTCACAACTCTGTGTTTACTATTGGATATGTGGGCAATGCCAGCTGGCATCAATATTTGCAGCGCAGCATTGACACCGTCCCCCTGAACGATCCGAACCGGTTAGCGATTGCGGCCGGAAACCACAACCCGAACTACGATCGAATCTATCCAGGATACAACGGCATTACGCAACAGGAAACCAGTGCTAACGCCAACTATAGTTCGCTGCAGACGACCCTGCGTACGGAGAACGTACACGGCTTGACCCTTCAGATGTCTTATACATGGTCCAAAGCCATGAACATCCAGACCGTAGAGCAGCAACTGGTTTCCGGTCCCATCTCCAATCCATTCAACCCAAAATTCGACTACGGTCCAAGCGATTTGGATCAACAAAATGTTTTTGTCGCAAGTTACATCTATAAGGTACCTTTCGGTAGCAGCTTATCCAATGGTTTCGCCCGTCAGGCGCTGGGGGGCTGGCAGATTTCTGGCGTGACCAATATGAAAAGCGGAATGCCATTCACCCCGACTTTAGGCTTCGATAACCTGGGTTTGGGCGGTGGGGTAATCGCACGCCCTGATCTTGTGAATTCGCTCTCATACCCTCGCACCCGGTTAGCATGGTTCAGCAGGGATTCCTATGCGACGCCTGCCCCGCTTTCTTTCGGAGATTCGGCGCGCAACAGTATTCGCTTTCCCGGTCGCGATGTATGGAACCTCGCGCTGTTTAAGACTTTTGCCTTAAATCACGAAGGAATGAACATACAATTTCGCGCAGATTCGTACAATACGTTCAATCATACTCAATTCCAAAACGTAGATGGTGGATTTAACGATGCTACGTTTGGCCAGGTGACGTCCACCTGGGATCCTCGCGTGCTCCAGCTGAGCTTAAGGTTCGGTTTTTGAAGCATGCATCCTTTGTCTCGTCGAGATGTGCCGGCGTCATTGGCGTTGGCGGGTGCTTCTTCCGTCGCAAGGGGCAGCGGTCGAATTCCGCTGCCCCTTGCCTCAGATGCGGCGCCCTGGTTGCAGCTTTTTCCAGCTGAACGGAAGGGGGCTGCGGACACGCTTCTTGAATATTTCCGTGGCGGCGCTCCGAAATTGTTGCGGCCGGCCGAGGGGATTCTGCGCTATCCCCGCATTTCGCCCAGCTTGCCGGGTAAGGCATATTCCACCAGTTTGTGGGATTGGGATACCTATTGGACCGCTCGAGGACTTTTCCGGCTGGCGGCGTATCGGGCGGCCGGCAGCTGCATGGGCAAGTTTGCGAACATGCCCAAGGCATTCTCCTGAACTTTCTGGATCATCAATCGGAGGAAGGACGGATTCCCATCATGCTCGATGTTACGAATCCGGCCCCCTTTGGGTGTCTTCGAGCAGCAGCTCCGAATACACACAATCAGGCCAAACCAGTCATGGGGCAATTGGCCCTGCTAATTGCCGATGAGCGACAGAGGCAATACATGTTCTCGCCGTCCTTTAGCGAGTTACCCGTCGAGTAAAGAAGTTCATTGGCGCCTGCTTCATCTCTATCGTCTTAGCGGGGACCTGCAGAAAGTCTCCGCCGAGGCAAAATGGTTCAAGAGTCAACCAGAATAGATGTACCGTGCAACGGCTGCGGTCAAAGAGATCGAGGATCGGGCGGCATCCGGGGCATTCGGTTGCCGCAATTCGGCAAACAGGCAGTAAACGGAGAGGCTAAGGAGCAGCGGGAGCAGAATGACGGATCTGAAACACATCTCAAGACGAAGCGTTCTGGCTGGATTGGCGGCCTCGGGAGCACTTTCCCTTTCATCATCGAATGGCATGGCGAGTGATTCGCAAGGTGAATCAGGCTCACCGATTCTTTCGCAAGAAGCGCGGAGGCGATCCGCAGATGCATTGCTGCACTATTTTGCGGAGTGTGCGCCAAAACTCCTTCGAGATCCGGCGGGCATCTTGAAGCATCCCAGCGTCGCGCCCACTCTGCCGGGCAAAGCGTATTCAACAAACCTTTGGGATTGGGACACGCTCTGGACCAGCCAGGGACTCTTTCGACTCGCGGCGTTGCTCCACGACGATCAGCTTAGACAGACGCTATGCAAACACGTCTCCGGAAGTCTCTTGAACTTTCTCGAGCATGCTGCGCCGGATGGGCAGATTCCAATCATGATGACCGCGGACAACCCGGACCCCTTTCGAGTGCTGGGCAAGAACCCGACGACGAGAAACCAGGCCAAGCCTGTTTTCGGTCAGCTCGGGCTGCTCGCCTGCGATCAACGCGGAGACACAAAATGGTTGAAGCCACATTTCGATTCGATTCTGCGTTTCTACGATTCCTGGATAAGGCACAACTCTTCCCCGATCGGCCTGCTGGTGTGGGGCGATGATGTCGCGATCGGTAATGACAATGACCCAACCACATTCGGCCGGCCTTTCTTTTCCTCGGCAAACTTGCTTCTCAATTGCCTGTTCTATCAAGATCTTTTAGCGTCGGCGGAACTGGCACGACGGCTCGGACGCCCGTCGGATCATGATCGGCTTTCAAGCCAGGCGGAAGAGTTGGCGCAACGGATCCAGACGCTCTGCTGGGATCCCAGGGATAGTTACTACTACACCGTCGATGTTCAATGTGTCGATCGGCGAGCTGAGCTCATCCCAACCGTGCCGCGAGGAATGGCGATGTCGTGGAGATGTCTCCCTATGAGGGTCCAGATGTTTACCGGCTTCCTGCCGCTCTGGTGCGGCATCGCGCCTCACCAAAACGCACAGAAACTAATTAGCACCAACTATCTCGCGGACGACCGTCTCTGTGCTCGATGGGGCGCCAGGTCGCTTTCGGTCCGCGAGACCATGTACTCTCTGGAGTTTAGTTCCAACCCGAGCAACTGGCTTGGGCCAGTCTGGATCATCGTGAACTACTTCGTATGGAAAGCTTTGCAGCGATATGGATACAAGAAAGAAGCAGATGCGCTGGCCGACAAGACTCTCCTTCTCCTGTCGAGGGACCTTGAGCGAAACGGCTCACTGAATGAGTACTACCATCCCGATACCGGGGCAGCACTGAGTCATAAGGGATTCTTGGACTGGAATCTTCTTGTCCTCGAAATGATCTGAATGGGAAACATCGTGTGAGAGCAATCGACTCGGGTCCTTTTGGTCCGGTTTGATGTGTAAGGAGGTTCGTTGCGCAGGCGGCTCTTGTGCTGGTGATTCCCGGCCGGCGGTTGGCTTCGGGACTTTCACACGAGAGCAGGAGGCCGAGTAGGCGGTCCTATTGCGACTCGTCCAGAACCTCGATGCCCGAGACGGTCGCGTTGTTCGCAATCGGCTCAAAGGTAATGTTGAGCTTGCCTTGTGCGGTGGGTTTCAGGTGGTAAAAGTTCTTGGTCAGGGCATGAAGACTACCCACTTCCTTGTAGATGTCGAAGTTATCGAGCAGCGTATTTCCGTTGCACAGGACGCGAAACACGCGGCTTTCTTCGCCTCCGCCTCCCGCTTCTCCGGGCCCGAAGTAAGACTCAGCAAAGTGAAGGATCAGGGTGTAGCGATCACGCGTATCAACCGGAAGGGCGTATGTGAAGTGCCCGTACCGCTCCGCTGCGAAAAGCTCGGGATCGGGTGTCCCCTCGATTTTCGTGCGCTTCGTCCCGGTATACCCGTCCATGTAGTCATCGTCAGGACGCCAGAACTGGCCGCTGTGGTCGGTGTAGGAGGTCGGCTGCGTAATCAGGCGGATGGGCAGCTGCCGGTGGGGTGTCCCGGGCAGAATCTCAATCGCACTCAGTATCGCCGGGCCCCGCCTGTCGACAAAGCCAAGGTGCAGCATCCGGTCGCTTCCGGGAGTGATGTCGCGGAAGACGCGCTCGTCAGCAATATTCGCACCTAAGGCGTCGGAGCGGACGTCGAAGCCCGACAGGACTTTGTCTTCGTTGACGTAGACGCTAAAGGTGGAAAGGTCGCTCAAGTCCGGCTCCGGGGCGACGAAGTAGAGATGCAGTTCGTATGCGCCGGGCCGCAGTGGAATGTCGTAGGAAAAGTTCCCATTTCGCCAATGCTTGAACAGCATCGGAACGCTGGTTCGGGCTACGGTGCTGTCCGGACGATTCCAGGTCCCACCAAAATGAAAATACTGGTCCGGCTGCCAGACGTTTCCGGCGGTGTCGATCTGCGGTTTCCCGCTGTAGCCGGCGAGAATGCGCAGGGGTACTTCCGCGTAAGGGGCGGCGGTCGAGGGAGGGGTTTGCTGCGCATTAGAAGCCGCGGCGCCAACGGTGTCTCTCTTTGCGCTGTAAGTTCGGAAGAGCAGGTATCCGCTGAGAATAGTCAAGCCGATTGCCGCGATCGCGACAACATAAGACCGCGGCCAGGCGCCCGGCCGTGGGATGGTTACCGTTCTATCGAGCTTTGCTGGGTCAGAAGACTGGCGCGTGAAGGTGGGAACGTAGGTCCCCGCTGGGATCGACAGATGGATTGGGTGATTTTTCCCCTCGCCCGCGTAATACTCCATCAGTCGTTTGCGCAGGCGGTGGGCTTCTACCCGCACGATTGCGTCCTCGCCCGAATTGAACGTTTTCTTTGAGCGCCCGAAGACTTCGGTTGCGATGTCGTACTCGTGCAGTTTGTCCGGTTTACCCTGGAAATATTTTTCCCCGATATAAGTGATCAACCGAAGCAGCCGGGAAGAATTCCCCAACGCCGCCGCTACAGCTTCGAGTTCCCGGCGCTCCTCCTCCATTACGGAGGGTGGAGGGAGATCAGGTACGGCTTGCCTCGGACTGGACAAATGACTATCTCCTGTGCGAAGGGATCATAGCTATCCAAGTACGCAATTGCAACACGGCCGCGGAGCCATGCCGCGCGCCCGGGCTATCTCCCGAAATTTCATAAGTGTACAGACTAAGTAACCGTTCGCATGACGCGCCTGTACACGAATGTTCAGGTTTAACCTTTACTTCCCTTGCAGCAGAACTTAATTATTCTCCCGGCTCGAAAGTAAATTTGCCGAGCGAACGCAAGTCCAGGTCGAGGCGTCCGGAATCACGATACGGAAACTACGCCTCAGCCAGACGGGATTTGAGAGCTGGGAGGTAACCACGGACCTGCGCGACACCGACCAAACCGCGGTCGACGTGTGGGCAACTCGCCGCTCGCCCGCGGCCTATGGGACCAATGCGGCCGCGTTCGTGCAGGCCATGAAGGCCGTCGATTCAAGCATCAGTGCGGAATCTCGGTCAACACCTCAAGCTACGACCAGAGTGTCTTCCAGGCAATCTCCAGCGCCCTCAGCGGTACCGGGTACGCCCCCCGACTTCGTTATCGTGCACTGGGACCCCGGCGGCGACACCGCCCGAGTCCTTGTCGCGCAATCCGGGATTCCCGCACAGGTAGCTCAGATTCGCTCCGACGCCAACAACTACTACACGCTCGGCAACAAGGAGGCGATTCAGATCCTCGTCACCGAGTCCGATCCCCCGTCCAAAGGCGGCATTGTCCCGTTTCTCTCCGCCGTAGACAAGTACCCCACCTGGCTTGAAACGGCGGTTCCAAGTTGAGCGATTTCGAAGTGCATCTCTATGGAGGCAAGTCAATGCCAAGCAAAATTTCCAGCGGGTCCGGGACAATGAGCAAACGTTTACTCAAGGTGCTTATCTGGGTCCCCGTGCTCTTATTTTCCGCGCACGTGAACGCGCAAGAAGCGGGAACCGGCAACATTCAAGGAACCATCACCGACTCCACCGGGTCTGTCGTTCCGAACGCCGCCCTCACTCTCACCGAAGCGTCGACCTTGGTGCAACACAAGACTCAGAGCGACTCGAGCGGCATTTATGCCTTCTCCAATATGGCGGTCGGCACGTATTCGTTGAGCGTGACTGCTCCTGGTTTTGAAAAATACATAAATACGGGCAACGTGCTTGAGGTTGGCAGCAGCATCGCCATCAATGTGACGATGACTGTGGGCACAGTAAACGAGCAGGTTGAGGTTAAGACCGACACCATGGCGCTTCAAACCGAGGACCCATCGTTCAAGCAGACCATCGACCAGCATGCGATTACCGAGATGCCGCTCAACGGCCGCCAGTTGACGAGCCTGCTTACGTATTCAGGCGGCACTACCCCGGCTCCCGGCAACGATTTTACCGGCAGCAAATACTCTTACCAAACCATCGCGATCTCGGTGACCGGCGGCATGGGCAATTCCACTCTGTGGCGGCTGGACGGCGGCGACAATAACGACTATATGGGCAACGGCAATCTTCCGTTCCCGTTCCCCGATGCCGTCAGCCAGTTCAGCGTGGAATCGACGGCGTTGGGCGCCCAGGACGGAATGCATGAGGGCGGCATGGTCAACATGGTAACCCGATCCGGAACCAACCTCTACCACGGCACGGCATTCGAGTTCATAAGAAACAATCTCATCGACGCCACCAACTTCTACGTCATCCCTCCCAACGGCCCGGGCAGCGGGAAGGACAAGTTGCACCAGAATCAGTATGGCGGCACTTTCGGCGGTCCAGTCATCATCCCAAAGTTGTTCAATGGCCGGGACAAACTCTTTTTCTTCGCCGGATATCAGTTCCTCGAGAGCAAGTCGGCCAGCGCCAACACGACTTCTCATGTGCCCACCGCGGCGAACCTGGCCGGAGATTTTTCGGTGACTGCGCCGCCGCCGGGCGCGACCATCACGTCGGGTTCGTGCGCACAGAAGACCGTGCAGCTGTTGGATCCGCTAACCGGCGAGGCGCTACCGCGCAACAAGTACACCACCGTTCCCACCTGGAACGCCCAGGCGCTCGCGCTGGAAAAATACCTGCCGCCGATCAATTCGAGCGTGGACATCAACAACTGCGGGGTGGTGCAATACGCCATTCCCTCTGAAAAGTTCGATAAACAGTTCGTCACCAGGGTCGACTATACCCTCAACGCGAAGAACAACCTGTATGGCCGGTACCTGCTGGATGGATATCAGCTGCCGGCCTTCTTCTTTAATCCGCCGACATCCAGCAACGGCGGCATTCTGGTCACCACTCAATCTGGAAATCCGCTGCAGCGGGTGCAGACCTTCACTATGGGCTGGGATTACACGATCAATTCGCACACTGTGAACTCGGCACATGCCACCATCCTGCGGCGGGTCAATGACCGGGGATACGATCCGAACGCCATCAACCCATGCACGTTGGGCATCAACTTTACCTGCGCCGTTTCGGCGGGCATAAATATGACCACCAGCGGCGGAGTGGGCTTGTTCACCCTGGGCGGAAGCACAAACTCAATCTCCCACTTCAATGACAACACCCTTGCGTTCGACGACGACGTGACCATGGTCCGGGGCAAGCATCAGCTGGTGTTCGGTGGAGAGTTCGTACGCAATCAGTTGAATATCTCGAATGCATTCAACGGCAACGGCATCTTCCAATTCAGTGGTGTGTACAGCGGCAACGGGCCCAATGGAGGCAACACGGTCGGCACCGCCGCGCTCGACTTCCTGCAAGGCACGATGAGCGGCTTCTCGCAGAGCAAGGAGCAGCAAAACGCCTTGCGAGCGCCGATCCCCAGCCTGTACATTCAGGACACATTCCACGCCTCCCCAAGACTGACCGTGGTGGCCGGCCTGCGCTGGGACCCGGAATTCATGCCCGTGGACGTCTTCAATCGCGGCAGCATCTTCAGCATGAGGGCATTTCTGGCCAACCAGGTCAGCACCGTTTACCCGAACGCCCCCGCGGGTTCGCTCTACTATGGGGACCCGGGTGTTCCAAGGGCTTTCACCAAGAATTCTCTCGGGCAGTTCGACCCTAACTTCGGACTGACCTACGATGTTTTCGGCAAAGGCACGACCGTGGTGCGCGCAGGCGCCGAATATATCTATGACGAGCCCAACTTCTTCACCGGTCAGCGCGTCCAACAGAACCCTCCGTTTGCCACCTCGATTAGCCAGGCGTCGGGCGGCTATGTTCCCTTTGGCTCACCCTGGTCCGTCCCTGCGGCCCTGACCACCTCCTCCACAATCAATACCAATCCCTTCCCTACGGTAGCGTCGTTTACCGAAATACCGACTGCGGCTACCGCAGTCTTCACCACTAATCTCCAGTACATTGTGCTTCCTCCTCAGTTCCACCCGGCGGCTACCATGCAGTGGACAGCGAGTATCCAGCAGGCGCTTCCTCAGGGATGGCAACTTCAGATTGACTACATTGGGAACAAGAGCAGCCATGACGAGCTTGGCGCGCCTCTCAATCCGGTCCAGTTCATCCCCGGAGTATGGAGCGGGGCGGCGGGAAGTTGCGGCGGCATTACCCCCACCGGCAAGAGCGGAACACCATGTTCCACCACATCGAGTTCCAACTACACCGCGCGTTCCCTGCTCGTGCTCACCAATCCCGCGCAAGGCAAGTACTACTCTTACGCGACCGGCGGAGGCGGCTCGGTGATTGTCGGCGACTCCGGCTGGTCCAATTACAACGGCTTGGTGACCACCATCCAGCATCGTCTTTCTTCTACCTTCAGCCTGGTGGGCAACTGGACCTGGTCGAAGTGCCTGGACGTCGGAGACAACCAGGGCGACATCTCCGGCATGGTGGAGGAGGATCCCAACAACCTCCGTTTGGACTACGGCCCCTGCGGATTCGACTACCGGCACATTGAGAATGTCTGGATGGTTGCAAAGAGTAACTTCTCCTTTGGCAACAGACTGGCGGCGCTAGCGGCGAACGGCTGGGTGCTTGCTCCCTTGATCCACATCCAGAGCGGCGAGGCACTCAACGTGACCTCCGGACAGGACAACTCCTTTACCGCTGTCGGCAACGATCGGCCGAACCTGGTTCCCGGAGTGCCGATCTATCAGAAGGTCGCCTTCCGTCAACAGAGCGGCGCGGCGAACCGGGAGTTCCTCAACCCGGCCGCATTCGCCCAGGTGACGGCTTCGTGTCCGTCGCCGATCTCGCCTGCGACGTGTCCGCAATATGGGACGTATGGAGATGTCGGCAGGAACGCCTTCCGCGCACCCCCTGCTCTCCAGTTCGACGCCCAGGTCTCCCGTATATTTCCGATTCACGAGAGACTGGCGATGACTCTCCGGCTGGAAGCCTACAACGTGCTGAACCACCCGAACTTCGGGGACCCGAGCGCCGGGAACGGGAACGTTGACGCAAAGCTCAGCGACGGGACGTTTGGCCAGATTGCAGGCACGAACCTCACGAGCGCCAGAGTCTTCCAGGGGGCGGTGAAGTTGACATTCTAGGTCTAGAGTGCAGGCCCCGGATTTCCTGTCGAGATCTGCACACGTGGTCGTTGCCAGCAGAGCGAAGTAGGAAATCCGGGGTGCGGAGTGAAGCTTCCAGCGCAGTTTCACTCCTGATCCCACATGTTTGCACGATGCGATCGCTGAAGTGAAGGTCGATACCAATGTCTATAACGCTGAGATCGGCCGCAATGCCGGTGCGGTGGTCAACATCATTACCAAGTCAGGCACGAACCAGTATCACGGCTCAGCTTACGAGTTCTTCCGGAACGACATCTTTGACGCCCGCGACTTTTTCGCCAAAGTGGGTGTGACAAAGAAACCGGAATATCGGCAGAACCAGTTCGGAGGCAGCATCGGTGGTCCGATCGTGAAGGACAAGACCTTCTTCTTTGCGGACGTTGAGGATCTTCGCATCATCCAAGGACTAAGCTCGGGCTTGAAAACAGTTCCAACTCTTTATGAGGAGCAACATCCGGGTGATTTCTCAGACATTAACGGCCCAGTCGTACCGTCTGCGTCTCTTGATCCGGTTGGGTTGGCGTACTTCAAGCTGTTCCCCACGCCAAACATTCCTGGCGCAGGGGTAGTCAACAACTTCGAAAGCGCTCCCAACGAGACGCAATACGCTTTGTCGCTGGACGGACGTATCGACCAGCATTTTCGCAATGGTGATCTGCTCTCCGGACGCTATACATACAATAATGTGCATACGACCATCCCTACTCCCTTTCCGGAGGTGTCGATAGACGGCGCAAATGTGCTGCCCGGCGGTGGGAGCTTTGGGTACTTTGGTCCTTCGATTACCAAGGCGCACGGCTTCCAACTGAATTACGTGCACGTATTCAGCCCAAGCCTGCTGCTGGAGTCGAAGGCGGGATACAGCAGGATCGATATCGACACGGTAAATCCAAATACAGGAAACATCTCGTCAACCTTCGGGCTGATCAATGTAAATACTCCGATAGCCCCCGAAACCGGCGGCCTGATGCCGGTCGGTTTTAATACGGGCGGCTATACCGGTTTGGGCGATTCACCATACATTCCCATTCTGGACGTGAACAACACTTTCCAATATATGGGTGCACTCACCTACACGCGCGGCGCGCACAACATCAAGATGGGTGCCGGAATCATCAGGCGGCAATTGAATTACTTCCAGAGCCCTTATCCTCTTGGATACGTTCATTTCTCAAACAAAACCGGTAACTCACTGGAAGATATGCTGACAGGCATGGCGTTTGGATATCAGCGTGGCAATCTTCTGATTAAACCTGGATACCGAGGTTGGGAGCCCGATGAATACATGCAAGACGACTGGCGCATTAACCGTGGCCTCACGCTCAACCTCGGAGTTAGATATGAGATATCCACCGCATTCACCGAAGCCCACAACCGCTACGCCAACTTCGACTATCCGACGCTGGAACAGTCGAAGAGACTTTTTTCATCTAGTTTGATGTTTGGAAAGGCGGGACGAACATAGACCCTCACGGAAATACCTCCGTCAGGTTTGGTAATAGGTGCGATTTCATTGGGGTTGTTTCCGGGTCTTCAACGCGGTTCTTCAATGCGCTTCCCTTCTGACACCAGGTGAACGGTCTGTACTGCTTAAACACGGAGCGACGTCGGATCATCGTTAGCTGGGGAATTGAACTGCATTTCGGATGGGGGTTGAGCTAGGTGTTGCCTTCAGCATCTGGGCCCCCTCATACTCGGCAGCAATTGGAGCAACCGTGTCACAGTGAAGGAAAATCAAACGCTCGTGCGGACGGGCCCCTATCGCATCGTCCGCCACCCCATCTACAGCGGCATCCTGTTGGGGATGCTCGGCTCGGCGCTCCAGCGAGGCGGGATACGTTGTTTTGCCGGCGTTCTGATTTGCGGG
>Ga0182024_10014071_pt1 | contig 15506 bp, 16 predicted proteins | sample P32metaG_FD_120480 | JGI IMG/M metagenome (GOLD analysis project Ga0182024, IMG submission 120480) | Permafrost microbial communities from Stordalen Mire, Sweden - P3-2 metaG (Illumina Assembly) | ecosystem: Environmental > Terrestrial > Soil > Wetlands > Permafrost | place: Sweden: Stordalen... | reverse complement strand
TCAACCTCGACACCAAGACCCGCGGCCGCAAGACCGACGAGGGGCTCGAGGTGATCCGCCGGCTGTGGAGCGAGGACAAGGTCGATTTCGAGGGCGTGCACTATCATCTGTCGGGCGCGCAGTGCTATCCGAAGCCGGTGCAGCCCGACCTGCCGATGTGGATCGGCGGCTCGTCCGAGGCGGCGATCCGGCGCACCGCCAAGCTCGGCACCGGCTGGCAGGCCGGCCCGGAGACGCCGGAGCAGGCCAAGCTCGTCGTCGCGGCGATCCGCAAGGCGGCCGCCGAGGAGGTCGCACGATCGACGACGACCATTACGGCGCCGGCATCCCCTTCCGCTTTGGCTCGCCCGACGAGCCCGGCCTCCAGTCGCTGTTCGATGCGTATAGGAAGCGCACCGGCCGCGACCCGAAGGATTATTTCGCGATCGGCGACGCCACGGCGATCGTCGACAAGATCGGCGAGTTCGTCGCCGCCGGCGTCTCGAAATTCATCCTGCGCCCGGCCGCCAAGGGCGACGACGACATCATGGCGCAAACCCGCCGCCTGATCGACGAGGTGCTGCCGCTGGTCGCCGCGCGGTGGCCGAAGCCGAAGCGGCGGATGGCGGCGGAGTAAAAGACCCCTCTCCCGCATGCGGGAGAGGGTGCCGAAGGGCGAAGCCCGAGGCGGGTGAGGGTGATGGCGCACTGACCCTCACCCTCCCATCGCTATAGCGCTGGGGCCCTCCCTCTCCCGCATGCGGGAGAGGGGTAAGGCCGCGCATCGCCGCGTGCGGCGCGCGGATTTGACGCCCGTTAACGTCAGAGCAGCATTTGAACTTGACAGATTGTTCTCTTTATGTTCTTGTTTGCGACCGATCTGTGGCGCGGTGCATTTTCCCTGCTGCGTGCCATCGCGAGGAACTTGGCCGCCTGCTGATTCTCAGCAGATGCAGGTGAAACGAAACGCAGGAGGAAAATTTTTGAAGGCGTTCAGCCCTTGAGTCGCTCGATCAGCGCCATCGCCGCATGTGGGGCGCGCACCTTGGCGCCGTTGATGAAATAGACGAAGCAGTCGCGGCCGGCTTGGGCGTGGGCCTCGAAGCGTTTGGCGATCTTGGCGAGGGCGTCGGGCGAATAACCGGTCGGCTCGTCCTCGGAACACTGGCGCAGCCGGGCGTAGACGAAATCGGCGGTGACCGCGTCGATCAGCGGCGCTTTCGGGTCCCCGACCCAGGCGATCGCGGCCTCGTGCTTTTCCATCAGCCGGGCGAAAGCAGGATGCGTGAAGCTCTCGTTCCGCACTTCCAGCACGTGGCGCAGTTTGCGGTTGCCGAGGTGCTTGGGCAGCGCTTCGAGGAACGCCGCGACATTGTCCTCAACGAATTGCAGGCTCGGCATGAACTGCCACAGGATCGGCCCGAGCTTGGGGCCGAGCTCGACCATCCCGCTGTCGAAGAACCGCTCCATGAACGGCGCCGCGGTCGAGAGGTCGTTGCGGTGGGTGATAAAGCGCGAGCCTTTGAGCGAAAACACGAAATCGTCGGGCGCCTCGTCGTGCCAGCGCTTGTAGCTGGCGGCCGTCTGCAGCCGGTAGAACGTGCCGTTGATCTCGATTCCCGTGACATGGCGGCTGGCGTAGGCGAGCTCGTCGGCTTGCTTCACGTCCTTCGGGTAGAACGTGCCGCGCCACGGCGGGAACACCCAGCCGCCGATGCCGACGCGGATCTTGCCGGGGGCGCTCATCGCCGCACCACAAAAGCATCAGGCGCGCGGCGCGCCTCCCAGCCTTGGCGCTCCAGTTCCGGCAATTCATCCTCCGCCGCGGGATTGCCGAGGCAGAAATAGCCGATCAGCCGCCATGCCGCCGGCACGTCCAGGGTCGCGCACATCGCGCGCGGATCGAGGATCGAGACCCAGCCCATGCCGATCCCCTCGGCGCGCGCGGCGAGCCACAGCGTGTGCACCGCGGCGACCGCGGAATAGTCGATCATCTCGGGCATGGTCAGGCGGCCGAGCCCGTGGCCCTGCTCGGTGTCGGGGTCGGCGAAGACCGCGAGATGGGTCGGCGCGTCGTCGAGCCCGGCGAGCTTGAGGCGGGCGTAGCGGGCGGCGCGGTCGGGCGCCTGGGCGGCCAGCGCGGCGGCGTTGCATTCGGCGAAGTTGCGGGCGATCGCGGCGCGGCGCTCCGGTGCGTCGACCAGCACGAAGCGCCACGGCTGGCTGAGGCCGACCGACGGCGCGAGGCAGGCGATCTCGATCAGCCGCTCGATCGCGCCCTCGGGCAGCGGATCGCGGCGGAACCGGCGCACATCGCGCCGCCACGCCAGCAGCTCGCGCAGCCGGGCGCGGAAATCCGCGTCGAACGGGGGGGCGTTCTGGGAAATGATCGACATGGCTTTCCCTACGCGCACTGGCGATGGCGCGCAATATCGGCCTATGCTGGCGGCGTCATATTCGGGCGGCTACGACCGTCCCAACAGCAGGAGGGAGAGCCATGCCAGTGAAAGCCGGAGTTGTTCGCGCCGGGTCGCGTCAAACGCGGCGGGGCGCCGCCGAGACCTTTACCGGTGTCGTGTTCCAGGATCCCGTCGTCGTCGCCGAGGCGCCGTCGCGCATGGGCGGGTCGGTGGTGACCTTCACCCCGGGCGCGCGCACCGCTTGGCACGCCCACCCGGTCGGGCAGACGCTGTACTGCCTGTCGGGGATCGGCCGCATCTGCTTCAAGGGCGAGACGCCGCAAGTGCTGAATCCGGGCGACGTGGTCAACATCCCGCCCGACACGCTGCACTGGCACGGCGCCTCGCCCGACCGGCTGTTCGCGCACCTGGCGCTGTCGGAAGCCGGCGAGCAGGGCCAGGGCACGGCCTGGGGCACGCATGTCAGCGACGCCGAATACGGCGAGCCGGCGAGCCAATAAACACCGCCTTATTAAATCGTCATCCCCGGGCTTGTCCCGGGGATCCACGTGGATGGCCGGGTCAAGCCCGGCCATGACGAATACAAAGAGCTTTCCTAGCTTCTTTGCTCCGCCCGATGCGCCTCGGCCAGTTCGGCGAGGCTGGTGAAGCGGAAATCGTAGCGCACGGTGGCGTCGACCGGCGGGGTCGCGCCGCCGTCCGCGCCGTGGCGCCGGTCGATCCAGGCCGAGGCGAGCCCGGCGCGGTTGGCCGGCGCGTGGTCGTGGTAGAGGCTCTGCGCGACATGCAGGATGTCGCCGGGCCGGTGGCCCTGCTCGGCGAGGCGATCGAGCAGATAGCGGAAATTGCGCGGGTCGGGCTTGTATGAGCCGATATCCTCGGCAGTGTAGACCGCGTCGAATTCGACGCCGAGCTTCCGGTTGCTACCCGCGAACCCGGCGCGGTGGACATTCGACAGGATGACGAGCTTGTAGGAGCGCTTGAGATAGGCGAGCGCCGCCGCGGAGTCCGAGAACGCCGGCCAGTCGCCGACCGAGCCGCCGAACGCCTCGGCCTCCACTGCGTCCGGGGCGACGCCCCATTCCGCCGCCAGCCGACCATGCACAAGCGCCAGCAGCGTTGAATAGAGCAGGCCCGGCGTCTCGCGTTCCTGCGCGCTTTCGGCCACGCCGAACGCGGCGAGCGCCGCGTCGCGCGCCGGCGGGCTCGGGCAGAGCGCGACCAGCGGCCGCAGCGCCTGCCAGATGCCGCTTTCCCAATCGATCAGCGTGCCGTAGCAGTCGAAGGTCAGCACCGAAAAATCGCTGAGGCGCATTGTCTTCCCCCTGGTCGCGGCCGCGGCCCGACCTTACCCTCGACGGCATGATGACGAACCTGCCCTCCGAGGTCGATGTCGCGGTGATCGGCGCGGGCGCTGCCGGGATCGCCGCCGCGCGGCGTCTCGCCGAGGCGGGCGGTGTGTCGGTGCTGGTGCTGGAGGCGCGCGAGCGCGCCGGCGGGCGCGTCTGGACCGTCGAGAAGAACGGGCTGCCCTGCGATCTCGGTGGCGAGTGGCTGCATTCGGCCGACCGCAATGTGCTGGCGCCGCTCGCCGAGGCGCTGGGGTTCGCGCTCTACCATCGCCGGCCGGATTGGACGACGCGGCTGCGCAACAGCGGCGCCAGCCCGGCCGAGGAGCGGGACTGGATCGCCGAGCGCGACGCGCATTACTGGGCGATCCACCACGCCGCCCAGCAGGCGGAGGATCGGCCGGCTTCGTCGGTGCTGCGGCCCGGTGGCCGCTGGAACGCGCTGTTCGACGCGACCAGCACCTGGGGCAACGCGGTCGAATTGGCGAAGCTTTCGGTCAAGGACAACGACCGCTACGAGGACAGCGGCGTCAACTGGCGGGTGAACCGCGGCTACGGCACGCTGATCGCGACGCTCGCCGCGGATTTGCCGATCGCCTTCGGCGCGCCGGTGTCGCGGATCGACCATCGCGGCCGCGACATCGTGCTCGACACGGCGCGCGGCCGGATCAGCGCCGCACGGGTCATCGTCGCGGTGCCGACCGCGATCCTGGCGACGGAAGCGCTCGCCTTCGATCCGGTGCTGCCGCGAAAGCTCGATGCGGCCAACGGGCTGCCACTCGGTCTCGCGAATAAGCTGTTCCTCGGCTTCGACGGCGCGATGGACGATCTCGACGCGAGCGGTGACATCTTCCTGGTCGGCTCAACGACGCGGCGCGAGACGATGAGCTACCAGGCGCGGCCGTTCGGCCGGCCGATCATCCAATGCTTTTTCGGCGGAGAGTTCGCCGCCGGCATGGAGCGCGAGGGGATCGCGGCGATGGCGGCGTTCGCCGCCGACGAGCTGGCGGCGCTGCGCGGCAATGCGATCCGCAAGCAGCTGACGCCGCTCGCCGCCTCGTCGTGGCGCGGCGACGAATGGGCGCGTGGCTCCTATTCCTATGCGAAACCGGGCCATGCCGACGACCGCGCGGTGCTGGCCGCGCCGGTCGATCTCCGCCTCTTCTTCGCCGGCGAGGCGGCTTCGCTCAACTTCTTCTCGACCGTGCACGGCGCCTGGGAGACCGGCATAAGGGCGGCCGAAGAAGCGCTCGAGACGTTGACGTGACGCGGCCGTCGCCGCCATGTTCCCGAAAGCGAGCCGGCTGAGCGCGTTCGGATGATCGCGGCACGGCCAAGCCAAACGGTGAGGGAGGACGCGATGCGGGCCGGTTTCCGAAATCCGTGGTGGGTGGTGGTCGGCTCGGTCACCGGGCTCTTCGTCTGCAACGGGCCGGTGCTTGCCTACACGTTTGGCGTCTTCCTGAAGCCGATCATGGCCGATATGGGCTGGCAGCGCGGCACCGCCTCGTTCGCGCTGTCGTTCGGCGAGTTCGTCGGCGCGTTCACCGTGCCGGTGCTGGGCTGGATGATGGATCGCTGGAGCATCCGCCGCGTGGCGCTGCCCGGTATTGCCGCGTTCGCGATCTGCCTGTGCCTGTTGGGGCTCTCCCCGCGCTCGCTGCCGATCTTCGCGATCCTCTACGCGATGGCGAGCATTTCCGGCGAAATCCAATGCCCGCTCGGCTACACCAAGGCGCTCGCCGCCTGGTTCGATCGGCGGCGCGGGTTGGCCCTCGGCATCTCCATGGCGGGGGTCGGGCTGGGTGCGATGGTCGTCCCGCAGATCGCGCAGGCGCTGATCGCGCGCGTCGGCTGGCGCGACGCCTTTGTCGGCCTCGGCTTCCTGATGTTCGCCATCGCCTTTCCGGCGGTGGCGCTGTGGATCCGCGAGCCGCGCCCCGGCGAAGGCGAGCACCGCCGGGTGCATTCCGGCAACCCTGCCGGCTTGACCGCGCGGGAGGCGAGACGCACCGCGCGGTTCTGGCTGCTGGCGGCGACGTTCTTTCTGGTGGCGATGGCGCTGCTCGGTTTCTCGGGGCATATCGTGCCGCTGCTGACCGACCGCGGTCTCTCGCCGACGGTGGCGACCGCGACCTTCGGCCTGCTCGGCCTGGCGACGTTGAGCGGACGGGTGGTGACCGGCTACCTCGTCGATCGGGTCTTCGCCCCCTACATCGCCTCGGTGTTCTGGTTCGCCCCTGTGGCTGGGTTCGCGCTGCTGATGAGCGGCACCGGCCTGCTGCCGGCGATCGGCGTCGTGCTGATCGGGTTCGGGCTCGGCGCCGAGGTCGACATGCTCGCCTTCCTCAACTCCCGCTATTTCGGGCAGCGCGCCTTTGGCCAGCTCTACGGCTATTTCTTCATGTGCTTCTCGCTTGGCGGAGCGTGCGGGCGGGCTCTTGACGGGTATTTGTTCGACCGCGCCGGCTCGTACGCCCCGGCGATGATCGGTTCCGCGGCCGCCTTGGTCGTGGCGGTCGCCCTGATGAGCCGCCTCGGGCCGTATGTCTACCCGGTGGAACACGCGATCGGGCCGGTCTTGGCGCCGGAACCGGCATAAAGCCCGCCGATCAGGCGATGGTGACGCGCTCGTTCACCGCGATGACGCGGATGCCGGTCGCGTCGATGCGCATCGTGCTGAGCGAGGCGGTGGCGACCTCGATCCGTCCGTAGAAATCGAGCGGCATGCCGAGCGCGAAGACCAGGGCGCTGCGGATCACGTCACCGTGGCTGATGACGACGACCGCCTCGTCCGGGTGCTGCTCGCGCATTTCCATCAAGGCCTCGACGACCCGGCGCTGCACCGCGCGCATGGTTTCGCCGGCGGGGATGCACGAGAGGCTGCGATGCGCCGCCCAGACCGGCCAGCGCGGATCCTGGCGCACCTCGTCGAAGGTCTTGCCGGTCCACTCGCCGAAATCGAGCTCGTTGAGATCGTCGAGTACGTTGACCGGCAGCGCCAGACGGCGGCCGACGATCTCGGCGGTCTCGCGGGTGCGCTCGAGCGGACTGGCATAGATCGCGGCGATGCCGGCGTGGGCGAGCCGCGCGGCCGCGCCCTCGGCCTCGGCGCGACCGCGCTCCGACAGCACGATCCCCGGCATGCGCCCGGCGCAGATGCGGCCCTGCACGTTATGCTCGCCGTGGCGGAGCAGATGGAAGACGGTCATGGAGCCATCATTCGATGGCTCCGCCCGATTGACAAGCGTCGATGCGGCTGGTCTATCCGGCGGCGATGAGGGGAAGGCCGATATTCGCGGTAATCGCGGCGCTGCTGGCGCTGACGGCGGTGTTGTTGCCGTTTGGAGCGCGCGCCGCCGAGGCGCCGGAGCTGCACGTCTACAACTGGTCGGACTACATCGCGCCCGACACGATCCCGAACTTCACCAAGGAGACTGGTATCGCCGTCACCTACGACGTCTATGACGGCAACGAGGTGCTCGAGGCGAAATTGCTCGCCGGTCAATCGGGCTACGATGTGGTGGTGCCGTCGGCCAGCCCGTTCATGGCGCGCGAGATCACGGCCGGCGCGTTCCGCGCGCTCGACAAGACAAAGCTGCCGAACCTGAAGAACCTCGACCCCGCCATGCTGGCGCTCGCCGCCGAGGCCGACCCCGGCAACACATACGGGGTGCCCTATCTGTGGAGCGTCACCGGGATCGGCTACAACAAGGCGCTGGTCGAGAAGGCGCTCGGCGATGGCCCGCGCGACACGCTGGCGCTGCTGTTCGATCCAGCAAACGCCAAGAAGCTCGCCGATTGCGGCATCTCGCTGCTCGACACGCCGCAGGAAGTGTTCCCGGCGGCGCTGGCCTATCTCGGGCTCGACCCGAAGAGCCGCGACCTCGGCGACCTCGACAAGGCGACCGTTCTCCTCCAGAAGATCCGGCCCTACGTCCGGAAATTCCATTCGTCGCAATACATCAACGATCTGGCGACCGGCGATATCTGCGTCGCGCTCGGCTATTCGGGCGATGTGATCCAGGCGTGCAACCGCGCCGCCGAGGCCAAGAACGGGGTCAAGATCGCCTTTCGCGTGCCGCGCGAGGGGTCGCAGTTCTCGATCGACATGCTCGCCATCCCGAAGGACGCGCCGCACCCCGAGAACGCGCTGCGCTTCATCGACTATATCCTGCGGCCGGCGGTCATCGCCGCGATCAGCGACGCGGTGTCGTACCCCAACCCCAACCTGGCGGCGACGCCGGTCGTCAGCGCGGCGATCCGCGACGATCCCGGTATCTACCCGCCGGATTCGGTGAAGAAGCTGTTCTATGTCGACCTGCCGGCGCCGCGCGACTACGAGCGCGCCCGCACCCACGCCTGGAACCGGGTCAAGGCCGGCGAGTAGCCGCACGATGCCGCTCCTCGAGATCAGCGAGGTCAGCAAGAATTTCGGCGCGGTCGCCGCGGTCGACCGGGTGTCGCTGTCGGTCGAGCAGGGCGAGCTGTTCGCGCTGCTGGGCCCGTCGGGCTGCGGCAAGACCACGCTGCTGCGGCTGATCGCCGGGTTCGAGCTGCCGGATCACGGCCGCATCGTCATCGACGGCAGCGATGTGACGGCGGTGCCGCCCTATCGCCGCCCGGTCAACATGATGTTCCAGTCCTACGCGCTGTTCCCGCATCTCGACGTCGCCGGCAATATCGCTTTCGGGCTGAAGCAGGAGGGCATGGCGAGGGCTCGACGCGACGCGAGGGTCGCCGAGATGCTGGCGCTGGTGCAGATGTCGGACTACGCGCGCCGCCGGCCGCACGAGCTGTCGGGCGGACAGAAGCAGCGCGTCGCATTGGCTCGCGCGCTCGCCAAGATGCCCAAGCTTTTGTTGCTCGACGAGCCGCTGGCGGCACTCGATCGCAAGCTGCGGGAGGAGACGCGGCTCGAGCTGATCGGCATCCAGGAGCGGGTCGGCACCAGTTTCGTGTTCGTCACCCACGACCAGGAAGAGGCGCTCGGCATGGCCTCGCGCATCGCGGTGATGGATCGCGGTCGGGTCGCGCAGATCGGCGGCGCGGCGGAGATCTACGAGCGCCCGAATTCGCGCTTCGTCGCCGATTTCGTCGGCGCGGTGAATTTGTTCGACGGCGTGCTGGTGGCGGGCTTCAACGCGCTGGCGCTCGCGGTAACGGGGATCGCGCCGCCGATCCCGCTCGCCGAGACCCTCGACCTGCCTGCAGGCGCGGAAGCCGCGCTCGCGGTGCGGCCGGAGAAATTGCGCGTATCGAGCGCGCGGCCGGACGGCATCGCCATCGCCGTGACGGTGGCCTCGATCAACTACCAGGGCGGCGTGTCGGTCGTGCACCTGACCGTCGCGTCGGGCCGCGCGCTGAAGGCACAGATGGCCAGCGCTGCGGCCGCCACCTTCGAGCGCGGCATGCCGGTCTGGGCCGGCTGGGACCCCGCTGACGCGGTGGTGTTGGGGCGATGAAATTATATGGCGCCATTTTTCCCCGACCATCCCGGCGCAAGCCGGGACCCACTTATCGACTTCCCTGGCGCCGAAGGGTGGGCCCCGGCTTTCGCCGGGGTGGGTGGATTTTAATATCCGCTCTTCACAGCCGGGTTTCACAACGGTGACGGGCTTTGGTTCCTGGCGGCGCTGGCTGCTGATTGGGCCGCCGTTTCTGTGGCTCGTGGTGTTCTTCCTGCTGCCGCTCGGGATCGTCGCGGTGATCAGCCTAGCGCAGAGCGCCGACACGATCCCGCCCTACACGCCGCTCTTTGTCCACGGGCCGCACGGCTTCGAGAGCCAGGCGAGCCTCGCCAATTACCGGCTGATCGCGCAAGGCGATCTGCGCGCCTACGTCAATTCGCTCGGCTTCGCGGCGCTGGCGACCGTGCTGTGCCTTCTTGTCGGCTACCCGATCGCCTTCGCCATCGCCCGCGCTCCGAAAGCCTGGCGCAATCCGCTGCTGTTTTTCGTGATCCTGCCGTTCTGGACCAGCCTGCTGATCCGCGTCTATGCCTGGATCGCGATCCTGCAGCCGACCGGCCTCTTCAACCGCGCGCTGCGCGCGCTCGGCCTGATCGATGCGCCAATCTTATTGATCTACAACGATTTCTCGGTCGTGCTCGGTCTCGTCTATGCCTACTTGCCGTTCATGATCCTGCCGCTTTACGGCAGCCTGTCGCAGCTCGACGAAAACCTCGTCGAGGCGGCCGCCGATCTGGGCGCGCGGCCAGCGCGCGCGTTTCTCGAAATCGTGCTGCCGCTATCGCTTCCCGGCGTCGCGGCCGGGGCGCTGCTCGTCTTCATTCCGGCGATCGGCGAGTTCGTCATCCCCGACCTGTTGGGCGGGCCGGGGACGCTGATGGTCGGCAAGGTGCTGTGGCAGGAATTCTTCGACAATGTCGACTGGCCGGCGGCGGCGGCGGTGGCGATGGTGCTGGTCGCGTTGCTGACCGCGCCGCTGCTGCTCGCGCAGCGCCTGGTGGAGCGCGAGACATGAGCAAGCGGCTCACCGCGTTTCGCGCCGCCGCGCTGGCGCTCGGCTTCGGGTTTCTCTATTTGCCGATCGCGCTTCTGGTCGCCTATTCGTTCAACGCGTCGCGCCTCGTCGCGGTATGGGGCGGCTGGTCGCTGCACTGGTACGGCGCGCTCCTCGACGACGACAAGTTCCGCGACGCGGCGCGCAACAGCCTCGAAATCGGCATCATGGCGGCGAGTCTCGCGCTCGTGCTCGGCACCTGCGCCGGGTTCGCCATCGCGCGCTTCATCCGGTTCCGCGGACGGTTCCTCTTCAGCTTCATGGTGATGGCGCCGCTGGTCGTGCCCGAGGTGATCCTCGGGCTGTCGCTGCTCTTGCTGTTCGTCGCGTCGCAAGCCTGGCTCGGCTGGCCGGCGAGCCGCGGCATCCTGACCGTGACGATCGCGCACGCGACCTTTGGCAGCTGCTTCGTCGCGGTCTTGGTGCGCGCCCAGCTTGCCGGGTTCGACCGCACTCTGGAAGAAGCCGCGCTCGACCTCGGCGCGCGGCCGTTCGGCGTGCTGTGGCGGGTGACCTTGCCGGGGATCAGCCCAGCGCTGGTTTCCGGGTGGCTGCTCGCCTTCACCCTGTCGCTGGACGATCTCGTCGTCGCCAGCTTTGTCTCGGGGCCGTCGGCCACGACCTTGCCGATGGCGGTCTATTCCAGCGTGCGGATCGGCGTGACCCCCGAGATCAACGCGCTGGCGACGGTGTTTCTCGGTGTCGTGATCCTCCTCGTCGCGCTCGCCTTCTCGCTGATCGCCCGGCAGGAGCGCCGGCGCCTCGCGGCGGGCTGAGATGCGGCGGCTGTTTCTCGGCTGCCTGATCGCGCTGAGCCTCGCCGCGAGCGCGCGGGCCGCGTCGCTCGATCCGAGCCGGATCGCGGCGATCGGCCAGGCGGCCGAGGCGTTTCTGGCGCGCGCCGCGGAGGTCCGCAAGACCGGGATGGTGCCGCGGCAATCCGACCCGGCGATCGCTCCGTTGCTCGACACCGTGTTCGACACGACCGATCTCAGCCACGGGCCGATCGATTACGCCGATGTCGAGAAACTCTCGGCTTGGCTGGGGCGGCTCAACGCGGTCGGCGGCGTCTACCTCGCGGCGGCGCGCGCGGCGCGCGATACCGGGCTTTTCGGCGCCGAGATCGGGCGCTATTACGATGCCGCGCTCGGCGTCATGCAGGCGATGGCCGAGTGCCAGATGGCAAATCTCGACGCCCATCCGGGCGCCACTTTGTCGCCGACCGACCGGCGCAAGCTCGACCAATTGCGTGACACGCTCGCCGGCGCGCTTGGTACGATGATCGAGGTGTTCCGCGCGCCCGGGATCACCGTCGAATGGGCGCGAGACCGGCTGGCCGCGTTGTCGGCGGCGGCGCCGACCATGGCGCGGTTTCTGACGCCCGACCAGCTCGCCCGGCTGCGCGCGATGGCTTTCAAATTCGCCCAGGCGACGCGCGACAAGTCGCTGCGCGCCGCGTTCGCGCAACTGGCGGCGGCGCTGGCCGAGCCGCGGGCGCCGATCGCCGCGCCGGCTGACGTCCCGGCTGGGGGCGCCGAGATCGCGCTGGAAAGCGACGGACAGGGCTATCGGGTGCCGGGTCGCATCAACGGCGCGCTGACCGTCAAATTCTTCATCGACAGCGGCGCCAGCGTCGTGGTGCTGCCGAAAGACCTCGTCGAGACGCTGACCAAGTCCGGCGCGATCGCGGCGAGCGATCTGCTCGGCCGCGATATTTACGTCACCGCCGATGGTAAAAGACACCACGGCACGCGCCTGATGCTGCGCCAGCTCGACGTCGGCGGCCATACCGTGACGAACGTCCTGGCGAGCGTCGCGCCGGCGCATACCGAGCCGCTGCTCGGCCAAACCTTCCTGGCGAAGTTCAAATCCTGGACGCTCGACAACCGGCGCCACGTGCTGATCATCGCGGAGTAGCGCTCTCGCTTTCCCTCTCCGGAGATGGCCGCAACTATGCCGGCCGGATGATTGCGGCGTCGCCGATACGCTCGAAACTTGTAGCGAACGGCGTCGAGAGACTGGCGAGGCGGTCGACGATGGCGGAGGCTTCCGGGCCATGGGCGAGCGACGGTCGGCCGCGTGTTGCGAGATCGCCGCCCACTCCCTGATCGTCGAGCTGGACCGGGGTGAGGGTCATCTCGGCGAGCGCGCCGTCGGCGAAGCGGCATTCGGCGATGACGCTCTGCCAGGCGCTGGCATCGTAAGTGCCGCCTTCGGTCGCGGTCTGGAAAACCAGGCTACCGAGATCGTAGAAGATCGGCCGGCGCCGATAGAGCTCGATGCCGAGCAGCCACGGCGCGCCGTGGCTGACGAACAAGGTCGCGCCGGCATCGATGCAGCGATGGGCGAAATCCTGCTGCCAGGGCGGCACGCGATGCCCCTTGTCGGTCAGCACATGGTTGTGGTGGTACGCGATCACCACATCGGCACGGCTCGCGGCCTCGTGGATCGCGCCCAGGACGCGCGCGAAATCGTCGGCGTTCGGCGAGTCGGCGTCGACCCGCAACTCGTTGACCCCGGCGCGCGACGGGGTCGCCGCGCCGCCCTCGCGGATCGCGCCGCTCGCGGCGGCGACGAGCGCCACGGTGCCGCCGGCGGTGCGGCTATAGGCGGGCGCGGCGGCGGAAGCGAGGTCGGCGCCGGTGCCGGCATGGCCAAGGCCGCGTTTGTCGAGCTCGTCGAGCGCGCCGAGAATGCCGCCGGTGCCGAGGTCGTAGGCATGGTTGTTGGCGGTCGCCAGCAGCCCGATGCCCCAGTCCTTGAGGCAATCGAGCACCGCCGGGTCGGCCGCATGCAGGAAGACATCCTGCCGTGTCGGCGTCTCGGCGCGGGCGCTACGGATCGCGGTCTCAAGATCGGTGAAACACAAATCCGCCTTGCCGAACATCGCGGCCAGCGTCGCGAAATCCGGCCAGGGATGCTGGCGCAGATCGTATTGGATCAGCGCCTGCCCCATGACCGTCAGCCGCAACGCGTCGGCCGCCCGCCCCGCTCGCGGCAGGGCGGCAGCGCCAAGCGCGCCGGCGATGACGCGACGGCGGGAAACCCGCATGCCGCCGTCGCCCGGACGTTATGACCGGGCGCTAAGGCCGCGCCGGCCAGACCGGCTGGTGATAGCCGAGCGGCACGGTCGGGCGCGCCCAATGGGGCGGTGTCTCGGACAATTGCAGGGTGGGCGCGAGATGGCGCAGCTTGCCCGCCGGGGTCACGCTTTCCATCGACCATTTCTCGATCTCGGCCGGGGTGAATTCGGCCGGGATGTCCTTGAGCTGGGCCTCGGGCACCTCGCCGCGCCCGACCAGCCAGCGGCCGGCCTGCGCCAGCGAAATCCGCACCAGCCAGCTGCCGCCTTCCGTCGCCCGCCGCTTCAGCGCGACCAGCGCGCCAAACGCCATCAGATAGCCGGTCAGATAGTCGATCGCCGAGACCGGGTAGAATTGCGGGCCAGGCTCCTTGCCGGGGAACAATTCGCCCTGGCGGGTGGTGATGCCGCTGACGTTCTGCACGACGGTGTCAAAGCCGCGTCGGCTCGCCCACGGGCCAACATGGCTGAACGCGCACAGCGACACGTAGACCAGGCCGGGCCGCGCCGCCGCAAGCTCCTGCGGTGATAGCCCGCGATCGCTCAGCGTGCCTGGCCGATAGCCTTGGACGAACACATCGGTCTCGCGCGCCAGGTCCTTCAGCGTCGCCAGCTGTTTCGGATCGCGCAGATCGAGCTGCGCCGACAATTTGCCATGCCCGGTATCGAATTCCTGGTAGCCGAGGTTCGGCAAATGCGCGGCGGTGATCTTCAAGACGTCGGCGCCGTGCTCGGCCAGCGTGCGGGCGCTCGACGGGCCGGCGAGCACGCGGGTCAGGTCGAGCACGCGGATGCCGGACAGCGGCCGGTCGCCGGCGGGGAGCTTCTCGGCGGGAGCGTCGCCGATCTTGATGATCTCGAACACCGGCAGCGTCGCCAGCGCGGCGGCCTGGGGATGCTTCGCCCATTCCGCCATGCTGCGCACCATGCCGCCGGCGCCCTTGGCGGCGATGATCGCCTCCTCGAGCTCGAGCGCGTTCCATTTGGCGACCGCCTGGCGCACCGCCTCCTTGTCTTCGGGCACGCCGAGCACCTTTAGCGCGGCGGCGCGGTGGTTCGGGAAGTTGGCGTGGATATAGCTCCAGTGCCCATCCTTGGCCGGGTACATGCCCATGACCGGGTTGCGCTCGTGCGACACCTCGGCCTTTTCCATCTTGAGGTAATGGCCGCTGCGCAGCGACGCGGTCGCCCGCCGCGCGTCGACCGCGACGTCTTGCTTCTTGTGCCCCCGCAGCTCCCAGAGGTCGGAGACGGCAAGGCCGATCGCCGCCAGGCAGGCGGCGCTGGTCTCGCCGATCTTGAACGACGTCGGCAGGATCGGATCGCTGCCGCCGGTGAATTCGACCGCGCGGGCGCGGTCCGGATCGAGGCCGGCTACCGGCAAGATCGTGCGCAGAGCGTCGTGCGACATGATGAATTCTCCTCCCAGATGCCGAGCGGGCTTGCCTCGGCCGCGTGCTGTTGACGATGATGCCGCGAATTACCCCGCGGAGGAAACGCTGATGAGCCGCCTGATGATCGTCGTCGAATTCGAATTGAAGCCGGAGCACGCAAATGACTTCATCAAGCTGATGAAAAGCCACGCCGAGTTGTCCCGCGCCGAGGACGGGTGCCAGCAATTCGACGTGCTGCAAGCGCAGGACGACCCGAACAAAATCCTCTTTGTCGAGTCGTGGCGCGACCAGATGGCACTGGACGTGCATTCCAAGGTGCCGCGGATGGAGCAGAACCGGGCGATCTATTCGCCCTGGCTCAATGGCCGCAAGGCGACCCGCTGCAACGTCCCCTGAGCGGGCGGGAGAGGCGCCGCATCGAGGATCGCGGCGGGATGTCGCAGGTCGGAACCTTGCCGTAAAAGCGGTTTCGGCTACGCTTGCGACTCATTGGCTTTGTCTATAATAAACACCGCCTATTGCGCCGCAGGCGCGGGAGACCGTGGGCATGAGAAAAGTCGTGATCGCCGTCGCGGGCGGTGCTGTCGTGGCGGCCGGCGTGGTCGTCGGCGTCGTCCCGCAGCTTCGCGGCTATGTGTGGCCCGAAGTCAAGGCGGCCGATACGCCGGCGCCGGTCCAGCCGGGCATCCCGGTGACCGCCGGGACGGTTGCCGCCGCCGATGTGCCGGTGTTCCTCAACGGCATCGGCAGCGTCCAG
>Ga0182024_10014070_pt1 | contig 15507 bp, 9 predicted proteins | sample P32metaG_FD_120480 | JGI IMG/M metagenome (GOLD analysis project Ga0182024, IMG submission 120480) | Permafrost microbial communities from Stordalen Mire, Sweden - P3-2 metaG (Illumina Assembly) | ecosystem: Environmental > Terrestrial > Soil > Wetlands > Permafrost | place: Sweden: Stordalen... | reverse complement strand
CCGCCTGCGCCGCTGTAGCTGTTGTCGTTGAACCCGGACCCGTTTCCCGTTGCGCTGGTCAGAGAGCGGCCGGAAGTATCGATGGTGCCCGGAACGGTCAGGGCCAGGGCCCCCACCTGGCGCAGGTTCAATGGCAGCTCCTGGATGGCTTGCTCGGTCACTACTGTTCCGAGGCTGGCTGTACTTGGGTCTACCAGCGTGGTGCTTCCTTGAACGGTGATGATTTGTTGCGTCCCGCCTACGCGCATGACAATATCGAGGACCGCCTTCTGGTATACCTCCAACTTGACTCCCTCGAGTGTAGTCTGGGCAAATCCCGGATGTTCCACCGAAATCGTGTAGGTTCCAGCAGCAAGGCTAGGAAACGTATACACCCCGGAAGCATCGGAGACAGTCTTGTCTACAGTGCCGGTGCTTGCGTTCGTAGCCGTCACGCTTGCCTGGGGCAGGACTGCCCCAGAAGGGTCTTTCACCGCTCCGGAAATGCTCGCCGTTGTTTGCTGAGCACGGCTCTGATGGATGAACACAAAGGAGACAAGCAATGCGCTCAGCAACAGAAACCGGAGCCGGCGCGGATACGGTGACATGGCTAATTCCACTGAGACAATCCCCCCAAGCATGTCATCATCCTGCTGTAGAAGGTTTCATTAGGATGTGATGACGGTTTTACCGGGCACTGGTTGGGTTTGTCAATCAGAATCTTTGCTAATGCTGCGGGGCAGATGATATAGGTATCAGCGCCACTAGCTAACCGCGATAACTATTTTCCGTCACAGTGAAGTACTTTTCAATTGTCTGAAGTGCGGACGCAGGCCAGGGACCGGCCTCCAGGTCTTTCAAACCGTGGAAGGAACCTGCTGCGGCCATTCAGCTTCTGCCTACCACCGGATGTACGAATTTGAGTTCTGCTGCATTCCTGGGGCGGAGAAAGTCGAAATCGCATCCCTGGTTTGCCTGCAGGACGTGATCGATATAAAGCCGTGGATATCCCCTCAAGTGTGCCGATGGAGGCAGCTTCCAATTCCGAAGGCGGCGAGAGATCTCCTCATCGGAAAGCAGAAGCTCGAGTTTGCGGTGGGGAACGTCAAGGCAAATCTGGTCTCCGGTTTCGACAATCGCCAGCGGGCCTCCTGCCGCAGCTTCCGGGGCGACATGCAAAACCACAGTTCCGTAGCTGGTACCGCTCATGCGCGAATCGCTGATGCGGACCATGTCCGTCACGCCCGCTCGCTGCAACTTCGCGGGTATTGGGATCGATCCCCATTCCGGCATGCCCGGCACGCCCCGCGGCCCGCAATTCTTCAGAACCAGTACGGAGTCCGGCGTGACTTGCAAATCGGGATCTTCAATCCGTGCCAGCATCTCGGCATAGTTCTCAAATACCACGGCAGATCCCACATGGTTCATCAGGCTCTGCGAAGCAGCGGACGTCTTCAAAATTGCGCCATTAGGCGCCAGGTTGCCGCCGAGTACAGCGATTGCTCCTTCAGGCCTCAGCGGCCGATTGAAAGGGCGGATTACTTCGCGATCGAGACATGCCACCTCTGCCAGATTTTCTCCAATTGTCTTACCAGTTATCGTCAGGCAGTCGTGAAGGAGAGGGTGAATCTCCTTCATCACCGCGGGCACGCCGCCGGCAGAATGCAGCGCATGAACAAGGTAGCGGCCGGAGGGTTTCAAGTCGGCAAGACATGGGGTCGTTCGCCCCAATTCGTCGAAGCGCAGCAGCGGTAGCTCGATGCCCAACCTCCCGGCGATGGCGATCAGGTGAATGATTGCGTTAGTCGAACCACCCAGAGCCATACACAAGCGGATGGCATTGTCGAATGCTTCTTTGGTCATGATGTCGCTGGGGCGAATGCCCTTCTCGGTCAGCGCCACAATCCGCTCGCCGCTCTTCTCTGCAGCCACCAACCGGCGCGGGTCGGTTGCGGTAATGGTGGAGGTACCCGGTAGCATCATGCCCAGGCCTTCAGCCATGGCTGACATAGTCGAAGCCGTGCCCATCACATTGCAGGCGCCAGAGCCGCAAGACATGCAGTCTTCAAGCTCGCGCCAATCTTTTTCCGAGATTCCGCCGGTGCGATAGCTGTCCCAGTACTTCCACAAGTCGGTCCCGCTGCCGATTTCAATGCCCTGCCAGTTGCTCGCCGCGCGCGGTCCTCCATTCACCTGGATTGCGGGAAGATTGGCACTGGCGGCCCCCATCAACTGCGCCGGACCGGTCTTATCGCAATTCGCCAGCAGAACGACGCCATCGATGGGATTTGAGCGCAGCATCTCCTCCACATCCATGGCCATCAGATTGCGGTAAAGCATCGCCGTGGGCTTCATAAACTCCTCGCCCAACGAAATGGTGGGAAACTCCAGTGGTAGCCCACCCGCCGCAAGCACGCCCCGCTTCACCGCTTGCGCCACTTCCCGCAAATTCATGTTGCAGTTATTGAGCTCGCTCCACGAATTTGCTATCCCGATCACTGGGCGCCCCTGAAACTGCTCCACTTTGATTCCCAGGGTTCGGAGTGCGGCACGGTGCTGAAATCCCAGTTCGTCACGGCCGTAAAACCACTCATCACTGCGGTATTTCATTCATCCGCTCCCTAAAAACACAGCGACTGCTCTCGCCAAATTCCGCCGTCTCGCGGGTTTCATATTCTTGACATTGAGTAACGCGGTCCTTAAAGTATACTTCGCTCTGCTAGATTAGCTTTCCGCCTATTGAAGACCAAACGCCCGGCGGCCAGCTTATCGTAGTATGACGCGATAGTTTTTAACCAGGCTTGAGCCGATTTTTGGTTGTTGAGAGAGAGGTGCCGTAGTGACGATGACAGGTTCATTCCCGGTCATTCCCACTCCGTTTTTCGAGAACCGAATTGACTACTCGAGTTTTGAGCGTTTGTTCGGCCATATTTTTCCCGAGCTTGAAGGCTATACGCTATGCGGCAGCACTGGTGAGGCGGTCTCTCTATCCATTTCCGAGCGCATCGAGATAGCTCAGTTCGCAGTTCGCAATACACCTGCGAATAAGAAAATTTTTGTAGGCTTGACCCATACAAACCTGGCCGAGATGATCACGCTGGCTAGAGCTTTGAGCGACCTGGGAGTCGCCGGTGCATTGGTTCCAGCGCCGTTTTACTTTCCCAATAGTTTTCCCATGGTGCTTGAGTTTTTCCGCGAACTCAATCGCTGTTCTGACATTCCGATCATTTTCTATGACAATCCCGTCTATACCAAAACCTGGCTCCGCGCCGAAGACCTCATTGCGTTGGTGGAGGCCTGCCCCCACTGCAAGGGGGTGAAGATGACGGACCACGACCTGAGCAAGATTCCGATCTTGATTAGAAACGGAATTCCGGTCTATGCGGGCGATGACGTCGTTGCCTTTCGCAGCCTGCTGCTTGGCGTTGCCGGCAGCATGATTATTGCGCCCTCGGTCTTTCCCGGACACTACCAGCAAGTGGTCAAGCTCCTGGCAGCCAATGATAGTTCAGCGGCCCTTCGTCTCTTCTCCCAACGGATTCTGCCGTTCATTCATCTTTTTGGACCTGGTGATGAAGTTCCGGTGACCAAGGCAGTTTTCAAAGAACTGGGCATCTTTCGTTCCGACGAGCTCAGGCTTCCTCTGCTGCCTTGCACGAAAGACCGGCTTCGAGAAGTGATGATCGCCTATGAATTGGGAGCGGGATCTCCCTCCGCCGTGCTCAAAACATAGGCCATTACTTGGGCGAGGGTATCACTTGGGCGGCAATCCAGCGCTAAAGCCGCCATCGACTATGAGCGGGGAGCCGGTCATGAACGACGCATCGTCGCTGGCGAGAAATACAGCGGCTCGTGCCACCTCGCCGGGTTCGCCAATGCGCCCCAGCGCATGGAGTAATCCTGCCTCCTGGCGCGCCGCGGCCGGATCCTTCTGCGCTTCGAAATAGCCTTCGGCAAGCCCGGCATTGATATAGCCGGGGCAGATTGCATGCACGCGAACGCCTTCGTGTCCATGGTCGATGGCCATCGCTTTTGTCAACCCCAGGATTGCAGCTTTGCTGGCACAATAGGCTGCGCATCCTGGCTCAACGAAGAATGCGTTCACCGAAGACAAATTGATAATCACTCCGCGAGATGCCCGCAATGCGGGCATAAAGGCACGAGAACAAAGGAAGACGCCTCCTACGTTTACCGCCATCAGGCGATCCCACTCCGCCGGCGTGGTTGCCTCAATTGTCTTGTTCACCTGTATGGCGGCGTCGTTCACCAATATATTCAGCCCGCCGAAGCGGTGGTCTACGAATCCGGCAAGCGATTCTACTGAGCCCGGATTCCCCACGTCGGCGACCAACGCCACCGCATCTCCGCCGATCTTCCTTATCCCGGCGGCTGCTGCTTCACACTTTGCCGCGTCGATATCCACCAGCGTGACCCGTGCGCCCTCGGCGGCAAACGCTTCCGCGATGGCTTTCCCGATACCCGAACCCGCTCCGGTCACGACCGCAATCCGCTCTTTTAGCTTCATTAACCCTTTCCGCCTATTGAAACTGTTTCCGGTGCTCATGGTATGGTCACGGCTGGGAAAGGTCAAGCATGGCAACGCTGATGAAGAGTACGGTCTTTCGAGCCAGTGTGACTACCGCGAGAAGAGAAACCGCAGGTTGTCACGCCGTCGCTTTAGCACGTACATCCGCCGAGTTTATGCCGATACCAGTGAGGATATTGGCAAAAATTTGGACGGCTAGGTAGACTTATGAAGTTTAAGCGTCAGAGCCCGTTCAAGGAGTAGCAGGTGAAACACACCGGGAGGGAGCAAACCAAAAAACAACCGAAGCCTCTTGGCAAGCAGTATCTGGTTCCCGCCATCAAGCGATCCTTCGATGTGATTGATTTGCTCGCGCAAAGAAACACAGGAATGACGGTGTCCGAAATTCACCGCGCCCTTCACCTGCCGCTTAGCTCAGCCGCCGCGATCTTATATACGCTGCAGATCCTGGGATATATCGACAAGGATCCACAGTCGGCTCGCTACATGCTTGGTCTAAAACTATATTCGTTCTCACGACGGCTGGTGGACCAGCTCGACCTACCTGGCAGATGTCACGGTCTGCTCGAGCAACTGGCCGCAGAAACCGGTTTTACCAGCCACATTGCCGTGATGCGCGATGGCGAATCGATGTACGTAGATCGTGTTCCCGGCTCCGGGCTGATCCAGTTCTCTTCTTATATCGGAATGCGCTGGGCGCTCCATGCTTCCGGAGTTGGCAAAGCACTGCTGGCGTTCTTGCCCGAGGAAGAACTCGCGCGAACATTGAAGTATCTTCCGCTGACCAAGATCACCCCCCACACCATCACTTTGCGGTCGCAGCTGGAAAAACAGTTGCAGCAATTTCGCCGCTGCGGGTACGCCTGGGAAATCAGTGAAGGAGAAGCGGGCGTGGCTTGCGTCGCAGCGCCGATCATGGGTCTGGAGGGAACGGTTCCAGCCGCAATTAGCGTCAGCGGTAGTACTCACCAGATTTCCGAAGAAAGAATTCCTGAGGTAGGAGCCGTGGTGAAGCGGTATGCCGATCTTATGTCGGCCCGCCTTGGCTCGGTCGTCGAGTGATTTACCTATCCTCCCCGGCAACTTCTTGATCCTGCGAACTGGAGCTCAGCACCTTTCTTTGCTCATCCGAGCACATTCCCGCGGATTCTGACTCCGCACGCCCCTGTGAAATCGAAGGCCCAAACCCTTCTTCGCAAACTGATTGACAAGCAGGGACCACCCTATGGTACAAAAAAGGCCACGACATCATTGTAATGAAACCTCATTCAATAGGTAGGTGACTCGCCGTTGAGGCACACTTCTTCAGTTGTACGGCGGCGACGCTTGACACGCCCGGCAGGGTACAGATGGTTGCCTGCTTCGCTGGCTGTCGCTCTATTGATACATGGCGATCATGCGGCCGCACAAGATCGCACGGAGTTTGCGGTCGACCAGCGTCACATTGTCTACCATGACGTAAAGACAGATGCCAGTGGCGGCATAGTTCCCTGGTATAGCGAGAAGCCATGCGTCGCGTACGACCACGATATCCGCGTCTTGTGGGACTTTTGGAAGAATATGCGTAAGACTCCGGGCGGGGTCCCTTATTACCTGCTGCACCAGGTTTGGAGGGAACACGAAGACGATCCGCGGGGAATGGATGGGGACGAAATCAATATGGCGCTCGACTCCTGGAATCTGCTTTATGGATATCTGGGCGATCCCGCTATCCACCAGGACATGACCACCATGGCCGACTATTGGCTTGATCATGGCAAGTCCAAGCCCGATATTCTTTGGGCGAACCTGGTATACCCCTACAACACAAACACGTACCTGGGCGAATACGACGGAGACATGCAGGCGGGCAAGGATTACCTGCAGCCCGATAAAGCAGGCAGCTTCGGCTCCGGTCTGATCGTGCTTTACAAGATTACCGGCAACAAACGATATCTCGACGCCGCAGTGAAGATCGCCGACACACTGGCCAATCGTGTCGTCCGTGGCGATGGCATGAATTCTCCCTGGCCCTTCCGCGTGAATGCGGTCAGCGGGGTAGTCTCCAGGCAAAAGGCTAAAGATCCGCGCGACGGCACAGTTTATATCGCCTCTTATACAACCAGCTGGACCCCTACGCTGAACCTGTTCAGCGAGCTCGAGGCGCTACATCAAGGCAGGGCTTCACAATATCGTGAAGCCGCTGAGATAGTGTCCGCCTGGATGAAGAAGTACCCGCTCCAAACCTACGAGTGGGGATCGGACTTCGACGACATACCCACGTACTCTAACACTGAGATCAACGCCGATACCATCGCTGCCTATTTACTCGATCATCCGGACTGGGATCCAGACTGGAAGGTGCAATCACGCAGCATTCTTGACTGGGTCGAACGCCGCCTGGGAAATCATAATTTTGAGCAGCTCCAGGTCATACCGATCGACGAACAGACCGTCTACTCCGTACCAGGGAATAGTCACACTTCGCGCCATGCTTCGGTGGAGTTGCTTTATTGCGAAAAGACCGGTGAATGTGCCGACAAGCAGCAGGCTATTCGGCGGTTAAATTGGGCGACATACTCTGTCAACGACGATGGCAAGAATCGCTATCCCTATGATGACATCTGGCTGACAGATGGATATGGCGACTACGTCCGGCATTATCTGCGTTCTATGGCCTCGGCGCCGGAGTTGGCACCGGACGATCAGAATCATCTTCTAAGAAGTTCCTCCATTATCCAGAACATTGGCTATTCGCCGCACCGAATTACCTACCAGAAGTTTGACGCGCAGTCCGAAGAGCGTCTGAAACTCGGCGGCGGCACTCCGAGATCAGTCACTGGGGGTTCTATGAACTGGGACACAACGCAGAAGGTGCTTACCGTTCATGCGAGCGCCAACCAGGTAACCATCCTGCTCGACGCGAGTGCCCATTGAACGGGCGCCGCCGGCTTCACCAAGGGGATACGGTGTCGACTTTCCGGAACGAGGGACTACGCCTCTGTTGTTTAGCTATGTGGTTGATTCTGCCTGCGGCCGCTCTCCTGGCCAGCGGCACGAGCACGGCGGCGCAGGATCGATCAGACTTCCCGGTCGATGAAAATCGCATAATCTACCACGATGTGAAGAAAGATGCCGGCGGAGGCATCGTCCCCTGGTACAACGAAAGCCCGGCAGTAGCCTACGATCATGATGTTCGGCTTATATGGGACTTCTGGAAGAACATGCGAAACGGTGCGGAAGGGGTTCCCTACTATCTCGTGCACCAGGTGTGGATGGAGCATCAAGACGACCCACGGGGCCTTGGCGGCGACCAGATCAATATGGCGCTTGATTCCTGGAATCTGCTCTACGAATACCTCGGCGATCCCTCGATCCAGCAAAACATGATCACGATGGCTGACTACTGGCTCGATCATGGCATGTCCAGACCGGATATCCTCTGGGCAAACCTACCCTATCCCTATAACACAGAGACCTATTCAGGTCAGTACGACGGCGACATGCGAGCCGGCATAGGCTATCTTCAGCCCGACAAAGCGGGCAGCTTTGGCGCTGAGCTGGTCATGTTGTATAAGTCCACCGGCAACAGGAGATATCTCGACGCGGCTATCAAAATCGCAGACACTCTAGCCGAGAGAGCAACGCCGGGCGATGCCGTCCGTTCGCCATGGCCCTTTCGCGTAAATGCCATCAACGGGAAAGTCTCTGAACGAATTGCCCCAGATCCGCGCGATGGTACACGATACATCGCGGAATACACCTCAAACTGGACTCCCACGCTAACGCTATTCGACGAGCTGGATGTTCTGCATGAGGGCCACACACAAAAGTACCAGGACATTACACAAACTCTAATCAAGTGGCTCCTGAACTACCCCATTAAGACCTGCAAGTGGGGTCCGTTCTTCGAAGACATATCGATCTACTCTGACACTGAAATCAATGCCGATACCCTGGCGGCCTATCTACTCAATCACCCGCAACAGGATACCGAGTGGCAAGCGCACGCGCAGGCCATTCTTCAGTGGGTGGAGCATTATCTTGGGAACCACAATTTCGAAACCCTCCATGTAGTGCCGATCGATGAACAAACCGCCTATCACGTTCCCGGCAACAGCCACACATCACGCCACGCTTCGGTCGAGTTGCTCTACTGCGAAAAAACAGGCGATTGTTCAGAAAAGGAGCAAGCCATCCGGCGCCTTAACTGGGCCACCTATTCGGTCAATGAGGAGGGGAAGAATCGCTATCCCTTTGATGACATTTGGCTGACGGACGGGTATGGCGATTACGTCCGGCATTATCTGCATTCCATGGCTTCCGCACCGGAGTTGGCCCCAGAGGACCAGAACCATCTGTTGAGGAGCTCTTCGGTCATTCAACATATCCAGTATTCACCCGACAAGATTACTTATCGCAAGTTTGACGCACAGTCGGTGGAACGTCTAAAACTGGGTACTGCAAGCCCGAAATCCATAACCGGCGGCACGATGGATTGGGACGGCAAACAAAAGGTTCTTACCGTCCATGCCGCCGCCAACGATGTGAGCATCCTTATGACAGCTCATTCACCACGCTGACTGCTTCGTCCGCCAAGGGAGATACATGCGACTTCGTATCGCGGGGTACCGGGTATCCATACTGGTCATCGCTACGCTGCTATCGTATGCGGCACGCGGGCAGGAGCGGCCTGCTCGGATCACGCTCGATCCGGGGACGCGTTTTCAAACCATCGATGGCTTTGGTGTCAACTTCAACGGCACCTATTTCCGTGATTCTCAGAAGCCCATGATTCAGGGTCTTGTCACCGACCTGGGGGCCACCATATTTCGGCTTGACCCGTATGGGCTGATCAACTGGGAAGCGGCAAACGACAATGCTGATCCGAACGTCATGGATTGGCAATACTACAACGACCGCTACTCAATACCGGAATTTGAAGCAGCCTGGTCTGCAGCTCGCTATCTCAATTCATTGGGGATCCGTCCCTACCTCACGCTCAGCGGCATACCACCGGCCTGGATGTTGAACGAAGATCTCAGCGCGCCGCACGAGGAGACCTGCACCAAAGACACCCGAAGTCACCTGAATCCACAGATGTATGGCGAATTCGCGGAAACTGTCGTATCGCTGGCGATGTATGCACGTAATACGGCGCATATTGACTTTGAATATTTCGGACCAGTCAATGAGACAGATTGCTATCCCGCCGAGGGTCCGCGAATCGATCCTGATGAAATGCCGAAGCTACTTATCGCAGTGGCAAGCAGATTGCAGAAAGAAGGCCTGGGAGATGTGAAGTTGGTGGTTCCGGAACAGGCGCATATGGCAAACGACTATATCGAAGAGATCCTGAAGCATCCGGAACTGATGCCCCAGGTTGGCGCTTTCTCTCTTCATTCTTACAGTGACACGGCCGACGCCCAGCCACATGTAGACGCGGTCCGGCAAAGCCAGTATCCCGATGTACCCGTTTGGCTGACGGAGTACGGCGATCTGAACGATCTTGACCGATCTGCCGAAAATGAGTGGAAGGGGTTTAGTGTACGGGCGACGCGCAGGGCCTTGCGAGCGTTGAACCAGGGAGTGACAGCGGCCCTCTACTGGGATGCATTCGACAACTACCACGAGCATTATCCCCGGCTGACCTACTACGGTCTCATTCGGAATTCAGACCACGTCTACACGCCCAAGAAGCGGTACTACGCCGCCAAGCAGCTCTACCGTTTTGTTCATCCAGGCGCGCAACGTATTGCGGTGCAGGCTCCCCAGGGCCAACTAGTCAGCGGCTTTGTTAACGGCGATGACGGTTCCGTGGCCGTCGTTGGAGTGCAGGAGAGCGGCCCGGAACGCATCAATATTGTTTTGCCCGCCTACAACGGCATGGTGCAGGTCTATCAGACGACGCGCCGGTTGGATTGTCAGAAGACAGCGACAGTGCCTGTATCGAACGGAAGCGCCGAAATCCATCTACAGAAGGACTCTATTTTTACTCTCGTTTTTACCGGCAGCAAAGGACAGTTCTAATACATGCGTGCTCTGGTGTACACCGCTCCTCACACGATGGAACTTCAAGATCTACCGCGTCCGGTGGCTCATTCCGGAGAGGTTGAGGTTTCCGTGGAATACGCAGGGATTTGCGGTTCCGATATGAGCGGTTTCCTAGGCCACAGTGCCCGGCGCATACCGCCCTTGGTTCTGGGACACGAATTGGTCGGCCGATTAAAGGACGGACAACGCGTCGTCGCCAACCCACTTATCTCTTGCGGAGCATGCAGAGCTTGTCTTTCCGGTTGCCAGAACTTATGCGACTCATGGCGGCTCCTGGGGATGGATCGTGTCCAGGGGACCTACGCAGAATTCGTGTCACTGCCAAAAGCGCAGCTCGTTCCTATTCCGGAGGAGTTGCCGCCGAGCCGGGCGATCCTGGCTGAACCGCTGGCGAATATCGTTCATCTTTTCAGGCTTGCTGCACCCCCTCCCTTGTTTCGCCTTGCCATTGTGGGCGCGGGAACCATGGGTGCGCTGACACTGCTACTGGCAAAACGCATCGGAGCTCGCGATGTGCTGATTGCAGACATTAATGCAGACCGCTTGCAGGTGATGCAGCAGTTTGGCGCCGAAGCGATTGCCAATGTGAGTACCCCCGAGGGCAAGAGCCAGACAATGTCATCCGATGCCGTCGGATTCGATCTAGTCATTGATGCAAGCGGATCGGCTCCTGCACGACAATTCGCGCTCGACCTCTGCCGGCCTGGAGGCCAGGTGGTTCTTCTCGGTATGGGGAGTCAGCGAAGCGAACTCGACTTTGTCACCAGCATACGAAAAGAACACCGTGTCACCATGTCCTTCGCCTATACTCCTGTTGATTTCAACCGCTCGGTTCAGTTGTTGATAGCCGGGGAGATCGATCTCGATTCATCGACGGAAAATCTCCCCCTCGAGCGCGGTCAGCTTGCATTCGAGAAGATGACCAAATCACCTGGCCCGATTCTAAAGATGGTGCTGGCGGTGAGCTAAGAATGGTTCAACACCAACTCCTGCGATATTTCCCGCGCGCCCTCCGACTCCTGAGCCTGCTTGCCCTGCTGCCCATCTTCGGATGTAAATCAGATACAACTTCGGACCACTCTCCCGCGGCACAAATTGATGTCGATGCTAAAGACATCACAGGCTCAATTTCGCCTTATTTTTTCGGTCAATTCATTGAGCATGAGCACAACACGATCCAGGGCGGATTGTGGGCAGAGCTGTTGCGTGATCGAAAATTCGAAGAGGGCGATGCAGATGGCGACGGTGTATCCAATGGCTGGGTCCCACAGGAACGAATCCTCGATCAGTATTGGCAATTAAGCAATGGAAGGGGTTCAAACGTACGATACTTCCTGGATCACAACCAGTACTACGGTGGAGGAGAGTCTCAGGGAATTGCATTGCACGGTCCCGGTTCGCAGAAGAAGAGCATCTACCAGATTGGATTGCGGCTCGCCCGCGGGCGCCGCTATCACTTCTATGTCTACCTCATGGGCAAAGGCTCTGGCGCAGGCTTTGTAGAGTTGGATAGCCTGGGGGGTACGGTCTATGGGCACAAAGACTTCGGGACCGTGCCGGCAATGTGGCATAAGTATGAGGCCGACTTCACGGCCACGGAGGATACCGACAAAGCGCGGCTGAGTATTGGGTTTGCAGGGGTGGGTACCTTCTGGATAGATTCGGCATCTTTAATGCCCGCCGATAACCTTCATGGAATGCGGCACGACGTTGTGGATGCCATGCGGGCGATCCACATTCCCTTGATGCGCTATCCGGGCGGGTGTTTTGCGGACTACTACCATTGGGAAAATGGCATTGGCGATCGGGATAAGCGGCCAGATGTTTTTGGAGATGCCTGGAAGGAGTGGGATCCCAATGATTTCGGCACCGATGAATTTATGGCCATGGCTGAGGAATTGCAATTCGCGCCGCAGATGACAGCCAACTATCTTTCCGGCAGGCCGGAAGAGGCCGCGCGTTGGGTCCAATATCTCAACGCAGGACCTGAGACTGCGATGGGGCGCCTGCGTACTTCGAATGGGCACTCCGAGCCGTATCGCGTCCGATTCTGGGCGGTTGGTAACGAGGCTCCCTCGCTTTGCAGCTCCCAGTACACCGGAGGGACAAAGCTGAACCAGTATGTCTCCCGCTATGGCGACTACAAGGCGGCTATGCAGCGCGAGGATCCTTCCATCCATCTGATGGCTTCATCAGTCGGAGATCTCAAGTGGATTCACGATCTGCTGAACGCCATGCCCGTAGAGACGCTTGCTATTTCGATCTATACCGGACAGTACAGGGATCATTCCAACGACACAAGAATCTGCGATTTGACCGACTATTATCGCAGGGTCGTAGCGGAACCAGTGGAAGTCGATGGGAAAATAGAAGATAACATCCGTTCTATCGGGAATCGCTTTCCCGCCAAATCCCGCTTCTTTGCCATTTCGGAGATCAACTCCTGGTGGCTTTCCGAAGAGGTCGATCCGGATTACCGCCTGGCGAATGCCCTGTACTTCGCTGGGGTGTTTAACGTTCTGTTGCGCAGGGCCGACCAGATCTTGACAGCAGAAGCGTCGACTACGATCAACGTGCAGGGTTTGATTGGAGTCAACCCAGTAGCGATCAAGCTCACTCCACCCTATTTTGCTTATTTACTCTACGCCAACCATATCGGAAATCGAGTTGTAAGATCGATCGTGCATAGCCCTCCCGTCGCCTTCAATGCCAATCTGCCTGGCCTTGATAGTGCGGTAACCATCAGCAGTGATGGCCGAACCCTCTACCTCGCAGTCATCAATCGGGATGAGGTCAACGCAATCAACACGTCGATCAATTTTAAGAACTGGCAAATTACCCCTGGATCAATTGTTCATGCGTTCGAGCTCAACGGAGTTAACCGTGATGCCGCCAATCCTTACGGGAGCACAGCCAACACTCATATCCAAGAGAAGCACCTAGAGGCTGACGGCACTTCGTTGTCTTATGCTTTTTCTCCCCATTCAGTGACTGTACTCGAGCTGGGCACGTCCATGAAGTAGGACCGCGTTCAGCCCAGCTCAATTTCCTGCGCTGTTTGCTTTTGCTCCTATTACCCGAAAATCAGCGAATTCAACCTCATAGCTTGAAAATTTCGGGAAGGTACTTGGGCTGTCGCTGGTGGCAACCATACCCATAGTGACGGTTGCGGAGAGACGCGCCGAGAAATGCCGATCGGCGACGTCATGGAATTCATGACCCCCCGACGAGTAAGAGGCAGTTATTTGATCGCCTTTGCGGCTGATTCTCAGGCGGCATCCACCCAAACATTTCCCGGCAAGTACCTGGCTTCTCACCACCTGACCACCATCCCGATACTGTAAAAACAGGGCTCCATCTTTCCTGACCCCGACGTAGGCGTAACGAGCCACCTCACTAAAGATGTCTCCTGAACTAAGTTTTTGCCCTTGAAGACTATTTTTCGTTTGGCCAATTGCGTAAGTTGACTCGCGAATCATAAGCCCCGCCGACGCCTCTCGCCCGGTGGCAGACTTCGCCTCAGCAGACGGAGCATGGACCTCGGCTTCGATAGCACCATCGCCTTGCACGCGTTGATATAGAAAGTGGAAGGCATCGTGATACAGCTTATCTTTGAATTGTGCGAACGGGTCGGGAGCACTCGATAGGTTTCCGTTGCCCACGATCCGAATAGCATTGCCACGAACAGTCGCGCTGCCCGGCGACGCAAATCCTATGTCCTGGTCATACCAGGGACGCCCTACGGCGCCGTGCGTACCCGCCAACGTGAGGTGCAGGCGACGAAGATTCATCCCGTACACTCCCTGGCAGCGATCCGCGGGAACGAGAATCGGGTCACCGCAATGGGAAAAATTCGCCGCCCAGACCATCCATAAATCCTGCCCCGCCGGTGTCCGCACTCCCTCCCACTGCACAGGAAAGCTCGGACCATATCCATTCCCCGAACCAAGGTAAGGACTACGGAAGACAAAGGACCACGGCCCCCAGGGATGCGGTGCTTCCAGCACAATCGCTTCCGCTCCGCCCTGCACCATTGGACCCTTTTCACTCGGCGGCTTGAAGTCCCGATAATACCAATCCGCGAACGTCAGGAAATAACGATGGAGAGCAGCATCATAGGCCATGTGTGGATAGTTAATGTGTCCGGCTGCTCCCGTAGCGTCGTTCCAGAACAGACAATCAGCGGTGTCCCCGGCGCCACAGCCTGGTTTGCCATCGCGTGGATAACTCAGCGATCGTATCGATTGGGAAAGGTGAGGGTCGCTCGCCCGCTTCCATGTAGGACGGCCGCTCGAGTCGAATCCGGTGAACCAGTCCCAGTTGAGCGGGTCCGCGGTCTCCTGATAGTGCTTTTCTGGAGTACCCGAAGCCATGCGCGCCAAAAACAAATGGGTGGCGATGAATTGATCCATGCCGTTCGGATCTTTTGGATCTTGATAGCCGCCGTGCAGCACAATCGCGTAAATGCAGCCGTTGGGATAAGCGCTGCCGGCGCAGTCGTCGTGGGAAGGCTGGCCGCGGCCGATCTCCACAAAACTAAGGCTTCCGCTGTCGACTGGTTTAGGGAAATTGACTGACCCATGGACCCAGGACGTTTGAGAAATTGGTCCCGCGGAGTAATCCATTCGCGCGTTTCCTGGTGGATGATCCCCGACCACTGGATAGCCTTTGTCAAAAGTCGGCGCATAGAACACGCCGTTCACGTTGGTAAGACCGACAGAATAGCAAGAGTCGGCAGTAACCGATTTCGGACACCCATAGAGGAAGGGATCGTGGGCAAGAAGCTTGAAATCCATCCTGGGAACGCTGTTGTCAGTCGGGGGTGTACCCAGGATACGTGAAATGACAGTTGTTCCCTTCACCTCATGGACGGAGCCGTCGTCACCAGTCACATAACTCTCTCCATCACTCGCCCATGTCACCGGGATGATGTCGGCCGCCTGGACTTT
>Ga0182024_10014069_pt1 | contig 15507 bp, 13 predicted proteins | sample P32metaG_FD_120480 | JGI IMG/M metagenome (GOLD analysis project Ga0182024, IMG submission 120480) | Permafrost microbial communities from Stordalen Mire, Sweden - P3-2 metaG (Illumina Assembly) | ecosystem: Environmental > Terrestrial > Soil > Wetlands > Permafrost | place: Sweden: Stordalen... | reverse complement strand
CTCTCCTAAATGTACGACCACACTTGCCGAGCGCGCGCGAATCGCGTCGCGTAGCTCGAGATCCCGGTCAAAGCCGTGAACGTCGCGGCACAGCTTGTTGCACCCTTCAACATCGCGCTCTTTAGCCGGCCGGACATCGTAACCGGCAAACTTGGCATTGGGCTTGGGTCCTTGCAACAGCGACAGGGGTTCGCGGGTGACAAACCCGAGCTTCGTGTAGAGACTAAGCGAGCGATTGTGGTAGCCCGCTTGTACCAGGCGGATCCCTGCGGCCTTTTTTGCCGCTGCCCTATCGAGTACGGCACACATCAGGCGTCTGCCGACAGCGTGATTTTGCACTTCAGGAGCGACAGAGATCGGACCGATCCCAAAAATAGTCGAGCGTTCGTCCATGAAGTTGCTGCCGACAATCGTCCCGGCCTCTTCCGCGACTACGCCGTAGAATCCTGGATCGCCAATTAGCATCGACGCGAGACCCGTCGCGACTTCGGGAGAAGGAAAGTCTGGTGGAAAATTGTGTTTTTCCGCGAGATTCTTGAAAGCGTCATACAGAATACGGCCACACCTCTGCGCATCGACTTTGTTAGCGTCGCGAATATTCATAATCGAACCCCCTGCCTGGCCGAAGGGCCCATCGCGGCCGCGAGGCCGCACCCTGGCATTCTAGACTCCGGTGATTCACGCCAGATCTTTGTCGCCCCAAAAGAGACAATTTGCACCCGGAGCATACCTGTAAAACCGCCGTTATCGAATGCGATGTCGATATGACATCGGCAGGGAGTCTGCCAACGGCAGGTAACGGGCGACCATTCTGAGCCACTGTGTGTCCGCACCTGGGCCGCCAGTTGCCTGATGGGTCTGCCGATTCCCGTCATTCAGCGACGCATGCCGAAAGCTATTGATAGAGCTTTCAACCAAGCTTCGAAAGTTGGTATGATAAATTATCATACTGGAGGTTAAATCATGGCGAGCGTCAAGGTCGCGATAACACTCGAGCAAGAAACTCTGCGCCGGGTGGATAACCTAGTGGCACGGCGGGTGTTTCAAAATCGCAGTCGCGCAATTCAAATTGCGCTGCATGAAAAGATTGAGCGCGTGGAAGGCAGTCGCCCGGCCGCCGAATGCGCCAAGCTGGATCCAAAATTTGAGCAGTCGCTGGCCGATGAAGGGTTAGGCATGGATGCGACCGCATGGCCAGAATTCTAAGAGGCGAGATTCGCTGGGCGGATCTGAATCCCGTGCGCGGCAATGAGCAGTCCGGTCAGCGTTCGGTACTTATCCTCAGCCACGATATCTTCAATGCGCGATCCGGCACTGTTATTGCCGTTGCATTGACCAGCCAAGCGCAGAAAGCTGGGTATCCGCTGACGCTGGAACTAAAGGTAGCCGAATTTCGCAAACCCACGTGGGCGAAGATCAGTCAGATTCGAACCTTGTCGGTGCAGCGGATCGGCAAGCGACTGGCCCGGATTCCCGCTGCCGATGTGACGAAGGTGATCGAGGGGTTGGTAGAAATCCTAGGTGAGTAACCGGATGGGAGTTAGTCTGTAGCGCGGCGGCAAAGCGCACTCGTGTCCAACAACGTCCGGCGGCAGCCAACATTTTGAGGGGGCAATAGATGAACGTTGCGATTTCTGGCGTACTTGTGGCGTTGATCGGGCTGGGAACGCCTGCCAGTGCGCAAGCTCAGAGATATTCGGTAACGGACCTCGGGACGTTGGGTGGCGCTACCAGCAAGGGGTACGGCATCAATGCAAGCGGCCAAGTCGCGGGCGAAGCGGTAACCGCAGGCAGCGTGGGTCATGCGTTTCTATATACCCCCGGCAGCGGCATGACGGACCTCGGGACCCTCGGCGGCGGTTCAAGCACAGGATACGCCATCAACGCGAGTGGCCAGGTCACGGGTGCAGCGGTGACCGCAGGCGGAGTGTTCCACGCGTTTCTATATACCCCGGCCAGCGGCATAATCGACCTCGGGACGCTGGGCGGCGGTACCAGCAAGGGGTACGGCACCAACGCGAGCGGCCAGGTTACGGGCGAAGCGGTAACTACAGGCGGCGTGGGTCACGCGTTTCTATATACCCCCGGCAGCGGCATGATCGACCTCGGGACGCTGGGCGGCGGTACCAGCAAGGGGTACGGCATCAATGCGAGCGGCCAAGTTACGGGCGAAGCGGTAACGACAGGCGGCGTGATTCACGCGTTTCTATATACCCCCGGCAGCGGCATGATCGATCTCGGGGCGCTGGGCGGCCGTACCAGCAATGGGTACGGCATCAACGCGAGCGGGCAGGTCACGGGCCAAGCGGTGACCGCGGGCGGGGTGTTTCACGCATTTCTATACACCTCCGGCAGTGGCATGATCGACCTCGGGACCCTCGGCGGCGGTTCAAGCACAGGATACGCCATCAACGCGAGTGGCCAGGTCACGGGTGCAGCGGTGACCGCAAACGGCACGCTTCACGCGTTTCTATACTCGAATCACGTAATGCGCGATCTGAAATCTTTGATCGATCCCGCCTTGGCTGTGTATGTGACTCTTGATTCTGGCAAAGCAATCAATGACGATGCCTGGATCATCGCAAATGGTGTCGACTCGCGAACAGGTGATACGCACGCGTACTTGTTGAGAAAACATTAGACTGCACTGCGATACGCTATGTCGCACCGGCCGCACGGACCGTCAGGAAATGTGCTATTACCATGCCAAGGTGGGGTGTAGGAGTAATTCATGAATACTGAGACGTGGAGACTTCATAGAGGATCGCGAGAATTGTCCGGTGCGAATACTCGTTGTAGAAGATGACGGCAAGATCGCTTCGTTTATCGTCAATGGACTGAAGCAAAGCGGCTTTTCCGTCGATCACGCCTCTGACGGCGAACAGGCGCTATCCCTGTGCCGCGTCGTCACCTACGATGCGGCCGTGTTGGATATCATGCTGCCGAAGCTTGACGGTCTCTCAGTCCTTCGTCGCCTTCGCCAGGACAAGAATCTGATACCCGTGCTGATCCTGAGCGCCAAAGCGAGCGTGGACAACCGTGTGACTGGATTGCAGGCCGGAGGCGATGATTATTTGACAAAGCCGTTCGCATTTTCTGAACTGTTGGCGCGCGTCCAAGCACTGATACGTCGCGCCGAGCAAACGGCAGAACCTACGAGCCTTTCTGTTGGCGACCTATGGATGGACTTGCTGAGCCGGCAAGTCACGCGCACGGGACAACCAATTGAACTGCAGAGCCGGGAATTTGCCTTGTTGGAATTATTGATGCGCCACCCTGGGCGTCCAGTGACCAAGACGATGATTTTGGAACACATTTGGGACTACAGCTTCGACCCGCAGACCAATGTCGTCGATGTGTTGGCACACCGATTGCGCGCCAAATTGGACAAGGATTTTCCCGCGAAGCTCATCCAGACTATTCGAGGCGTGGGCTATGTTCTCAAATCTGCGTGAGCGCCTGCTGCGCCGATTCACTGTTCGCTTGAGTCTTTGGTACGCGGCCATTTTTACGGTCAGCGCGGCGGTTCTGTTCGGCCTCTTGTACCTACTCCTCGCTTCGGCGCTCGAGCGCAAAGATCATGAGGTGATCGAAACGCGGCTAAAGGCGTGTGCTGCCGTTTACGATAGCGGCGGTGTTGTGGCATTGCAGGAGTTTATCCGTCGTAGTCGAGACTCCGAGAAGTCAAGACCATTTTTTGTGCGGGTCGCAGGACCCTCGGGAACGGCTCTGTTGTTGAACGTGCCGGATGACTGGCTGCAGTTCGACCCCGCGGCGCTGGAACCCGGCGGGGATCTGTCGCATCTCGTTTGGTTGCGAATCCCCAAGGACGAGGAGAGTGATATCACGGTAGCCTCGCTTCGGCTGCCGGATGACTCCGTTCTGGAAGTTGGCCGCAGCACTAGTAATGGCGAGGCGCTTCTGCAGGCGTTCCGTCTGAATTTCCTGGCGGTGATGACGCCGACGCTGTTGCTGGGGGTGTTGGGCGGCGCGTTCTTCGCTCACCGGGCGACAAAGCCCGTGCGCGAGGTGGTAGCCACCGCCCGCGCAATCATCGACACGGGCGATTTCTCCGCGCGCGTTCCCGTGACCACGGATCAAACCGACTTGGAAGATCTGGCGCGCCAATTCAATCGTGTTCTCGACAAAAATCAGAAACTCATCCAAGGCATGCGCGAGGCGTTGGACAATGTGGCGCACGACTTACGCACGCCGCTCGCACGCCTGCGAGGTGTAGCCGAGGTTGCCGTGCAAGGCACCGACGATTCAGCGGCTAGGGAGGCATTGGCCGATTGTGTAGAGGAGTCCGATCGCGTACTCACCATGCTCACCGCTCTCATGGACATCACGGAAGCCGAGTCCGGGGTCATGCGACTGAATCGCGAAACCAAGTCGATCGCGACGCTGCTCGGCAGCGTGATCGATCTTTATCAATTGGTGGCCGAAGAGAAGCGCATTTCGCTCACGACCGAATTCGCAGACCCCTGTGATGCCGCGGTCGATGCCGTGCGAATGCGCCAGGTCTTCGCTAATCTATTGGACAATGCATTGAAATACACACCGGAGGGTGGTGCGGTGCAAGTGGCTTGCGCCGCCGAGGACGGCCGTGTCGTGGTTCGCATCACCGACAACGGGCCGGGCATATCGCCGGCCGAACAGCCGCGCATTTGGGGACGATTGTACCGCGGTGATAAGAGCCGGTCGCAACGCGGACTCGGTCTGGGATTGAGCTTGGTCAAAGCCATCGTGGAAGCGCATCACGGCTCGGTGTCCGTACACAGCGAGCTTGGCGTCGGTTCAGAGTTCACCGTGGCGTTGCCCATTACGTGACCGGTCCGTGCAAGGGCTCCCGATCCGGGATGACCATTGTTAGATCAGCGCCTGCCACCCAGCCCTCGCGGCCCTGAGAGTCGACAATGAGCGCGAATCCCCGATGCTCGTCGCGCACGCTTACCACGGCGGCCTGAGGTACCGTATAAAGCGGCTCGGCCCCGGAGATGGGCGAGGCGCCGGCCGTTGTCGCCTGCATAACCACCGACTCGTGAAGCATCGAGGCTGTAACAGTGGCATCAAACAGACTAAGAGATATCGATAGGACTCCGACGAGCACCGTGGCGCGCAAGATGCCGCGGTGTTGCGAGCGCGGTCGCCGCAGCAACAGACTGACACCGGTCAGAATCAATCCGAACAGCCCAAGCCAATACAGCGTATTGGGATTTGCCAGTCTGTCATGTCGAGCCAACCAACCGGCGGTTTGCGTGGGCAATCCAGCGGATTCGCGAACGCGTTGCAGGTTCGCTCGAATATCTGGATCGGTCGGTGCCAGAACACGGGCGCGCTCGTAATTGAGCACCGCCAAGGCCGGCTGTCCGGCGCGAGCATAGGAATTGCCCAAATCGTAGAGGGATGACGCGGAGTAAGCGCCATTTGCGGGCGGTTGCCCGATAGTCGCTGACGGCAAGGCGACTCTCAAGGCGGCGAAGCCGAGGAGGACCACACTCAGTGAAATGACCGCCGCATTTCTTTTCATGACATTGCTTCGCTGTTGATGCGACGAAGCACCAATCGTTTCCACCACTGAAACTCGATCGCCGTGAGAGTAACCCCCCGCATACGCGGCTTCATCGGCGAGGGTGAAGACGCGTGCGACATCGCTCTTGGCGCCGAGACGCGCATCGACCTCTTCAACCGTGATTGCCTCGGTAGCGATCTGCCATTTCGAGGCAAGGGCCCTCTGCAGGGCTGCGCGCGCCGATTTGAAGAATAATTCCGGGTCACCCGAGGTCACCGCGTCGTCCATGAGGTTCACCAGGGGTGCGGTATTGAGGGGCGACTCTTTAGTGTCGCCGGCGGCTGCGGCGTGCTCGCGGCGGCGCACCCAAAACCATGCACCGCAGAAGGCAAGCGCTAGCGCGGAAGGAATGCCAAGATATGTGGCCTGGTAATAGTGTGGGGTCAAAAGCGCGGTGGTTCCGCCGTCAATGAAATGATCGGCACGTAACCCGTCACCGACTGTGTCGCTCGCTGGTGAGATACGCGCACCGGCCGCCGGAGCGTTCGAGACGAGCGCCACAGAGCTGTCGGCCGACGCGGGCTTAATCGCGACAGCCAGCGCCGACGTGCGAGCTTGAACATACTGGCGAGTGCTCGGGTCGAACCAACTAAAGGTCAACGCGGGCAGGGACTGCGCGCCCGGCTGCATCGCAATGACGGCTTGCTCGAAGGTTTTGTCTCCACGGTAGCCTATCTCATCGTCCGCCTTAAACGTGGCTGTGGGCGCATACGTCTTCCATTGCTCAACGTCATGCAACATGCGCGTGCTGACGCGATCGAAATTGCCGGTACCGGTGACGTGCATGCGCAGAGTAAGCGGGTCACCGGCTGCGGCTTTGTCATCGGAGATATCACTGCTGATACTGAAATGCCCGACGGCACCGCTGAAGTTTGCCGGTCGATCGTTCGCCGGCAGCCCGAGAACCGTAAATGCGGTCGGCGAACTTGCCACGGTGACCTCCCGTTCCGTGGAAGCGCCGAAGAAGTTCTGAAACGCAGGATCATTGAACAAATCATCCGCACCTAGCTGACCTGTGTCTGCACGCGCGGCCGTGCGCACCCGAACCGTCAGCGGAGTTTCCATCGTCAGCGACAAGGCGCCCGGTTTGACCGCCGCGAGAACACCGTGCCAGGTGAACACGGTATACGGTTTGCCGTCGATCACTTCCTCGGCGCGTTGCGGCTGTGAAGAAAGTTTATCCATCGTGAATGCATCGCCGTTCAGCGTGGGAAGTCCGTTGAGGGAGGCCACGACACCGTCGCGCGTTCCAACCTGAATGTCCACCGGAATGGTTTCACCAACATAGAGTTCGTGTTTGGATACCCGCAATCGCACGAACGCCGAGCTGCCGGCGGCGGCGGAACCGGCTGACGGCGCTCCGAGCGGGACACGGCTGCCGACCGGCGCCGCTGCGCTCCCCTGATTGGGACCTACCGTCAGCACGAGAGGCTGTGTTCCCGGCGTCTTGCCGGGGATGGTGAAAACGCCTGCCTGTCGAGGAATAACCTGGTAGGTCACCGACGTCGTGGAGTGAGTGACACCGTTTATGGATTCGACTCGTTGAGATTGTCCGACAGCAACGAATTCCAAACCGGCGACCATGGGCGGCGTGATGGTCTGTGCATCGTCTCCGGATTCGGCGATCGTCAGTTGCGCCGCCTCTCCCAGGTCGATTCGTTGCGGCTCGATGCTCTGAGTGACTGCGGATTGGGCAACACCGGCCATAGCGCCTAACATCACATTCCCGACGAGCACCGCGGTCAACCGCTTCAATTTCACGATGTTCATGCGTGTCACCAATCCTTGAGGGGTTCATCGGACGCCGAGGGTTGGCCGCCACTGCGCGCGACGGGCATCGCCGGCGCGCGATGTTCCTCGTCTTTGACGGAATCGAGCAGTTCGCGGGCTTCCTGCCGGCTCATTTCCCCGGGCTGCCGCTGGTCGTCACCGGCCTGTGCCATCTGCTCGCTGCTCGAATCAGCATTGCCTTGACCTTGACCGCGATCGGGCTTCGGCGATGAACCATTCGCCGCCGCTGATGGTTCGTTCTTTGGTCCTGCCGCCTGCGACCGGTCCGGATTTGTCTGGCTTTTGTTGGGCGGATTACTGCCGGAATTCTGTTGCGCCTGCTGCGGCTGCCCGTTGGACTGGTCAGTTTGCCCTTTGCCCGGTTGAGGTTGGCCCTTGGCCTGCTGCGGCTGGCCGGTGCCCTGCTGCTTTGGCTGCCCCGCTTGCTGTTGCGGCTTCGAGGGGCCCGAATTCTCAGGCGACTGTTGCCCTTGACCTTCCTGCGGCTTCGGCTGCTGTGCTTGCGACGGTGATTGTGATGATTGTTTGGACTGATTTTTCTGATGCTGGGCCTTCTTGAGCGCCTCGAGCTTGCGGCTCACGAGGTCGCGGTTGAATTTGCTGTCGGCGTCGTCCGCACGCAATTGCAGAGCGGCGTCGTAATCTTTTACTGCCTGAGTCCAGCTCTGAACGGTCTGTTCTGCATTCGCTTGTTCGGTTTTCTGGCCCTCGCGGTACATGGTGTTGCCGAGGTTGTAATACGCATCTTGCTGTTCTGCGAGGCGTTTGGCGTCCCCCGATTTTGATACATTAACCGAGGCTTGAAATGCTTGGGCCGCGATAGGAAATTGACCGGCCTTGTATGCCGCCGCGCCGGCATTGAACTGTAGGACTGGCTGTTGTGGATCGCGCTGCGCGGCCGCGGAATAATCGTGTTCCGCCGCCGAAAAATCACCGTGTTGGTAGGCCGTGGCGGCGCTCGCGGCCGATGCATGCGCGGAATGGATCGGCACCAGCCAACAGAACCCTAACAGCGCTGCGGCAGTGGGTAGGGCAACACGATTGAAAGAACGGCTATCCGTCGTCGTGGACTGCATCGAGGAGACGCGACGGCGCGTGCCCATCATCAAGCTGCTCAGCAGCAACGCTAAGGCGGCGCCGAGCGGCCACTGGAATCGCTCCGTATAGACCTTTTGGGCGCGCGAGTCGAGGTCGTGCTTGGCTAGCGGCGCCAACGCTTCCTGGTAGATGGCATCGAGGCCCTGATTTTGCGCGCCGAGTGGAGCATAGGATCCACCTGTCGCTGCCGCCAATGCCTTTAATGCGGACTCGTCGAGATGTGATTTGACTAAGTGACCTTCGTTATCCTTCAAAAAACCGCCGCCCTGATCCGCGGGCAGAGGAATCAAGTCGCCGTTCGCCGAACCCACGCCGACCGTAAAGATCTTTAGGCCATCTTGCGTTGCCGCTGCCTTGGCGGCAGTCAGCGAATCGCCCTCGAGATCCTCTCCATCGGTGACCAGGATCATTACCTTGTCGCTGCTGGGTCGATGTTGCAGCGCTGTCTGGGCCTCCTGAATGGCGCTGGTGATGTTGGTTCCGGGTCGGGGAATAATATTGGTATCAAGAGCATTGAGGGATTCGTGGAAAGCCCCGTAATCGAGCGTAATGGGCGTTTGAAGAAAGGCGCTTCCTGAAAAGGCCACCAAGCCGACAGCGTCGCCGTTCAAGTGGCTCACAAAATCATCGATCGCGAGCTTGGCACGGGCGAGTCGATTTGGCTTCACATCGGGAGTCAACATGCTGCGCGAGGTATCTACCGCGAAAATGATATCGTTACCCCGCCGTTTGAACTGTTCCCACTGATATCCTGCCTGCGGCCCCGCCATTGCCACGAACAACAGGGCAATCGATGTCGCAAACAGCACGCGTTTGACGTTGACCCGTACGCCGGAAATGGATTGCGTGAGTTGTCCTCGTAAGTGCGGGGCTACGAATTGCTCGAGTGCCGAGCGCTGACGCGAGTCGTAACGCCGCCATACCCAGAGCAGGGCGCCGCACGCGAGGAGTCCCGCCAACAACCACCACGGGTGCGCGAAGATCATGGCAGCCTCCGAAATCGAGTATTTTCTAGACCGAACCCGAGTCCGAGCAATGCGATGGCGGGAAATAGCGCCCAGCCGTAGAGCTCCTCATGGTGCTCGAAGCGCTGTGCCACTTGGGCGGTTTTCTCCAATCGATTGATCTGCTCATAGATCTCTTTAAGCGAAGCCGTATCGGTCGCCCGATAGAACTCGCCCCCGGTCATGGCGGAGACGGCCTGAAGCGTCTTCTCGTCCACGTCCACTTTGGCCATGAGGAGCTGGGTATTGCCGAATCGGTCCTTCACAGGAACCGGGGCCTCACCGCGAACGCCGACCGCGATAGTGTAGATTTTTACCCCCAATGCCATGGCGGCCTCAGCGGCCGCCATGGGCGAGAGTTTTCCCGCGTTGTTCATGCCATCGGTGAGAAGAATGACAATCTTGGATTTTGCGGAGGAGGCGCGCAGGCGATTCACGCTGGTTGCGATGGCCGACCCGATGGCAGTCCCATCGTCGGCGCCCGCTACGTTGACGCGATCGAGATTTTGTTGCAGCCAGTCATGATCGAGTGTCAGTGGACTAATCAGGTAGGGCGCCCCGGCAAACGCCACGACGCCGATCCGATCATCGGGTCGCTCATCCACGAATTTGGACACCACCGATTTGACGACGTCGATGCGATTGACGCGCTTGCCGTCTACCTTGAAATCCAGGGCCTGCATCGAACCTGACACATCGAGCCCGAGCATGATGTCAATGCCGTTCGCCGTTACTTGGGTGCGGCCATGGACTAATTGCGGTCGGGCCAATCCAATAACCATGAAGGCTCCGGCGGCGACGGGGAGCAGCCACAGGCATCGACCGATACGACTCCGAGTACTGCGTGCGATGGTCTTGGCGACGCCGAGATTGGAGAACTCGATCGCCGCGACGCTGCCCTTGCGGCCGCGCCATACCAGAATGAGCGGCAACACCGCCAGCAGCCATAGCCACTCAGGTTGAAGGAAGTGAATCATAGGCTTCTCTTGCGGAGAAATTTGGCAGTCGGGTTTTGGGTTCTTTGAGCATCGCCACCGGCGCAGACTCGGTGACAAACCGACGCGCACTATGTAGCATTTCGTCCATGGCTTGATACGCAAGGTTCCAGCCGCCAAACTTCGCGAGATCGCACGACTGCAGGAAATTAGTCAAGAGTGCGCGATGGGCTGCCAGTACAGGGTCCGTGGATGCCACGAGGTCACGCAGAAATTCAAATGTCGTGCGGTGCGCCGCCATCACTTCGAAGCGACTTTCGACGTATTCGCGTACGGCACTCGACACTTCGATGGAAAAGTCACGGCCGCGATCCGATATCATCAGTGCGCGCGCCATCTCAAGACGATCAAGCGCAAGTTCGAGAGGTGTTTTGACGGTAGTTCGGCGCCGCCGCCTGTTCCACTTCCACGTAGCATACGCGCCGCCGGCCGCCAATAAGCCACCCATCAGGATTAGCGGTATCAGAGCAACCGAATTAATGGGCTTCGGGCCTCTGATATCGCGTATGTCCTGTGTGATTGCGGGCGTACCATTGCCGGAGGTGCCGGATTGGCTGACGACCGGCGGCTGCGCGAATGCGCTGCGCCCCGCGAGCACCAGCAATACCAGGCCAGCAGCGACGGACGATCCGCACGCACGTCGGAATGAATGACTGCTCATATTCGTCTGCGCTCCCGGCTTTTGAAGAATCGCTGCAAGGCGGGTAGGTAGGGCGCATTGGTCTTCAATTCCAAGGCGTCGACGCCCTCGGATCGGATATCTCTGACGAGCGACTCCGCTCGTGCGATGGCTTCGCGATTGAAACAGCTGCGCACGGCGGGATCGGCCGTATCGAGTTCAATCAACTCTCCTGTTTCTGCGTCTTCCAATGCGACCATGCCCACATCCGGCAGTACTCTCTCGATCTTGTCTTCGATATGCACGGCGATGAGATCATGACGACGATTAGCTTGCCTCATGGCACGACGCAAAGCGGTTCTCGCCTCGGCCGCGTCGCCGCTCGACTGGAAGTCGGAAATCAGGAACACAATCGCGCGACGATGCAGAACCTGGCTCGCAATCTCGAGAGCCTTGACGCTGTCTGTTCCTCGGCCGCGAGCGGTGTGGTACAGAATCTCCCGTACGACACGCAGCACGTGACGCCGACCCTTCTTCGGCGGAAGATATTGTTCGATTCGGTCGGTATAGAGAAGTAGGCCTACCTTGTCGCTATTGCGAATAGCGGACAGGGCTAAAAGACTCGCCACTTCTGCGGCGAGTTCACGCTTGCTTTGCGAACCTGACCCAAAGTTGCCAGACGCACTGATATCCACCAGCAGAAGAATGTTGAGCTCGCGTTCCTCGGTATATTTCTTGACGAATGGCCGGCCCGCCCGTGCGGTCACGTTCCAGTCAATGGCACGCACCTCATCGCCCGGCACGTATTCTCGGACCTCATCGAAGTCCATGCCGCGGCCTTTGAACACCGAGTGATACTCTCCGACCAGGCTATCATTCACTAGCCGGCGGGTGCGAATTTCCAGCTGGCGCATTTTACTGAGAATGGTTTTCGTGGCGACAGTTTGCATAAATGCGGTCCAATCTCGAAGATCTGGGTTCCTAGGGCACCGGCAACGTGTCGAGAATCTTTCGGATAACGTCCTCGGCAGTGACGTTTTCCGCTTCGGCCTCGTAACTGACTGTCACACGATGTCGCAGAACATCGAGGGCGATAGTCTTGACGTCTTGCGGCGTCACAAAATGACGACCATTGATGAACGCCGTCGCTCGCGCTGCGAGGCTCAAGTTAATCGTGGCGCGAGGCGAAGCACCGTTTTGAATGAATCCATCGAGATCCAGAGATTTCGCGATGGGGGGGCGCGTGGCGAGAACCAGGTCGACGATGTAATTACGGATTTTCTCGTCTATGTGGATCACGTTGACGACGCGGCGAGCCTTCAATATCTGTTCGGCCGAAACGACGCACCGCACACCAATAGAGGGTTCTGTTGTAGCCATCGCGTCCAAAATTGCGCGTTCTTCAACACGGTTCGGATAGGTGATGACGACTTTCATCATGAAGCGGTCAATTTGTGCTTCCGGAAGCGGATAGGTGCCCTCATGCTCCAACGGGTTTTGTGTGGCAAGCACGAGAAAGGGATTGGGCAGGGCGTAAGTCTCTTCGCCGATCGTGACCTGGTGCTCCTGCATTGCTTCGAGCAATGCGCTTTGCACCTTGGCGGGTGCGCGATTGATTTCATCGGCGAGAATGAGGTTGCTGAAAATCGGTCCGTGCTTGGTGCGGAATTCACCGTTCTGCGGACTGTAGATCATCGTGCCCACGATGTCGGCCGGCAGCATGTCCGGTGTGAACTGCAGGCGCTTGAACTGCAGGGCGACGCAATTGGCCAAGGTCTTCAGCGAGAGAGTCTTTGCCAGCCCTGGGACGCCCTCGAGGAGGACATGCCCATTCGTAAGGAGTGCGATCAGAAGCCGATCGACCAGGAGCTTTTGACCCACAATGACCCGCGACATTTCCTGCTGCAATGGCGATATCCAATTGGAGTGCTCCTGAACGACCTCCCGCAGTGCACGAAATCCATCGTTGCTTTCCTCGGGAGGACGAACCGGTGTTTTCACGCGCGCGTCGTCAGCAACTGGCGCGGGGCGATACTTGACGTCGTTGAGACGCTTCTCGCGGGTAATGGGCTGTTCGGTACTCATGAAGAATGTCCTTTGGTGATGTCTGTCTGCTGTGAGGGAGTAGACCGCACGCAGATGGCCCCAGCCTTGCTGGACCATTACAGTTTTGAAAGGCTTCGACGCGTTGGCGATCTAAGGCTCCCGTCGATCCGGAGGCCTGCGGTACCTCGGCTCTACCGTACTACCGGTGGATGCAGCGAGGCTTCGTGCGAAAGCCAACCCGACGAATACCCGCCGCGTCCCCGTATTGGTCGAATAGCTGATACAGCGATCCACGCGGGGTTAATACATGGAGCCGGCCACCCAGCGTGCGTGACCGGGGACCACAAGGCTCAGGAGGCTGACGTGCGCGCGATTCTGCCGAAGGCGGCGAAGTAGGTCGAGCTGCGCGGTACCTGCCTTCCCTTTGCCGGGCGCATCAAAATGACATCGGGCCTAATGCTCCGGGCCGGCAGGGCGCGGCGCAGGGCACGTACACAAAAAACGACGCGCTTTAACTCCTCGAACCTTCGCCGTCGGCCCGAGACGGTCACACTGAGGACCGCGCCGAGGTGTCGCGGCGACTTTGACTCAGTGTTCGCTGATTTTTCCTACCAACCCATACCAGACCCATAACCGAAGCCGTACTCCGGACCCCAGGGCCCCCATGCATTCCAACTCCACGCAGGATCAGAATACATTTGTGCGGTCATTTGCTGCTCGTCGGCCATATGCTGCTGTTGCTCGTGCAGCTTGTACTGGTTATATGCTTGCTGTGAACCAACGTAGAGGCAACCGCAAACCAGCGGGTCTGCATAGACATAGTGAATTCTGTCGCCATTGACCCGTTGAACAAAGCGGTTAGGAGGCAATCGCTTCAACATTGCTTGCCTTTCGGGTGTGTTTGCGGGACGAACGATAAAGCCGGCGGCTGCAAGACTATCCTCATGTTGAGTGACGACTTGTTGTTGCGTCTGGCATGCCGCCAGTGCACCCATACCAAATAGGAATACAACAACCGTCCCATATCGGAAGTTTCGTCGGTTTCTTACATTGAGCGATCGATTCGAATTCATTTCTATTCCTTCAAGAATTGGTGGCGCAGCCGCCGTGGGTATCCTGGGAGAGCCGAGCTATGAGCTTCGCAAAGCCTGTAATGATACTAGACTGTGCTGAAGAGTCGGAAGAGTTTCTCGAGCAAATTCTTGCAAATCCGTATCGGCGCCATTGGCTGCCTCTTCCTTGTAGAAGGCAATGGCGTCTTGCTGTGCTCTGATCTGACGGGCAACGTAACTGTGATCTGAGTAATCGATCGTGATGTCGGGCATGTCGAGGGTCGGCGAGGGCCAGCCCTTTTCTACAGCGAGTGCCGCAAGCCTCCGGTTAGCGGTCGTGCCGTCCCGCCGCATAATCTGCGCGGCCCTTCTAACATCCGAGTGGCTTGACATTTTGAGTGCGAATCGCGCATCGGCCACTTCCTGATTGGCGGCTTGCTCTGCATTTCTGACAAAGTCATTATCCGCGGGGAACTGATCGGCCGCGCCGCACATGGACGATACAAGGAGGCAGGCCAATGTTATGGATAAGGCGTATTTCGCAGGCATTGCCCGACTCCCGACCTTTGATGGTATCCGTTGAAGGATAGCCCCGCACCAAACTCCCATGTGTCGGACGAAAGCGCGTATGTCCGTAGGAGAGATGGCCGGCAACCTCGGGGCCGTCGACATGGGCCTTTATCATCCGTCGATTAGCGATGGCGACGCCGGCCCGGTGCAGTGGGTCTCAGGAGCTCGCACTAATTGTCACCCCGTGCCTCGATGTGTGATAGCGCACAGACGCGAATGTCGCAATGCACGCACCCTGTCCATAGACTTTTCCGGTGATCTGCATATCCCGTCGAACATCCAGTGCTCGATATTTCCCACAATGAGAAACGTATGTTACGCAACATGAAGGATATGGAGGACTACACCATTGGTGCTCGGTCCACGGCGTGCTCCCACGTCGTGAAGCCGCTCATCCATCAATGAAGCGACAACTCTTGAAGGCGCGAAAATGAAAATCACCTCGAATGATTTCCGGGTGCCAACGGGGAAAAAGGTCCAGCTCGACAACTGGCCAACCATCGTGCGGCCGTTTTTTAAATCGAAAGACAGCCAACAGCGCAGCTGGTCAAGCGAGTCCATGAGCTGTACGAGCAGCTTGGACGCGAGGATGTTCGAGCAGTACAGGATTGGGAAAAGTCGCAAATGGAAAGTCGGAAGGAAGCACCCCACAAATAAGCAGGGGAATGCGATAAGGCCGTCGTTACCGCGAGGACGAAGATGAAAATCACAACCAAAAAATTGTCGGGCACGGGATGTAAATGAAGATGCCAAGCGTCGG
>Ga0182024_10014068_pt1 | contig 15508 bp, 12 predicted proteins | sample P32metaG_FD_120480 | JGI IMG/M metagenome (GOLD analysis project Ga0182024, IMG submission 120480) | Permafrost microbial communities from Stordalen Mire, Sweden - P3-2 metaG (Illumina Assembly) | ecosystem: Environmental > Terrestrial > Soil > Wetlands > Permafrost | place: Sweden: Stordalen... | reverse complement strand
GAGATCCCCGCGACGCTCTCGTTGACCGAGCTCTCGGCCTGCGCCGCGCTGTACTGCGCCTTCAGCACTTCCTTCTTGGTCCGGAAGTCGTTCACCTTCTTCTGCAGGGCCGCGAGGGTCTGCTCCAGCTTCTGCTCCTGCTCGTTGAGCTGCTGGTGCTGGGGCTCCATGCCGTCGATCTGGGCCTGGGCGGCGGCCTTACGCGAGAGGGCCTCCTTGGCCAGATCCTCCTTGCCCTGGGACAGCGCCGCCTTGGCCTGGTCCTGCAGGTGATCCACGGTGTGCTGGAGCTGCTGCTCCTGCAGCTCGATCTGCTTGCGGGACGCGGCGATGGTGACAAGCGCCCGGCGGACCTGGGTGATCTGGTCGAGCATCTGCTCATAGGACAGGTCGAGCATCTCGTCGGGCTTCTCGGCGGCGTCGAGTGCCTTGCTGGCCTTGGCCGCGACGATGTCGTGGGCTCGCTGGAAGAGGGACATGTCGGTCTGCTCCTTGTCGATGGTGAGCGGAGCCCAGACCATTCCGCTTGCCGGGCCGGCTCCGGGTCGTGCGTCGCCTGTAGTGCCGCGGGACCCTTACGAGGCTACCGCTGCGCCCGGCCCCGGCCGTGCCCGCTCTCAAGATCACCGGACGCGGCCGATTCCAGGGGAGGTGAGCTAACCGGGTCAACCGGCTGAAAACCGGCCGGTCATCGTTGCCCGCGTCTTCGGGTCACTCCGGACGACCCTCCCAAGCCCGCGCGAGAGGCCACAATACTGGGGAAGGCGGACGGCATTCCGGGGCAAAGGACGGCACCATGCGGTTGCGGGCAGGCGTAGCGATCGACCTCGGCACGGTCAACACGCTGGTCATCGTCGCCGGCCGCGGCCTCGTCCTCGAAGAGCCCTCGGCGGTCGCCGTGGACAGGGCAACCGGCAAGGTGGCCGCCGTGGGCCAGGCCGCGGATGCCCTGGCGGGAAAGGAACCCCAGGACATTGAGGTCATCCACCCGCTGCGGGACGGGGTCATCGCGGACCTGGACGCGTCGGCGGCCATGCTGCGGGCCTTCCTGCGCAAGGCCCGGCTGCGGCGCAGCCTGCTGCGGCCGTCGGCCGTGGTCTGCGTGCCTGGCGGAGCCACCTGGGTCGAGCGGCGGTCGCTGGCGGCCGCGGTAGCGGCCCAGCGCCCCCGCTGCGCCGTTCGGCTCATCGACGAGCCAGTCGCTGCCGCGGCAGGCGCGGGCTTCGACCTGGCGGCCGGCTCCGGGGCCTTCATCGTGGACATCGGCGGCGGCACCACCGAGGTGGCCGTGCTGGCAGGCGGTCACGTGGTGCGCGCCCGGTCGCTGCGCCGCGGCGGCAACGTGATGGACGAGGCGATCGTGGCTGCCGTCAAGGCCGAGTTCGGCCTGCTCATCGGCCGCAATGCGGCCAGGAGCCTGAAGGTCACGCTCGGCCTTACCGACGGGGCGGCCGAATCGGTGGAGACGGTCGGCATCGATGCCGCGCGCCGTACGCCCCGGGTCGAGCAGGTGCCGGCCTGGCTCGTTGCCGAGGCGCTAGAGCACTCCGCCGCGGCGATCGTCGACGCTGTGCAGGAGATGCTGTCGGATATCCCGCCGAACCTGGCGGAGGACGTGGTGCGGGGGAAGATCCGCATTGCCGGGGGCGGCGCGCTGCTGCCGGGCCTGGCCAGCAGGATCGAGGCGGCCGCGGGCATCCCCGCGCTGGTCGTGGACGACCCGCTGCGCTGCGTCGTCCGGGGCGCGGCGGAGATCCTTGAGCACGGCGACTGGATCGCCGGCACCCGGGCGCCCTGAGCCTCGCCGTCAGTATCCTGGCGAGGTGGGGTTTGCGCTGGCCGCGAGGCCGGCTGGCACGAGGCTGCTGGCGTCCTGCGGCATTGCCGGGCCGGCGGCGTTCACTGCCGCATGGGTGGCCAGTTCGCTACGTCAGACTGGCTACTCCGCGAGCAGGGTGCAGCTGAGCGGGCTGGCCGCGATGGATGCGCGGGATCCGCAGATCATGATCGCCGGGTTCATCGCCCTGGGCGCCTGCTCGATCGCGTTCGGTGCCGGTCTCGGCCAGGTTGCGGCGTCCGGTTCGGCCGGGCCGTGGCTGGTCAAGTCCGCGGGGGCGGCGACGATCGCCGCGGGCCTCTTCCGGCGCGATCACATGCTCCTGGCCGGCCCTGGCTTCGCCGGGGAATCGTGGCACAACGAGGTACATGATCTGGTCAGCGGCGTCGCGTACGCCGCGATGATCGCGGCGCCGCTCGTGCTGGCGCGGCGCTTCCGCGGCGACCCTGACTGGGCAGGCCTGAGCCGTCCCCTCCAGGTCCTTGCGCTCAGCAGCGCCGCGGCTCTCGCGCTGTTCGCGTCCAGGGCCGTGGAGCCGTGGAACGGGCTCGTGCAGCGAGTCGCGGTCACGCTGGCACTGACGGCCGTGCTGCTCATCGCGGCCCGGATGCTTACCCTGCATCCGGACTCCGGTACCGGGCCCGGCGCGGAGCCAGCGCCGAAGCCAGCGTGACCAGGTAGCGTGCGCCGCCAGCGCCCGATCAGGAAGATGGATGCCGTGACAAATGCCGGGGAAGCGACCGAAGGTCATCCCTGCTCCATGCCCAGCAACCCGGCGAGGGCGGACAGCACATCCGCCGTCGCCCCGGCGGCCGTGATCTCCGGATCGCCGAGTGCGAGCGGGATGCCGACGCCGTCAACGAGCGCGATGGTCAGCACTGCGACCCGCTCGGGGGAGTGCCGCGCGGCGAACCGGCCGTCGCCGGCTCCGGCGCGGACGGCCGCGGCGACAAGGCGGCGCCAGGCCGCGTAGTCGTGCAGCGTGTCCGCGCGCATCTCGGCGTCCCTGATGCCGAAGTGCCAAGACTCGATCCACAGCCGTCCTGACCCGGCTTCCCCGGCCTGGTAGCCGGCCAGTGCCCTGGTGACGATGCAGGTCAGCTGATCCCACGGGTCGCCCAGGTCAGCAAGCTCGGCCTCCAGCGCGGCGATCTCGGTGCCCGAGGCGTGCCGGAAGGCGGCGACAAGGAGATCCTCGCGGGAACCGAAGTAGTACTGCAGGGTGCTGACCGGAACGCCGCTTTCCGCGGCCACGTCGGCGAACCGGGTGGCTTCCGCTCCCCGCGAGGCGATCACGCGGGCCGCGGCCTCAAGGACCGCGACCTTGCGCCTGCCCGCGCGGCGGATGCCGCGGCCTGCCCGCGGGGTGCTGGCGGGCGAGGCTGCCATGTCGACGGAGGTCATTACGCGTCGCTCCTTGCGTCGGTTCCGGTAGCCGGCTGCTGGACCGCTGGCAGCGTGCCGCCGGCGAAGAAGGCGGGCAGCCGCCACCGGGCAATCAGCATAAGCACTACCCCCACCAGCAGGGAGCCGGCGCCGATCAGGAAGATCCCGCCGATTCCGGCAAAGCTCGAGTAGCTGCTCGCGGCCGGCCAGTACGACTTGATCGACAGCACGAACGCAGCCAGCAGCGCCAGGCCGCCGACAGCCGGCAGAAGTCCCTTGAACAACAGCGCACGCGGGCTCGATAGCAGTTCACGGCGGAAGAACCAGGCGCAGGCGAACCCGGTGAGTCCGTAGTAGAACGCGATCAGCAGGCCCACCGAGGAGGCTGAGTCCGCGAGCACGTTCTTCGAGGTCAGCGTCAGCCCGACGTAGAAGATAGCGGAGACCGCGCCCATCACCAGGGTTGCCGTGGTCGGCGTGAGATAGCGGGGATGCATCTTTGCGAACTTGGCGGGCAGCGCCTGGTGCGCGGCCATGGCCAGCGTCGCGCGAGCGGTCGGCATGATCGTGGTCTGGGCCGATGCCGTGGCCGACGTCAGCACGCACAGGATGAGCAGCTTGCCCGCCGTGCTGCCGAGCACCGCCGTGGACATCGCGCTGAGCACGTCGCTGCTGTGCTGCGACAGGAAGGCCGGCCCGGCGAAGGCGAGCGCGGCGGTACTGACCACGGCGAACACGGCGACGAGCATGACCGTCGAGATGACCGCGGACCGCCCCGGGGTCTTGGCCTTGTCCTTGGTCTCCTCATTGACGGACAGCGCGCAGTCCCAGCCCCAGTAGATGAAAACGGCAAGCAGGAACGAGTTCGACAGGCTGCCGAAGGACCCGGTCCACGGGTTGAGCCAGGAGGCCGACGGATGAGAGGCGCCCGGCAGGGCATGGCCGGTGCCCGCCTTGACGAACGCCACCACGGAGAAGATGCCCAGCGTGACGAGCTCGACGGCCAGCAGGACCTGCTGCAGCCGGGCCGAGACCTCGATACCCCGGTAGCAGATCCAGGTGAGCAGCCCGATGAAGGCCACGCCGCAGACCGTCACCCAGAGGGTCTGCGCCGCCAGCCCGTCCGCGCCGACCAGCAGCAGCGCGTAGCGCCCGGCGATCTGCGAGAGGCTGGCCATCACGATCACGTCGGCGGCGATGATTCCCCAGCCGCCCATCCAGCCGGTCAGCGGCCCGAACGCCCGGGTCGTCCAGGTGAACGTCGTGCCGCAGTCCGGATCCACCTTGTTCATCTCGCGGAACGCGTACGCGATGCAGAGCATCGGCAGGAACGACGCGATCAGCGTGCCCGGGCTGTGCACGCCGACGATCGCGACGATGAGGCCGAGCGTGGCGGCCATGCTGTAAGCGGGCGCCGTCGACGAGACCGCGATCACCACGCTCGAGATCAGGCCGAGCGATCCCTCTCGCAGGCCTTTGCTGGCCGGAGCGCTTGACTCCGTAATGACCTCCGTAATCACCGGGCACCGCCTTCCGCCGGGCTACCTCAGCCGGGCACAGTCTTACTGTATCTCAATACCATATAGCTATACAGGTTTAAGATACAGAAATCTGGCCACTCCTGGCACGGCAGGATTATTACGCCTCACGGGCAACGGGATGGTGTGCCGCGGGCTGGCCGAAGAGCCGCTGCAGCCGGGCGGGCGGCTGGACGCGCGAACGGCCGCCGGACGGGCCGGCGGCCGCTGGGGCGTGGTAACGGGAGGCTAGTGGGCGTGGCTGGCGGGCGCTGACTTGCTGTCGTCGGGCTCCTTGCCGTCCGGCAGGTACCAGCGGTACGGCGCGATCAGGCGGTCGATTGACTCGGGCCCCCAGGAGCCGGGGGAGTAGAGCTCCACCGGCGGCGGATCCTCGAGCATCGGGGCGGCGATCTCCCACACCCGCTCGATCCCGTCCGAGCGGGTGAAGAGTGACTGATCACCCAGCATGGCCAGCAGGAGCAGCCGCTCGTAGCCCTCGAGCTCATGCGCCCGGCGGAACGAGTCGCCATAGCGGAAGGTCATCTCCGCCTCGCCGAGCTGCATCGTCGGGCCAGGCTCCTTCGCCAGGAACCGGGTGGTGATCCAGCCCGGATCGTCAAAGTCGATCACCAGCTGGTTCCCCCTAGCCTTGCGCTTGGCCCTGGTCTCGTCGCCGAACATCTGCATGACCGGCGCCCGGAAGGTTAGCGTGATCACCTGACGGCGCTGCGGGAGCGACTTGCCGGAGCGGAGGTAGAAGGGCACGCCAGCCCAGCGCCAGTTGTCCACCTCGACGCGCAGGGCGCAGAACGTATCGGTCTGCGACGTGGCCGAGACGCCCGGCTCGTCCCGGTAGCCCGCGTACTGGCCGCGCACGACATGGGAGAGGTCGAGCGGCCTGATGGCGTCGAAGACCTTGCCCTTCTCGTCCCGCAGCGGTTTCGCCGCCAGTGATGTCGGCGGCTCCATCGCGACAAACCCGAGCACCTGGAACAGGTGGGTCACGATCATGTCCCGGAACGTGCCGGTGCCCTCGAAGAACTGGGCGCGGCCCTCGATGCTGATTTCCTCCGGCACGTCGATCTGCACATGGCTGATGTGGTCGCGGCCCCAGAGCGGCTCAAGAAACCCGTTGGCGAAGCGGAGGGCGAGGATGTTGTCGATGGACTCCTTGCCGAGGAAGTGGTCGATCCGGAACACCTGCGACTCGTCGAAGACCGCATGGACCGTCTCGTTCAGCTTCCGGGCCGAGGCGAGATCGGTACCGAACGGCTTCTCGATGATCACGCGGGAACTCTTGCTTGCCAGGCCCGAGTCGCCGAGCATCCCGACGACCGACCCGAAGGCGCCCGGCGGCACGGCCAGGTGGAAGAGGCGCCGCGGGCTCCCGCCAATCTCCTTCTCGGCGGCCTTGACCGCCGCCACCAGCGGACCCGGATCATCCGGGTCAGCGGCACCGAAATGCAGCGCGGCCGCGAACTTCTCCCAGCCGGGCCCGGTCGGCATCGAGCTGCCGAACTCGGTGACGGCGTCCTTCGCGTGCTTGCGGAAATCGTCGTCGCTCAGCGCGAATTTGGCCGGTGCCGATCCGATGATCTGGTAGTCCTCGGGCATCAGGTCGGCCTTGGCCAGATGGAACAGGCCAGGCAGCAGCTTGCGCCTGGCAAGGTCCCCGGTGGCGCCGAACAGGGTGATGACGTGATTGTCGGGGCGCGGGCTTGCCATGGTCTTGTGCGTTGCCATGTCTTCATACTCCCGCGACCGGGCGGATGACGGTCACGCCGGGGTGCTGCCGGCGCTCATCGCCGCGAGCGCGATCGTGGCCCAGCATCGCGGGCCGCCGGAAGCGGTAGCGTGGCCGCTGTGCTGGCCCCCACTGACGAATCCGGCATTCCGGCGGTACCGGCCGGCCCGCCAGGCCGCGGCCTGACCTCGCTGCGGCCGCTGCGGCACCGCAGCTTCGCGCTGCTGTGGGCCGCGGGCCTCGTCTCCTACGTCGGTTCCTGGATGCAGACCGTCGCCGTCGGTGCCCTGGTCATATCCCAGACCGGGAAGGCCACCTGGGCAGTGCTGGTCGCCGCCGGGGCGTTCCTGCCCATCGGCCTGCTGTCACCAGTGGGCGGCGCGCTCGCCGACCGCCTGCCGCGCAGGCCCGTGCTCGCCATCGGCAATCTCGCCGCGGCGGCCAGCGCCGTCCTGCTCGCCGTTCTGGTGGCCTCCGGGCACCAGAGCCCGGCCGAGCTGGTGGCGCTGGTCACGCTGCAGGGCTCGGCGTCCGCCCTGATCGGGCCGTTCCAGCAGGCAATCCTGCCTGACCTGGTGCCGAAGTCCGAGTTCCTCGCGGCCATCTCGCTCAATTCCGCCCAGTTCAATCTCGGCCGCATCGCGGGGCCGGCCCTGGCCGGCCTGACGGTGGCCGCGTTCGGCTATCCGGTGGCGTTCGAGGCGAACGCGGCGTCGTTCCTCGCCGTCGTCGTCGCCCTCGCGTTCGTGCGGCTCGCGCCTCCCGGCGGCCGGCGGGCGGGCCTGCTCGCCTCGCTGCGGTCCGGCTTCGGCGCGGCCCGGCGCGAGCCGTCCTGCCGGGCGGCGATCATCACGATCGCGGTGGTGGCCTTCATCGCCTCGCCGTTCATCGCCCTGGTCCCGGTGATGGCGCACCACCTCACCCAGGACGGCGCCAGGGCAGTCGCGCAGACGACCGCGCTGCTCACCACCGCGCAGGGCGTCGGCGCCGTGGCCGGCGCACTGGCCCTCGCGCCGCTCGCTGTCCGGCTGGGACGCGGCCGCGTGCTCGGCTGGAGCCTTGCTCTCCTTCCGGTAACGCTGGTCGCCTACAGCACATCGCAGACGCCCTGGTGGGGCGCGGTCTCCCTGTTCGCCGTCGGCCTGGTGTACATCGGCGTGCTGTCCGGGCTCTCGACCGTGGTCCAGCTCCGGGCTCCGGCGGCCTACCGGGGCCGGGTGCTCAGCTTCTACCTGGTGGCTCTCGGCGTCGCCTACCCGATCGGCTCGCTGGTGCAGGGACCCGTCATCGACCAGATCGGGGTGGGCTGGACCACCGCCGGATCGGCGCTGCTGCTCTCGCTGGTCATGGCGGCGGTCGCGCTCTGGCGGCCCGCCCTGGTGCGTGCCATCACCACGCTCCCGGACGAGCCGCCGGCGGACTTAACCGCCCGGGTGAGCTAGCCGCGTTAGTCCTTCTTCTCGGCGTGGCCGCCGAACTCGCTGCGCATCGCGGACAGGACCTTGTCGGTGAACTCGCCGAGGCCGCGTGACTCGAAACGCTGGATCAGCGCAGCGGTGATGACCGGGGCGGGGACGCCCTCGTCGACCGCGGCGAGCACCGTCCAGCGGCCTTCGCCGGAGTCCGAGACCCGCCCCTCGAAGTCGTCCAGCTGCGGGGACCGGGCCAGCGCGTCAGCGGTCAGGTCGACCAGCCACGACCCGACCACCGAGCCGCGCCGCCATACCTCGGCGACCTCGGCGACGTCGATGTCGTACTGGTAGAACTCCGGGTCGCGCAGGGGAGTGGTCTCCGCGTCAGCCGATGACACGTCTGCCTTGCCGATGTTGGCGTGCTTGATGATGGACAGCCCCTCGGCGATCGCGGCCATCATGCCGTACTCGATGCCGTTGTGGACCATCTTGACGAAGTGCCCGGCCCCGTTCGGCCCGCAGTGCAGGTACCCGTCCGGGGCGGTCCCCGTCGTCCGGGTCCGGCCGGGGGTGGGCTCGGCGCTGCCGAAGCCGGGCGCGATCGTGGCGAAGATCGGGTCCAGCCGCTCCACTGCCTCGTCCTCGCCGCCGATCATCAGGCAGTAGCCGCGCTCCAGGCCGAACACGCCGCCCGAGGTGCCGCAGTCCACGTAGTGGATCTGCTTCGGCACGAGCTGCTTGGCCCGGGTGATGTCGTCGCGGTAGTACGAGTTGCCGCCGTCGATCACCGTGTCGCCTGGCTCGAGCAACTCCGCGAGCTGGTCAAGCGTGGAGCCGGTGACCGCAGCGGGCAGCATCAGCCAGGCGGCCCTGGGCTTCTCCAGCTTCGCGACGAAGTCCTCAAGCGAGGTCGCGCCGGTCGCGCCCTCGCCTTCCAGCTGCTTCACGTGGTCCGCGGTGTGGTCATAGACCACGCAGCGGTGGCCGTCCCGCATGAGCCGGCGGACGAGGTTCGCGCCCATCCGGCCGAGCCCGATCATGCCGAGCTGCATGGGCTTGTCGGTTGTCATTGCTGCTCTCCTCGTTCTGACGGGTTCTGACGGGGCTGTGCCCGGCTGCTCAGGCCTTCAGGCTGCGGTAGCGCCGGATCAGGGCGTTGGTAGACGAATCGTGCGCGAGCTCAGGCTCGGTCTCGCTTTCCAGCTCGGGGATGATCGCGGCGGCCAGCACCTTGCCGAGCTCGACGCCCCACTGGTCGAAGGAGTCGATGCCCCAGATCGTGCCCTGGGTAAACACGCTGTGCTCGTACAGCGCCACCAGCGCGCCCAGCAGGCGCGGCGTCAGCTTCTCGGCCATCAGCACGTTGGTCGGGCGGTTGCCCTCCATCACCCGGTGCGGCGCGATCTCCGGCGAGGTGCCCTCGGCCAGGACTTCCTCCTCGGTCTTGCCGAACGCGAGCGCCTGGGCCTGCGCGAAGACATTGGACGACAGCACATCGTGGTGGTCGCGGAGCGGGTTGAGGCTCTTGCCGAAGCCGATCAGGTCGACCGGGATGAGCTTCGTGCCCTGGTGAATGAGCTGGTAGAAGCTGTGCTGGCCGTTCGTGCCCGGCTCGCCCCAGTAGACCGCCCCGGTCTGGTAGTCCACCGCGGTCCCGTCCAGGGTCACGTGCTTGCCGTTGGACTCCATCGTGAGCTGCTGCAGGTAGGCGGGGAACCGCTTCAGGTACTGCTCGTACGGCATCACGCCCGCGGTATGGGCGTCGAAGAAGTCCGCGTACCAGACCGCCAGCAGCCCCATCAGCACCGGCAGGTTCGCCTCCAGCGGCGTCGTGCGGAAGTGCTCGTCCATCTCGTGGAACCCGGCCAGCAGGTCGCCGTAATGCCCGGACCCGATCGCCAGCATCGTGGACAGGCCGATGGCCGAGTCCATCGAGTACCGGCCGCCGACCCAGTCCCAGAAGCCGAACATGTTCGCCGTGTCGATGCCGAACTCGGCCACCCGCTCGGCGTTCGTGGAAACCGCCACGAAGTGCTTCGCCACCGCCTCCTCGTCGCCGAGCTGGCTGATCACCCAGTCCCGCGCCGAGCGGGCGTTGGTGAGGGTTTCCAGGGTGCCGAACGTCTTGGACGAGATGATGAACAGCGTCTCGTCGGCGTACAGGTCGCGGGTCGCCTCGGTGAAGTCGGTCGAGTCGACGTTGGAGACGAAGCGGAACGTCAGGTCGCGCCGGGTGTAGTGGCGCAGCGCCTCATAGGCCATCACCGGCCCGAGGTCGGAGCCGCCGATGCCGACGTTGATGATGTTCCTGATCGGCTTGCCGGTGAAGCCCTGCCACTGGCCGGACCGGACCCGCCCGGCGAAGTCCGTCATCCGGTCAAGCACCTCGTGCACCTGCGCCACCACGTCGGTGCCGTCCACCATGAGCGAGCTGCCCTTGGGCATCCGCAGCGCGACGTGCAGCACCGACCGGTGCTCCGACACGTTGATCGGCTCACCGCCAAACATCATGTCCCGGCGCTGCTCCAGCCCGGCCTCGCGGGCGAGGTCGAACAGCAGCCGCATCGTCTCGTCGGTGATCCGGTTCTTGGAGTAGTCCAGGTACAGCCCGGCCGCCTCGGCGCTGAGGCGCTCGCCGCGCCCCGGCTCCGCCGCGAACAGGTCGCGCAGGTGCCGGCCGCCGATCTCGGCGTGATGCTGCTCCAGCGCCTTCCACGACGGGCGCTCGCGAAGCGGGATAGTCGGCATCTGTCGTTCCTCCGGTGGGGTCTTCCGGTCCGGTGACCGGGCTGCTCAGGCTATCGGGCAGCCAGGGATGGCGGGCCGCTGATAATCGTGGCTAAGGTCACTGACCGCTGTGCGCGGCGATCACGTCGAGCAGGTCAGTCCACGCGTCGACGAACGCATCCGCGCCGTCGGCCTGCAGTTTCGCGGCGAGCGCCTGGACGTCGATGCCCGCGCCCGCGAACTTCGCCAGCACCTCGTCGCAGTCGCCGCCGTCGGCGGGCATCGGCTCGTCGACCTCGCCGTGATCAGCGAAGGCCTCCAGGGTCTTGTCCGGCATCGTGTTGATCGTGAACGGGGCCGCCAGGCCGTGCACGTACAGCGTGTCGGGCGCGTCCGGGTTCTTCGTCCCGGTGCTCGCCCACAGCAGCCGCTGCATGCGCGCGCCCGCGTTCTCCAGCCGCAGCGCCCGGTCCGAGTTCAGCAGCTGCCGGTAGGCACGGTAAGTGGCCTGCCCGACGGCCAGGCCGAGCCGGTCCGTCAGCTCGGCCGGGACCTTGCCCGCCACGGCGACATCCCAGCGTGACATGAAGATGGATGCTACCGACGGGACCGCTGGGTCCAGGCCCGCGGCGATCCGCTGCTCCACGCCGCGAAGGTACGCGTCGGCGGCGGCGAGGTACTGCTCGGCGGAGAACAGCAGCGTGACGTTGATCGGCACGCCCGCCGCGATGCACTCGGTGATCGCGGGCAGGCCCTCCGGGGTGCCGGGGATCTTGATGAACAGGTTCGTCCGGCCGGCCCTGGCATGCAGCATCTTCGCCACCTCGACCGACTTGGCGGTGTCGCGGGCGAGCAGCGGCGAGACCTCCAGCGAGACCCAGCCGTCGACCCCGTCGGTGCGCTCGTGGATGCCGAGGAACTCATCGGCCGCCCGCCGCAGGTCCTCGATGGCCAGATCGAAGAAGAGATCCTCGCCGGACAGCCCGGCGGCGGCCTTGACGGCGATCGACTCGTCGTAGTCGCCCGAGCCGATCGCCTTGTCGAAGATCGACGGATTCGAGGTAAGACCGGTCACCGAGTAGGAATCGATGTAGCGCTGGATCTTGCCGGAGTCGAGCATGGCGCGGGTGATGTTGTCCAGCCAGATGCTCTGGCCTCGCTCGTGCAGTATCTCTGTGGCCTTCATGTGCTGTCCCTTCCCTCGGCTCGCGTCGCCCCGGCTCCGGCGGCGGTCAAGCTGGTCTCCATCGGTGCTCAGTTCGCGCGCAGGGGCTGTCGCCGGCTCAGCGTTGTGCCCTGTCTACCCCAGCCGGCCTTCGCGCGTCTCGGCGGGTAGGCGGTTCCCGGCGATGGCGTGCCGCGCCGCGTGACCGCAGACCGCTATGGTTCTGCACCCGGAAAGCGAACGCTGCGGCTACTGCGGTGCCTGAACGTGGCTGCATGATGACAAGCGGCACGGACCGGCATGCTTCGGACTTCGACCGCCATCCGTGCACCTGCGGGCCCGGCGGGCGTGACGGGCGATGACTCTCGCCGCCATCGCGCTGGCCGGTTTCCTCGCCGCGGGCCTGCAGCCAGGCGCCCCCGCGGGAATGCAGGTGAGCGCCTCCCATTCGGCGGACGTCAAGTTCTCCTGGGTGGGCGCCTACTACGTGGCCAGGACGCACGGCGCGTCCGCAGTGCTGCCGCAGGCTGACCCGAAGCTTGATCCTCCGGGCATCGGCCATTCACTCGCTGAGATCGCGGTGCAGGCGGCCGGGCAGCAGCAGGTGGTCGAGGTCGGCTGGACGGTTGACAGCGCGCAAGGAGACCTGCTGCCGCACCTGTTCGTTTTCGCCTGGGTGAACGGCCAGGGCCTCGGCTACGACTGCTGCGGGTACGTCCAGACCGGCCATGGCTGGGCACCGGGCGATCATGTCAAGCCGGGAATCTCGGCGCGATATGGCATCAGGCAGCAAGGCGGCCGCTGGTGGATCAGCTACCAGGGCAGCCGGATCGGCTACTATCCCGACAGCCTCTGGCACGGCCGCTTCGTCCATGCCCTGGTCAGCCAGGCGTTCGGCGAGGTGGCCAGCAACGGGCCGACGGGGACCCAGATGATCGACGGCCGGACCGACCGGGAGATCAGCAGCTTCCGCCTGCTCGGCACCCGGACGCCCGCGGCGACCTTCTACGCGCCGAAATCGCGGGCCAGCTACCGCATGGGCAGGCGCGGCCGCCACTGGTTCTACCTCGGCGGGCACTGACGGTTCTGTCCCCGCGGCTAGTTTCTGTCTCGGCGGCCGCGGCGCCCCGCCAGCTAGCGGGTGATCACGACGGGGCTTCCCAGCGGAACCCGGGCCAGTACCCGCAACGCGGCAGCGGGAACCCGCACGCAGCCATGACTGACGGCGTGGCCGAACACGGCCGGATCCGGCCAGCCGTGCAGGCCGACAGTGCCGGGGCCGCCGCCGAAGGCGTTCAGGGTGTTCGAATGCAGGCCAAGCGGGAGAATCAGCGGGCTGTAGGTCGGGTGCACGGGCGACAGCGAGGCAAGCAGGAAGGTACGGCCCGTCGGGGTAGGCGTCCCCCTGGCGCCCACGGCCACCGTCCACGTTCCCAGCCTCCGGCCAGCGTCAAGCACGGTCAGCCGGAAAGCGGCGATGCTGATCTCTACCCGGTAGGCACTGTAGGCAGTCTTCAGCCCGCCGCCCCCGAGGTAGATCCACCCTGTTGACCGATTCGGCCGGGCCGGCAGCAGGATCCGGTCCCACCCCGGCTGTGACTGCACGACCGGGACCCAGGTCGGGCTGCCGAGCTCGGTGGCGGGCAGCGCCGCAACCGGCGGCCCGCCCGGGCGCGCGTAGACCACCCGGGTGACCGTGGGATGCACTACGGTCCCTGTCTCGGGCGCAAGGGGATCTGGATCCCGCGGCGCCGAATGCAGCCTGCCAAATGTCGTGGCAGCAGGCAAGCGCGCCAGCCGTGCCGCTGACACAGGCCTCGGCGGCACCGGGGCCGCTGGTGGCGGACTGGCTGGCGCCGCTGCCTGCCCGGGCGAACCTGCTATTCCGCAGGCGGACAGCAGGGCCGTGGCTGCCAGCGGAATTACCCATGGGGCCAGCCATGCCCGCCGCGGAGCGTGGCGGCCGGGCCGGCCAGGCCGAAAATAATCACTCAAATGAGATTCCCCCAGCGAATCAAAGGCGCAAATACTGCCGAAACCCTATTCTCAGGGCGCTGGTTAATGAGCGTATCCGCCGCAATAACCACAGGGCGGACGAATGCTGTCAATATAGCGTGAAACTGAGCCTGTAAAATGTGCGGACGAGCCGGTCATTGCGGTATTACGATTATTATCGTAGCATAGCAAAAGTCCAGGTAGAAGTAGGGGGCAGGACGCTTTTCCCACGTTATCGAGACCCCGTAGCGTGCTAGTTTGCTTCGCAGCGATCTCAGATCTGTATGACCACTGACGGGTCTCTAAGAAACCTCAAATTGGCCTACGGTCACTCTAGCTGAATGCTTTATGCATGGATAAGCGATCAGGCTGACGCTTTGCGTCAGCGTGCCGATGGGGGAAGGCCCGGTAAATGTCTGATCTCGGCAGTCGATTCCAGCGCAGGCATGCTGGCTACGCCTGGCTGAGCGCGCCCTTCGTGCTCATCGCGGCCATAGCCGTGCTCATCTTCACGCAATCGACCGCGGGCGCCGCGGTGGCGCCAGTGGGTCTCGGGACGGCCGGCAGCTTCGCCGTCCTGGCCGGGAGCACGGTCACCAACACCGGCCCGAGCCTGCTCAACGGCGACCTTGGCGTGAGCCCGGGCACTGCGATCACCGGCTTCCCGCCCGGCATCGTCAACGGCACTGTGCATCAGACCGACGGCGTAGCAGCGGGCGCGCAATCCGACTTGACCACCGCGTATAACGATGCGGCCGGGCGGACCCCGGCGGCCGCCCTCGGCGGTTTCATTGGCGCCGGCCAGTCGCTCGATCCCGGCGTGTACAAGGCAACGTCATCGCTAGATGTCGGCGGCGCGCTGACCCTGAACGCCCACGGGGACGCAGGTGCCGTCTTCATCTTCCAGGTTGGCTCCACGCTCATCACCGACAGCTCCAGCCACATCCTGCTCATTAACGGCGCTCAGGCCTGCAACGTGTTCTGGCAAGTGGGCAGCTCCGCGACGCTCGGCACCGGCTCGATCTTCCAGGGCAGCATCCTTGCCCTGGCGTCGATCACGGTGACGACCGGCGACACCATCGAGGGCCGCGCGCTGGCCCGCAACGGTGCCGTGACCCTCGACGACGACACCATCACCGTGCCTGCGTGCGTGACGCCGACGCCGACGCCCACGCCGACCAGCACCAGCCCGACGCCGACCCCGACCAGCACCAGCCCGACACCGACGCCGACCCCGACCAGCACCAGCCCGACACCGACCCCCACGCCGACCAGCACCAGCCCGACACCGACCCCCACGCCGACCAGCACTAGCCCGACGCCGACCCCCACGCCGACCAGGACTGGCCCGTCGCCGTCGCCGTCGCCGGGCAGTCCTTCGCCGACCCCGACCAGGACCAGTCCCTCACCGACGCCGACACCGTCGCGCACCGGCCCGTCGCCGTCGCCGTCGCCGGGGAGCCCTTCGCCGACCCCGACCAGGACCAGTCCTTCGCCACGGCCGACTCGGCCGAGCCCGTCACCGACGCCTACGCCTACTCCGCCGGCGCCTAGTCCTTCACCGGTCCCTTCCACATTCCCGGTGACCGGCTGACGATTCTCGCCATCGCCAGGGAAGGCCCGCCTGCGCCCTGATCCTGCGTGCCTTCCCTGCCTTTCCTGGGGGGAGGGGGACCGGGCACTGGTCCTGCGGGCCTTCTCCACTGCGCGGGGGAGGAGCTG
>Ga0182024_10014067_pt1 | contig 15509 bp, 17 predicted proteins | sample P32metaG_FD_120480 | JGI IMG/M metagenome (GOLD analysis project Ga0182024, IMG submission 120480) | Permafrost microbial communities from Stordalen Mire, Sweden - P3-2 metaG (Illumina Assembly) | ecosystem: Environmental > Terrestrial > Soil > Wetlands > Permafrost | place: Sweden: Stordalen... | reverse complement strand
CCGGAAGGCTTTCGCAAGAACCAGTACCGCAAGTTCAACATCCGCTCGCAGGAGCTCAAAGCCGGCGACGACTACGGCATGTTGCGCGAGGTGCTGCAGCGGAGATTCAAGCGGCTGCTGGAACAGAATCCGCGCCTGACCGCCGATGCCGCGGTCGCCGCCGTGCTCTCCGGTGAGCCGGACGAGGGCGACGAGCAACCCTGGCCCGACCTGGTGCTGATCGACGGCGGGCAGGGCCAGCTCAACGCGGCGGCCGAAACGCTCGCCGCCATGGGCGTGACCGGCGTGCCGTTGGTCGCCATCGCCAAGGGGCCGGACCGCGATGCGGGGCGCGAGACTTTCTTCATGCCCGGCCGCGCGCCGTTCAAGCTGCCGCCGCGCGATCCGCTGCTCTATTTCATCGAACGGCTGCGCGACGAAGCGCACCGTTTCGCCATCGGCTCGCACCGCACGCGGCGCAAGAAGGACATCCGCGAGGCCGGCTTGCAGGAAATCCCCGGCATCGGGCCGACGCGCAAGCGCGCGCTGCTGCGCCATTTCGGCACGCTGAAGGCGATCGAGCGCGCCAGCCTGCCCGATCTCGCTTTGGTGCCGGGAATTAATGCGGAGACGGCGCGAAAGATATATGAGTTCTTTCACGAACAGACAGCGCAATAGGCAGGGCAATGCTCATCAAGCGGCAGGAAGACGTCACCGACGTGGTGGTGGATGCATTCAAGAACACGGCGGACCCGCGCGTGCGCGAAATTCTGGCCGCGCTGGTGAAGCACCTGCACGCCTTTGCGCGCGACGTGCATCTGACCGAGGAGGAATTCGAGAAGGCGGTGGGCTTTGTCACCGCGCTCGGCAAGAAAACCACCGACACCCACAATGAAACGGTGCTGATGTCGGGCTCGCTCGGCTTCTCCACGCTGATCTGCCTGCTCAACAACGGCAACAACGGGCAGACCGAGACCACGGCCAACCTGCTGGGGCCGTTCTGGCGCCTGAACTCGCCGCGTACCGAAAACGGCGGCTCGATCGTGCGCTCGCCGACGCCGGGACCGGCGCTGTTCGTCCAGTGCACGCTGCGCGACGGCGAAGGCAAGCCGATCGAAGGCGCCGAGGTCGACGTCTGGCATTCCTCGCCGGAAGGTTTCTACGAGCAGCAGGATCCCAAGCAGGCCGACATGAACCTGCGCGGCAAATTCATTACCGACGCGGAGGGCCATTTCGGCTTCCGCAGCGTGAAACCTGCCGGCTATCCGATCCCGATCGACGGTCCGGTCGGCGACCTGGTGCGCGCCACCGGGCGGCATCACTACCGCCCCGCCCACTTACACTTCCTGATCTTCAAGCCCGGCTTCAAGACGCTGATCTCGCAGATCTACGTCAACGACGACGAGCGGCTGGAAACCGACGTGCAGTTCGGCGTCACGCGCGCGCTGGTCGGGAACTATGTGCGGCACGACGGGCCGGCGCCCGCATCCGACGTGACCGGCGAGTGGTATTCGCTCGATCAGACTTTCGTGATGGAGCCGGGCAAAAGCCGCCTGCCAAAGCCCCCCATCCAATAAGCCGCCGACCCAGGAGAATCAGCGGGGGACCGCCGAACGCGGCCGTTGACCTCGCGGCGGCGCGGGTGTTCCTTGTGCCCGATGAATGCCTTCAGTTCCCGACCGTTGCCGGCGCGTCCGCTTGCGCTGCCGAACCTGCTGACCTATGGGCGCATCGCTGCCGTGCCGGTGGTGGTGGGGCTGATGTATTGGCAGAGCATCCTGGGCGGCGGGCTGTGGCTGCGCTGGCTGGCGCTGGCCGTCTTTATCGCCGCCGGCATAACCGACATTCTCGACGGCTATTTCGCCCGCATGTGGGGCCAGCAGTCCTCGCTCGGCCGCATGCTCGACCCGATTGCCGACAAATTGCTGGTGGCGTCCTGCCTGTTGATGCTGGCGGCCGAGGGCACCATCCGCGGCTGGTCGCTGTTTGCGGCGGTGATCATCCTGTGCCGTGAAATCCTGGTGTCGGGCCTGCGCGAATATCTGGCCGAGCTCCGCGTCGGCGTGCCGGTGACGCGGCTCGCCAAGTGGAAGACCATCGCGCAAATGGTGGCGATCGGATTCCTAATCGCGGGCGACGCCGGCGATATTATTCTCCCGGCGACCACCCAGATCGGCATCGCGCTGCTGTGGCTGTCGGCGATCGTGACGCTCTACACCGGCTGGGACTATATGCGTGCCGGGCTGAGATATATGATGGATTAGCGCATGATCCCGAAAAGTGGCAACCGGTTTTCGGACAAGATCATGCGCGGGAAAAATGACCATTAAATTGCGCTATTTTGCCTGGGTGCGCGAGCGCGTCGGCAAGCCAGAGGAAGATGTCGAGGTTCCTGCCGCTGTGGTCACGGTCGGCGAATTGATGACGTGGCTTTGTTCGCGCGGCGAGGAATACGCTCACGCTTTCGAGAACCCCAAGGTGATCCGCGCCGCCATCGACCGCACCCACGTGAAGGCGCAGGCGCCGATCCAAGGGGCCTCCGAGATCGCCTTTTTCCCGCCAATGACCGGCGGATAGCCTCGACGGCGCGGGCGCGCTACATTGGCGCCATGACCGCCCCATCCACCGTGCGCTTGCAGCGCGAGCCGTTCGATGCCGCCGCCGAGGCAAAAAAGCTCACCGGCGGGCGGACCGACGTCGGCGCGCTGGTAACCTTCACCGGCATTTGCCGCGGCGACGAAGCGGGCGCGCCGATCGCCGCGCTTACGCTCGAGCATTATCCCGGCATGGCCGAAGCCGAGATAGGGCGCCACGTCGAAGAGGCGAAAACCCGCTGGCCGCTGATGGGCGTCACCGTCATTCATCGCTACGGCCGCATCGAGCCGGGCGAGGACATCGTGCTGGTGGCGACCGTGTCCTCGCATCGCGAAGCGGCGTTCGCGGCCGCTGAATTCCTGATGGACTATTTGAAGACGCACGCGCCGTTCTGGAAACAGGTCGAGAAGGCGAACGAGAAAACCTGGGTGGAAGCCAAGGCGACCGACGACGCGGCGGCTGGGCGCTGGACAAAAGGCGGCGGGCAGGCGGCCGAATGACGGAGCGCAGTCTCGATAAGTGGATTTTGGACAAGATCATGCGCCAACGCGATAGGCTGCGCTGGGGAGAAAACATGGTTCCGATCCTTGTCGCGGCGGCGGCGGTGCTTGCGCTCGGGCTCACGCCGGCGCCGGCGGCGGACGTCAAATATTACGACGTGCCGCGCGGCGCGCATCCGCATGACGTGGCGCCGGCGCCGGACGGCACGGTCTGGTACACCGCGCAAAGCCAGGGCGCGATCGGCATCCTCGATCCGAAAACCGGCAAGACGACGCAGATTCTCCTTGGCGCCGGCGCGGCGCCGCACGGCGTGATCGTCGGCCCCGACCGCGCCGCCTGGGTCACCGAGGGCGGGCAGAACGCCATCGCGCGGGTCGACCCCGCGACCCGGGCGGTGAAGCTGTTTCCGCTGCCGGAGAATTTCCCCGACGCCAACCTCAACACCGCCACCTTCGACCGCAAGGGCATCCTCTGGTTCACCGGCCAGAACGGCGTCTATGGCCGGGTCGATCCGGCCACCGGCAAGGTCGAGGCCTGGAAGGCGCCCAAGGGCGTCGGCCCCTACGGCATCACCACCACGCCCAATGGTGACGTCTGGTACGCCTCGCTCGCCGGCGATCACATCGTGAAGATCGACACCGTGAGCGGCGATGCGCTGATGGTGCCGCCGCCCAAGCCCGGCGTCGGTCCGCGCCGCATCTGGTCAGACTCCAAGGGGCTGCTATGGGTGAGCTTCTGGAATACCGGTGAGGTCGGCCGGTTCGATCCGGCAGCCAAGACCTGGAAAGTGTGGAGCCTGCCGAAGAGCGGCAACGGCTGCTACGCGGTCTATGTCGACGACAAGGACAAGGTCTGGCTCAGCGATTGGGTCGCCAACGCCATCGTGCGCTTCGACCCGGCCAGCGAGACGTTCGAGAGTTTCCCGAGCACCCGGCGCGGCGCCTCGGTGGGCCAGCTGCTCGGCCGTGCGAACGAAGTCTGGGGCGCTGAATCCGGCACCGACCGGCTGGTGGTGGTGCGGGATTGATGCGTCGTCGAGGCGGGACTGGATGATCTCATGCTCGCGGGGGACTCAAGCCGGCGCGATGTGCTGCGAATTCTCGCGGGCGGCGCGCTTTTGGCCGCGGGCGTCACCCCGAGTGCCGCCGGCGAAGCGCGCATCGAACGGCTTATCGCCGAAGCGCGCAAGCTCGAGACGATTTCCCAGCGTATCGACTTCATCTCCGCCGCGCTGCGCGGCACGCGCTACCGCGCCTATACGCTGATCGGCGGGCCGCGGCGGCCGGAACAGTTCGTGCTGCGCGACGACGCCTTCGATTGCGTCACGTTCTGCGAAACCGTGCTAGCCGTCGCGCGCGCGCGCGATCTGCCGGAGTTCGAGACGGCCTTGCGCGAGATTCGCTATCGCCACGGCTTCGTGAATTGGTTCGAGCGCAATCACTATTTCTTCGAATGGTGCCAGCGCAACGTCGAGAACAAAACCTGCCGCTGGATCGGCATGGACGGCGCCGTCGACATCGAAAAGACGGTCGATTCGCAGAAGGGACTCTCCAGGCGGCGATTTGCGATGCGCGTCATCCCGAGCGCCGTTTTTCTCGCCCACAAGGCGCAACTGGAAACCGGCGATATCGGCGGCTTCGTGAGCCGACGGCCGAACCTCGATTATTTCCACGCCGGTTTGGTCGCCTTCGCTCCCGACCGCACGCTGTTGTTGCGGCACGCTTCCGAGAGCCGGTTCCGTGTGCTGGACGAGCGCATGGACCGCTTTGTCGCGCATAATCGCGTGCGCTACGTCACGCTGCTGCGGCCGGGGCCGCAGGCCGCCGCGGTCAAAAAAGCGATTTGATCGTCAAGCCGCCGCGGCTTTGCCCTTCGGCTTCACCTCGGCGGTGTAGTCGTCCATCAACTGCTTGGTGATGCCGCCGGGATTGAAATTCCAGTGGGCGATCTCGGACACCGCGGTGACTTCCGCCGCCGAACCGGTGATGAAGCATTCCGACATTTCGGTGAGTTCGTCGGGCAATATGCGGCGTTCGATCACCTCGAAGCCGCGCTTGCGCGCCAGCCCGATCACGGTCTGGCGGGTGAGACCGTCGAGGAAGCAGTCGGCGAGCGGGGTGTGGATCTTGCCGTCCTTGGCGAAGAAGATATTGGCGCCGGTGCATTCGGCGACGCGGCCTTCCCAATCCAGCATCATGGCGTCGGCATAGCCTTTGCGCTCGGCCGCGTGCTTAGAGATGGTGCAGATCATATAGAGGCCGGCGGCCTTGGCGCGGCAGGGCGCGGTCTTCGGATCAGGCCGGCGATAGTCGGCGAGATCGAGGCGGATGCCCTTGAGCCGCTGCTCGGGATCGAAATAGCTCGGCCACTCCCAGCTGGCGATGGCGAGGTGGATTTTGTTGTTCTGCGCGGAGACGCCCATCATCTCCGAGCCGCGCCAGGCGATCGGGCGCACATAGGCTTCCCGCTTGCCGTTCTTCTCCAGCACCAGCTTCTTGGCGGCGTCGATCTCGGCGACCGAGTACGGGATTTCGAAATCGAGGATCTGGGCGGAGCGCTTCAGCCGCTCGGAATGTTCGGTGCTCTTGAAGATCTGGCTGCTATAGGCGCGCTCGCCTTCGAACACCGCGCTCGCATAATGCAGGCCGTGGCTGAGCACATGCAGATTGGCCTCACCCCAGGGCACCAGTTTGCCGTCGTACCAGATGACCCCTTCGAGCCCGTCATAGGACTGCGCAGCCATCGCTTCCTCCTCCAATTCGCCGGACCTGTCGGCCTCTTTTGCCGCCGTCATCGCGCATTTTTCGCGTCTATCCAATACTTTGCGTCGGGGGGCAACACCCGGTATGAATGGGGCCGGACCGGTCCTATCGGCGCACTGCCGGTAAAAGGGCCGTTTGGTACGATCCTTTCGTCCCTGGCACCGTTTTTGTAACATAAAACCAAAATATGTCAACATGGCTGACATAAATATGAGTCCGAGAATCGTCAATGGCTTGGCCGAGCGCCCGGGTGCAACCGGCGCGGCCGCGGCCGCGTCGGAACCGATCTGGGACATCATCGAATTGTTGTTCTTCGCCTACCGCGATTTCGTCGGCGATCCGGACGAGGTGTTGTCGAAACTCGGCTTCGGCCGCGCCCATCACCGGGTGCTGCATTTCGTCAACCGCAATCCCGGCATGAAGGTCGCCGACCTGTTGGAGATCCTCAACATCACCAAGCAGTCGCTCGGCCGCGTGCTCAAGCAACTGGTCGACCAGGACTTCGTGCTGCAGAAGGAAGGCGCGCAGGACCGCCGTCAGCGTCTCCTGTACGTGACGCCGAAGGGCGAGGCGCTGGCGCTCAAGCTCGCCGGCCTGCAGACGCAGCGCATCACCCGCGCCTTCGCCGAACTCGGCCCCGGCGCGCACGAGGCGGCGCGGCGTTTTCTGACTGCTATGACCGACGCCGACAATCGCGACGACGTGCTGCGGCTGATCGCGCGCGCCGAGCGCACCGCCCGGCGGGGCTAGCGGGAGGAGCGCCGTGATGATGCTGCCCGACGCGGTTTCCGACGATGCGCCGCATCTGCTGGTGGTTGACGATGACCGCCGCATTCGCGACCTGCTGTCGCGCTTTCTGTCGGGCGAGGGCTACCGCGTGACCACGGCCGAGACCGCCGCCGACGCGCGCGCCAAGCTCAACGGCCTGAGCTTCGACCTGCTCATTCTCGACGTGATGATGCCGGGCGAAAACGGCTTCGACTTCGCCAAGTCGCTGCGCGGCTCGTCGAGCGTGCCGATTTTAATGCTGACCGCGCGCGACGCCGCCGCAAGCCGAATCAAGGGTCTCGAGATGGGCGCCGACGATTATCTGTCGAAGCCGTTCGAGCCGCGCGAATTGTCGCTGCGCATCGCCAATATTCTCAAGCGCACGCAGCCGGCGGCCGCGCCGCCGGTGGAATCGGTGCGCTTCGGGCCGTTCGTCTATCATTTGAGCCGCGGCGAACTGCGCAAAGGCGAGGAGGTCATCCGGCTGACCGACCGCGAGCGCGAGATGCTACGCGTCCTGACCGCTACGCCGGGCGAAACCGTGTCGCGGCTGGCGCTCGCCGGCAGTGGCGGTTCGGTTTCGGAGCGCGCGGTCGACGTGCAGGTCAACCGGCTGCGCCGCAAGATCGAGCGCAATCCGACCAATCCGCTGTTCGTCCAGACCGTGCGCGGCGTCGGCTACCGGCTGGTGACCAGCACATGACCAGCATCGATACCGGCATCCGCAGCATCCGCACGGCGTTCGGCCGTGTCGCGGATGCCTGGCGCTGGTACGACGCGATTCCGCCGATCCGCCGCATCCACGCCGTGCTCGGCCGCATCCCGGACGGCTGGCGGCGGCTCAGCCGCTGGCTCAACAGCGTGATGCCGAAGGGCCTGTTCGCGCGCGCGTTGCTCATCATCATTTTGCCGATGGTGATCCTGCAGTCGGTGGTCGCCTTCGTGTTCATGGAGCGGCATTGGAACGTCGTCACGCAGCGGCTGTCCGCCGGCGTGGTGGCCGACATCGCCGCGCTGATCGACATTTACCGCGGCTATCCGCAGGACGCCGACCGGGCGCAGATCCGCCGCATCGCGCAGGACCGGCTCGGCCTGGTGGTCGATTTCCTGCCGCTCAGCGATATGCTGCCGCCGGGGCCCAAGCCCTTCTTCTCGCTGCTCGACCAGACGCTGTCGGAGGAACTGCGCAAGCAGATCGCCAGGCCGTTCTGGATCGACACCGTCGGCAAGTCGGCGTTGGTCGAGATCCGCGTCCAACTCGACAATACGGTGATGCGGGTGTTCGCGCGCCGCAGCGCGGCTTACGCGTCGAATTCGGAGATCTTTCTGCTCTGGATGGTCGGCACCTCGATGGTGCTGATCGGCGTCGCCATCATCTTCCTGCGCAACCAGATCAAGCCGATCCTCAAGCTGGCGGACGCCGCCGAAAGCTTCGGCAAAGGCCGCGAAGTGCCGAATTACCGGCCGCGCGGCGCGCGCGAGGTGCGGCGCGCGGCGCAGGCTTTCATCGAGATGAAGACGCGCATCGAGCGCGCGATCGAGCAACGCACCGCGATGCTGGCCGGGGTCTCGCACGATCTGCGCACCGTGCTCACGCGCTTCAAGCTCGAACTGGCGTTGATCCGGAAAAAGACGCCGGAAGTGGAGGCGATGAAGAAAGACGTCGACGAGATGGCGCGCATGCTGGAGGCCTATCTCGCCTTCGCGCGCGGCGATCTCGGCGAAAGCGCGGAGCCTACCGACATGGCGGCTTTCCTAGAGGAGCTCAAGGACGACGCCGAGCGCAACGGCCACCAAGCGAGCGTGGTGTTCCACGGGCCGCCGATCGTCACCGTGCGGGCGGCCGCGTTCAAGCGTTGCCTCGGCAATCTGGTGTCGAACGCCGCCCGTTTCGCGCCGTCGATTTCCATCACCGGCCACCGCGATCACCGCTATCTCACCGTCACCGTCGACGACGACGGGCCGGGCATACCGCCGGACATGCGCGAGGACGTGTTTAAGCCGTTCCTGCGGCTCGACGACGCGCGCAATCAGGACCAGGGCGGCACGGGTTTGGGCTTGGCGATCGCGCGCGACATCGCGCGCTCCCACGGCGGCGACATCACGCTCGGCGATAGCCCGCTGGGGGGTCTAAGGGCGACGGTCCGGGTGCCGGTTTAGGCCGCTTCGGCTTCTTCTTCCTCGTCTCGCCCGCGGCGGCGGCGTGCGCCGCGCCCGATGCATTTCGGCAGCGAGCATAGGTCGTCGAGGAAGCCGGCCCAGCGCTCGGCGCTGGCAAGCCCACGTCCGAGCGCGGCCATGGTGCGGTCGAGGCCGGGTTCGTCGTCGTCGAGCCAGACCCGCAGCACGCGGGCGAACATCAGCGCGGCGCCTTGCGCGCGCAACGCGCCTTTCGGGCCGGACGCGCCGATGCCGGCGGCCTCCAGCATCCACGCTTGCGAGCGCACGGCCATGGCGTTGAGCGCCAGCGCGAGACCCGGAATGCGCCGCGCCGAACGCAACAGCGAGCGCACCGCTTCCTTGTAGGGCGCCAGCGCCTCCAGACGGCGCATCAGCACGTCGAACAAAGCCTCGCGCGCCGGCTCGTCGATCATGTCGGCCGCGCCGCCGGCGAGCACCGCGCGGTCGATGTCCTTGATGTGGGCGGCGACGATCGCCAGCGTGGAGCCGAATTCGGCGCGCAGTTGCGACAGCTTCAGCCCGGCGCGGCCGGCAACCTCGGCCAGCCCGACCTGCTCGAAGGAATGCTCGCCGAGCAGCGCCATCAAAGCGTCGATCGCCTTGTCGCGGTCGGATGTGCCGCGGGCGGTTGCGGCCTGGGTTTGCGCGCGGCGTTGCTTCTTCGGCTTGCGGGCCATGGCGGCCTCCTGCAGATTGTTCCGTTGCCCTTAATCTAGGCCCGCAAAGGCGCCGGTTCTAGGGCAGGGACCTAGCCCGCAAGCTGGCGGGAACGCCTTGTGGCGGCGGCGATGGCCCTGGTCAGCAAGGCGTCGAAACCGCCCGGTCCCATCAGCACCTCGAGCGCGGCGGCAGTGGTGCCGCCGGGCGACGTGACGTTCTGGCGCAACGTGGCGGCATCGAGTTCGGAGCGATGCAGAAGTTCGCCGGAGCCGGCGACGGTTTCGCGCGCGAGGCGGCCGGCGAGCGCGGCCGGCAGCCCGGCGGCGATGCCGGCTTTGGTCATCGCCTCCGCCAACAGGAACACATAGGCCGGGCCGGAGCCGGAGAGCGCGGTGACCGCGTCCATCAGCGTCTCGTCGGTGACCCATTCGACTGTGCCGATGGCGGCGAGCAAATCGCCGGCGAGCTTGCGCTGGCGGGCGGAGACGTGGGCGTTCGGGCAGGCGACGGCGATGCCGCGGCCGATCGCAGCCGGCGTGTTCGGCATGGCGCGCACGATCGCCGCGCCGGGCGGCAGCGATGTTTCAAAAAAGCCGATGGTTCGCCCGGCCATGATCGAGAGCACCAGCGTGTTCTTGCCGGCATAAGGGCTAAGCGGCGGCACCGCGTCGGGCGCGGTCTGCGGCTTGACGGCGATCACGATGGCCGACGCCGCGGCGGCGTTGCCCTTCGGGTTGAGCGTGACGCCGCGCCGCGCCAGCGCCTTCACGGCGTTGCCCGGCTCCGGCTCGATCACCACCAGCTTTTTCGGATGTAGCCCGCGCGCCAGCCAGCCATCCAGCATGGCCGAGCCCATCTTGCCGGCGCCGACAAGAACGAGAGAGCCGGAGATTTTGGCGAGCGCTTTTTCGGCCGAGGGTTTTTTCATCTTGCGATGATATCGACAAATTCTAAGTCATGCCCGGCATAAGCCCGGCCATGATAGGGGCTAAGCCTCGCCCGAGGTGTCGAACATGGCGGCGTCGAGCGCCTCGCGCGCGCTCTTGCCGGCCCAGACCACGAACTGGAAGGCGGTGAAATGGCGCTCGCAGGCGTCGAGCGCGCTGCCGAGCACCGCCTCGCACTGCTTGCCGGAGGCTTCCGTGCCGCCCGCCAGCACCAGCGCGTGGCGGAACATCAGGATGCCTTCGTTGGTCCACAGATCAAAATGGCCGACCCAGAGCCGCTCGTTGATGAGCGAGATCAGCGCCTGCACTTCGCCGCGCCGGCGCTCGGGCACCCGGAGGTCGAAGGCGCAGGCGAGATGCAGCGCCTCGATGTCGCCCATCCAGGTGTAGGAGACCTGGTAGTCGGTCCACTTGCCGGTGACCAGGATGGTGATTTCGTCGTCGCTGGCGCGCTCGAACGCCCAGTCGTGTCTCGCCGCCAGACGCTCGACCACGTCGAGGGGGTTGATCCAGGATTCTTCCGCGAGGGCGATTTGGGGCATGACGTCTCCGCTTTGCCGAATCGAGAAGGGAACGCACGCCACGCGCACGGTACAGCCGACCGGATTTGACGCAGGGGATACGGGGACGCCTTGACGGCGGAAGCGAATCACTTGGCCCACTCACTATATCCGACGCGATTCAGCCCGCCAAAGGCATCATCGATGGCCAATGGGCCGTGATTTGCCCGTCATAGGCAACCGCGTGGAATGGAATCTCCACAGGCAATCGGGCGGTATGTTGAATCTTTTTGTGGAAAACTCGGCCGCGCGAATCGCCGTCAGTCGAACAGACTCGACACCGACTCCTCGGTCGCGGTGCGCCCGATGGCCTCGCCGATCAGGCTCGCGATCGGCAGCACGCGGATATTGCCGGAGGCGAGCAGCTCCTTGGTCGGCTGTATCGAGTCGGTGATGACCAGCTCTTTCAGCCGCGATTTGGCGACGCGCGCCACCGCCCCCCCCGACAGCACGCCGTGGCTGATATAGGCGTAGACCGCCTTGGCCTTCTGTTCGAGCAAGGCATCGGCCGCGTTCACCAAAGTGCCGCCAGAATCGACAATGTCGTCGACCAGCACGCAGGTGTAGCCGGCGACGTCGCCGATCACGTTCATCACTTCGGATTCGCCGGCGCGTTCGCGCCGTTTGTCGATGATGGCGAGCGGCGCGTTGATGCGCTTGGCCAGCCCGCGCGCGCGCACCACGCCGCCGACGTCGGGCGACACGACCATGACGTTGTCGAGCTGGAAGTTCTCGCGGATGTCTCGCACCATCACCGGCGAGGCGTAGAGATTGTCGGTCGGGATGTCGAAGAAGCCCTGGATTTGCCCGGCGTGCAGGTCGAGCGTCATGACGCGGTCGGCGCCGGCCCGCGTGATCAGGTTGGCCACCAGCTTGGCCGAAATCGGCGTGCGCGGGCCCGGTTTGCGGTCCTGCCTGGCGTAGCCGAAATAGGGGATCACCGCCGTGATGCGGCGCGCCGAGGAACGGCGCAGCGCGTCTATGATGATCAGCAATTCCATCAGATGATCGTTGGCCGGAAACGAAGTCGACTGGATCACGAAGCAGTCCGCGCCGCGCACGTTTTCCTGAATTTCGACGAAGATCTCCATGTCGGCGAACCGCCGCACCACGGCCTTGGTCAGCGGGGTCTTGAGGTATTCGGCGATTGCCTGCGCCAAGGCAGGGTTCGAGTTGCCGGCGACGAGCTTGATCGCCCCGTTCTTGCCCGACATCTCGAAATCCTCTTCTATCCGGCACTTCGTTTACGCATGATCGTTTCCGAAAACCGGTGCCCACTTTTCGGGATCATGCGTGCCGGCGCGCAGGTCATAACAAGGCGGGGAGGGGCTCGCAATACGAGTCCAAACCGTTGCCCCGGAGCTTTTGGACAGGGTGAATGAAGTCAACGGGCTCAGCGGCTCGCCGACGCCAGCGCCAGCCTGTCCCGGCCCGCAATAGCGGCAGCCACCGTCGGCCGCGGCCGCGGCAGCGGCAGCGGGACCGGGCCCGCGGCCATCGGGACTTCGGAGGAATCGGCCGGGGCCGGATCGGCCTTGGCCTGGAAAATGCGGAAGATGCCGGCCGCTTCGGGCGAGGAATCCGGCGCACCCGCCAGCGCCAAGCGCGGCCCGCTGTCGGGCGTGCCGGGCGCGACATCGGACGATGTCAAAAAGGCCGAGAGCTGGTCCATGCTGCTGTGGGCGATCCGCTGCAACATCGCGTCGTCCGCGACCGACCAGGCGTCGTGAGGGCGGTTCTTGGCGGTTTCCTCGCCGGCAATGCGGAGAGCGCGCCGGTCGTCGCCGTCGAAGACGTCCCAAACCCACGAAATCGTCGTCTCGCGTTTGAAGACCTTGGCGGAAAGGTACCCGCGCACGCGAAAGGCCGACGGACTTTCGCGCGATAGCACCGCCAGCCGGCGCGTCTGGGCCTCGGTGTTGAGCGCCTGCACCAGCTCATGGAATTGGCCGGGCGGCGGACCGTCGATGGATTCAAAGGCGACCGTGGCGCCGCGCGGCTGCCCCACGGCGGCGGCGGTATGATCGTCGGGATTGCAGGCGGCGAGCGCCATCGCGCAGACGGCAGCCATTAGCAGGCCAGGCCGGAACATACACCGCAGCGCGCACAGCGCGCGCCCGCACAAACGCCACTGCATGGACACCTCTGCCGCGGGCCTTGTTTTTGTCTTTGACGCTTTCGGCCGGATGGATCGTAACGGCTAAGACGGCGGCGAGTCCAGAACAAGCGGTGGATTGCCGCAGCGGCTTTACTCGGCGAGCGCGATGGCGTTGATGTGCCGGCCATAATCGGGCTCGCCCTGCTTGGTGGTGCGGCGGTAGCTGAAGAAGCGCTCGGGCTCGGCAAAGGTGCAAAGCGCGAGGTCCTCGAATTGTACAATGCCGGCGCGTTGTATCCGATCGGCGATATAGCCGGCGAGATCGAACATGGCGTGGCCGGCGCGTTCCGAGGCCACGAAGAAGCGCGTATTGTCGGCGTCGGCCGCGACGAAGCGGGCGACGAATTCCGGCCCGACCTCGTAATTTGGCTGGCGGATGGCGGGGCCGAGCGCCGCCACAATGTGCCCGCGCTCGGCGCCAAGTTTCTCCATGGCGGCGACGACCGCTTCGATCACGCCGGTGAGCGCGCCGCGCCAGCCGGCATGGGCCGCGCCGATTACGCCCGCCTCCGCGTCGGCCAGCAGCAGCGGTCCGCAGTCGGCGGTGGATACGCCGATGGCGAGCCGGGCCACGCGGGTGACGATGGCGTCGGCGCGCGGCCGGGCCTCCGGCGTCCATGGCTCGTCGGCGACCACGACGTCGGGCGAATGGATCTGATAGGGCGTGAGCAGGCGCTCCGGTTGCACGCCCAGCGCCGCCGCCATGCGCGCGCGATTTTCCGCGACATGATCGGGCGCATCGCTGGAGCCGACGCCGCCATTGAGCGTGGCATAGACGCCGCGCGAGACGCCGCCGCTGCGGGTGAAGAAGCCGTGGCGGATGCGGGCAAGTTTACCGAGCGATGGAGCCTGCAGCATCCTAGTTCTCGAAACCAGGCAGCGCGCCGACCGAAGGGTGCGCGAAGGCGGCGGCCTTGAACAGCGTACCCATGCCGGCTTCGCCCTCGCTGATCAGGCGTTTCAGCGCGGCATCGATGGTGGCGGCGTCCGTTGCCCGCGACTTGGTCTTGAGCGAGGCGGCGCGCGTCAAGATGCCGAGGCGGCGCAGGAATTGCGACTGCGTGACCGGCCCATAGCCCTCGACACCCATGGCTTCCACCGCGTTCGCCAGCGCCTGAAAATCGACATGGGCGGTGAGATCGATGGTGCCGGGCGCGCTGAGCGGGTCGGCATAGGCGTGTTTGCCGACCGCCTGGAAGGTGTCGCCGACGGCGCTTTCGGCATGGCCATAGTCGATGACAAGCGCGGCGCCGCCGTCGTTGGCGAGGCGGCGGCCGAGCTCCATCGCGACGTTGTTGGTGCGCCATTCGAAGATCGCGCCCTCCGGCGCGCTGTTGAGCGGCGGCGGCAACAGGCGTTCGAACTGCGGGATCGGATCGGGTGCGATGGTGAAGGCGAGTTTGCCGTCGGCGTCGATTTCAACCTGGCGCTCGTGCCAGCCTCGCTCCGTCTTCACCGCCTGATTGATCGGCAGCGCATCGAAAAATTCGTTGGCAAGTATGATGGCGGGGCCTTTGGGCACGTCGACCAGCGCGGGATGCCAGTACACCGGCGTTTCCAAATGCTCCAGCGTGCGCTGCTGCTGCGCTTCGAGCGCCGGGCTGATTTCGACCAGATGGACCACCACGGCTTCGCTGAATTTCGGCATCACCTTGGCCGCGCGCAGCGCGTCGTTGAGCATGGTGCCGCGGCCGGGCCCCAGTTCGATGACGCGCAGGTTTTCCGGCGAGCCCATCTGCTTCCAGACCGCGGCCATCCAAAGCCCGATCATCTCGCCGAACATCTGGCTGGCTTCCGGCGCGGTGATGAAGTCGCCGCCGGCGCCGAACGGATCGTGCGTGATGTAATAGCCGTGTTCGGAATCGGCGAGGCACAACGACATGTACTCGTCGACCGGCATCGGCCCGGCGGCCGCGATGCGCCGGCGGATATCGGCTTCCAATGGCAGCATTTCCAATTGCAGCGTATCGGACATCATTGGCTCCGCAGCGCCGGATGCTTCAGCGCGTAGATGATGAAGCCGAGGCCGGCGATGAACAACGGTATCGACAGCAATTGCCCCATGGTCGCTTCGCCCCACAGGAAGCCAAGCTGGGCATCGGGCTCGCGGAAGAATTCGCAAGTGCTGCGCGCGACCGCATAGAAGCAGGCGAAGCTGCCGACGATCAGGCCCGGCCGCTTCAGGGCGCCCATGCGGATCAGCAGCGCCAGCACCGCCAGCAGCACCAGCCCCTCGAGCGTCGCCTCGTAGAGCTGGCTCGGATGCCGCGGCAACGGACCGCCGCCGGGAAACACCATGGCCCAGGGCACGTCGGTCGGGCGGCCCCATAATTTGCCGTTGATGAAATTGGCGATGCGGCCGAGAAACAGGCCGATCGGCCCGACCGCGCAGGTAATG
>Ga0182024_10014066_pt1 | contig 15510 bp, 15 predicted proteins | sample P32metaG_FD_120480 | JGI IMG/M metagenome (GOLD analysis project Ga0182024, IMG submission 120480) | Permafrost microbial communities from Stordalen Mire, Sweden - P3-2 metaG (Illumina Assembly) | ecosystem: Environmental > Terrestrial > Soil > Wetlands > Permafrost | place: Sweden: Stordalen... | reverse complement strand
GGCAAGCACGGCGTCATGGATCAGACCAAGCGCACGGTAGTGTTGACCGGCAGTCCGGTCGCGCATGACGGCAACGATCAGATCACCGGCTGCAAGATCACGGTATTTCTGAACACCAGCCAGAGCGTGGTCGATTGCGCTCATGCGGTGCTTTTCCCTCATTCGGACGCGTCGCCGACCGCCAGCCCGGGGCCGGGGGTAACTGCGGAACAGTAGGCAATTCTGCGATGGCGCTGGAAGTAAAACTCGGACAAGATCTGCGGCTTCGCCAGCAACTGGTGATGACGCCGCAGCTGCAGCAGGCGATCAAGATTCTGCAGCTTTCGCTCCCCGAGCTGGAGGCGATCGTGCAGTCGGAACTCGAGCAGAATCCGATGCTCGAGCCGCTCGACCAAAGTCCCGCCGAAGCCGCTTCCGAATCCGAAATGTCGGAGCCCGAGGCCGCCGCCCAGGCCGACGGCGAACCGCTGCCGCCCGAGGCCGACGGGCTTAACGGCGCGAACTCCGACGACGACTGGGAAACCGGCTCGCGTGAAGAAAAACCGGCACCCACCGTCGAAATCGAAGCGCGTGACGCCGCGCTCGAAATAAAGGAACTCAACAATCTCGAAAAACTCGACTGGCGTGAGTACCTCGAGACCTATTCGAACAACTGGCAGGAAAGCACGCCAGCCGACAACGACGACGACCATCGCAGCGCGCTGGAAAACACGCCGCTGCGCCGAAGCTCGCTTGAAGACTACATGATGTGGCAGCTCAGGATGTCGAGCCTGCCCGAATCCGATCAGCCGATCGGCGCAACTATCATCTACAATCTCAACGAAGACGGATACCTGGAAACTCCCGTCGATGAGCTCGCGGCGCAGCTCGAAGTTGCGCCGGCCGAGGTCGAGCGCGTGCTCGCGGGCGTGCAGCGTTTCGATCCGCCCGGCGTCGCGGCGCGCGATCTGCGCGAATGCCTGCTTACGCAGTTGCAGAACCTCGGAATGGAAGAATCGCTGGCGGCGCGAATCGTCAGCAATCACCTGGATCTGCTTGAAAAGCATCGCTACGCGGAAATCGCCAAGGTTCTCAGCGTGTCGGTCGAAATGGTCGGGCAGGCTGCCAAGATCATCTCGCTGCTCGAGCCCAAGCCGGGACGCGACTACGGCGGCGACGAGCCGACCTACGTCGTGCCCGACGTGTATATCCACAAAGTTGGCGAGGACTACGTCGTCACCCTCAATCGCGACGCGGTGCCTCGTCTGCGCCTGGCGGGCTACTACCAGCGGGTGCTCCATGACGTGGACGTTGCGCCCGAGACCAAGGAGTATCTGCAGGAGCGGCTACGCTCGGCGCGATGGCTGGTGAAATCGATCTACCAGCGCCAGCAGACGATCTTCAAAGTCGCGACCTCGATCGTGAAATTCCAGCGCGCGTTCTTCGACCACGGTATCAGCCTGCTGAAACCGCTGGTGCTCAAGGACGTCGCCGAAGATATCGGGATGCATGAATCGACGATCAGCCGCGCGACCGCCAACAAGTACGCGCACACTCCGCAGGGAATTTACGAGCTGAAATTTTTCTTCACCTCGGGCGTCAAGGGCGCCGGCGGCGAAGACGTGAGCGCCGAAACCGTCAAGGAACAGATCCGCGGGATGGTGACGGGGGAGACGCCGCAGAATCCGCTCTCGGACCAGGCAATCGCGGAAATGCTGCGCGCCAAGCAGATCAATATTGCGCGCCGCACGGTGGCCAAGTATCGGCAGGCGATGGGAATCCCGCCGTCGGCAAATCGCAAACAGATCGGATGACCGCTCGGGGCTCGGGCAAAAAGCAGATGAGCAAAATCGACAAGCGGGGCAAGCGCGGACGCGCGACAGTCCGAAAAGTGCGGCGCGCGGATCGGATCGCGAACGCTCCGGTGACTGTAGTCACGGTGACGTTTCGACACGTCGAGCCGACCGACGCGCTCCGCCTGTACGCGGAACGAAAATTCGCGCACATCGGCAAGTTGATTAAACGCACCTGCCAGGCTCACCTGATTCTCACGGTTGACAAATATCGGCAGCACGGCGAAGTTACTGTCAAATCAGGGCGCCTGTCGGTGACCGCGCAGGAAGAAACCAAGGATCTGTATTCGGTGATCGACCTGCTCGAGGACAAAGTCGGACGCCAGCTGAAAAAGCATCTGGAAAAATTCAAGGCGAAGAAAGTCAGATCGCCCTCGACCGGGCAGGTCTTGAGCTCCAGCGAGGAAATTTGATTCGCCGCAGTCGCCTGACCGCGAGTTCGCAATCCTCCTATCTAATTTAATCGGACGTAAAACGACTAGATGAAAATTACCGATATCCTGAGCTCCGACATGGTCATTGCCGACCTGAAGGGCACCACCAAGCCCGACGTACTGAATGAACTCGCGAAAGCGCTGGCCGCCAAGTACAAAGAGATCAAGCTCAGTGATCTGACTGCAGTGCTTGCGGAGCGTGAACGGCTCGGCTCGACCGCGATTGGCGACGGAATCGCAATCCCACACGGCAAGTTGCGCGGCGTCATGAAAATAATCGGAGCGTTCGGACGCCATGCGGAAGGAGTGGATTTCGATTCGCTCGACGGCGGCCCATCGCAGTTATTCTTCGTGCTCGTCGCGCCGGAAGATTCCGCCAGCCTGCATCTCAAAGCCCTCGCGCGCGTCTCGCGCCTGCTCAAGGAGAGTTCTTTTCGAAGCCGCCTCCTGGCAGCCAAGGACAGTGACGAGCTGTATTCCCTGATCAAGGAAGAAGACAACAAGTACTGAGGTGGCCACTCGCGTTCGATGAGCTCGCCTCAGCCACCTCGCCTGATAATAGTCACCGGTGTCTCAGGTTCCGGACGCGCGTCGGCGATGCGTGTGCTCGAGGACCTGGGCTTCTACTGCGTCGATAATCTCCCGGTCGCGCTGGCGCCCAACGTCGCGATGCTTGCTGCGGGACGCGATCCCGCGCTGAAGGGCGTCGCGCTCGGAGTGGATTCGCGCGAACGGCTGTTCTTCCCGCAGTGGCCGCGAATATTTGCGGAACTCGACGCCGCCGGAATTCATCCCGAAGTAATTTTTCTCGACGCGTCCGACGACGTGCTCGCGCGCCGCTACTCTGAGAGCCGCCGCCCACATCCAATGGCTGCGAGCGGTGCGACCGTCGCCGAGAGTATCCGCGCCGAACGTCTCGCATTGGCCGAGATGCGCGAGCGCGCGAATCGGGTGATCGACACCACTACGCTCACGGTCCACGAACTGCGCGAGGTAGTGACGGCGGCCGTGCTGGGCGCAAGCGCGGGCTCGCGGATGTCGGTCTCGATCGTTTCTTTCGGTTACAAGTACGGCTTGCCGGTCGGGATGGACGTCGTGCTCGACGTGCGGTTTATTCCGAATCCTTTTTTTGTCCCCGAGCTGCGGCCGCTCACTGGCAATGACCCGCGCGTGCACGAGTATGTGATGGCGCAGCCGGAAGCGAAGCGCTTCATCGACGAGATCGGCCGCCTGTTCGATTTTCTGATCCCGCTGTATCAGCGCGAAGGGAAGAGTTACCTGACTGTCGGCCTCGGATGCACCGGCGGACGCCATCGCTCGCCTGTGCTCGCGCGCGAGCTGATCAAGCGCCTCGAGAGCAGCGGTTTCGCCAGCACCGTGCGCGACAACGACATCGCGCGCTAGCCGCTAATTCATGATGCTGCCGCAATCGACGTTCATCGTCTGACCGGTCATTCCCGCCGACGTGTCGAGCGCGAGGAACAGCGCGACGCGCGCGATTTCCTCCTCCGTCGCCATCCTGGCCAGCGCTGCCTGCGACAGGAAGCCGGCCTTGATCTGCTCGTACGGCTGCTTCAGCGCCTCGGCCCGCGCGCGCATCACGCGTTCGATTCGTTCGCCCTCGATTGCGCCGGGGCAAATGCAGTTGCATCGGATGCCGCGCTGACCCCATTCGCCGGCTGTCGTTTGCGTCAGCCCAATCATCGCCCACTTGGCCGCCGCGTACGGCGAACGCATAGGATAGCCGCGCCGTCCCGCGCCCGACGAAATGTTGATGACGTTGCCGGAGCGCTGCTTGTCCATCGCCGGCAGCACGGCGCGAGTCGCGAGCCACGTTCCGGTCAGATCGATATCGATCGTCTCCTGCCATTCGGCGAGCGACATGTCGGTGATTCGCTTGGTGGGCCCCGAGATGCCGGCGTTGTTGACGAGAATGTCGATGCGCCCGAATGCCTTGATCGTCTCGGCGGCCATCTTTGCGCAGTCGGCTTCCTTGGAGACGTCGGTGCTCACCTGAATCGCGCGCGCGCCGAGGCGCTCGAGTTCGGCGCAGGTCTGCTTCATCGGTTCAAGCGAACGCGCCGCGATGACGATCTTCGCGCCGGCCGCGCCATACTTCAGCGCGATCTGTTTGCCGATTCCGTAGCCGCCGCCGGTGATGATTGCGACTTTATCCGCGAGTTCGTTCATTGAGATGTTTTCCTTGGCGATTTTGAGTATCGATCGCTGCGCCGACTTTAGTAGCATCGCGATTCGCCTACAACGCGCGCGCGAAGCCTTGTCTAACCGCGCAGCCGCCCAATATCATTAAAGGATCGTGGCCGCCGTCAATCCCATCGGACCTCAATCTGACCAGCCGAGCGCCAACGGCTCCTGGCTGATGAACGCCGTCAAGCTCGCGATAATCGCGATCATCGTCGGCGGTTCAATCTGGCTTCTCATCGAGCATTGGAATTGGATCAGCGATCCCGCCACGGTCAAGGTCGAGGTAATCAAGTGGGGCGCGTGGGGCCCCGTCGTTTACATGCTGCTGTATGCGGTGGGTCCGTCGTTCCTGGTGCCCGGTGCGGTGATGACGATCGCGGGCGGACTGGCGTTCGGCACGAAATGGGGATCGGTGTACTCGCTCATCGGCGGCGACGTCGGTGCGGTGGTCGCGTTCGCCGCAGGAAGGTTTCTCGGCAAGTCGTTCGTCGAGCGAATCGTCGGGGAGCGATTCCGCGCGATGCTGCAAAGGATCGCGAAGCACGGCTTTCAGATAATCCTCTACCTGCGGTTTGTCCCCGTGATTCCGTATAACGCGCTGAACCTGCTGGCGGGCGCGTCTCCGATCACGTTTTACGATTATTTCTGGGCGACGATGATCGGCATGATTCCCGGAACGATCCTGTACGCCTTTCTGGGCGACGCCCTGTGGCATCCGATGTCGCCGAAGTTTTTCCTTGCGCTGTTGCTCATCGGCGCGTCGATCGGATGCGGCGAGATCTACCGCCGCTGGACGCACGTCAAAATCGACGACTAGTCGCACCACGTCACAGTTTTCCGCAAATGGAATCCAAGCATCACCGCGACGTTCCGCCGGTAACGCTCGAAAACGCGGGCGCGGCGGAAATGTCGACTGTCGAGCGGCTCAAGCAATCGAGCGAGGGGCTGTTCTATGTCCACTCGACGCATGAGAGCCGGCATACGATGCGATCGGAGATCGACGCGCTGAGCGCGCGCCAGGCCGAGACGATCAGCGAGCACGCGAAGGAAATCTCGAAGCACTTCGGTATCTACAAACAGCGCGAGCGCAATGAGAGCGGCAAGAAGGACGGCGATTTCATTTTCATGGTGCGGGTCAAGATTCCCGCGGGCGAGCTCAACCCGGCGCAATGGCTCGCCCTCGACGCGGCCGCGGATCGTTACGCCGACGGCAGTCTCCGGCTCACGGCGCGGCAGGGCGTTCAATTCCACTACGTGCGCGGGCACAATCTGAGTCCGCTGATTCGTGAGATCAACGCGAGCGCCAGTAATAGCGGTTACCAACTCACGACGCTCGGCGCGTGCGGCGACGTCAATCGCAATACGGTCGCGAGTCCGATCGACGATCTCGACGCCGAGCTCCCGCTGGATTCCTCCGAACTGGCGCATGCGGTGGCGCGCGAGATGGCGCCGCGCAGTTCGGCCTACTACCAGGTGTTCCTCACCGACGAGAGTGGACAACAGGTGGCGCCGCTCAACTCAGAAGAGCCGATCTACGGCGCGCAGTATCTGCCGCGCAAGTTCAAGGTCGGTTTTGCGCGTCCGCACGACAACAGCGTCGATCTGCTGACGCAGGACGTCGGCTTCCTGCCGCGCGTTAAAGGCCGCGAGGTCACGAGCTACGATCTTTACAGCGGCGGCGGAATGGGCGCGACGCACAACCAGCCCGAGACGATGCCGCTGCTTGCGCTTTACCTTGGCGTCGTTCAGCGCGAGCAGGTGATCGACACGGTGCGCGCAATCGCGACGATTCAGCGCGAGCATGGCGAACGCCGCAACCGGCGCGCCGCGCGCTGGAAGTACACGATTCGCCGCCTGGGAGTTGCCGCCGTCAAAGATACTTTGCGCGAACGCTTTGGAATCGCGCTCACCGACGCCGAGCCGGTCCCGCTTCCGCCGGTACGCGATCATTTGGGATGGCATCGGGAATCCGGCACTGGTGATTTTCTTTACGTCGGAATCCTGATTCCCAGCGGACGCGTGCGCGACGATGCGACGATCAAATATCGGAGCGCAATTCGTCGCATCGTGAAGGAGGTCGAGGGAATCGGAGTGCGCATCACGCCCAACCAGCATTTGTTACTCGCGCACATTCCGGCGGCGCGTCGCGAATGGATCGAGCGGACGCTCGCAGAAAACGGCGTGCCCTTTGATGGAGCGGTGCCACCGATCCGCCGGCTCGCGATGGCCTGTCCAGCCAAGCCGACATGCGGACTTGCAATGACGCATGCGGAGCGCGCGCTGCCGCGATATCTCGCGGAATTGGAACATGACGGACTCGGCAGCGTTGACGTAATTATCCGGATGGCCGGGTGTCCGAACAGTTGCTCGCGTCCGCCAACCGCCGAGATTGGGATCATCGGCTACGGCAAGAACGACTACGTCCTGATGGTGGGCGGCGCCCGCGACGGCAGCCGCCTCGCCCGCGTGCTCTATCCGCGCCTTAGCGAGCACGAATTGATCGACGCGCTAAAGCATCTGGTGAAAGCGATCCGCGATCGCAACCCGCATCGCCTGCCCGCAGGCGACTACCTGAATCAGACGCCCGACGCCGAGTTGAGGCGCGCTAGTACACAATCAAGCGGCCTTTAAGCGTTTGACGCGACGAAGAGCTGGGTTCTTTCGCGCGTGGTAGAGGTCGTACTGCTGCTGCATGTTGAGCCAGCTTTCGGGCGATGTGTCGAATGCGATCGCGAGCCGCAAGGCCATCGAGGGGCTAACGCCCGACTTGCCGTTGAGCAGTTCCGATAGGGCCTTGCGCGTCACGCCGAGACTCCTGGCCGCGGCAGTCACGGAAACGCCAAGCGGCTGGAGGCACAGCTCGCGGATCACTTCGCCGGGATGCGGCGGATTGTGCATGGTCATTGGAGGACTCCTTCAATGATAGTCGACGTAGTCAATGTTGAGTGCTTCGCCGTCCTCGAATCGAAAAATCACTCGCCAGTTTCCGCTTACCGACACGGACCAAAATCCCGAAAGCCTGCCTGATAGCTGGTGAAGGGCAAGACCCGGGAGTGCCATATCCTGAATTCTTTCGCCGGCGTTCAAGACGCCGAGAATAAGCCGGAGTCTCTTGTTGTGCTCCGGCCTGATGCCGGCATTGCTCCCGCTTTCAAAGAATTTGCGCAGTCCCTTATGGGCAAAACTGCGAATCACGAAACTCACTGTAACCCATAACGTTATAGGTTACAATACGCGCAGGCCGTCCAGGAAAAATCTAAGACAGATCTACCGGAAGTTCGAGGTAGTTCTTGAAGATGAAGTCGCGGTGCTCGATAAGTATCGGCTTGGTTGCGGCGACGATGCTCGGTTCGGTGGTCGTGAACATCTCGCGAATCATCTCCGGCATCGGGCACAGCTCGGGCGCGAGCGGTTTCATCGCATTGGAGAAAGCCGCCCAATAGACGTCCATCGCCGAGAGATTGTCACCGATGAAGAAGCGGCTGCCGCGAGCTTTCTGCTGTTCGAGCCGTGCCGCGAGCGCATTCAGACCTGCCACGACTCGCTCGGTCGCTCGTTTGCCGATCTCCGGCGCATAGCCGTATTTCTTTCCTAGATACGTGGAGACGCCTGCCGGATCGCCGCCCGGCTTCGTGACCTGCTCATGCACTCCGCGCAGCCTGTCCGTCCATCCGATGCCGTTCTCGCCGCATAGCTCGTTGCAGTAGCCGAACATCAGGATGCGGTCCTCGAGGCGGTCCGGGATGAGGCGCGGCGTCGGTGCCAGCCGCTCGGCGAGATAGAGCTGGTCGATCCAGGTGGTGCGAGGACGTTCGTCGTTCCATGCCATTACGGGAAAGCTGTCTTGCGCGGTCCACTCCTGAAGCGTCGTGGTCGGCGAGCCAAAGACATGTCCGACGCGCGCGTGCGCGAGTTGCTTGATATGCAGGATGCCCTTGAGTGCCTCGCCCCATGGGCTGGGAACGTACGCAAGTGTGACGATTCGGAGTCCGCTGGCGCGCCGCGCCTGTTCGATGTCGATTCGTTCAGGTTTCATCAGCACCCTAGGTGCCGGATTCCCAGCTGGCGAGGTATTTGCGCTGTTCGGCTGTGAGCGTGTCGATCTTGATGCTCATCGCGGCTAGTTTCACGGCGGCGATCTCTTCTTCGATTTCTATCGGCACTTCGTGAACTTTGACCGTCATCTGAGTGCTCTTCGCGGCCCACTCTGAGGCCATCGCTTGCGTGGCGAAGCTCATGTCCATTACCTGCGCGGGATGGCCCTCTGCGCATGCGAGGTTTACCAGCCGGCCTTCGCCGAGCAAGTACACTATGCGGCCGTTCGAGAGATGATAGGCGTCGATGTTGCGGGTTACGTCGCGATCTACTTTTTTGGCGGCGTCGTTCAGGTACGCGACGTCGATCTCGATATCGAAATGGCCCGAGTTGCTCAGAAACGCGCCGTCTTTCATCTGGGTGAAATGCGCCGAAGTCAGGACGTGCTTGTCGCCGGTGGCGGTGATGAAAATATCGCCGACCTTCGTCGCCTCGAGCATCTTCATTACGTGGAATCCGTCCATCGCGGCTTCCAGCGCGCGGATCGGATTGACTTCCGTCACTACCACCTCGGCGCCGAGGCCGCGCGCGCGCGACGCGATGCCGCGGCCGCAATAGCCGTAGCCGGCGACGACGACCACCGAGCCGGCGATCAGCACGCCGGTGGCGCGGATGATGCCGTCGAGCGTGGATTGTCCCGTGCCGTAACGATTGTCGAACAGATGCTTGGTCTGTGCGTCATTGACGGCGACCACTGGAATCTTCAGCGCGCCGTCTTTCGCCATCGCGCGCAAGCGGATCACGCCGGTCGTCGTTTCCTCCATGCTGGCCTTCACGTCGTCGGCCTGGTTGGCGAACTCGGTGTGAAGGAGCGAGACGAGGTCGGCGCCGTCGTCCATCGTGATCGTCGGACGGCGTTCGAGCACCGCGCGCAGATGAGCGTAGTAGGTGTCGCGATCTTCGCCGTGGATGGCGAAAGTGGGGATGCCGTACTGATCGACGAGCGCTGCCGCGACGTCATCCTGAGTCGAGAGCGGATTCGACGCGCACGCGATCACTTCGGCGCCGCCCGCCTTCAGAGTGCGGAGCAGGTTGGCGGTTTCGCAGGTGATATGCAGGCACGCGCCCATGCGCTGGCCCTTGAGCGGCTGCTCCTTGGTGAATCGCTCGCGCAGGCGGCGCAGCACGGGCATCTGCTTGTCGGCCCATTCGATTCGCTTGCGCCCGGCCTCGGCGAGTCCGAGGTCATGTACGTCGAAGTCGCGGCCGTTGCCGTTGGTGCGGGATTTAGTGACTGCTTTGAGCTTTCTTGCCGTCGTGGCCATTGTTTTTCAAACTCCGAAAAATCTTTTTCAGGAAAGTTTCTATTGGGTTTGGTGAAGTGGCTTGCCGTTGCGATCAGCTGCGGCCGTTGAGGCCGAACGCGTTGCGCAGCGTCTCGGCCATATCGACGCGCTCCCACGGGAAAAGTCCGTCATGCGGGTCGCGGCCGAAATGCCCGTAGGCGGCGGTCGGCTGATAGATCGGGCGCTTCAAGTTGAGGGTCTTGATGATGCCGGCGGGCCGGAAATCGAACAGCTCGCGCAAGGTCGCGGAGAGTTTGTTCTCGGGCACGACGCCGGTGTCGAAAGTATCGACGAGCAGCGAGACCGGCTCGGCGACGCCGATTGCGTAGGCGACCTGGATTTCACATTTGGTGGCGAGTCCCGCCGCGACGACATTTTTCGCCACGTGACGCGCCATGTAGCAGGCCGAGCGATCGACCTTGCTCGGGTCCTTGCCCGAGAACGCGCCGCCGCCGTGACGGCCGTAGCCGCCGTAGGTATCGACGATTATTTTGCGGCCGGTGAGTCCGCAATCGCCATGCGGTCCGCCGATGATAAAGTTGCCGGTCGGATTGACGTGGTAGATCGTCGAGCGCGTCAGGTACTGCGCGGGAATGGTTTTCTTGATCAGTTCCTCGATAATCGACTCGCGGATTTTTTCGTATTTCACTTCGGGCGAATGCTGCGTCGAGACGACGACCGCCGTCACTTCGACCGGGCGGCTATCGACGTAGCGCACCGTGACCTGGCTCTTGGCGTCGGGCCGCAAAAAATCGAGCTGGCGGCTTTTGCGGAGCTTGGTGAGATTTTCCATCAGCCGATGCGCCATCGCGATCGGCAGCGGCATGATTTCAGGCGTCTCGTCGCACGCGAATCCGAACATCAGGCCCTGGTCGCCGGCGCCCTGTTCCTTGTGGAGGCCTTCGCCCTCGGTGACGCCCTGCGAGATGTCGGCCGACTGCGGCTCGATCGCGGTGAGGACTGCGCACATGTTGCCGTCGAAGCCGACCTCGGTGCTGTTGTATCCGATGTCGATGGCGGTCTGCCGCGCGATTTTCACATAGTCGGGACGCGCCTTGCTGGTTATCTCGCCGGCGAGCACGATCAGCCCGGTTTTGGCGAGCGACTCGAGCGCGACGCGCGAGTTGGGGTCTTCTTTAAGGAGCGCGTCGAGGACGGCGTCCGAAATCTGGTCGCACATTTTGTCCGGATGGCCTTCGGAGACCGACTCGGAAGTAAACAGGAAATCCTTAAGCGGCATTATTCGCGATTGCTCCTTGGGAGGCGCTTTTGGGGTTTTCGCGCGGCCCGTCGCAGGCCGGAATTCAACTGACGCAGGGCGCGCGCGAGACTGAAAGATTCAATTGAGTTCTGTTCCAGAGGATCAGCATAGCGTCTGCCAAATAGTGGAAAAAACGGCAGTGCGCCGCAAGATTTTCAGGTACTGAAGGTATAACTGACCAATCGGACAGAAGCAAGGTAGAGACCCTAATCCTAACCTGAAAAGTCGAATGGGCGCCGTTATTCCTCGCCGAAGCGGTCGTCGAAGAGGGTTTGGACGGCTTTCAATGCTTCGCGGGCGTCGGGGCCTTCGGCGCGGACTTTTAGCTTGGAGCCTTGGGCGGCGCCCAGCATCATCAGGCTGGTCATGCTCTTGGCGCTGACCAGGTCGTCCTTGCTGGTGCCGATCATGATCTTCGAGGTGAATTGTGCGGCGGTCTGCGCGAGCGCGGATGCGGCCCGGAGATGAAGTCCGAGCCGGTTCTTAACCTCCACAGTCGCCTCCGCCACATTCACGACGACTACGATAAAGGTATCTGCCGTCTCGGTAAACGACTGCGCGCGATCAATCCGCTTCCGTGACTGTTTGCGGCGTGCGGGAAAGCTCGACGCCGCGCTGGCGGCCGCTCACTTCGTCGCCGGCGTGATACTCCAGCGGCAAGAAGAACAGCGACGACAGCAGCGCGAGAACTCCCATGACCACGAAGGCCGGCGTGAAATCATGCGTCGTCAGATGAGCGGAGCCGCTCGCCTGCAGGCTCATGTGCAGCAGCATCGCGCCGAGCGCGACGCCGAGGCTGAGGAACAGTTGCTGCGCCATGCTCGACAGAGTGCTCGCGCCGCTCATCGAGGAGTTGGGCACGTCGGCATAGGCCAGGGTGCCCAGCGCGGTGAACTGCAGCGAGCGGAAGAATCCTCCCGACAGGAGTGCCAGCACGATCAGGAAGTGAGGCGTCGTCGGACGGAATAGCGCGTAGCTCATCATGATGAAGGCGCTGAGCACGCCATTGGAAATCAGCACCGAGCGAAAACCGAGACGGCGAATGATCGGTGTCGCCGTCGCCTTCATGAAGAGGGCGCCTGCCGCGCTGGTGAACGTGAGCATCCCCGACGCGAACGGGGAGAGGCCGAAAACGACTTGCAGCAGCATCGCCAACAGAAACGGCAATGCGCCGATGCCCATCCGAAAAAGTCCGCCGCCCAGCGTCGCAACCAGGAACGTCGGGATTCTCAACAACCCCATGTCGATGATCGGGTAGTCGATGCGCCGGGCGTGAAGAATATACAGCGCCATGCAGACGCCGCCGGCCGCCATCACGCACATGATGATGCTCGCGGGAATAACGCCGCGGCCGATCGACTCGAAGCCGGAGACCAGGCCCGCCAGCCCCAGGCCAGTCAGCAGAAAGCCGCGAAGGTCGAGCGGGAAGACCTCGTCCTCGCGGATGTTGGGGATGTACCAGGTGACCAGCATGATGCCGATCATGCCGATCGGCACGTTGATGAAAAAAATCCAGCGCCACGAATAATACGTCACGATGAACCCGCCGACCGGCGGCCCGACCACCGGACCCAACACGGCCGGCACCGTCAGATACGACATCGCGGTGACCAGCTCGGACTTGGCGATGGTCTTCAGAACGATCAGGCGGCCGACCGGCACCATCATGGCGCCGCCGAACCCTTGCAAGATGCGCGAGGCGACCAGCTCCGGCAGCGAATTCGAGAAGCCGCAGAATACGGAGCCGGTCGTGAAGATGATGATCGCGGTGCGGAAGACCGTGCGCGCGCCAAATCGATCCGCCATCCATCCGCTGATTGGAATGAAAACGGCAAGGCTCAGCAGGTACGACGTGATCGCGAGGTTGAGCTTGATCGGATCTTCGTGGAGCGATTTGGCCATCGCGGGCAGCGCGGTCGAGATTACAGTCGCGTCGAGCATCTCCATGAAGAGCGCGCAGCCGACGATCATCGGGGCCAGGAATTCGAGCGCGGAGATTCTGGAAGACGTCGGACTCATCGCAACAGATTACGCATGGATAAAAACAACGATATGGAAATCGGCGAAACCGGTAAACGCCCGATTGGACCCGGCGCGCGGCGCGAGTCAGTTGCCATTGCGTGGGGGCGCGGGGCGAGCGGCCGCGGCTTGAGCCTTGATGCTCGCGGTGAACAACTCGCGTAGCCGCGATTCGATTTGCGAGTCGCGCGTCGTGCCCTCGCGACGCCGCCACGCCCGCAGAGGAATCACAGCCTTGGACATGTTGCGATGTCCGCCGGCGCTACCGATATCGGCGAACAGACTCTTCACCGCCTCGCCGGCGTTGTTGCCGCTCATGCCGTGGTTGCGAACGCTGATCACGAGCTTGCCTTCGAGCTTGCCGGCGACCGCGACCCACGACACGCCCTCGAACTGCAGGCAGAAGTCGGCCATCTGCACGATCAGGTCGTCGCGCTTGACGGTGCCGAGATTGAGCACGACCAACTGATCCTTGACCACCAGCCGCTTCATCGCGCCCGCCAGGATATGCGCGAAACTGAGCGGCAGCTCGGGACGATCGATCTGCCGGAGCATGCTGTAGTTGGCGAGCGGAGTGAGATGCGCGAATGCCTGCAGGTCGTCGTCGGTGACGCGTCGCGACAACGCCAACGTGTCGCTGCGAATTCCGTAGAGCAGCGCGGTCGCCAGCCGCTCGCTGATTTTTTCGTCAGCCGTGACCAGGTACTCGGTCATAATAGTTGCAGTCGCGCCGTACTTCGTGCGCACATCCTCGAACGGAGCGGCGCCGCCGGGATACCCGGGATGGTGATCGATCGCGATGTCGGCGCGCGGAATTTTCTCGCCGAAGAACGGCGGCTGTACATCGACCATCGCAATCTTGTCGAAGGCACGCAGGTCCTCAGTCGTGGCCGGCTGGATTTCAATCTCCAGCATATGGACCATGGTGAGATTTTCCGGCCGCGTGACGGGCTTGAACGCGAATAACGGCGTGGTCAGCTTGTTGCGCCCGAGCAGGGTTCGCAGGGCGATCCCGCTCGACATCGCGTCGGGATCAGGGTCGTCCTGCAGCACGATGGCTACGCGATCGCCCTCGCCGACCAACGCGCGCAGATCTTTAATTTTCTGCTTGGTGAGCGCGTGATCCATAGTCGTGAGGCAATCCCGCGTCGCATCGCGACAGCGGGTAATCAATCGCTTAATCGCGGAGAGTTCGAGGGCAGGCGCGTGGGGCGCAGATGGACCGAATAACGGGACCAGCGGTCCGAAAATGTCGACGGTGATTCCGATCCGGGCAAATCTTCGTAAAATTCATCGGTGGAAGGGAAATATCACAGCGCAAAGAGTTGAAGCAATGATATAGAATAACGCGAGCTATGAGTTCCCCGGATTCACAATCAAATAAATTCCACTGTGCGATATGCCGCCGCGAATTTTCCGAGTGGCTGCTGCGCATTTCGGTCGAAGACACGGCGGGGTTTCGGCAGCAGGCCTTTATCTGCGGCAACTGCGCGGTTAAACTGCGGCTCGCCTCGGAGAAGAATCGCGACCTGCAGATCGATCCGTGGATTCACGAGGCGGTCGCGAGCGTGCTGCGCGGCAAGAATCCCGACAAAGAGTAGAACTGAGGAAGAACTCAACCGATGGCTGGCGCATCGAGATCAGAGTCGCAACCCGGCAACACAGTTGCTGCGGAACTATGGCCTCGCGAAGAAGCGCGGCGGCTCGCAGAGCGCGTCGCAGCATACGAGCCCTCGCGTCCGGTAATTTTCCAGAGCGGGTTCGGGCCGTCGGGATTGCCGCATCTGGGCACGATGGCGGAGATTCTTCGCCCGTCGTTCGTGCGCAAGGCGTTTCATCTGATCGAGCCGTCGCGGCCGTCACGGCTGATCGTTTTCATCGACGATCTCGACGGACTCCGCAAAGTGCCCGAGAACGTGCCGAATCGCGAGGACGTCGAGCAGTACTTGGGCATCCCCGTCTCGAAGATTCCCGATCCGTTCGGATGCTGCGCGAGTTTTGCCGACCACATGATCGGATTGCTCGGCGGATTTCTCGCGCCGGTCGAAGTCGAGTACGAACTGGTGCGGTCGGCCGAGATGTATTCGTCGGGGCGCTTCGACGAGGGACTGAAGCTGATCCTCGAGAAGCATGCGGAGATAATCGCGATAATCGCGCCGACGCTGCGCGAGGAAAATCGCGCGGGATGGTCACCGTTCATGCCGATTTGTCCCAAGTGCGGGCAAGTCGTCGAGCGCGCGGTGACGGCCTATCACCCCGAACGCGCGTCGATCGAATTCACCTGCGAAAAGAGCGCGGGTGGCACCTCGGGATGCGGTTTTCGCGGCGAGCAGTCGGTGCTCGGCGGGATGGCGAAGGTGCAATGGAAGGTCGATTGG
>Ga0182024_10014065_pt1 | contig 15510 bp, 13 predicted proteins | sample P32metaG_FD_120480 | JGI IMG/M metagenome (GOLD analysis project Ga0182024, IMG submission 120480) | Permafrost microbial communities from Stordalen Mire, Sweden - P3-2 metaG (Illumina Assembly) | ecosystem: Environmental > Terrestrial > Soil > Wetlands > Permafrost | place: Sweden: Stordalen... | reverse complement strand
GGCGCACCTTGCCGGCATCGGGGCAGGTCACCGCCGGGTTGTTGGCCGCGATGAACAACCCGCGCAACGGCGGGTCGGTCATGTTGAGGAGCGCGTCGCCGAGCCGCAGATGATTGACGAGGCGCGCCCTTTCCGGCCCGGACGGTTTGCGCAATGCATTGTAGTTCAGTTCGCACGAGGCCGCGGTCAAGAGGAGCGCGCCGCCGCCGGGCCTGCCATAGGCGCCGGTCACCCCGGGCAGCAACGCCACCGCGCGCAGCGCCTCGCCGCCGCGCGCGAGCCGCGTCATGCCTTCGCCGAGCCGGATGAACGATGTCTTCGCGGCGCCGTACATCGCGGCAAAGCCCTCGATGTCGGCTTCGGCGAGGCCGGTGATCTGGGCGACGCGCGCCGGCGGGAAGCGCGGCAGCACTTCGGCTTCGAGCCGGTCGAAGCCCAGTGTGTGGGCCGCGATATAGTCGCGGTCGACCAGTTCGTCGCGGGCCAGGATGTGCATGACCCCGAGCGCCAGCGCGGCGTCCGTGCCGATGCGGATTTGCAGGTATTGATCGGCGAGGCGCGCGGTGCGGCTCCGCCGCGGATCGATAACGACGAGCTTGACCCCGCGCTTTTGGGCCGCCTCAACCCTGGCCCAGAAATGGACGTTGGTGGCGACGAGATCGGCGCCCCACGAGACGATCAGGTCGGCCCCGTCGACCGCCTCCGGGTCGGCGCCGCCAACGGGGCCGACCGTCATGTTCCAGGCTTCCTCGCAACAGGTGTCGCACACCGTGCCGGCGATGAGGCGGCTGGTGCCGAGCGCGTGGAAGAGGCCGAGCAGGAGACCCCGGTTCATCTGCCCCTGATGCGCGCTGTAGGCATAGCCGAGGAGGGCAAGGGGGCCCGACTCGGCGATGATCCTCTGCCAGCGAAGGGTGATCTCGTCGAGCGCCTCATCCCAACCGATCGGGGTGAATTTGCCCTCGCCCTTCTCGCCGGTGCGGCGCAGCGGCGTCGTCAGCCGCTCCGGCGAATGCACCAGCTCGGCGTCGCGGTTGACCTTGGCGCAGGCGAAGCCGGCGGTGAACGGCTGATCGGGATCGCCCCTGATGCGCCGGACGCGGCCGTCCTCGACCTCGGCCAACAAGGAGCACATGTCCGGGCAATCATGCGCGCAGACGATTCGAACGGTTTTCATGCTCCGTTTCTGTCATTGCGAGCGCAGCGACGCAATCTCGATCCGTGTCGCTGCGAATTGCTACGGCCCGCACCGGCGGGATGGGTCCCTGCCTGCGCAGGGACCTCGTAGATGGCGGGCACAAGAAAACCTCGGATCCCTGCAGAGGCAGGGATCCATCTCGCCGCGAGCGATGCGGTTTGCCTAACTGGTACGCCGCCCGCAATGACAGCCGGTGAAATCCGGCTATGATCGACCCATCTTGGCTCGGAGACTCGCTATGACCGATCTCATCGAAAGCACCGAAAACGGCATCACCACGCTGACCCTCAACCGACCGGAACGGCTCAACGCCTTGTCGCCGGCGATGACGGCGGGGCTCTCTGAGGCGCTGGAACGCCTCTCGACCGACGCGAGCGTCGGCGCGATCGTCATCGCCGGGGCCGGGCGCGGCTGGTGCGCCGGGGGCGACGTGAAGACGATGGAAAGCCGCGGGCAGAACCAGAGTTTCGAGGACCGGGCCGAGGGCCTGCGCCACGCCCACCGGTTGCCACTGTTGTTGCGCCGGATGCCGAAAGTGGTGATCGCGATGATCAACGGCCCGGTTGCCGGCGCCGGGCTCGGAATCGCGCTGGCGTGCGATCTGCGGATTGCCGGCAAGGCGGCGCGGTTTGGCACCGCCTTTGCCCGGATCGGCTATTCCGGCGATTACGGCGGCTCGTGGAGCCTGACGCGCCTCGTCGGCACGGCGAAGGCGCGCGAACTCTATTTCACCGCCGAGATTATCGACGCCGACAAGGCGGCCGAGCTCGGCCTCGTCAACCGGGTGGTCGGCGACGACGAGCTCTTGGCCGAGACGATGGCGCTGGCGCGGCGCATCGCCGACGGCCCGCAGGTCGCGCTCGGCTATATGAAGCGCAACCTCCTGGCGGCCGAGACCGAGGACTTCCAGACCGTGCTCGACCTCGAAGCCGAGCACCAGGCACGCTGCGCCTTCACCGAGGACCACAAGGAGGCGGTCGCCGCCTTTGTCGAAAAGCGCCGCCCGGTGTTCAAGGGGGTGTGACGATGGCCGGGCTCCATTTCGAGGAGTTTGCCGAGGGCCAGGTCTTCGAGCATGCGATGACCCGCACCGTCACCGAGATGGACAACGTGCTGTTTACCAGCCTGACGATGAACCCGCAGCCCTTGCATCTCGACGCCGAATTCGCGAAGACGACCGAGTTCGGCCGCCCGCTCGTCAACAGCATCTTTACCCTCGGCCTGGTTATCGGCATCAGCGTCGGCGACACCACCCTAGGCACCACGGTCGCCAATCTCGGCATGAGCGATGTGCGCTTTCCGAAGCCCGTGTTTCACGGCGACACGATCCATGTGAAGACCACGGTAATCGCAACGCGGCGCAGCCGGTCGCGCAGCGATGCGGGGATCGTCGAGTTCGAGCATGAGGGCCTCAACCAGCGCGGCGAGACCGTGGCGATCTGCCGCCGCGCCGCGCTGATGAAGACACGGCCAGCGTAGCATCCATCGTCACCCCCGCGGAAGCGGGGGTCCAGGGCGGGCGACCGAGCCTTGGGTCCCTGGATTCCCGCTTTCGCGGGAGTGACAAAGCGGAACGGAGGCGCCAATGCGCTCGCTGCTGTTTATCCCGGCCGATAGCGAGCGGAAGCTCGCGCGCGGCCTTGAATCGGGCGCCGATGCGCTGATCCTCGACCTCGAGGATTCGGTGGCGGCGGCGAACCGCGGGGTCGCGCGGGTGCAGGCGCGCGAATTTCTCGCGGCGCACGGGCCCGACCGCATCCGCCGCTATGTGCGGATCAACCCGCTGGCGAGCGGCCTCGCCCTCGACGATCTCGCCGCGACGGTTGCCGGTCGGCCCGACGGCATCCTCTTACCGAAATGCGTGCCCGAGGATGTCCGCACCGCAGACCATTATCTCTCGGCCTTCGAAGCGGCGGCCGGGGCGCCGGTTGGCGCGATCCGCATCGTCGCGATCGCCACCGAGACCCCTGCCGCCGTCTTCGCGCTCGGCGGATACGCCGGGGTGTCGCCGCGGCTCGAAGCGATCACCTGGGGCGCCGAGGATCTGTCGGCCGCGATCGGCGGCAGCAACCGCACGATCGGCGGCGAGTATGACGGCCCCTACAAGCTGGCGCGCTCGCTGTGCCTGTTGGCGGCGTCGGTGGCCGAGGTTGTCGCGATCGACACGATCTACACCGATTTTCGCGACGAGGCCGGGCTGAAGGCCGAATCCCTCGCGGCGCGGCGTTCGGGTTTCGCCGCCAAGATGGCGATCCATCCGGCCCAGCTCGCCACCATCAACGAAGCCTTCTCGGTCAGCGCCGCCGAGCGCCAGTGGGCCGAGCGCGTCATCGCCGCCTTCGCCGCCCTACCCGATGCCGGCACCCTCGCCCTCGACGGCAAGATGATCGACAAGCCGCACCTCGTGCTGGCCCACCGCCTGCTGGGGCTGCGCGAGCCGTCAGAGTGATCGGCGGATCAGCTCGATTTCTACTCCGACTGCCGCCGCGATCCGTGACCAGGCGCGGTCGGCTGTTCCTGCGCTTTCGTGAGCGCATCGCGAACGGTAATGATGCGAAGCTGCCGATCATCGAGTTCGACGACAACATCGCCGCCCTGCTCAAGCCCGATCGCCTCGCGGAACTTGGCTGGCACACTCAGTCGCCCCGATTTCGAAACGCGGCAAAATTCGAGGACATCCTCTACGAGAAGCGCGACGGGATCACGACCATCACGATCGGGAGGCTCGCAGAGTACAGTAGCTCGCTGGGGGAACGCTTGAGCGTTGCTTGGCGTTGAGGTCCCGTCAGGTCCTTCCCGGAGTCGCGTGCCTATGGCTCGCATACTGTTAGTCGAAGACGATTTGGACGTGTGCCTCGTCATGGAACACGCGTTGATAGATGGCGGCCACGCGGTCGATGCCACCGGAAGGGTGTTCGCTGGATTCGTATTGCTCGGATCCCACCCCTACGACCTCGTGGTAACCGACGTCCGATTGCCGGATGGCAGCGGCATCGAGGTGGCCGACCGGGCGCGAGAGAAAAGTATCCCGACCCTGATCGTCACGGGATACGCTTTCAACCTCCCGCCGGATGATCTCGACCGCTACGAGTTTCTGTTGAAGCCGGTCCGCCCAAGCGAACTACTGCAAGCCGTCGAACACGCGCTCCAAGCCGAATGGGCGTGACGGGCGCGTGGCACGGCGGCTGATCGGGCTAAGCGACACGCCGGTCACACCCGCCGCGGGGCGAAGCGGCGGGAGGGTGACAGCAGCTCGTCCTGAGCGGCGACGAGGGCCAGCTCGTAGCGGTCGAGGCGCAGCGTCGTTTCGATCACCGCGAAGATCGCCGCCGCGGTCATCGCGAGCGCGTCGGGAAGGTTTTGGCCGCGCAGCAGATGCGCGAGGAAGAGGGCGGCGGTCACGTCGCCGCAGCCATTGAGCACGACCGGGAGGCGCGGCGTCTCGACCGCCCAGGCGCCTTCCGGCCCGGCCGCCAGCATCGTCACGCGGTCTGACGGGGCGGGCGCGGCGTCGAGGCTGGTGACGAGCGCGATGCGGGGCCCCCGCGCGCGCAGGCTCTCGGCCGCGATCGCGGCCTCGGCAAGGCTCGCAACCCGGCCGCCGGTCAGGTATTCCAGCTCGAAATGGTTCGGTGTCACGATGTCGGCGATTGCCAGCGCGCGGTCGCGGAAGAATTCGGCGATCCCCTCGGTCACGTACGACCCGGTCTCGACGTCCCCGATTACCGGGTCGATGCAGACGAGCGCCGCGGGGTTGGCGGCGCGCACCCGCCCGACGATGTCGAGCAGCACCGGCCCCGTCGCCGCGTCGCCGAGATAGCCCGAGAGCACCGCGTCGATGCGCGGCAGGATGCCGAGGTCGGCGATCCCCTCGAAGAGGCTAGCGATCTCGGCCGCCGGGACGACCGAGCCGCGCCAGCGCCCGTGGCCGGTGTGGTTGGAGAACGCCACCGTATCAAGCGCCCAGGCCTCGATCCCGAGCCGCTGCAGCGGAAAGACCGAGGCGGCGTTGCCGACATGGCCATAGGCGACGCGCGACTGCACCGAGAGGACGGCCGGCATCAGCGGGACCGGTCGCGCGTGTCGAAGACGTGCTTCATGCTGAGGAACACCGCAAGCCCGCTGGTAGCGAAAAGCGCGACTCCGGAATCGTGCAGCCCACCGTGATCGAAGCCGGAGGCGATGAAGAGGCCGGCCAGCCCGAGGATCGCGAAAATCACGATCACCGCCACGAGATTCGCCATATCGTCGACCAGGAGAGAGCCGCCCCGACCGGCGGCGGCGCCATCGAACCGGTTTTTCAGCCGCATGAAGGCAAGCGCGATCGCGGCGAGGCTGAGGAGGAGGCCGCAGGCGTAATCCCCAGGCGCGCTGTCTGCGCTTGCGAAAGCCGCTCCGAGCACCGCCAGCGCCGCGAGCAAGCAGAGCTGCGCCCAAAAGGCGATCCAGGCGAAAAGTCCGCCCGATTCCGGCCCGGTACCCGACTGGTTCATCGCGCTCGCCTTGCTGTTCCGGTCGCATTCTGTCACTTGGCGACGCGCTGATTATATCGGGAAACACTCGCCGTACGGAGGGATTGCGATGGCCGCTCCGATCCGACTGCGCCGCAGCGTGCTGTTCGTGCCCGGCGCCAACCCGCGCGCCCTGGAGAAGGCGCGGGGGTTGCCGGCCGACGGGCTGATCTTCGATCTCGAAGACGCCGTCGCGCCCGACGGCAAGGACGATGCGCGAGTCAGCGTTGCGGCGGCGTTAAGCCCCACGGGACAAGCCCGTGTGCTGAAGGCGCACGGCGGCTATGCGCCGCGCGAGCTGATCCTGCGGGTCAATTCGCTGGAAAGCCCATGGGGCCATGCCGATCTGGCGGAAGCGGCGATCCTGCCGCTCGACGCGGTGCTATTGCCCAAGGTCGAGAATGCCGAGCGGGTGCGCCAGGCGGTCGCCCTGCTCGGATCGCTCGGTGCGCCGCCCGAGCTTGCCCTTTGGTGCATGATCGAGACGCCGCTTGGCGTCCTCGCCGCCGCCGATATCGCCGCGGCGAGCCCCAGGCTCGGCGCGCTCGTGCTCGGCACCACGGACCTGACGAAGGATCTCCATGCCAAGGAGACGCCCGACCGCCGGCCGCTGTTGACCGCGCTCAGTCTCGTATTGCTCGCCGGGCGCGCGCACGGCAGGGCGGTCCTCGACGGCGTTCATCTCGACCTCGAGGATGGCGAGGGCTTTGCTTCTGCCTGTCGTCAGGCAAGCGAACTCGGCTTCGACGGCAAGACCCTGATCCACCCGACCCAGATCGAGCCGGCCAACGCCGCCTTCAGCCCCACCGCAGAGGAAATCGCGCGGGCGCGCCGGATCATCGCGGCCTATACGCAAGCGGCGAGCGCCGGCAAGGGCGCGGTGCGCATCGACGGCCGCCTCGTCGAGGCGCTGCATCTCGAAGCGGCGCGCCGCACGCTCGCGCTGGTCGACGCGATCGCCGCGCGCGAGGCCCATTGACCTCGCCACCGCCGGATTATGTCGTTGGTAACCAACATTCGTCAGACTAGGCGGCATGATTCGGCACGGCTCCTTCGTCACACCACACGGCGGCAGCGGCATGAAGCGATCGTATCTTTACGGCGGCGTCTTCCTGATTTGTGCGTCCGTCACGGCGTTGCAGATTGTGGAAACGAGGTTGCTGTCGGTGACCTCATATTACTACCTGGCCTTTCTTTCGATCAGCATGGCCATGTTCGGCATGACGGCCGGCGCCGTCTGGGTTTACCGCGCCGGGGGATCAACGCGCGAGACTCTGCTCGGCGATCTGCCTTTGTTTGCCTCGAGATATTGCCTCAGCATCTGTGCTTGCCTGCTGATCCAGCTGAGCCTCCCGCTGGTTGTCATCGCCTCGGCGATGACGTTTGTTCTGTGGACGGAATTGGCGCTGATCCTGGCGATCCCGTTCTATTTCGCCGGTGTCGTGGTCACCCTGGCGCTGACCCGCAGCCAGTTTCCGGTCGGCGAAGTCTATGCTGCGGATCTTCTCGGCGCGGCGCTGGGATGCCTCGCCGCGCTCGGGCTCCTGCAGGTATTCGATGCACCCTCCGCGATTCTGATACTCGCGGCGGTCGCGGCCGTGGGCGCGAGCCTCTTCGCTCGAGCGGCCGTGACGCCGCAGCTCCGGCCCGGCGACGGCGCCGCGCGGATCGCCGGCTCGTCGCTCGCTCTCGCGGTCGCCCTGTGCGCTGTCGCGATTGTCAATGCCCGCACCGTCCAGGGTCTCCAACCGGTCGTCGTCAAGGGTTTGGTCGACAACCGCGCGGACGTCGAATACGAGAAGTGGAATTCCTATTCCCGCGTTCATGTCGGCTATCCCGTCAAGGCTCCGCCAATGCTGTGGTCGCCTTCGGATCGGCTGCCGGGAAACCTAAGCGTCTGGCAACGCCCGCTCGACATCGACGGCTCGGCGTACACCAACATGTTCGGCTTTGACGGCAAGGCCGACGACGTTTCGTTTCTCAAATACGATGTGACCAATGTCGCCTATTCGATCCGCAACAGCGGGCGTGCGGCGATAATCGGGGTCGGCGGCGGCCGGGATGTGCTATCGGCGCGGTTCTTTGGCTTCCGCGATATTACCGGGGTCGAGCTGAACCCGATCTTTATCGATCTCCTGACGCGACGGCAGCCCTTTGCCGAGTTTGCCGGATTGTCCGAGTTGCCCGGCATTCATTTTCATGTCGACGAGGCGCGCAGCTGGTTCGCCCGCACAAAGGAGCGGTTCGATCTCATCCAGATGAGCATGATCGACACCTGGGCTGCCACCGGGGTCGGGGCCTATTCGCTTTCGGAAAACGGCCTCTACACGATCGAAGGATGGCACCACTTCGTCGATGCGTTGACACCGACCGGGGTATTTACGGTCAGCCGCTGGTATGGCGCGGGCGCGATCAGCGAGGTCGGGCGGATGGTTAGCCTGGGAGCCCGGGTGCTGATGGATGAGGGCGTCACCGACCCGGAAGCGCATCTGGCGCTGGTGGCAAACCGCAATCTGGCGACGTTGATCCTCTCGCGCCAGCCGCTCGGTGCCGCGGAACTGGCCGCGCTGCACCACATCGCGGACGAGATGAATTTCACGGTTGTGCTCGCGCCCGACACGGCGCCGGGCTCCGCGCTCCTGGGGCAGATCGCGAAGGCCCGCGATCCGGCCCAGCTCGCCAGCGTCACAGCGGGGCTGCCTGTCGATTTGACGCCGCCAAACGACGACCGGCCGTTTTTCTTCAATCAGCTGCCGTTGACTGAGCTCTGGAAGAACAGTGTCCGGTATAAGCCCTTCGGCGGCGTCGTATCCGGCAACGCGATAGCCTCGTTCACGCTGATCCTGATCCTCGTTGTGGCGGTGCTCCTCGTGACGACGGTCATCATCGTCCCACTGCGGTCGGCGATCCGCGATACGAGCGCGCGCCTCGCGGTCGGCGGCAGCGCCTATTTCCTGTTGTTGGGCACCGGGTTCATGTTTGTCGAGATCGGGCTCGTCCAGCGTTTCTCGCTGTTCCTCGGGCATCCGGTCTATTCGCTGAGCATCGCGTTGTTTGCGATTGTTCTCTTCACCGGGGTCGGAAGCCTCTTGTCCGAGCGGCTGCGGCTCGACAGCCAGGGCCAATTCGTCGTCTGGGCGGCGCTCTTGGCGGCTTATATTGCGTGTCTCCCGCTGTGGCTCCCCGGGTTGCTCGCAGCGCTCGAAAGCACGGGGATTATGGTGCGCGGGACAACCACCGTCGCCATCATCGCACCGGCGGGGCTCCTGATGGGGTTCGGGTTTCCGACCGGGATGCGCATGGTGCTGCAGCAGAACCCGGAGCCGGCGCCGTGGTTCTGGGGCATCAACGGCGCCGCGGGCGTGCTCGGCTCGATCCTCGCCGTCGCCGTCGGCGTCACCTTCGGGATCAGTGCAAGCTGGTATTGCGGCGCGCTCTGCTACGGCGCGCTGGTTCCGGCCGCCGCCATGTTGCGGCCCAAGCGGGCGATGGTGCCGGTTCTCGCGGCCGCGGAAGAGGCCGGCTGAGCACCGGGAACTGGGGTTAAGCCTCGGTAGACTCTGCGGCCCCGGGGTGGGTATCGTTGCGGCAATACGATAGACCCCAACCGCGAGGACGCAATGGCCCAAAGCGCGACGAGCCCAAGCGATACCCTGATGTGGAATTTCAAGCTGCTCGGGCACAACACGCTCGACGGCTTCGGCGGGATGGGCGAGGGCATGTCGATGCAGCTCGCCAAGGACGGCCGGCGCATCCTGTGGCTCGCTCACGAGAGCGCGCCGAAGAATTACACCGCGGTCGATGTTTCCGATCCCCGCGCACCGAAGATCGTCGCCCGCGCCGACCTGCCGCAATCGCATATGCGCTCGAACTCGCTGGAGACGGTCGGCGACATCATGGCGATCGCCTATCAGACCCAGAAACCCGGACTGCAGCCGGCCGGGTTCGAGCTGTTCGACATCTCGGTACCGGAAACCCCTAAACGGATCGCGTTTGTCGACCAATCCGGGCCGACGTCGCGCGGCGTCCATCAGCTGTGGTTCGCCGACGGCGAGTACATCCATATGAGCTCCGGCTCGGCCGACTCGCGCCCGACCCATCCGAAGGACGACCAGTTCTACCAATGCTGGGACGTGAAGAACCCGTCAAAGCCCGCAGAGGTTGGCCGCTGGTGGCTGCCGGGGACGCAGGAGGGCGATAATGTGCCGCCGCCGACGCGCCACCCCGAGGGCAATGACAGCGGCTTTCGCCCGCACAACACCAACGTCTATCCCGAGCGGCCGGACCGGGTATACATGGGCTATATCGACGGCGGCATGATCATCCTCGACATCGCCGACAAGGCGCACCCGAAGATGGTCTCGCGCTGGGACTACCACCCGCCGAACGTCGGCTTCACCCATACCGTCGTGCCGTTCTTCGAGCGCGACCTCCTGGTGGTGAGCGACGAATGCACCCGAAACGACGGCGCCGACTGGCCGAAACTCGTATGGATCGTCGACATCAGGACCGAGGAGAACCCGGTGCCGATTGCGACCTGCCCGCTACCGCCGGTCGAGACCTTTGCCCGGCGCGGCGGCCGCTACGGCGCGCACAATCTGTGGGAGAACCTGCCGAAGGCGAATTGCTGGAAGTCGGACCGCATCGTCTTCGCCACCTTCTTCAACGGGGGCTTGCGCGCCTACGACACAAGCAACCCCTATCAGCCGGCGGAGGTTGCCTATTTCGTGCCGCAGGTAGCGAACGCGCCGACCGGGGCCTGCCAGATCAACGACGTCTTTGTCGACGACCGCGGCATCGTCTTCTGCGTCGACCGCCACGTCGGCGGCCTCTACGCGCTCGAAATGGATTTCTGAGGGGGTAAGTGCGTCCTTCGAGACGGGCCCTCCGGACGCTCCTCAGGATGAGGTATACTTTTGATACAGAAACAAAATCTCCTCATCCTGAGGAGCCGGCGCAGCCGGCGTCTCGAAGGACGCACGGTACCGAACCGCGCTGATGTTGAGCACTGAGAGCGGTTTCGCCGATCTGTTCTCGGGCGCCGAGGCGCTGCCGTTCGGGCGGCGCCAGCGCCGGGCGCGCGGCGCGCGCATTCCGGTGACGATCGTCACCGGATTTTTGGGATCGGGCAAGACGACGCTGATCCGCGAGTTGCTGGAGACGCCGGAGGGCGCCAACACCGCGCTCGTCATCAACGAATATGGCGAAGTCGGGATCGACCACGCCCTCTTGCGCGCATCGAGCGATGCGACGGTGCTCTTGGGCAATGGCTGCGTCTGCTGCGCGGTGCGCACCGATCTGCAGGAGAGCTTGCGCACCCTCTTCGCCGACCGCGCGCGCGGCGCGGTGCCAAGCTTCGAGCGTGTGGTGATCGAGACCAGCGGGCTGGCCGATCCCGGCCCGGTGCTGCAGACCTTCGCCAGCGACCGCGCCTTGGGGCAGGAATTTCATTTGCAGGCGCTGATCACCGTCGTCGATGCGCCCGGCGGCGCCGGCAACCTCGATCGCAGCCCCGAGGCGCGCCAGCAGGTCGCGCTCGCCGACCGCATCATCCTCAGCAAGACCGACCGCGCGGACGACGCGGCGGTGGCGGCGCTCTGCGCACGCATCGGCGAATTGACCGCGGCACCGGTGGCAACCGCCGCGCACGGCGTGATCGCGCCCGGCTTTCTCCTCGACGAAGGGCTCGATCTGCCGGTGCGTGCAGCCCAGGTGCACGACCACGCGCACGCGCATTCGCACGGGATCGACAGCTTCGCGCTGTTTTTCCAGGCGCCATTGCCCTGGCCGGTGTTCGAGCAGGCGATGGCGGTGCTGACCGCGCTGCGCGGCCCCGACCTGCTGCGCGTCAAGGGGCTCGTCGCCGTCGAAGGGGCGCGCGGACCGGTCGTGGTCCAGGCGGTCCAGCATGTCGCGCACCGCCCGGTCGAGCTCGAAGACTGGCCCGACGACGACCGCCGCTCGCGCCTCGTCTTCATCACCCGCAACCTGCCGCGCGAGACCGTCGAGCCGCTGTTTGCCGCGATCGGGAGGGTCGGGACATCCTAGCTAAAGCGCGTCCCACAACTGCCGGATCTGCTGGCGCTGCTTTGCGTCGGGGAGGCGGCCGAAGCCGGCCTTGAGGTCGTCTTCCATGTGGGCGGGGTTGGCGGTGGCCGGGATCGCGCAGGTCACCGCCGGCTCGGCGAAGATGTATTTGAGGAAGAGTTGCGCCCAGCTCGTGCAGTCGAACTCGGCGGCCCATTCGGGCACGGCCCGGCCGCGCACGCGGCGGAACAGGTCGCCGTCTTCGAACGGCCGGTTGAGGATGACCGCGACCCCGCGAGAAGCGGCGACCGGCAGGAGCGCGGTTTCCGCCTCGCGCGTCCCCAGCGAATAGGCGCACTGCACGAAATCGATGCCGGGCTCGCTCTCAAGGATGCGGGCGAGTTCGGAAAGCGCTCCGGTCGTATAGTGGGTGATCCCGATATAGCGGATTTTCCCTTCCGCCTTCATCGCCCGCAAGGTCGCGAGATGGATGCGCCAGTCCAAGAGATTATGGATCTGGATCAGGTCGATGACCGGGCTCTTCAGCAACTCGGCCGAGCGCCGCATCTGCGCGATCCCGGCCTCGCGCCCGCTCGTCCACACCTTGGTCGCGAGAAAAACACGCGGGCGCACGCCCGCCTCGGTGACGAGATCGCCGGTCACCGCCTCGGCGCGGCCGTACATGGGCGATGTATCGACGATCTTGCCGCCGGCCTCGAGCATCAGGCGCAACACCTTGGCGAGCGGCTGGCGGGAAGCGGCGTCGCCTCCGACATCGAAGACCTGCGAGGTGCCGAGCCCGATGACCGGCATCGCTTCGCCGGAAGACGGGATCGAGCGGGTGATCATCGCGGAAGCGGCCATGGTGTTCGTGCTCCTGAGCAACACAGGAATGACTGCCGCGCTAACGGCGGCTTTCACAATGCTGCGGCGGGAAGCCGGCAATTTTGACGTCATTGCGAGCGCAGCAAAGCAATCTCGTTTCGACTGTGCTCCACCTGAGGGAGATTGCTTCGTCGCTCCGCTAGTCGCAATGACATCCTACAATCCCAGCATCAGGCTGAGGTTCTGAACCGCGGCGCCCGAGGCGCCCTTGCCGAGATTGTCGAGGCGCGCCACCAGGACCGCCTGACGGCGCCCCTCGTTGGCGTAGACGCTGAGTTCGAGCCGGTTGGTGTCGTTGAGCGCCTGCGGTTCGAGCTTGCCGTTGGCCGCGGGCTCGACCACCCGGACGTACGCGCAGCCCTCGTAAAAGACCGCGAGCGCGTCGCGCAGATCGGCGCCGCGCGGCCTCCCCGGCAGCAGGTCGAGATGGAGCGGCACGCTGACCAGCATGCCCTGGCGAAAATGCCCGACCGACGGCACGAAGATCGGGCGCCGGCTGAGCCCGGCATAAAGCTCGGTTTCCGGCACGTGCTTGTGTTCGAGGTCGAGCGCGTAAAGCTCGAAAGCCGGGCCGCCGGCCTGGTCATGCGCCTCGATCAGCCCCCGGCCGCCGCCGGAATAGCCGCTGACCGCGTTGATCGCGATCGGGTGGTCGCGCGGGATCAGCCCGGCTTCGACCAGCGGCCGCAGGAGGCCGATCGCGCCGGTTGAATAGCAGCCCGGATTGGCGACCTTTTTCGCGCCGGCGATCTGTCCGGCCTGGCCCGGGGTCATCTCGGGGAAGCCGTAGGTCCAGCGCGGATCGACGCGATGCGCGGTCGAGGCGTCGAGCAGCCTCGGCGCGTCCGGCCCGAGCTCGCCCGCCAGCGCCGCCGCCTCACGCGCGGCATCGTCGGGGAGGCACAGAATGACGAGATCGACTTCGGCCATGATGTCGCGGCGCGCGGCGGTGTCGCGGCGCAGCGCCGGCGGCAGGCTTTTGAGCGCGATCTCGGGCAGCGCCTCGAGCCGCGCGCGGATGCCGAGACCGGTCGTCCCGGATTCGCCGTCGATGAACACGCTCGGCTTGTTCGATGCCATTTTCTGCTCCTGCAAACAAAAAACCCGCCGGGGCGAGCCGGCGGGGTTTCTGGGTTGGTGCCTCGGCAATGCGGGTCAGCGCGGCGTCAGGACGCCCCTGCGATGACCGGCAGCTTGCCTCGCGCACGACACGAGAACCCCGCCGCTCAAGCGGCAGCGGCGTCGTTCGCGGCGCGGGGCGATCGAATGCATGGGCAAGAGGCTAAGGCCTGTGCGGCGGATCGTCAATGATGCTGTCCTGCCGACGGCCGGCCTCCCGCTCAACCACAACAATCGGCTTCCCGGCGAAAGCCTTCGCCGGGAAGCCCTTCTATTAGATTTTGACCGGTGCAAAGCCTTATTCGCCAGCGCCGAATTCGGCGAGGAGGGCGTCGCGCACGGTATCCAGATCGAGCCGGTTGGCCTCGATCAGGGGCGCGGTCTCGACGATCATCTCGTCGATGTCGCCGATCAGCTTCAAGCGCCTGTAGAGGTCCTCGCTGTAGAGGCCGAGCCCCTCGCCGAGGATCTCCATGAAGTTGACGATTTCGAAGCTGCGCCCCTCGCCGGCGTCGCAGATCTGGCGATGGCAGGCGTGATAGATCGTCGCCAGCGTGGTCACCCCGGCATCGGCGACCGCGGCGAACTCGCGGCTCACCAACTCGCGCTTGAAATCGGGGAGTTGCGCAAGGCTGTTGGCCTGCGTCCCGACGCGCGGCACGTCGATCTCGACGAGTTCGGCGCCGGGGACGATCGACAAGAGTTTCTTGACCGCGGCGATGACCTCCGGGAAGACCGGGCGCTCGTGCAGCGCGATGCGCTTCTCGACGCGCCCTTTCATCAAGCCGGCGAGGCGGTCGGCATGACCGGCGAGAAAGCCGAGGAATGGGTTGAGGTCGAATGGCTTGGCGCCGAACTCGATCGCGTAATTGGGCAACGACACCTCGCCCAATGAGATCTGGCAGGAGGGGCACCACGACAGCACCGTCGAGGCGCCAGCCGAGGCGAGGCCGTCAATCGTCGCATAGGCGACCTTGTTGTTGGTGACGAAATCGCCGGCGCGAAACTGATAGACGCCGCAGCACTGGCCGACCCCGCCCATCACCTCGTAATCGACCTCGAGGAGGTCGAGGATGTCGAGGCATAGGAGCGCAATGTGCGGCGTCTTCAAGACGTTGCAGCCAGTATAGAACACCACGTCGGGCGGGCTGGTGCGGGCTTCATGCGATGGCGAAAACCGCGCCAGCGTCTCGGGCGGCAGCTGCAGGCGCGAGAGGACGCGCACGCCGCGGCTCATCGTCTGGAACCCTTGGCGCCAGCGCGTCGGCAACGGGCTTTCGCCCTTGTTGCGGCGGGCGAAGCCGCGCGCCAGCTGCACCATGAAGCGCGGGTTGATGCCGTGCTTGCAGGCGGGGATGCAATAGCCGCTGCCGCTGCATGCCTCGCTCCAGCGCTCCGCCTCGCCGTTACCCGGGCCGCCGGTGATCAGATCGACGATGGCGCCGGCGGTTGCGCCCGGATCGGCCTCGCCAATCCCGGCCGGCCCGGTCATCGGGCAGGCGCGGAAGCAATCGCCGCACCGCGTGCAGGCGTCGGCGATCGCCTCGCCGCGCACGCGGAATGGGTCGAGGTAGCCCGCAGTCTCGGTCGACCCGCTCATCCCTTCCGCCTCGCGTCATTCCCGTCTGCCGGCGATCATAGCGTAGCCTAGTGCCCATCCATAAACGGGTGTTTTTCAAGGCGATAAGAGACCGACGGCGGGTTTGGTCGGGTGGCGCAAGGTGACGTTTCGCGCTGGGATAGCGGCGTGATTTAGGGGACTCGTCTGGC
>Ga0182024_10014064_pt1 | contig 15510 bp, 12 predicted proteins | sample P32metaG_FD_120480 | JGI IMG/M metagenome (GOLD analysis project Ga0182024, IMG submission 120480) | Permafrost microbial communities from Stordalen Mire, Sweden - P3-2 metaG (Illumina Assembly) | ecosystem: Environmental > Terrestrial > Soil > Wetlands > Permafrost | place: Sweden: Stordalen... | reverse complement strand
TGGAGCCACTCTCCAGCAAAAAGCCAGGCGTTGGGCCGGCGTCGTGGCCGCAGACCTGGCCACTGCGGACGGCGTCGACCAGGCAACCTCGTACGTACTCGCCACCTTTGGCAGAGCGCCGGACATTCTGGTCAACAATCTCGGCGTGGCCAACGCTGCCTCATTCGAAGAACTGTCTGATGAGCGCTGGGCGCAGAGCTTTGAGGTCAACCTGATGGGCTGTGTCCGAACCTGTCGCGCACTCGTTCCCAGGATGGCGGAGTTGGGCGGGGCTTCGGTCGTAAACACCGGCTCAGATTTGGCCAAGCAGCCCGAGCCCACCCTGATGGACTACGGAACCTGTAAAGCAGGACTACTCTATTTCTCCAAGGCTTTGGCGGTGCAATACGCGCCCCGGGTTCGAGTGAACATAGTGTTGCCGGGGCCCATCTGGACGCAAATGTGGACCCGCCCCGGAGGAATCGTGGATCAACTGGTGGAAAGCTATGGCGTCGACAAAGACGCTGCCCTGAAACGATTTCTCGAAGACCGCCACATGCCTCTCGGCATCGGACAACCGGAGGACGTTGCCCAGGCCATCGTTTTTCTCGCTTCGCCGCTGGCCAAGTACATTACCGGAGCAACCCTGGACATCGGCGGAACCCTGCGTGGCTTGATTTGACAAGGAGACAAGCATGCGCGTAGCCATCATCGGCGGAACCGGCCACATCGGCAGCTATCTGACACCGCGACTGTTCGACGCAGGTCACACGGTTATCTGCGTCAGCCGGGGCCTGAAGACGCCCTATCGGGAACACGCGGCATGGCGCGCCATAGAGCGCGTGGAACTCGATCGCGCCGCGGAAGAGGCTGCAGGTACCTTTGGCGAGCGCATGGCCAGGCTGGACGCGGAGGCGGTCATCGATCTCACCTGCTATCGGCTTGAGAGCGCGCAGCAGCTCGTCGAAGCGTTGCGCGGACGGCTCGGCCACCTTCTTCACTGCGGGACTATCTGGGTACACGGACCAAGCGTAGAAGTTCCCACCACGGAAGCGGCGCCACGCACCGCCTTCGGCGACTATGGGCAAAGAAAAGCTGCTATCGAGGCCTGGCTTCTCAGCCAGGCAAGCGAACTCCCCGTAACCATCCTGCACCCCGGCCACCTGGTAGGACCGGGCTGGACCCCGATCAATCCCACCGGCAACTTCAATCCCGCCGTCTTCTCCCAGCTGCTGCAGGGGAAACCAATCCAGCTCCCGAACTTCGGGATGGAAACCGTGCATCACGTCCACGCTGACGATGTGGCGCAATGCTTCGTTAAAGCGATGGAGCAGCGAAGCACCGCATTGGGTGAGGCTTTCCACGTGGTGTCGCCCGCAGCGTTAACCTTGCAAGGATACGCGGAGCGCGTGAGTGCCTGGTTCGGGCGTCCGGCTCAGCTGGAGTTTTTATCCTGGGAAGAATGGCGCCAGGGCATTAGCGAAAGAGATGCAGCGGTCACCTGGGATCACATCGCCCACTCGCCAAACTGCAGCATCGTCAAAGCGCGCACTCTGCTGGGATACGAACCGCGTTACAGCTCGCTCGAAGCAGTGCGCGAGTCGCTCGACTGGCTCATCGACCAGGGAATCGTTCGAAACTAACGGACGTCGTTCCAGTGGACCATCGGCAGTCCAGGCGCGGGTGCGCGGAAGTAGGGAATTTTCTTGCCCTTCAGCGAACCAATATAGATCGTCTGTAGATCGGGTCCGCCAAAGGTGACGCTCGCCATCCATGGAGCAATACCCTGGCCGGTGGTGAACAGCACCTGCTCATTCACCGTGTTCTCAAAGAACGCTTTCTCCAGAGCCTCGACCTTCTTCGGATCACCCTCGTCCAGCAGCAGGCGAAAGTCACCTTGGGGACTCAATACAAACAGCTTGTCGGAATACACCATCGTGCCCCACAAATTTCCCAGGCTATCGAAGGCGATGCCGTCGGGCCATGCGCCCTTTCCCAAGCTCGATGGTCCGAAGACCTCGCGGTTGCTCAGGCTCCCATCTTTGCCCACCCGCAATCGGCTCACGCACCCGCCCGTGGTCTCAACCACGTACATGAATTCTTCCCGCGCATCCATGCGGATTTCGTTGGTGAAATGAAAGCCGTCGGCGACAATGCGAAATTTCCCGTCGACGTACCGGGCAATGTAGCCATCCGGCAAATCGGTGCGCAGAGCATGCATCCAATTCTTGATGCGTGTGGAGACTGTGATCCAGATGCGATCCTGGGAGTCACGCAAAACAAAATTCACTTTTCCGATCGGTTCGCCGTCGATACTGTCCGCAAGAACTTTGGTCGCACCATCCCGGGTCATGAGCTCCAGGCAATCGGTCCCGAAGTTCGAAATCAGAATGTCCCCATTGCGGGCGAAGGCCAACCCATTGGGCAGCGTGCCCTCCAGGTACCGGCTTGCCTCGCTGCTTACGCCCTGAAAGTGACCAGACCGCTGCTGGGTAGTGATCTGTTGTTTTCCGTCGGGTGAAATCCTGACCACGCCGCCGCGCGCGTCCGCCGACCAGAGGGTGCCATCCCGCTCCGCCAAAATACACTCGGGACGCTGAAGATCGCTGCCAATATATTGAATTGCCGATTTATCCAGAACAAATTCCAGGACCGGATTCTCTGTCATGCGAATTCGGCTACCGGCTTATCTGTATCCGCATCGCCACTCTGGTCCGCGTTGCTGAGCAGAAGACCGATCGCCTGCGCCACCTTGCACACCTGCTGCGCAGAGACGCGAAAGCGCTCCTTGGAAAAACGAGCCAGGGGCGCGGAGACGCCGATCGATCCTACAATCAAATCGTTATCCACCCGAATGGGAGCGGCCACACACCGTAGGTCTTCCGCGTACTCTGCCTCGTCCGTGGCAAAGCCCCGCTTCTTGATCAAAGCGCAATCCTTGCTCAGCTCCTGAATCGAGGTCATGCTGTTCTTCGTGTATCGCCGCAGTTGGCCGGAACCAAACAGGGCGCGCAACTCTCGTTCATCCGCATCCGCTAACAAGGCCTTGCCATGCGCGGTGCAATACAGCGGCACGAGTTCGCCCACTTGTCCTGCCACCGCGATTACGTTGCTCGCCGCGGCATGGTCGATAAAGAGAGCGTACTTGCCCTCGCGGATAGCAAGGTGCGCAGTCTCGTTGATCTGCGCCGCCAGCAGCTTCAGTTGCTTATTGGCCACCCGGATCAACATGTTGCCCCAGTCGTAGCGATGCGACAGACGCCACATCGAAGAGCCGAGGATGTAGTCCTTCCGCCCCGCCGGGCAGGCGAGAAATCCGCGTCGCCGGAGCGTGTTTGCCAGCCGGAACGCGCTGCTGCGATCGATCCCCAGCAGCTCAGTGAGCTCTCCGAGCGAGACAGGCTGTTTGGAAAGCGCGACGGCCTGCAGAATGGTGAGGCCGCGATCAAGACTTTGGATGAAGGGAATCTGGCGAACTTTTTCCTCGGGCATAAAGACGGGTCCGATTCTAGGCTCGAAACGTTATTCCCAGCGATTCCAGGTAAATCTTGCTGGTTTTTACCAATTCCACCGGGGCAGTGGGTGATGGATTTTTAGGGTCGTTGTCGAGTTCACACATAACCATACCATGAATTTTTCGCCCCGCCATCAAGTCCAGAATGGCGGGAATATTCACCTTCCCCTGTCCCAGAGGGCAGTAGCCGAGCAGGTGAGGATCGACTCCGTTGTAATCCTTGAAATGCATGTGTTGGACCAGCGGCAGATAGTCCTTCACCACCTGGACTGCATCGGAGCCTCCCTTGGTGAGCTGCCCGATATCCGGTCCGAACTTTACATACTTCGTATCCACTGCGTCCAGCACCGCATAGGTCTCGTCGCGCGATTCGACGCAGGTACCCGTATGCTGGTGCAGCACCACCGTCAGGCCCTGATCGGTGACTGCCTTGGCAGCTTCATTCAGGGTACTGACGATGTTTGCTTTGTTCGCCGCAAAGTCATACCCATCGCGTTTGACCTGGTTAGGGCCGAGCACAAAAATGCGCCCGTTGTATTTCTTGATAAGTTTTGCCCACGCGACTGCCTTATCCATCTCATCTTGGCGCTTGGTCGAGTCGGTCAGGTTCAGGGTGCAGTAACCGGAGATGAGCGGCAAATGGTGCTGCGTAAGAGCCGGCTCCAGGCCTCCTTGCGACTCCCACTTGGTGAGGACGTCTCCAAACGTTTCAAACCCGTAGAAGCCAAGAGTTCCGGTGTCGTTGATCGCTTGCACCACGTCATTCGGCCAGGTGATGCCGGTATGGCCTACTTCAATATTCCGTTTCTTCTTTCCCAGGACAGGCAGTGCGGCGGTAGCCGCGCCCAGGACAGCCAACTTCATCAGGCTGCGGCGATTGATCTTCTGTTTTGACAAGCTCATAAACCCGATAAAAGACTACTGTTGCAAGTCGCGACTGTCCAGAAATTTTGCATAATACGCACAGGTGCTCTTGTTCGGCCGCCGTCGAGTATGGTTTATCATTTCGACAGCAGGATAGATATTGGAGGCATTAGAAGAATGGTCATTGGTCGCGGGCTTTTGGCAGTGTGCATCCTGGCTTCAGCCGGTGCGATGGGAATTTCGAGCGTGATTGGTTTTGCCGACACCGCGAAACCGGTCATGAATGCCAAGGCCAAGCGCGGTGCCGCCATCTTCCAGCAAAACTGCGTGAGCTGTCACAACAAGCAGCCGGATGACAGTACACCCTTCGGCCCTCCCAACCTGCACGGCATCTTCAGCAGCAAGCCCATGGTGTCTCCTCCGATTACGCCGACGCAAGCCACCGAGACCATCAAGAACGGCAAGGCTCCCATGCCCGCCTTCGGCTCGATCCTGACCGAAGCGCAAATCAACGACGTGCTCGCCTACCTGAAGGCGCAGTAGGCGCGTTTCACACCTCGACCAACAATCCAGAAAAGCCGTGCCCTTCGTTTAGGGTGATTGTTCAGGACACAAGTACCTCAGGGGCTAAAGCCCAGCGTATTCTCAATTGTTACGGCCCGACTAAAGTCGTGCCCTGATACAAAGGCCTAGTTTTTCAGCAGCCTGCGAAGCCGTCCCCGTTCGACAAGCTCAGGGCAGGCTCGGCGGGACTCATTTAGCAAATCGGTAGGTTCTCACGCACACACTTCAGCCCCTGTCTGGCGCGTCCCCGAGGGGTTAAAGAGATCTGCGGTTTCTTTTCTCCCCTGCCGCTAAGCGCCTACTCGGGAAACTCCACGTCATCGAAAAACTTATAGTTATCCAGACTCGTCGCCGGCGCGAAAAAACAAACCACCTTCATCTCCTCGCTCCCGGTATTCCGCAGCATATGTATTTTTCCTTGCGGAAACAGAACCGTGCTTCCCGCCTTGACCGGTTCCACCACACCCTCGATCATCACCTTGCCTGACCCTTGCACAATATAGATGACCTCCTCCCCATTGGGATGGGAATGCGCCGGCCTGACCGTCTCTCCCGGAGCCACCTGGATCATGCACATCGAACAATGCTGCGCGCCAACATTCTCCTGGGTCATCAACCAGCGAAGCCGCCGCCCGGGAAGATCCAGCGCCGGGATTGAATTCTCCTCCACGATCGGTAGCTTCATGGCTTCTCCTTGGCGTGTTCTTGAATGGTGTGAGCGATCGCATCCGGGGTCAAGTGGAAGGCCTCAATCAACTCCTCATACGTCCCGGAATGAATGAACTGAGGCCGGCCATCGCTCTTGAGTGTGTTGATGGTGATGATCCTGTCCCATCCGTCGGCCTTCACTTTGCCCCGATTACGGTAGAGAACCTTCAGCAGATTTTGCCAAATGTATCCGTTGTTCTGTTCCGCCAGAACTAACCACTGGCCGGAGTTGTACAGTTCCAGCAACAGCTTCTCGTCGATGGACGGCATATCCACCACGCCGACCGCAATGCCGGCGCACTTTTTAGCGGCGGCCAGGGCCTCATGCACTCCGCGTCCACTGCTGATGATCGTAGCCTTGTCCGCTGGGCTGCTGCGCAGACGATGGCCGGTCGCAAACTCAAATACGTAGTCGCCGCCATAAAGCACCGCGGACCCCGTGCGCATGACGCGCACATAAACCAGGCCGCGATTTCCTTCCATAATCCACTTCATGATGGAAAGCATTTGCTGCGGGCAGGAAACATCGACGATCTTCAACTGGCCGACCGCATCGAACGTCGTGCTGTCGTCGTTGCCCATGTGCGTGGCGCCGTTGGTGCGGGTCTCGAAATTTGCAGCCGTGGCCAGAAAGGTCAGATCCAGCCCATGGCCTTCACTTAACCACCCGTCCGGCGCATCGATGGCTTCCTGCCGCTCCTGGGCTCCCACAGCAATGCGGCGCAATACCTTCCAATCGAAGAAGGGGCAGAAGGTGCTCACCCAGGTGTTGCAACCCAGGGCCGCGAATGCCTCGCCGATCAGCATCATGTTGGCCTCGGCCACGCCCACGTTCAGCGCCCGCTTCTGGTCCACTGCGGCAATGCCCGCTTCGAGGCCGCTGGTAGAAGCGAGGTCCGCATCAATCGAAACCACGGCTGAATCCTTGGCAAACACTTTCATGGCGCTGGTCACGATGTCAGAGGCCGCATATTCCTTTTTAGGATCAATCTGCGGCAACAACCTGGCCTCGTAACCGATGCGCTTGTTCCGGGGAGGAACGCGCCTGGTAAGCACCGGCCCAACCATGCTGGTCACCGTGCTTCCCGCCGAGTCAACCTCGAGATGCATTCGATGAGCCGCGTCCAGCAGTAAGTCTCGCGTCGCTTCGCCTTCCGCGCTGCCTCCCAGTCGATCGCAGTAAACAGCAAACTCATCAATCCGGGCCTGACGCTGCTCTGACTGCAGAGCATATTCCTGGGCAATCACGCTCTCCGGCATGGTGACTTTATGCTTGTTCAGGAAATCTGAAAACGAGCCAAAGCCTTTTCGACTGTTACAAATGATCGCGGTGGGCATTCCATTGCGAGGACCAAAGCGGAACTTCTCCAAAGCCGCAACCACGCCGTCATACTGCGTGGCATCCACGTTGTACGCCTGCCAACCAAAGGAGCGAAACACCGTCTCCAGCTCAGGCATGGGAAAAATCAAGCGCGTGTGGAGATCCAGCTGACCATTGTTACGATCCACCAGCACACAAAGATTATCCAGGTGGTTTTGCCCGGCATACATCACTGCTTCCCAGATAGGACCTTCCTGCAACTCGCCATCGCCTGTCATGCAATAGGAGTCGAATCGCGGGCTGCTGTGGCCGGCAATGGCAAATCCCTGGGCCACACCAAATCCCTGCCCCATGGGGCCCGTAGCGATATGCACTCCGGGCAAAATCGGCCCCGGGTGTCCATTCAGGATGCTGGCAAACGAGCGCGAATTCTTCAGTGTCTTGCGATCGAAATAACCCAGCTCAGCATAGATAGAAGCGAGTGCTGCGACCGCATGTCCCTTGCTCAGCGTGAAAATGTCTTGCCCGCGGCGGGTAGGATCTTCAATGTCCAGGTGAATAAAGCCACCATAAAAGAGCGCGACCAGGGGAATGATCGATGAGAAGGCCCCGCCCGCATGGAGACCCTTGTCAACCGCGTCACGGCTTTGCTCCAGGGTAAGCAGACGAATGTCGGAGTCCTTGATGGCCAGCAACTTCAGAATGCCCTGACGCACGGCGAAGTCTTCACTGCGGAAGAATTCACGGCTCAATCGCTCGCGCCGAACGGTGGTGTAGGTAGGATTCTTCATCATTCCTTCTCGCTGGCTACTTACCGACCCAGCCGCCATCCACATAGAGCGATTGGCCGGTTACGTACTTCGCCTCATCCGACGCAAAAAACGCAGCCACGGTTCCAACCTCTTGCGGCTGACCGGGCCGGCCCAGTGAAATCTGGCCTAAGACTCCAGCGAGCACGCTGGGGTCCGGATGCTTCAGAACCCAATTGACCATCGGTGTTTCGATCAAACCAGGATGGATACAATTGACGCGGATTCCCTTGAGCCCCATCTCTGCGGACACATTGCGGGTAAGCGCCTCGATCGCCAACTTGGCCGGAGCGTAGTGGGTGCGTCCGGGCAAAACCTTGCCTGCCTGGATCGAACCAATATTGATGATGGAACCAGTGCGTCCGGCGGCTACAGCCTGGCGGCAGAAGACCTGCGAGCACAGCCACTCTCCCCACAAGTTGATGTCGACCAGGTCGCGCCATTGCTGGTCGCTCAGCTCCAGGAAAGGAATAATGGTTTCAATCCCTGCATTGTTCACCAGAACGTCCACCGGCCCAAGTTCTTTTTCCGCTCGCTCGAACATCGCCTCGACCTGCGAGCGCTCCCTGACATCCGCCTCGACCGCGATCGCCCGCCGGCCTTTGCTCCTGACCCATTCGGCAACCGCGCAAGCTTTCTCGCACGAGCCCACGTGGTTGATGACCACATCAGCGCCTTCTTCGGCGAACACTTCTGCGATGCCTTTGCCGATTCCCTGGCTGGCTCCGGTAATGATCGCTACTTTATTGCGGAGCTTCATGATCACCCCTCTGCTCTAGTGGATCGTCCATCCACCATCAACCATCAACACGTGTCCGACCACCATGTCGGAAAGCGGGCTGGAGAGAAACAAAACGGCGCCGACCAGGTCCTCTGGCTGATTCCATCGCCCGCGTGGAATCATTTCCGTAGTGGCCCATTCTTTGTAGCCAGGCCGCTCCAGGATGTTCTTTCTTGATTCGGTCTCGGTGATGCACGGCGCGACCACGTTCACCAGCACGCCATCTTTCGCCCACTCGAGCGACAGGGCACGCGACAGATGGTGAACCCCCGCCTTGGCCGCTGCGTAAACCGATCGTCCTTTGAAGGCAATCTCTCCGAAGTTGGATCCAATGTTGATGATTCTGCCCCCGCCTTGCGGAATCATCACCCGGGCAGCCGCTTGCGAGGCAAAAAACACGCTCTTCAGCGAGGCCGCCATGGTGCGGTCGTACTCCTCTTCGCTCACATCCAAAGCAGGCGTGGTCCCCGTCCAGCCGGCGTTGTTGACCAGGATGTCGATGCGCCCGAAAGTAGAGTGAGTCTGGTTCATCAAGGCTCGAACCTGGTCGACCTGGGCAACATCGGTCTGCACGATCATCGCCTTGCGTCCCAGCGCCTCAATTTCGGCCTTTACGGCTATGACTTCATCCTGGCGTTTATCGGGGTATTTCGCCAGCACAACATGAGCCCCGGCCTGAGCCAAACCCAGAGCGATGGCACGGCCGATACCCTGGGAGCCGCCGGTGACGATGGCTACCTTGTCCCGCAGCCCGAAACTTGAGTAATCCATTGGATGTGGACCCTAACTTTGTATGATAAGCGACAACGTGTGCGTAAGGCACAAGACAGCCTAACAGTGAACGATAAGTCGGTCAATCAAAGACCAGGGAACGGCGACATTACTTATGCGCCGGCTCAGGTAAGGCAAACACGTAAAATTGCTGGGTTTCTGGGGCATCCGGCAAGGCTTCGACGGTTGCCCGCTCTCCACCGGGGCCCAGATGCTTGAGGCACGAAAGAGGTACCCATTCGACAAGCTCAGGGCAGGCTCTCAGGGGCTAAAGCCCGACGTATTCTCAATCATTTACGGCCCGACTAAAGTCGTGCCCTGATACAAAGCGGAGTTTTTCAGCAGCCTCATCAGCCGTGCCACAACTACGGCATCGGATGAGGGATTCAGAGCGCAGCGGAATGGAGAGATCCGCGGTTTCTCTTTTTGGTTCTCACACACGTTCTTCAGCCCTGAGAGCCTGCCCTGAGCTTGTCGAATGGGTACGTTTTTCTTTTTCGACTCCCACACACATCGCTTGGTGGGACTTGGTTACAAAGGGGGAGCAATCTGCGTCTCCCCCAGGATTTCGATTGCCTTTTGTAACTAGAAGGTGATCCTTCCCGCCATCTGCAGCAGTCTAGGAGTATTCAGATCAGTTGTGATATTACCGAATTGGGCATTATTGACCACAGTGTTCGGGCTGCCAAATTGGACGCGATTGAACAGGTTGAACGCCTCCACTCGGAACTCGAAGGTAACATTCTCACGGATCGGCGTGTCTTTGTAGAGAGCAAAGTCATAGTTCGCTACCCCAGGAGTACGCAGCTGATTGTCCGTCCTGGATTCATTGCCGTAGGTGAAGAGCGGCACCGGAGCGCTATTGAAGCAGGAAAGGTTGAAGTAGTTATTCGCAGCGCCTTCCACTTTACCCAGCCGATTGAAGATCCCGCCCCCAATCGCCTTTTGGCAACCGGAAGTAATGTTGGGTCTCGTGTTGCTGCCAAATGCATAAGTGGCAATGTTGTTGGTCGCATTCGTAAATCCCAACGGATAACCCGCCTGGAACGTGGTTACTCCATTCACGCCCCAACCGGCGGCGACTGCATTGGCAATACCGGATAGATTGGAAAGGAACATCCGCCCTTTTCCGATGGGAAGCTCATACACATAGCTGGCGACCAGCCGCTGCCTGGAATCGAAACTCGACAGCGAGTATTCACCTTGAAGATTATTTACGTCCTGAAAACCCGCTGTGGTCGTTGCGTCCAGCCAACTGGTAAGGTACTCCGCATTGGTCATCAACTTGGAGAAGGTGTAAGCACCCAACAAAGTCCCGCCGGCAGCGAAACGCTTTTCAAGTTTCATTTGCAGCGAATCGTAGTTGCTTACGCCGACATAATTCCCTGAATTGGAAATACTGCCATACTGCGGAAAAGGCCTGGCTAATTGATTTGCAGTTACGGTTCCATTCTGCAAAACACCTTGCGATATTTTGCCAAGGAAAGGATTCGCCACCGATTTGGTGAAGAAGCAGTCCTTCAGATCGCCACTGGCGCAGGTTGGATCCTGGTGGGCTTGATTGAGAGTGTTGTCCGGCACCTGGTTGATGGTGTGGCTGATGGGTAGATTCGCACCATGCAAACCCGCATACGCCACCTCAAGAGCGAGCCCCAGGGGAAGCTGGCGCTGCACCGCGAAATTCCATTGATACGTTGCGCCGTTGGGTTCGTCCGCCAACAAAGCCTGTGGGTTTCCTCCGAGAAGAATTTGCTGATAGTTCGGGTTGCGATGCGGAGGCCCAACCAAGCCGTTGGGATAAGGATTGTCGAGTGTGTTTGCCGGGGTCTGGTTGCTGTTGGTGGATTGCACCATCAGGTTATTGATGAAGTTAATGCCGGCCTGCAGCGGCGCCTCTGGAAACTGCAGATCCGACGGAATGATGAATCTGCCCCAGCCGAGCCGGATCACGGTGGCATCATTCAAACGATACGCCAGGCCGAGGCGCGGCGAGAAAACGTCGAAGTGTTCATTCCTGACTCCGCTTGCCGGATGCTGCGGAGTATTCACCAGGTCAAATGCTCCGGGGACGCCTACGATCGGGTTGACCTCGGTCGGATTAAACGTATCGGCGTAGCCATGCCGCGCGACATAGACTCCAGGAATTTCGTAACGCAAGCCCAGAGTAAATGTCAGCTTATTGTTCGCCTGCCAAGTGTCCTGGACATAATAGCCCTGGTAATAAATCGTTTGCAGAGTGGGGGGCGCGATCTGAACTGTCTGCGAAGACGAACTGCTCACGTCTCCCAGCAAGAAAGATGCGAACGGGTTGCCGGTGGAACCCGGACTTGTTGCGTTCTGCCCGGTGAACACGTTGTCAAAAGTAAAGACGCCGCCGGGAGAATTGTTTTGAAAGTACGCCATCTCCAGCCGGCGCAGATCGGCTCCGGCTTTGAAGGTGTGCCGTCCGATGATCTTGGTAAACGTGGGCGCGATCACGTAATTGTTATTGATAGAGAAAATGAGCCCAGTCCCGACCCCGTTATACGTAGGGTTTGACATGGAGATGGAAGGTACGGTTGTTGATGGAGAGAAGCCGTTGTATTGCGCAATCTGCGAGAAATAACCCGGAAAACCAAGCTTGGTTTCGTCGTAGCCGAGCGTACCCGGCGTTCTCTTGTAGTTCCAGCGCAGGAAGGAAAGATGAATGTCGGCGATGGTTGTGGGGTTGAAAATATATGTATCCGCAATCACTGCTTGCTGCGTCGTGAATGCCTCGGGCGAAATGGGGTCACCGCTGATCAAGCCATTGTTGTATGGTTCCGCGCCGTGGTTCTTTGATCTCCACCAGGTGTAACGCTCAAACAAACTCTGTTTCGAACTGAGCGTTTGGTCACCGCGAATCGTATATTGGTCGTTGATGCCGCCCGCATTGCCAAACCTGGAAAAATTATTGATGCCGGTGCCGGATTGTGAACTCACCGTGGGCGCTGCCCAATAGGGAAAGGCGATCAGGTTCTTGGCCACCGTGCTGAAGCGGCTTGCGGGAATGATGTTGTTGGTGAATTGCTGACGCGTCGGCTGAGTGCCGGCCAACTGCGCGGCCGTGCAAGCGGGGTTGCCGTTATAACCGCAGGTGGTCAGTGGATCGTAGATCTTGGTTCCGGTCTGCGAAAAGTCCCCTGTTATCATGGGTAAGGTGGGCACGTTGTAGACATAAATCTTGCCCTGAGCCTGCCGGTATCCCTCGTAATCACCAAAGATAAACATCTTGTCTCTCTTAATCGGCCCCCCAATGTTGGCGCCAAATTGGTTCTGATGGAATGGCTGTTTGCCGGCGTTATTGCGCTTGGCAAAGAAGTCATTCGCGTTCAGAACCGTATTGCGAAAGTATTCGTACGTCGTGCCATGAAACGCGTTCGTTCCCGACTTGGTTGCCATGTTGATCACGCCGCCGGTGTACATGCCGAACTCGGCGGTGTTGTTGTTGGTTTGAACCTTGAACTCCTGAATGACATCCTGGTCCGGTACCAGCTCCACTGTGTTTCCGTACGAAGTGTTCACAGGCGAACCATCGACCAGCACCGAGCTCTGGTTCCCGTTGCCGCCCCCAATTTGATAATTGCCAGCAGCGAACACATTCTGCCCGGTCAGGTTTCCCGAAGAGCTGCCCTGCGGTACAACCCCCGGCACCAGGGCCACCAGGGCGAGAACATTGCGGCCATTCAGCGGGATATTCGTGACCGCCTTACCCGCAACGACTTGCCCCAGCGAAGCAGTTTCCGTTTGCATCATGGGCGCCTGAGAGGTCACCACAACCTGCTGGTTAACCGCCCCAACCTCCATGGTCGCGTTTACCCGAAATACCTGATCCACCTGCACCACGATCTGATCGTGGGTGTAGTGCTTAAACCCGGTACCCTCCATGTCGATTTTGTAAACACCGGGGGGCAGCAGAACGTACTGATAGTTGCCCGAAGCATCCGTCGTAGCGCTACGGCCTTCGCCGGTCTCAGTACTCGTTAGGGTGATGGTTGCTCCGGTTACCGCCGCTCCCGACGGGTCCGTCACCGTTCCGACAATGGAACCGGTAGTGGTTTGGCCCAGGGCGATGAGAGAAGACACGCTAAAACAGAGTGCGATAGCTAACAGCGTCCGGCCGACTGATCCTCGAAATACTTGCATTGGTATGACCTCACTTTTTTAGAATCGGTTGTGTTCGTATTATGCAATTGCTTTTGCGTCGACACCGAGGGACGCTATCATGCGCTGCAAACCACAGTCAAGAAAGTATTTTTTGGGTATTGAAGTAATTCAGGCAAACGCCGGCAGCGAGCTCCAAGTGTTTGGCCACAAGGGCTTTGCGCTGCGGAAAGCCAAGAGCTGTGTTGGGCTTTCAGCCACCGTTCTAGTGGGTTTTTCCAGGGGCCGGCTTTCCCCAGAAGATATAGGTTCCACTTCGGGTGGAAGTGCCGCAACTACGCTGGTAAATCCCAGGTTCAAAAACAAAAGCCACCCGAGTGCACATTGCATGATGGCCAGATGCTAGAGCATTTCTCCTGGACCTGCCTCTCCTGGAGGGCTATGATCCATATTTTCTTTGGGGAACGATTGCATGAAAAGTTTTTGTTGCGCGCTGATAAAGTGAGGACGCGATGACCGGCAAGGTCGATCTTTATGACGGTGAGTACGGAAACTATGAGTCTGATGTTTACCAGCAAGTGCGCATCGAGACCTACGGGGTAGATTTCGGGCAGACGAGCTGGGTTACGACCGAAGAGTCCACGCAGATTCCAAGCTTGCTTGAACTCACCGCCAATTCATCCGTGCTGGAAATTGGTTGCGGTTCCGGGGTGTACGCCTTACATATTGCACAAACGACCGGCTGCAGCATCACCGGTTTAGACATCAATGCGTTGGGCATTCAAAACGCGAATCAATTGGCATTGCATCGTGGCCTGCGTCAGCAAGCGCAGTTCAAAGTATGCGACGTGTCCAAGCCTTTGCCGTTTGCAGATGAAACCTTCGACGCCATTTTCTCGAACGATGTGCTGTGCCACATTCCCGGAAGGCCTGCTCTCCTGGCGGAGATGTACCGCGTCTTGAAACCTGGCGGAGGGCGGATGTTATTCAGTGACGCCCTGGTCATCGGAGGCTTGATTTCGCATGATGAGATCGCGACTCGCAGCTCGATCGGGTATTACTTGTTCAGTCCTCCGGGAGAGAATGAACGATTTATCCTGGAAGCCGGGTTCACCGATCTCAAGGTAAGAGACACAACAGAGCATGCTGCTCGCACCGCCGGAAGGTGGCTCGAGGCCCGCGGGAAATTTAAAGACCAGCTGCTCGCCCTTGAAGGCGAGCAAAAATACATCGGCCTGCAGCGGTTCCTTTCCTGCGTACAGTCACTGACAGAAGAAAGACGCCTGCTTCGGTTGCTCTACCAGGCGCGGAAAGCATAGGCTTCGAATTTCTCTGCCAGAGGCGGGTCCAAATCAGGCTGTCATTGAGAGCGGGCTGAAGTGTCTGCGTGAGAACAGACCATCACGAAATCGAGTCCTGTAGGGACGACTGAAAAGGTTAGTCGAGACATGGTCCTGAATTCGGGCAGCGGGTCGGAAATTCTCAATCGCGGAATATGTTGAGATGGAAGTGACCTGGGGTCGCCTCCGGGTAAACTCCGGTCTTCCCTACAGGACTTTTCGTCTCTCGAATCTCTACCCAGCACTGCGTCCCATAAGCGCTAACTTGTTTGGGATGTTTTTGTCAGGGGGCTTGAAATACAGCTGGTTGGGATATGCAGAAAACTCGTAAAGATCGAAAAAGTCACAGGCTCTCAGGATGACGTTTTTGTGGTGAGTTGGAGATGCACAAAACCAGCGTCTTCTCGAATTTCTATCGTCTGCCAAACAAGTTAGCGCTTATGGGACTCCCGTCCTGGGCTAAGTTCGGCCAGAGCTGTCCAAATTAGCGGATTAACTTGCTTTTTGACGATGTACCTTGTTGATTGCTTTGAAGAGAGATTGGCAGAGCAAAATCAGGTTGCTTCTGTTGATGGGCTGCTGTCCAAATGGCAACGAGTTTTGAGTTGTGTTGGTGAACGAAGGGCACGGGTTTAGCCGTGCCACACGCCGCTCTCACTGATGAGGGCTTTAGCCCCTGAGGTACGTCTTTGCAGTCGTCTGCGGCGAACGCAGCTGCGGAGAAAGATGACTTCGCC
>Ga0182024_10014063_pt1 | contig 15510 bp, 10 predicted proteins | sample P32metaG_FD_120480 | JGI IMG/M metagenome (GOLD analysis project Ga0182024, IMG submission 120480) | Permafrost microbial communities from Stordalen Mire, Sweden - P3-2 metaG (Illumina Assembly) | ecosystem: Environmental > Terrestrial > Soil > Wetlands > Permafrost | place: Sweden: Stordalen... | reverse complement strand
CTGCGAGGACGGGCATTCCGGTTGTCGGTGACTTCCGCACCGCTGATATCGCGGTCGGCGGTGAAGGCGCGCCGCTTGTCTGCTTCGCCGACGAAGTGCTGTTTGGCCGCGACTGTGTGCCGTCCGGCGTGCTGAACATTGGTGGCATTGCCAATCTCACCGTGCTCGATCGGCGCGGCCAGGCAGTCATGGCTTTTGATACCGGTCCGGGCAATATGCTGATCGACCGGGCAGCGGAACAGCTGCTCGGCAAGCCGTTCGATCAGAACGGTCGTGCCGCCGCCTCTGGAAAGGTCGACGAAAAGTGGCTGGCAGAGTTGATCGAGCTGCCCTACTTCCAGCGCGTGCCTCCGAAAACGACCGGGCGTGAGCTATTTGGCATTGTTTTCGCTGATGCGTTGCTGGCTGACGCTAAACGGCGCGGGCTGGGAACCGGTGACACTCTTGCCACTTTGACGGCGTTCACCGCTCGCTCTATCGCTTCCAGCTACAAGGAATTCGTTCAACCGCGAACTCGCATCGAACGTCTGATTGTCGGGGGCGGCGGCGCCGACAACCAGTTCCTGATGCAACTGCTGCGGCAGTATTGGCCGCATGAGATCAGCATCTCGCCTCACGAGGAATTCGGCATCTCCACGAAGTTCAAAGAGGCGCTTCTCTTTGCACTTCTGGCTTATACAACTTACTTCAAAGTTCCCAACAACGTTCCAGCTTGCACCGGTGCTAGCCGCAAAGTCTGTCTGGGCAAACTAGTATGCATCCCTGCGGGCGCAGCCATAGGCAGCGGCTGTTTTCCGGGTATAGGAAAGAGAAAGTAAGCGGCAGCCGGCACCGACGCAGCCGCGGCGGAGCGCGCGCGGGACCGCCAAAGGAGAAACCGGCGCAGCGGTTAAACTTAGTTGCTACACCATCATTGAAGAAACGAGGATGCGATGACCGCCGAAACTGCGGAGCTGCACATTCCAGAAGGCATCAATTACGAATGCACCGGCTGCGGCAAGTGCTGCGGCGGCTGGTCGGTGCCTATGACGGCGCCCGATTATGCGCGCATCTCGGCAAAAGACTGGGGGCAGCATCTGGACAAGTTCGCCGGCAAAACGTTGTTTCGCGAAATGAAAAGCTATGAGAAAGAGGGAACCCCCTATACCAATGCCATCAAAGTTGGTGACGATGGGCACTGCCCGTTTCTTGTCGACAATCTTTGCTACATTCATAGCCAATATGGCTCGGAGGCGAAACCTTCTATTTGCCAGCTGTTCCCCTACTGCTTCAACGAGACACCAAGCGGTGTCTATGCCACTGTTAGTTTCGTCAGCATGGGCGTCGTCCACAATTCCGGCAAGGCACTTTTGGAGCAGCGCGAGTATTTAGAGAAGAAATTCGCGGAGTTTCGTCGCTTGTATCCGGACCATCACCCGAATTGGTCCAAGCTTGAACTTACAGGTGGCAAGCCGATCACATGGGATGACTATCTAACTATCGAGGAACAATTGCTCGGATTTATCAAAGATCGATCGTTGACTTTCGAGCAGCGTCTGTTGAAAGGAGCGGCGTTCCTGCACGCGCGGGCTGCCGGGCGCGAGATGCCGGAATCCATTGAGCTGCCTGAGGGCGCCGAATTGAAAAGCCTGGACAAGCATCTTTTGGTGGCACTGCACCGAATTTATTTTCCCGTGCGCGCGCTGGGCAAAGGGCAAGGTGATTTCAGTGCGGCCCGATTTGCTTATCAAATCGCTTTTCAAGGTTTCTTTCCAGGGCTGCGCATCTACGTTCCCGGACACTCTTACACGTTTGAGCAGTTGAAGCAAATGCCGTGGATAAGCGGCGATCCTGATATCGAGAATCTCCTTTACCGCTATTTCTATTCACGCGTTTTTGCCAAGCTCTACTTCGGCGCCGGCTTTGGCCAGCTCTCGCTGATCACCGGTTATAACCATCTCTTGCTCGTGTACGTGCTTCTCAAGCTGCAAGCAAAAGCTTTCGCTAAGTCGCGTGGTGTCGATCAGGTAAGCTATGTCGACGTGGTGGCAGCGGTGCGCCAGCTCGAGAAACGGCTTGGTGAAACGGCAGTCGGTGGTTATGCCGCCGCGCTTTACGAGCTTTTGATGTTCAGTTATCGGCGCGCCCAGCGTGTTCTGGCGGCGACTTAAAAACACAAGAAAAAATCCGGCAAAGACGAATTTGCCGGATTTTTGATGCGTTCAGATTTGAGTTAGTGTACAGCCGGTTGCGTGCCGGTCTCGGCTAATTCGCCGCCAGTCTCGGTGGGCAGTTCCAAAGCCGGGCGGGCCGGACGATTCTGCGGCAACTGTTGTTGCCGGTCCATAGCGAATACCAGCGAGCTTAGCTGTGCGATCGTGGGAACAGCAACGTCGCCTTCTTGATCGACTGGTTCTTTTAGCTGTTGCATAAACTTAGCATCCATCAGCTTTTTCACCGTTGTCTTGTGCGAATCATAAACGATCGACAGCGCTGGTTTAGCTTCATGCGTGTAGGAGGTGTAAATCACTCCGGGCAGTTGTGCCATCGCTGAAGCAATCGATCGCGCATGGCACGAGCAGGATGGCTTAGACAAACGCAACTTCATATCGCGGGCAGAACTTTCATATGCCGCTGTTTCGGCACCGCCGGTAGTGCTGCGCTTGATTGTCGGAAATGCGGCCACAAGGTTCGATTTCTGGAAGTCCGCAAGCTTTTGCTTCAGTTCGCTGCCGCTAATTTCGCCGAACTTGACGTCATCGCTGCCACCCGGCACTGAGTCCTTAATGCCGGCAAGCGTTCGCAGAACAGTGTCAGTATTGCCGAGTTGTTCCGCCACGCTCGCTACCGCCAGGCGATAGGTTAAGGCGGTGGTGTTTCGGCTGACAGCATTCTGAAACGCCACGTCCGCCTTCTTCAACCACTCGGTTTTCTGAACGTCGGTGGCTTCGTCAGCTCTCTTGACCAGTTTCAGTCCAAGAACGTAAAACAGCTGGTCTGCTTGATTGCCCTGGAAAGCTGCCGCTTCTTTCAGGACACCGTCGACATCTGCTGCTGTCGGTGCCAATTCGATTTTGGCTTGCAGAATAACGTCGAGCTTGCCGGTCCTCAGCGTGTTTGAAATTTTGTCCTGAAGCTTGGCCAGCAGATCTTTGTCACCGGTTTGCACGGCAGTGGTGAACAATAAATCCGTTATCGTCTCCTTAGCACCGTCGCTGGTAGCTAGATCCAGGGCTTTGACAAAATCGTCTTGCGCTTTCTTGTATTGACCGACCTGCATATAGCGCAATGCCACCTCGCTAACCGGCTCGAACTGGCTCAAAGCTTCCGGCGGGATCGCATCTAATGCTTGTGCTGCTTCGGGATACTGGGCTTGAATGATGTAACAATCAGTGAGCCCAATTCTGCTTTGCCACGAGCTTGGTTCGGCCTTAATTGCCTTTTGGAACTCCAACGCCGCTGGCGCAAACCAATGTATCTGCTCGAACAAGCGTCCGGCATTTCTGTCCGCTACTGGACCGTGTTCGCCGTAGACAGACTCTTGGGCTTCTTGCAACGCTTCGAACGGTTTGCGTTGTTCGGAATACATATATGTCAATCCGGCGTGAGGTAGCCAAAAGTGCGGTGCGGCAGCGATCGCTTCCTTTTCCTTGTCCTTCGCTTCCTCTATCTTTTTGTCTTTGAAGAGTTCTATAGCGGCGAGGTGCAACGCCCTGGCTTTCTCAATTGCGGGCTTAGGGTCGGCCACATAGTCTTTCGGCGTTTCAGGTTTGTCCGAAAAGCTGAAAAGAAAGCCCTTCCGTGCGTTGATAGTTGAATCTTGTTTCGGTACGACAGGAGTCGGCGCGAGATTTACCTTCGGTTTAGTGATCGCACCATTTTCTACAACTGCAGGTTGTTCGTCCTGTTTGGCGTCGGTTGCAGTTGCCGCAAACGTCGTAACTGCTGATACGAGCGCAACGGTACCAGAAAGTAAGAAAGCAGTTGGCAGGGTCATTCGCATGCCTGATGTTCCTCTAAGATTAACGGGACTACATGAAAGGACTGAGAAATAGTCGAGAAAAGATCATACAACAAAGGGCAGATGCGGCGCGACGTTAATCAGCTCATGGTTAAGCAGGCTGAACGTTGGCACTACGAGTGGTGGCGAACAGCCGGGCGTGATTCTGGCTGCAGTGCACAGCTATATCAGGCGTTCCCTGATTCTATAGATGGTGGAACAGCGACAACGCATTAAATAGGATAGATATAAATAACAAGCTGCCGGATATCTTCATAGGCGGAGTATGAATGTGTGGAAATTGTGAGATCGCGGTCCAATTTTGCTGATTTAATGATTTTTCGCCGATAAACGCAGGCAAGGAACGGGCACACCGACGGCGGGAAATGCTTGACAAGCGGCGGTTTTCGGCGCCTGCGCTCTATTGGAGAAAGCTTGGATTCTGGTAATGTGCGATACACTTTTAATCTTGACTTGTTGTTTCGTTTAAGCTACATTGGCGCAGTTGATTTTCAAGTGGTCGCCTTTGCGGCCTACTCTACAAAGATACGCTTCTTACTACGCATTCTTAATATTTCTCCCGCTGGAGGTTCTTCATGAATATTCTTCGCAAACTTACTATGGCCTTTTTGGGACTTTCGGTTGCCGGACTTTGTGCAATACCAGCACACGCGCAAGCCGTCGGTGATGAATTCGCATCCGGCGGCACGACCGGTGCACTTGCGGGCGGCAATGACAAGCCTGGTATGAATACCGGCGCACAGACCACACAACTTCAACAAGCGACCGCTCCGGCCCTTCAAGGTGCCACCAACGGTACAATCGGTCCCCAGGGCGCTGATGCCACCTACGTTACCGGCTTGAACACAGCAGGTACAGTACGCGTCAACAACTTGGCCAACTTGGAAGCATTGCTCAACATCATCGCCAACGGTATGGAAATCCTCGGTATTGCCTGGGGCGGACCTACGATGATCATGGGCTTCATGCACATGGCTGCTGGAACACAAGATGCGATGAAGAGAGTTCTCTTCGGAGCAGCGGGTGTCACCGGCGGATTGGCAACACCTGGCTGCATCAACTGGCTAGTTGCATCAGCCCGCGACGCCAACCTGTTCAACTAAGGTTTTTCCCCCGCCAACGCCAGCCAGAGACCTCCCTTCAAAGAGGGGGGTTTTTGGTATCTGCATATAACTTGAAGACTCGCAGCAACAGCGGCTACTACGACCTGAAACCTCGAGAGCAAGCGCGCTATCTCTTCCGCTGAGAGACACTATCTCATTCAAGCCCACTATGATTTCGACCGGAGCGCAAGCGCACCTATGTCATTTCGACCGGAGCGAAGCGTAGTGGAAATCTCTCTTGCCGCTGCGAAGCAGCCTCCAGTCCAACAGTCGTATTGCTCATCTGATCCCAGCAGCTGTTATGGGGCTGCTCCGCAGCGCTATGAGAGATTTCTCCACTACGTTCGCTGCGCTCACTTCGGTCGAAATGACATCGATGTGGACACCATTGTGGCCGAACAAGTTTATTCATTGACCGGAATTTGACCTGAACCTGCTCCAAACATGTCCGTATTGCTGCGTATTCTTGATGTCATGGCAAGCGACTTGAGCGAGTCATCAACCCAGAAAATGATGCAAGCACAAGTCCAAATTGGCGAAAGAATACAACAGGAGTACAGACAAATGACCACGATTACCAAAACAGCCCGCCTCTTCATCGTTACCCTCGCCGCGGCAATCGTACCGTTCTTATTGGCTCCAGCCGCAGCCAATGCGCAAGCGGTCGGCGACGAATTTGCATCTGGTGGAACGACCGGTAATTTTTCTAACGACCCATTCACCAAAATGAACACCGGGTCGCAAACCACACAGTTTCAACAAGCTGTCGCCCCCGCGCTGCAAGGTGCCACCAACGGTACGATCGGACCACAAGGCGCTGATGCCACCTACGTCACCGGCTTGAACACCGCCGGCACCGTTCGCGTCAACAACCTCGCCAATTTGGAAGCGTTGCTCAACATCATCGCCAACGGCATGGAAATTCTCGGTATCGCCTGGGGCGGACCAACAATGATCATGGGTTTCATGCACATGGCTGCTGGAACGCAAGATGCGATGAAACGAGTTCTCTTCGGAGCCGCAGGCGTCACCGGCGGATTGGCAACACCTGGCTGCATTAACTGGCTAGTCGCTTCGGCCCGCGACGCCAACCTGTTCAACTAGTTTTCTCCCGCGCCAAGCCACCAGACACCTCCCTCCCCAGGGAGGCGTTTTGGCGTTTGTGGCAAAGACCTCAGGTCTGAACTGACGGATCGTACTCCTCTTCATCCAGGTCAAAGGTCCAGGCTACCGCCTCACGAGCTGTCTTCATCGTTGGTGGAACGCGCAGAAAATACTCCTTATACGTTCCATTGCTTTCCGGTGTGCTGTTGGTGACTCGCACCATAGTTAGTGGCTCGCCGACACCTGTTCGTTTTGAATACAGCGTCCCGCACTCGTCCTCATGGATTTTGGTATCAAACGACGAAGTGACGTATTTCTCCAATCCGAAACGTTCGATCATGATCCGCTTAATCTCGGCGTTTCCCTCCTGGTCGATCTCTTGCGGCGTGATTTTTTCAGGGTGTTCGATTAAGTCTTTTGGACAGGTCACTCCTTGCCATGAATAGATTTTATAGCCGTCGGCAAACGCTAACGCCGCTGACGACCGCGAGTCCAATCTGCCCTCGGCATCGCAATGAATCGCAGTGGGGCGCTCGCTGACCAGGCAAAGTTGGTCGAAGAAACTGTAAGCCGTAGCATTGCGAGCCAGAACCAACCAGTTGGAAAGCTCCTCGACCTCGGCCTGATCAAAAATATTTTTTGACTCGAGAAGGAAGTCGTAGATCGGCAACCATTCACTCGACCAGGAAGCGAACCAGATCAAGTTCGGCACCATCGCCGCCGCCTCGGCAAACGCGATATCCCTATGTTGGTTATAGAAGGTGAGCAACGGCCAAGGCAGACGAAAGCCGGTGTTCCAAACGCTGAGAAAATCTCTCACCGCCGCTTGCGTGCGACTGTCCGCGAAGGTTTCCGTCAATTTACTCGTCCAACCGGCGAGCATTTGTCTGACTACCCAATTGCCACCACGTTCCAGAAACCACTCGGTGCAACGCCGCAATTTGACACGCCCGGAATAACCAACGTCCATTGTTAGACTACGCGTGAAGCCGATCAAATTGCGTGCCGGAAACTCACATCCGGCCGGTTTTAGCTTTGGCGACATGCAGGGAAGACGTCCCTGGAAGAATACGCCATGAGGATTTAGCTCGCCGGTTGGAAAAAACCTCAAGGTCAGTAAATCAGAAACCGATCCCGCAGCGATATCTTCGGAGAATCTTTCCATGATCTGCTCTCGCACACTGCGCAAAGGCTCAGGCAGATCTGGCTGCAGTCCGGAAACATACCCAAGCCGCACCAGCATGTACAGCGAGGCCATTTGCCAGGGGCTCGCGCACCAGATAATTTTGGCAGGCGCCTTGCCGAACCAGGCGTACAGACGTTGCACTGCCAGTTCCGTCTTCTGGCGATCGATTGGCGTGGTCGACCTGCTATAGCCGCTCCATTGCTCGAGCAGTTCGTTCAGCCGTGCTTCCTCAGAGGAAGCAAGATGCCCGAATCGTAAGAGAGTCTTCATCGGTTGCACGCGAAATTTGATTACGGTCCATTTTCATTATATGCGCGCGCTGACAGATGCGCTTGAGTCGCTGCCATCTCCTAATACGCGCGCGCAGCTGTCATTTCGACCGAAGCGAAGCGCAGTGGAGAAATCTCTCCTTGCGCTGCGGAGCAGCCCAAGTTCCGGGTCCGCATAGCTCGTCTGATCCAAGCCATGGGGCTGCTCCGCAGAGTTATGAGAGATTTCTCCACTGCGTTCGCTGCGCTCACTGCGGTCGAAATGACAGTGTTGGCATTCCGGTCTAGGTCTAGCTCGGAGATTTCTCCACTTCGTTCGCTGCGCTTACTGCGGTCGAAATGACAGTGTTGGCATTCCGGTCAAGCTCGGACTAATGTTGTGACCGATGTTTGACCGCATTCTGCACCAGGATTGAACCAATCGGCGCGTATTCTAATTGTCATGGACGAGGACGAAACGCCGGCGCTGTTCAATCTCAACGAAAACAGATCCTCCAGTCCAGCAGATTAATACGCGAAGCCTCAGAAGACTCTCTGCCTGCAGAGAGTTTTCTGTTTTGTTTGAAGCCACCATTGCCAGAGACCGAATCAACTAGCTAAAGTCCTTTATGATAATGTGGAGTACCCGGCTCGACAGAACGACGTGACTTTATCTCAGGAACAGTTTGAACGTTATCGCAGGCAAATGACTCTGCCTGGGATGAGCGAAGATGCGCAGGCGCGATTGTTGGCCGGAACAGTGGCAGTCGTCGGCGTCAGCTCATGGGGAGCGTTGGCGGCGCAATATTTGGCTGAGGTTGGTATCGGACGTCTGGTCGCCGCCGATGCCAGCGAGAACTCTCTGACGCAACTCGACCAGTGTTTGCAGCGTTCGTCGCGCAAGAATCCTGACACCGAGATCGCGCTCAAGCGGTGGCAGTTCAGCGCTACCGAGGCGGAAGCGCTTATGTCCGACGTCGACGCAGTCGTCGATGGTCTGGAAAATTGGCAGCACAAACTGATCCTCAGCGATCTTTGCATGCAATTGAAGAAATCGCTCGTTCACGCAGGCGGTAGCGGTTTCCGCTTTCAGGTCTACACGATGATGCCGGCGAAATCCGCATGTTTGCGCTGCGTGTTTCCAGAGGTGGGCATGGATGACGTTCCTCTGACGCCGACGGACACTTCAACTCTCGCCCCAGTTTCAGCCATGATCGGTGCCTTGCAAGCTCTTGAAACGATCAAGATTGTCGCTAGATTAGGCGCGAGCCAGGGCAATGAATTATGGAAGTTCGACTGGCTCAGCGGCGAGTTTGAAACCGTCCGCGGGCTTGATCCCCGGTTCGACTGTCCCGACTGCGGCAGGAATTCGCGAGGCAACTAGCGGCGCACGTTGGCCGTGACTCTAAACAAGAACCAGACAAATAAGCCGACCGCCAGCATGCCGCCGAGGTATTTGAATAGGATCATGTTGGCATCAGGCGGAGCTGATTGGGCGATGACGACGTCGCCTGTGCCGTAGTCTGCACTGGCGTTGACTGCGCACTGAGCAGGCATGCCGTTTTTCATCGTCACGAGGAACTCCTGGTTTTTGTCGCCGCTGCCGAGAAACTTTCCTGCGCGATCGCATCCACGGATGTAGAAGCAATGCACCTGCCACTGGTAATCGCTTCCGTCAGCAGAGCGTTTCGGTTGTCCGTTTACTGAAATTGCGTGAACAGCTCCCGGATGCAGAGCGGTTTCGCTGCCGTACGGTTCTCCCTTGCGCAAAGATGCCTCGAATAGACCATCGTGCTCTCCATCGAGATGTTGATTGGTACCGGAGAAGATCACTGCCGGTTCAGATGCACCGGTAAAAGGATTGACGTAGGATTGCGTCTGCAGATCGGGCGTGTAGGTCGGATAGTCGTTGTGGGCAGCATAGAATTGTTGCGCGTCGTCAGTCAGCTGTTTGATGAACGCAGTTACTTTGCGCTCAGGGGCGTCGGGGGCATAGAAAATCAGGCCATTTTGATCCCGCAATCCTTCTGGAACAACCTGGAGAAATTTAGCTCCTTTGTAGCCGCCAAACAATGCTTTCATTTCGTCGCCCAGATCATCTTGCCAGAAATGAAGATCGGTCTTGCGATTCAGTCCGGTACCGTGGATGGTGGCGATTGTATTGCTGGGAATGACGGCCACGGAGTCGTCTGCCGTGGAGAATCGCTGATCGATTAACTTCAGCGCATATGCCGGAATCACGGGAGCTTTGCGCGAACTGATCTGGGTGTAAAGCAAGTACCCGGCGCCCAGAAGCAGTATCACCGCCGCTAGCGGTGACACGAATTTCATCAGCACTGCCACTTTGGCTGAGACCGGTAAGATCGGCGTCACCGGCTCTTCAGAACGCAGTTGCTCCAGATCGGCGGCTTGCTCCGAATTGGGATCCGTAGCCTTCTTGACCGCCTCAGCATGCTGGAGAAATTGCCGGCTTGTCTCGGCCATTTTCGCTGCTGCGCTTGGAACGACCAGGTCGACTCCTTTCTTCTTTCGGCGCGCCACCTCCATCTCATCGTTCATGTGGCGTCGAGGCTTACTGCCCATAAACCTGGCGATGCTTGGATCCATGCCTTTGACTTCTTCATAGATCTGCGGATCGACGATCTGCGGCGGCTCGTACAACGCCTGCTTTTCCGTCTTCGGCGACGATCGCAACTGCGGGGACATCGAGGAGTCTGCCGTGGCCAGGTTGGTTGGAGCAAACTGATCGGCAGGTGCGAATTGATCGGCAGGTGCGAACTGCTCTTGCGCAGCCATTTGATCGGCAGCAACAATCTGTTCTTGCGGCACGTCAATCGGGCGGTGCTCACCGGATCTGGTATCATCCGACAGCACGTTGCGCAGCTTCGCTCTTCTGCTGATGCGCTGGTCCGCCGCTGTTTCAGGATCGTCTGCCTTGCTGCGCAGGAACTTGCGTTCGGCCACCTGTTGCTCGATCGTCTGCCTTTGGCTTTTGTCCTTCAGCGGCTTGACCGGTTTATCTTCGCGAGGTTTGGCCGGCGCTTTCTTCGCCTTCGTCAGCTTTTTCTTCAGTACGAAATGTTCCTGCTCACTTGCCGGTTTACTGATCGCTCCTGCGATTTGCACCGTATCCGGCGTCACTTCAATCTGGCTTGCCTGAGCGGCGTCAGGTTTCTTCTCGATGCCGAGGAAACTTTCCAGCTCAGCCAGACGTTCTGCGTTTCTCCCCGTATTTCTCAGAAAATCCGCATATCCTTCAACGACTGTGCGATTGAGAAAATGCTTGGCGGTCAACGTCGACTTTGCCAATTCATACGCGGCTTGAAACTCGGTTTCCGCCTGATCGGCGCCGGCGCATTTGTCGCTGCATTTTGCCAGCTTCAAAAGCGCCATCACTTTATCTTTGCCGGCGAAACTGCCGTCTTTATGCAGCGAGACAAGGCGTTCATATGACGTGCGCGCTTGCTCGTATTTATTGCCGGCATAATCGGCATCAGCCAGTTTTTGCACCAGCTCCGCGATTTCAGCGTTGCCGGCGTTCGCCTGTTCGCACCCGGACAGTGCATCGCTGTATAACTCCGAGGCTGTTTCGAAGTTGCCTAGTTTAAATTCGCTGTCTGCTTTCGAGATTATGTCGTTCACAATGCCGGCACCGGCTTCAACCGCCTGGACGACGGATTCCGTTCGTTTGCTCACTCCGGCGCCAGGTGGTGGTCAGGCGCAGAAAACGTGAGCTGATAGGTAGTCCGTACCTGCTGTTATTGGCAGCCAAGCATATCATATGGCACCGGCCCTGATTTCGCTTGCAGGGAACCAATCGAACCAAATCAAGTGTGAGAACCGCTGTCCACGAGCCAGGCACTGGTTCTTGTTCACCAGCCATGGTTTACACAACTGTATGAAACCCAGGCTCCCGGGAGCGCCGGCTTCCAGCCGGCATCGAAACCAGCTCTGGCATCTACCGCCCGAATGGAGAGCAGCGTCCACCCACCGTCGGAATGCAGCGCGCGGCGCTTTGCACTATGGCAGATCGGTGCTGAGCGACTTCAAGTCCACGTCCGGGCAGCTTGCCTGCTTGAACGCTGTCATGATGGTCGCCGCCCTGGCCGGGTACCTCCTGCGCACCAGGGCTTCGAACAGATTCCATTGGCGCTGCGTCTCTCTGATAGCCATCGCTCTTGCCACATCGTGGTAGGTGACGGAGCCGGATTTTTTGCGGCCTTCCGCGGTTTCCGGCGAGCATTTGTCAAACTCAGCGGCGACCTGCAGTCCGGGATAATCATCCAGCTTCGTCCAGTCCACCAGCTCCGCCGTGTAAGGATCGATGGTGGCGCCTTTCTTGTTGATTGCTTCGATGTTCAATTCTATATAGTTAGACTTGCAATAAAAGTCCTGCGCCGTGTGCATGAAGAATCCCAGGTGCATCAAGGCGCGCTCCCGGCTGTGCACGTTCGCGTCGGCGTCGCTGGCGTAGTTGATCGACACTTTGCTTTCACGATCGATATATGCTTTGGATTTATCGAGGCTGACGTCTGCGAAATGTCTGCGCGGCTCCGATTGCTGCGATTGGTACGCGACCACCTTTTGCACGAATGACAGGTTGCCGGGAGAGAGCACATCGTATAGCGCCTGCTTGACGATATCCGCATGCTCGTCAGCTGTACTACTTTTGGATGGATCGAAACAAAAACCCGCGGGAACGGCAGCGATCAAAGCGATCATATATAAGATTGTCCGCGTCCACTGCTGGTGGTGTTTATCTATTGGGTATCGCATATGGTGCCTTGCCTATATTGCGGATTCTTCTGAAACGCGCTCAGTGTGCAGATTTTAACGCTAATCTCAACCAATTATCGTCAAGGTACTCCATTTTTGGTGCGAGAATCATGGCGTTCAATTTCCTGCATCATTCTCGCATGGGGGCACCAAATGAGTGTACTCGATAGAGATCTTATATCGAAAATTAGTAGTTCAGATGATCTTGATCACCTGCAATTCGTAGCCTTTGACGTAGAAACAACGGGTCTGTCTCCAGTTGTTGCTCGACTGGTTGAATTGTCCGGGGTGAAGTTCCGCCTGGGTGCGAGCGAGTCTGTCACTTTCTCTTCACTGATCAATCCGGAAATGCCCATTCCGCCGGAAGTTTCTCTGATCCACGGCATAACGGATGACATGGTGGCGCAAGCACCAATGTGCAACGAAGTGGTGACCGAATTCATCCGGTGGATCGAAGATGAAACGACAGTTCTCGTCGCTCACAATGCGCCGTTTGATGTCGAGTTTCTCCATGTCGCCATGGCCAGGCTGCAGGCCAAACGTCCGGCCAATCGTGTTCTGGATACTCTGCCTTTGGCGCGGGCGTTGCTGCGCGATGCCCCCAATCATCAGCTCAAAACGCTGGTCGAGCATCTGCAGTTGGAGTCCGGTGGCTATCACAGAGCGCTTGCCGACAGCCATCACGTCAAGAACGTTCTGCATCACCTGGTGTGGCAAAATAATCTCAGTTCGTGGACGGAGTTGGCTGAGTTCGGTTGCGTTTTCAACTTCGGCAGCGATCTCTACAGCTTTGAGCCGGCCCCAGAATTGCTGGAAGCAATCGCATCTATCAACAGCGCAATCGCGAACGGCAGCTCGCTCAGCTTTGTCTACAGCGGTTACCGGTCTTTCAGAAGGACGGTTGATCCCGTTGCGTTGATCCAAAGCAGAGGCAACTATTATCTCACCGCCTATTGCAAGAAGGTGCTGGCAGAGCGGACATTCAGGCTGGATCGCATGTCGAAATTAAAGACTCTGGGGCTGGAAAAATGTCTGGTTGAGCCCGCTGAAGCCGCATCCTAGCCTGATTTCACCTGCTTTTCCATTCTGAAACATTATTTAGAGACAATATAAGGCTCCGCACACACCTGACCCAAAACGGTGATTTGGTGCTAAATTATGGTTAGTTTCCAATAGTTTGGAGAGCCTTACCAGTTGAGATGTCGGAACGTTTTGAGCGCGGCTGTGGCGTTGGGACTGGCTTTGAGCCTGGGTCTCACGGAATGCGGTGCGGCCCGTGCTTCTAACGGCGGTGACGACGACCCGGTGCAGTTCTCGTCGAGAACGCCCACCGATGTAACTGAAGGCAGCGCAGGTGAAATGTCCGATCCGGCTGCACCGAACCCGGCGAAGCTCCCCGCCGCCGCGCTAGACGCGCCAAACTCCGCGCCGGCACTCAGCCCGGAGGCGGCGGCTCAGGTAGAAAAGCACACCGCAATCGGCGACGGCTTTTACGATCGGCACGATTACACTAATGCGCTGATCGAATACGAAGATGTCGTCAAAGTCGACGAGAACAATTTTAAAGCGCACTTCATGCTCGGCAAAGTGCTGATGGGCATGTCAGACTTCGAAGAGGCGCTGAAAGAGTTTGACACAGCCCAGGGCATCAGGCAAAACAGCAGTGAAACGCGATTCATGCGCGGAGAAGCATATCGCATGCTTGGGCAATACGAGCCGGCCTACGGCGAGTACCGCGCCGCTCTGGACCTTGATCCCAGCAACGCGTTGGCTCATGCATACTTGGCTGAGTGTTACCGCATGAAGGAGCGTTACCGCGCCGCGTTGAAAGAGTGTCACAAGGCGATGCAACTCGATCCAAAACTGGTGGTGCCGCACTTGATCATGGCTCAATGCTACGCCGCCGAGAAGTCGCCTAATCTGGCGGTGGAAGAGTACAAAGCCGCTATAGAACTGAATCCGAGAGACGCAATTGTCCACGCTCGATACGGGTTGGCTCTGGGTAATTTGGAACAGTGGGATGCAGCGATTGCCGAATTTACCAAAGCGACCAAACTAGATGCGAACTATTTCGAAGGACATATGGGCATGTCCTGGGCCCTTGCCAGCACCGGCAAATTGCCCGAAGCCCTGGAGGAAGCGCGGCTGGCCGTGGGCCTGGCACCAAACGAGCCGGACACGCACTCGAATCTCGCCTGGGTCTATGGTAAGAAAGGCGATTATCAGGCTGCTGTGATCGAATATCGACTGGCGCTCAAAATCGATCCGAAAAATGCACGGCTGCATCGCGCCCTGGCACTGGCTTTGAGCGACAACGGCGACGTCAACGGTGCCATCGCTGAATTATTGACCACGACCAAAATGCTGCCTCGCGATTACGAATCAAGATTGGCTTTGCAAGCCCTGATCCAAAAACGCGGCGAGTAATTGCCTGATCAGCGTAAGCGAAATCTGAGTTCTACTTTTTGCTGCTGCCTGGTTTGATCGCCTTGGTGCCTTCTTTGCACATGGGGCAATCGGCTTGCTGGTAGTTTTGCAGTTTCAATGTGATTAGTTTGATAAACGGCAACCCGAAGTCGATCGTGCCGCCGCTGCGATCCACAATCGAAGCGACCGCGACAGGACTCGCTCCCAGGGCGCGCACCAACTCCACCACTTTTTTGGCCGAACCGCCGGTGGTGCAAACATCTTCCACCACGACTACTCGATCGGTATCATGCAGTTCCATCCCGCGGCGCAAGACAAAGCTGTTCGGGTCTTGCCCCGCTTCGGTGGCGCGCTCGGCGAACATTGTTCTGACCGGCTCGCTTGTGTGTTTGTCTAGTGCGGTGCCGACGAATACTTCCCAATGGATCGCTCCCAGGGCAGGTCCGATCACGACTGTCGGTTTGAGACCGGACTGCAAAATCTGCTCGACGATCCGCTGCGCCAGAATTGTGCCATAGCGCGGATACTGCAAGACTCGCTGCCCTTGCACGTATTGGTCGCTGTGCAAACCGCTGGTGAGAAGAAAATGTCCGGTGTGCAACGCGCCAACCGATCTCAAAATTTCCTCTGACGATGTTTGCGAGATAGTAGATTCGCGCGTCATTT
>Ga0182024_10014061_pt1 | contig 15513 bp, 17 predicted proteins | sample P32metaG_FD_120480 | JGI IMG/M metagenome (GOLD analysis project Ga0182024, IMG submission 120480) | Permafrost microbial communities from Stordalen Mire, Sweden - P3-2 metaG (Illumina Assembly) | ecosystem: Environmental > Terrestrial > Soil > Wetlands > Permafrost | place: Sweden: Stordalen... | reverse complement strand
TTTCGGGGAAATAAAAACGGGCGCATCGCGGTATGATTGCCGCGGCGCGCCCATTTTCGGATCGCACTCTGTCGCGAATCGCTAGTTGCCGTTTGGCGACACGGTCAGACTATCCTGCATGTGATGCAGCGCGTTTCGGTCAACCGACGATTCGTAAGTGATCGCCTTTGCCGTGACCGTGATCTGCGAGCCGTCGGCTGAAGTTGTCTGGTCTTCGTTCACGATCGCGTCGATGGTGTCAGGCCATTTCGCAAACGCCATCGCCTTCAGCCTGTCGCTGATCTTCGCTTCGTCGATCGCATCGGGCGTGAACGGCTCCGTGTATGTCAGTTCGCCGAGCTCCGTGTACGCCTTCCCGGCACCCGGCGCTTCGGTAGTTACCCAGATGTGCGCCATGTCGACGCGATGCTCGAACACCTGCTGCTTTTGTACCTGCTCCTGACGAACAGCCTCCATCGCGCCGCACGCGGATAGCGTGAACGCCAACCCAATCGCCAACAAGGTCAGGATTTTTGATGAACGCATGCGAACCGCTAGTTGCCGTTTGGCGACGCGACCATTCCCTCGTTCATGTGATGCAACGCTTCGCGGTCAACCGACGAGTCGTATTTGATCGCCTTTGCCGTGACTGTGATCTGCGAGCCGTCGGCCGATGTCGTCTGGTCCTCGTTGACGATCGCGTCGATGGTGTCCGGCCATTTCGCGAAGGCCATCGCCTTCAGCCTGTCGCTGATCTTCGCTTCGTCGATCGCATCGGGCGTGAACGGCTCCGTATATGTCAGTACGCCAAGCTCCGTGTACGGCTTTCCCGCCGCCGGCGCTTCGGTCGTGACCCAGATATGCGCCATATCAACGCGATGCTCGAACGTCTGCTGCTTTTGTACTTCCTGTGACCGAGCAGCCTCCATCGCGCCGCACGCGGATAGCGCGAACGCCAACCCAATCGCCAACAATGTTAGAATTTTCGATGACCGCATGTTTTTCCCCGTCGATTTCCGTCGAGCTAGTTCAATTATAGTCGCGCTGCCGCAGATGTCTAATCGTACCCCCTCGCGTCCCCGCCTGACATTTTATTTCACCGAATGGCACGACGGGGCAAGCGCTACGGTGTTCGCAGTCGGCCGTGATCGGTAGTATTCCCGCGTGACCAGATTCGCTGCATGCTTCATTCTCGTCTTCGGAGAACTCGCCTGGGGCGGGCTGTTCGCTCTTGCGATTCCACCCTTCTTCAACGTCGAGCGCGGCTTTTACAAATCGAGCGCGTCGGTGTACCTGGCCGCATCGCTGACCACTGCAGTCGGATTGGGACTGCTGGCATTACGCGGCGGGGCGTCGGCCGGACCGGGCGCGGCCTCGTTATGGACGGCGTCCGCGATGTGGACGATGTCGAGCGCCGCCGTCGCCGTCTATCTCTACACGCTTTGGACCGAGAACGGCCTGCTGCGCTCTCGCGCCTACGCGCTCGGCCTGGGACTCGGCCTCATCGCGCTGATTGCCAACGTGACGCTCCTGATGCCGCCCGGCTTCGGTGCGGTCGCCGCAGTCGCCTACGCCCTCACGGCAATTACCTCGGCGCTGGTGCTGGGACTGGTCAGCGGCGCGATGCTGTTCGGCCATTGGTACCTGATCGACCTCGACATGCCGGTCGATTACCTGCGCACTTTTGTGAGGCTGCTGGGTATCGTGCTGGTCGCGGACCTCGTCGCACTCGGCCTCGCGATCGGGATGCCCGCAATCCTCGGCAGCGCCGGCGCGGCCGCCGCCGTGCAAGACCTATTCGCCTCGCACTCAGGCCTGCTGGCAGTGCGCCTGATTCTCGGCCCAATCGCAACGATCATACTGGTCTGGATGTGCTGGCAGACGCTAAAAATCCCGCAAACGATGGCCGCCACCGGCCTGCTCTACATCGCAGTAATGTCAGTCCTGGTCGGCGAAATGCTAGGCCGCTTCATAATGTTCCGCACCGCAATCCCGCTCTGAGGGTCACTGGCTCCGCCGTACTACCGGAATCTCGACACGGCGAGCCGCGTAGGATTTTTTCGCTACCGCCCAAGCTATGTCGAGTTCCTTGAGCGCCTTTTCAGTGGTAAGACCGAACGCCGAAATCATGGGGAGTTCGACTAAGTGGGCCAGCCAGTCGCCATCCTCGTCAACGAACAGCTCCACCACGTAACCGTCGAAACGATCTCGCTTTCTTTGCTTAGCCATTGATCGTCTCCGAATTTTTGATGACTCAGCTACAGGGCCGGCCAGGGTGGTGCGCCCGGAGGGATTCGAACCCCCAACCCTCAGATCCGAAGTCTGATGCTCTATCCAGTTGAGCTACGGGCGCCTTCGTAAACCGCTTTGGAAGTTCTGGAGTCTAGGCAGGCAGGTCGGCTCGCGCAACCGACACCGAAGGCGAGGCGACTGGGGCGTTGACTCGCATCCGGGTGCCGTTCAGGATATGACTGACTGGTCAGTATATGAATAGAAACAACACAAATTCGGCTGAAATCATCAATGGTCATCCCTTTCACGCTCACGACGAGCAGGCCGCAAAGCGCCAGCGGATCCTCGCTGCCGCGCTCAAGCTCTTCGCCCACGAGCCCTACCAGGCGGTCACGATGGACCGCGTCGCGGAGGCGGCCGGGGTCGCCAAAGGGACATTATATCTCTACTTTCCGTCGAAGGACGCCCTCTACCTCGGCGTTTTGAGCGACGGGCTCGACACTGCGTACCGCACCTATCAGGCCAGTGCCGATCCGAAGCTGTCGGTGGTCGAGCGGATGCGCCGGTCGATCGGCGTGATGGTGGAGTTTTACGATCAGCGTCGCGATTTTCTCCAGTTCTATGCGACCGAAGAGCCGCGGCTGGCCGAGGCGCGCAATCGCATTATCGAGGGCTCGCGCGAGCGCGGCTTCAATTTTTTCGCGTCGCTAATCGAAGAAGGAATCCGTATCGGCGTCTTCACGCGCGTCGATCCGCGGATGGCGACATTTGCCATCCAGGGCGCGATTCGATCGTTGCTGTTGTACTACGGACCCGCCCGCCCGGTCTCCGAGATCAGCCGTGAGCTCGGCAACATGATGCTGCGATCGCTCGGCGCAGATCCGGCGCAGCCCTTGAAGCCGGTGCATCCGTAATGATTCGAACCCTCGTTCGCCGCGTCATACGACTGGGAATCCTGGCGGGCGTTGTCCTCGGATTTTATTTTTTCGGACGTGCATATCTGTGGCCGCCCGAGGATCGTTCGATGATCAAGGTCGTCGGCATGATCGAAGCGCCCGAAGTAAATATCACCAGCCGCATCGCCGGCCGTATCAAGCAGCTCGACCTGCTCGAGGGCGACCACGTCAAAAAGGGACAGGTCGTCGTGCTGATCGAGGATGTCGATCTGAGAAATCAGCTCGCGAAGTCGAATGCCGATCTCGCTCATGCGCGGGCCAACCTGGCGCAGGCGCGGCGCGACCTCGTGCGCAACGAAGCGCTCGCCAAAGAAAATGTGGTTGCGACCAAGGTTCGCGATGATGCCATCACCACCGTCGAGCAGGACGAGGCTGACGTGCTCAGCGGGCAGGCCAATGCGAAGCTCTACGCCGATCAAATCGTCGATACCGAGATAAAGTCGCCCGTGAACGGCGTCATCGTCAGCAAGGCGCTCGAGGTCGGTGAGTGGGTGACGCCGGGCGTGCCGGTTCTGACCGTCGATGATCTCTCGACCATCTGGGCGCGGGTTGATGTCGAGGAGACCGACCTGGGCTCGCTCTACATCGGCAAATCGGCGCAGGTCGAACTGCCGACGACACCGCCGCAGGTTTTCACCGGCCGCGTGATGGCAATCGGGCAGGAAGGTGATTTTGCGACCGAGCGCGACGTGCGGCGCGGGCGCCAGGACATCCGCACCTTCTACGTCAAGGTCCAGGTGTTGCAGGCCGAGGGCGAACTCAAACCGGGGATGACCGCGGAAGTCACTTTTCCGCGCAACGATGGAACCCGACTCACCAGCAATACAAACCAAAGACCTGACTAAGCGCTTCGGCGCGTTCACTGCGGTTGACAAGGTCAACTTCGAGGTCCGCCGCGGCGAGGTCTTCGGACTCCTCGGCCCCAACGGCGCCGGCAAGACGACAATTGTGCGGATGCTCACGACGCTGATAATGCCGAGCGGCGGCCACGCGTTCGTCGCGGGCTTCGACGTCGCGCGCTATCCGCGCCAGGTGCGCGAGAACATCGGCGTCATCCCGCAGGCGCTGACCTCGGATCTCGATCTGACGGGATGGGAGAACGTCGATATCTACGGCGAGTTCTTCGGCCTGTCGCGACGCGAGCGCCGCGAACGCGGGCATCGCCTGCTGCATATGGTCGGGCTGACCGAGCGCGCCAACGATCTGGTTGCGACCTATTCCGGCGGGATGCGCCGTCGGCTCGAAATTGCGCGCGGCCTGATTCATTCGCCCGACGTGCTGTTCCTCGACGAGCCGACTATCGGGCTCGATCCGCAAAGCCGCCGCGCCGTGTGGGATCTGCTCGAGACGCTGCGCAAGGAAAGCGAGATCACTATCTCGCTCACGACGCATTACATGGACGAGGCCGAGTCGCTCTGCGATCGGATCGCAATCGTCGATGGCGGAAAGATAATCGCACTCGACACGCCGGTCGGGCTCAAGTCGATGGTGCCGGGAGCGGACCGGATCGATCTGGTCGTCGAAAAGAATCCCACCGCGATTGCAGAGATGCTGAAGCCGATGCCGTACTTGCGCGAGGTGAATCTCGACGGCGGCAACCGCCTGCAGCTTTCGTCCAACGACGGCGCGCGTGCGATTCCGAAAATTCTCGAAGCGATCGACGGCGCCGGCGATCATGTGACCTCGATCACCGTGCAAAAACTTTCGCTCGAAGACGTCTTCATCCATTTCACCGGGCGCACGCTCCGCGACGAGCCGGCCAAGAAGGTCAGCTTGTTCGTCGGCGCCGGAATGCCGCAGCAGCGCTGAGGAGTTCGCGATGTTCGGGCTGAAATTCCTCGCAATCATGCGCCGCGACCTCAAGAAGCTGACGCGCAATCCCATCACGCTGGTCTCCGTCATCCTGATGCCGATCGTTTATCTCGTGATCATCGGCAACTCCTTCCAGGGCCAGCTCAAGCATCTGCCGATCGTCGTCGTCGAGCAGGATCACGGACTCTACGCGCGCCGCATCGTCGAGCAGTTGCTCGCGCTGCAGGCGGGACCGAAGACCGTCGACGTTACCTTCGAGAGCGACCCCGGCAGCGCCGTCGATGAAGTGCGCGACGGACTCTACAAGGGCGTCGTGGTGATTCCGCCCGACTTCAGCCACGACGTCGCCGAAGGCCGCATCGCGCAAATAGGATTGTTCACCGACAACGTCGACAGCATAAGCTCGCAGACGCTCGAAGGCGTGCTCGATCAGGCCGCGGCAACTGTAAGAGTCGCGTTCGTGACTGCGCGCGAGCCCAAGCTCAACGACATCTCGCTGCGCCCCGGCTGGCTGTTCCCGTACGTGGACTACGATCGCTCGCTCATCCCCGGCGTCATCGTGATGGCCATCTTCATGGGCTCGCTGATGTCCGGCGTGTTCAACTGGGTGATGGACAAATTCATGGGCGTCACCGAGTGCTACCTGGTGACTCCGCTTTCGCGATGGGACATCGCCGGCGGCATCCTCGCCAGCGGCGTAACGGTAACCAGCATCGGCGGCATACTGGTCTTGTTCCTGGGCTTGATGATCACGCGCGGGCGCATCCTCGGCGGCCCGATGGCGCTATTAATGCTGATCGGAATAATCATCATCAGCGCGACGGGCCTGCTCGCGATGACGTTCTCGATGCTCGGCCGCGCAGGCCATCCGCGCCTGGTCGGAACGTTCTCAGGATTTCTGAACGTAATCCTGTTCTTCCCCAGCGGCGCGATCTATCCGGTAGAAAGCTTCCCGCCATGGTTAAGAGCTTTCGCGCACTTCAACCCCGAAACTCATTCAGTGAGTGCAATCAAACAAATCCTCTTCAAAGGCGCCGACTTCACCGCAGTAAGCGGCGACATAGCATTCCTGCTGATCTTCATGGTCCTGATGCTGGTACTAGCGAGCGTCTCCTTCAAACGCACCCTGTAATTTTCGCTGGTCCACTCCTAGCCTCTCTCTATCAGGGAGAGGCCGACGTGCGTCCGCGCGCGGCGGGTGAGGGTCCGCTTATAAAAGTGTCCCTCCCCGCCTCTCCGGAACCGGAAATTTGGACCCTCACCCGCGCTGGAAGCGCGGCCTCTCCCTGATAGAGAGAGCCTAGGATTCAGAAGTCGCTCGTGTGATCAGCGCGCGAGTGCGAGCGCTTCGACGATCACTCGTTGCAGCTCGGCGATTGAGACTGGCTTCAGGAGCGAGATGTTTGCGCCGGCGGCGTGGGCGGCGTTGTTGAGCTCGGGTGTATTGTGGCCCGACATCACGATGATCGGTGTGACCGCTGACTTCGTGCGGATGTGACGAATGATCTCGATGCCGCTGGTGTCCGGGAGACTCAGGTCAGTTATCACCAGGTCGGGCGATTCGGCGTCTATAAGCTGGATCGCCTCGTTTGCGTCGAATGCGGCGATACATCGATGGCCAGCGCGCTCGAGCAGGCGCACGTAGGCGTCCACGAGGTCGCGTTCGTCGTCCACAATCAGAATTTTTGCTTGCGCAGCCATCGGCCCAACTAGCGGCCCGGTCGACTGCTGCGCGCCGTGGCGAGTTGCGGGGGCGCCAGCGGTTCATCGCGCGCAGAAAGCACGACGCGCTCCGACGACGACTCGCCCATCGTCGGCAGCGTTATCGCGAACGTGGTGCCTTTGCCCAGCTCGGATTCGACCACGACGTTGCCACCATGATCCTGAATGATGCGTTGACTCAGCCACAGACCCAAGCCCGTTCCCTTCGCCTTGGTCGTAAAAAACGGCTGAAACAGTTTGCCGAGCACGTCGCTCGCGATTCCCGCGCCGTCATCCGAGATCGACAACCTCAGATGACCGTCGCGTCCTGGCGCGGGCCCAGTCTCGATTCGTATCAGATGCGCGCCCGCGTCGCGCGCGTTCAGAATAAAATTTATCAGCACCTGCTCGATGCCTGTCGGCTCGGCCATCACCGGCGGCAGCGATCGATCCAGGCTCGTTTCATACCGCAGCATGACGCCCTTGGGCTCGGCGCCGACAACCAGCATGGCCTCCTCGACCGCTACGTTCATGTCCACCGTCTGGCGCGAGCCAGGCCGCTGACGCGCGAGCGATAGCATGTTGTGCGAGATACGGCTGGCGCGTTCGATGTTTTTTTGCAGGACCAGCAGGTCGTCGCGCGTCTGGCCGCTGAGATCCTGATCGGACGCCAGCATCAGCTCGATTCGCGACGCCATCACGGCCAGCGGATTGTTCAATTCGTGCGCGATTCCGGCCGCCACTGCCGCGAGTGCATCGACGGTTTCGTTGCGGCGCGCCTCGCGCTCCATCGCACGGCGCTCGGTGATGTCCGAGATGAACGCGATCACCAGCTTGCCGCGATGCGTATGCACGACGTTGAGGCTGATCTCGACGGGAAACTCGCTGCCGTCTTTTCGGCGACCCGCAATTTCCATCCCGCGGCCCATCGCGCGGGATCTTGGCGCCGCGAAAAATGCGCTGCGATGCGCTTCGTGGCGATAGTGGAACCGTTGCGGCACCAGGACTTCAATCGGCTGACCCACCAGCTCCATTTCGTGGTAACCGAACATCTCCTGCCCGCGCGGATTGAGCTGGCGAATCATCCCGTTGCTGTCCGCCGAAATAATTCCCTCGACCGAGGACTCGAAGTAACCGCGCGCGCGGACCAGCGCTTCCTCTCGCGCCGCAACCGACAGGCGAATCGTCTTCATGTAGCGGGCAGCGACCAGGTAGAGCAGCAGCGCGTTCACGCACACGAACATCAGCCGGTTGAGTGTGTACGAATGCGCCGGCATGAGCGATAGCACCCGATCGGACATCGCCACCCAGATCAGTCCGCCGAGCGCGTAGTAAAGCGCGATCCGTATCGGCCGGCTCCAATGCAGCGGCACATGATTCAATGCGCCGTGCTCCGTGAATTTTTGCGAGCCGTTATCGTTCGCCATCAGACCGGTTACTCTAGTCCTCCGGCGCGCGCCAAGGTAGCGGAGCCGCTTTAGATCATCATCAGCGAATTGCGCGACCGCGATCTCCTTAATCCTGCCAGGCAAGACAAACGCGCTAATGGATACTTAACCGGAAGGCGTGCCGCGGCGGATGCGACTCATCGCGCGCACTGGCGACGCTGGCCTCGCGAGTCGCCTTGCCGATCGCAGTAGCGATGAACGCGACATTGGAAATCGGGCCGTCGCCGTGACGCATCGGCAGTATCGTCATCGAGACCGGAATTTCGGCGCCGTCGCTGCGGACTTGCAGCGTCGGGAAGCGCGGCACGATTTCCCCGCTGAGCGCCCGTTCATGCATCCGCCGGATTTCATCACGGCGCCGCGGAGGCAGCAGGATCTGGTTGTCGAGCCCGACGATTTCGGTGTCGGCGTAACCGTACATCCGGCGCGCGGCCAGGTTAATCGCAGTGATCCTCCCGGCCGCGTCCACGCTATGAACAGCGTCCGGAATCGAATTGACGAGCATCGCCATCAACTCGTTGAAATCATCGCGCCGCTTGCTCTCCATCGCGGCCCCGGTCACCGCCGCCAACTCCTCGAAGCCGTCCGGCTTGAGCAGGTAGTGATAAAGCCCGTGCTTGAACGCACCGGCCACCACTTCTTCGCCGCCGTTGCCCGTTAGCATGATTACGCGGCTCCGCGGCCATCGCTCGCGCACGCGCTGGAGGATCGACAAGCCGTCGCTCCACCCCAGCCAATAGTCAGTGATAACGATATCGCAGCCGTCGCGCTTGAGATGCTCATTCATCGCGATCGGATCGTCGGCGGCCATGATCTGAGCGCTCGGAAACGCGTGCCGCAGCCGGGCCTGCATAACCATCCGATCGGTAGGGTTGTCTTCCACCAGCAACAAGTACATTCGAAAAAAATCCCCGCACTCGCGCTCGGCGCTGGGGCCGCCTGCGATAGCAGAGCAATCACTATGCCGACGCGGATGCGTCCGACTGAATTTCGAAAAGGCGCGCGATGGCTATGATTTAGGATTTAAGGGGACGCGTGCGGCTCGAGGCCGTCAATCGAATGTTCCGCAACCGACGAGGCCGCGTCCCGCAATGACACACCTTCCGGTCAGTGCGACGAGGCTTGCAAACCTCGCGCGCCATTCTCTTAACATTCGGTGCAGGGGTCAGCCCTGCCTATCGCGCCTTTTTCTGCACCACCGGCTTTTTCGCTTTCGGCGGACGCCCGCGACGACGCTTCTCGACGCCCGTCGCTTCGAGCTCGTCCTCATCGGGGCCGAACGCGCTGTCCACTTGCACGTCGTCCTCCGCGTTGCGCACCGGCTCGACGTGTTCTTCGGAGTCGTCCGGATTGCTCAGCTCTTCAGGCCCGGTCCAGCGGCCGCCGAATGGCTTGGCGAGTCCACTTTGCCCGCTGCGAGCTTCGGTGTTCGCTTCGTTCTGACAATCGACGCAATATTGCGCGAACGGGATTACCTGGAGCCGCGCCAGCGGGATTTCATCGCCGCATCGCGCGCACGTTCCATAGACTCCCGCTCCGAGCCGAGCGATTGCCGCGTCGATCGCGCTGAGCCGTTCCTGCGCGCGATCGAACAGCGCGGCATGCGTCTCGACTTCTGACAAAGATCGCGCCACGTCCATCTCATCAGCCGGCGGCTGGCCACCGTTGCGAGCCTGCTCGCGCATCAATTCTTTGACCCGAGCGAGCGTGTCGGCGCGCTCTTTGGCGAGCATGCGCTTGAGCGCGTCGATCCTCCGTCCGCCGGTGGAAACTGCGGATACCATCTTGGTCTTCTGCCTCTTGCTGGTTTTAGTAGGTCGAGTTTTTGTTCGAGTTTTCATAGGGGAGCGCCATTCGCGCACATCGAGCCAGTTTTTAATATCAGCATTGATCGTGCCTCGCGCCACTTTCTCTTTAATCGAGCGGACTCAATACTCTTTCCGTGCACGGTTCGAGTCCAGTAGTTCCATATACGGAAATTGTTTCAATTTGGTTGCCTCGCAGAGAGTTACCGCGCCCCGGACCGCGGCAGTGTAGCCGGATCCGAGGGCAGGCGCGAGAGCCTTTCTTTAGTTCGTTCGCGAGCCAGTGCAGATTCGATTGTCGACTGTGCAATCGCAATGATGCCGCATAATTGAGCAGCATCCGCTGTCGCTGGCATCGCGAAATCTCTGATTTACCCTTTGATTTCTCATTTTAGCACGCCAACCCTAGTTGGCACAGACAATGCTGGCTGGCAGGAGTTCAATTTCGGCTCAAGGAGGGTCCAATCGATGTCCGCAGTAGCTTCAGAACAGGTTCTTCAATACGGACCTTCGAATCAGAACCGGCTGAGCGACGCCTGCTCGGGCCCCGATCCGTGGCTGAGCGCGCGATTCGAGCCGGATTTTCTGGTGCCGGTTCAGTTTTTCGATCTCACCCGCCGTCGCTCGATGCTCGACGGCGAGACGCGGCTGGTCTTCGCGGTACTGGAGGACGCGATCCGATGCTACGTCAAGACGGTGAACTCATCGCGGCGTTCCGACCGCGAGCAGTATGACGAAGTTCAGCGATGGTTCCACGCGGAGGCCGGAATCCATAGTCCGTTTTCCTTCGAGTACGTATGCGATGTGTTGGGAATCGAGCCGGCGTCGTTACGCTCGCGGCTCGGATTGTTGAGCGTCGACGATCTGCCGACCAAGCAGATGCGCTCGGTCGGGCGAAGGCAGGTTGTGCGCGCCGGGCGCTCGTCGCGCAAACGATCGAATGGGGGAGATCACGGTTCGGCGGCACGAGGGGCAGGAATGCGGGAGGGCGCGAGTCTTTAGAAAACTTAAAGGTGGAAATCGCGCAGCCCGATTTTTTCATCCGCCCGGCGAAGTGTTATCGTGATCCGCAGGCGTGACGGTGTCTCGTTGCGACGATGATGAGCAATCCGCTTGGAAGATTCGAGTTCCGCATCTGGGGAAATCACCTTAGCCCGTTTCTGGATCGGCTGACTGCGCTGGCGGCGCCGTCGGATCCGCGTGAACGCGCGGAAACCTACATTCTCTCGCGCGCGACTGACACCGCCAACGTCAAGATTCGCGACGACTTGATGGACATCAAGCTGATGACCGAGGTGGTTGGCCGGCTCGAGCGATGGCGCCCCGTGCTGAAGTCGGGGTTCCCACTCGACTCGCGCACGATCGTCGAGCAATTGTTTCCGCATCTCGGAGTTCCGGCGCCTGAAATCGCGCAGCCGTCGTACTCGCACGGCGAACTGATCCGCGACCTGATGCGGCCGAATCGCGATCTGGCGCTGGTCGACGTCATTAAAGTGCGCCGTCAGTTCACGTCCGAAAAGTACACGGCCGAGTTTGCCGAAGTTCGAATCGGCGGCGGCGCAACCTCCGAAAGCGTCGAGATCGAATCGGAAGATCCCGCCGCCGTTCTGCGCGCGATCGCAAAACTTGGCCTGAACTCTCACGCCAATATAAACTATGTTCGCCATCTGAAGCTGATGACTGGAATGACACCGCGCGCAAGCGCGACGGCAAGCTGAACGCGCGAAGCATCGGCGCGCTCGGCTGTCGCGCACCGTGAGCGGGTCGGGTGGATACTGAAAAAAATGGCGAAAGAGATTGAACGCAAATTCCTGGTGCATCCCCGCAAATGGAGCGATCTGGGCGCCGGCCTCGTCATTCGACAGGGATATCTATGCGCGTCGAAGCAATCCTCGGTCCGCGTGCGCACCTACGGCGACAAAGCCTTCGTGACTATCAAGGGACCGACGTCGGACATCACGCGCGACGAATACGAGTACGAGATTCCGCTCAACGACGCGAACGAAATTCTCGTCAACCTCAGCGAGCATCCGCCGATCGAAAAGATGCGCTATCGGATTCTGTTCAAGGGCCACACCTGGGAAGTAGATGAATTCACCGGCGCGAATCGCGGGCTCACAGTCGCCGAAGTCGAGCTCAAGGATGCGAAGCAGCCGGTTGAGCTTCCCGACTGGATCGATCGCGAGGTGAGCGGCGATCCGCGCTATTTCAATTCGAACTTGTCGATCAAACCCTTCTCGACCTGGAAGTAATTTCACCGACGAAGGCTGTTGTGGGAGGAGTGACAGAAGTGAAAGTCGCTGACTTGATGACCCGTGACGTTCGATCATGCACGATTCATGACTCGTTGAACGCGGCGGCCCGTATAATGTGGGATCACGATTGTGGATGCGCGCCGGTTGTCGATGCACACGGCAAGCTCATCGGAATAATCACCGACCGCGACATCAGCATGGCCGCATACACCCAGGGCACGCCGCTCGAAGCGATCCCCATCGAGCGCGCGATGTCGCCGAAAGTGATTTCATGCACGCGCACCGACGATCTCGACACCGCGCATCGCCTGATGCGCACGCATGAAATTCATCGCATCCCGGTAGTCGATTCCCGCGGCAAGCCGGTCGGAATCCTGTCGTTGAGCGACGTCATAAATCATTGGCATGGAGATCGCGCAGCCGAGCAGGCAGTCGAGATCGCGGCGACGTTCTCCGCGATTCGCCGCCGACGCGAGCACACGCCGTCCGTCACCGCTTCATCGAACGGAGACGGCGTGTCGGCTCACAACTCAACCAAGCCGCCGAAAAAGAAACGCGCTCGTGCGTCGAAACCGTTCGCCGATCTTCGCTAGACGTTCGTCGCTCCAGTCGGCGCAGATTTCAGCTACCCTGCGCATCAAGCTCGTAGTCTGGTAGTATCCGCCAATGGCTGAAGGACAGCCGCGAATTACCACCGCCGGCTCGCGCGCCGCCGCCGTTTACGCATTGATGATCGGCGCGCTGGTGCTGCTCTACTTGTGGATTCGTTCGTTCGGCGACACGCTCGGCGCGCCGGCTCCAGTCGGCAGCAATATCTTCGGCTCGGCCGCATCGCGCGCGAACGAAGGCGACCTGCTGCACGTCCTGCTCGCGCTGGTCGTGGTAATAGCGACGGCGCGCGCGATGGGCTGGGTCTTCCGCAGCGCCAACCAGCCGCCGGTAGTCGGCGAAATTCTCGCGGGTATCGTGCTCGGTCCGTCGTTGCTCGGACGTCTCGTGCCGGGCGCGGAGGCATATCTGTTCCCGGCCATGGTCGGGCCATACCTCAATATCATCGCGCAGGTCGGCGTCATCCTTTATATGTTCCTGGTCGGGCTCGAGCTCGACCCCTCGCTGCTGCGCAAACGCGGGCACTCAACAGTTGCGATTTCGCACGCGAGCATCATCGCGCCGTTCCTGCTGGGCGCGACGATTGCGCTCTATCTTTATCCGAAGCTCTCGACCAGCGACGTGCCGTTCACGTGCTTCTCGCTTTTTCTGGGCGTCTCGATGTCGGTGACCGCATTTCCGGTGCTCGCGAGAATCCTGACCGACCGCGGGATTCACAAAACCCACATGGGTGCGATTGCGCTGACCTGCGCCGCCGTCGATGACGTCACGGCGTGGTGCATGCTGGCCTTCGTGGTCAGCGTGGCGCGGGCGCAGGCAACGGGCGCGGTGGCGACGATCGCGATGGCGCTCGGATTTATCCTGCTGATGATCCTGGTAGTGCGGCCCGCGATGGTGCGTCTGTCGCTGCTCTACGGAAATCGCGGGAGGCTGACGCAGGGCGTGATGGCGGCGATATTCATCGCGCTGCTGATCTCCGCGTCTGCGACCGAATTGATCGGCATCCACGCCGTGTTCGGCGCGTTCGCGCTCGGCGCCGTGATTCCGCACGACAGCGGAATGGCGCGCGAGCTGACCGACCGCCTCGAAGACATCGTGATCGTGCTGTTGCTGCCTGCCTTCTTCGCATATACCGGCCTGCGCACACAGATCGGGCTCGTCAATGGATACGAGCAGTGGATGATGTGCGCGCTGATCGTGGTCGTCGCATCGGCGGGCAAGTTCGGCGGCAGCGCGATCGCGGCGCGAATCACAGGACTCAGCTGGCGCGACTCGTCGGCGCTCGGCGTTCTGATGAACACGCGCGGCCTGATGGAACTGATCGTGCTGAATATCGGGCTCGAGATGAACGTAATCTCGCCGACGCTGTTCGCGATGCTGGTGATCATGGCGCTGGTCACCACATTTTCGACCACGCCGATTCTGCATCTGATCACACGCCGACAAGTTGCTGAGATCGAGCCGTTCCCGGAGATGGGCACGTTCTCGCCAGAGCCTGCGGTCGCGCCGCAAGCTCCGATTCGCGCACCGCAGCCCGCCCCGCGGCCTGTCCAGCCTCCGCCGCGCCCGATGCTGGTTGGAACGGAGCACAGCGCCATCCTGGTGCCGATATCGAACCCCGAGGGCGTCGGCGTCCTGGTCGAGCTGGCGCTCGCGGCGACGCCGCACGACGCACCGCCGCCGCGCGTGCTCGCACTGGTTAAGACTCCATCGGGGGGAGTGCGCTCTGGACTTCGCGAGGCCGAGCAGCGCGTGCCACCCCGCTCTCTCGCGCTGGCGGCGGCGCTGGATCTCGCAATCGAGCGCGGCAGCATCATCACGCCGCAGGCGGTCTGGACGACCGACCCCGCGGCAGACATTTTGGCGTTCGCCAAAGAGCCGCAAATCGGATGGCTGCTGATGGGATCGCATCGCGCGGTCTTCGGCTCCGACTTCATGGGCGGCGTGGTCCGCGAAATTCTGGACAAGGCCCGCGCGCTTCCGGTCAACGTCGCGGTCGTGATTCACGGCGGCGGGCGTCCGCTCGACCGGGTGTTCGCGGTAGTAGATCGCGGCACCCATGGCCGCGCCGCACTCGACCTCGCGCTGCGGGTAGCGCTGCGCAAGAAGTCCGGCTTGCACGCCGTGCTGGTACCCGAAGATGGAACCGCGGAAGATTCCGAACTGCTGGAACTGATTCGCGACGCCGGCCGCGCACTCGGCCGCCGCCTGCACACGGATGTGCTAAGCGCGCCGACCGCAGCTCAACTCGCGCGTCAAACCCCCGGCGGCCTTGTCGTAGTCGCGACGAACCTCGCAGACAAAGTCGGCCTCTCCCCCGAAGATCTAACCGACCCCAAACGATGCGTCGTAGTAGTGCAAGGCTCAGAAAGCGCCCCGGCCCGCCTAGGCGCCCGCACAATAGAGCATCACCGAAACGTCAAGCCTTAGCTGGGCCGGTTTCGCGGGCCAACTGCTCGTTGGTCTTTAGCTCGACGCCTAGCCAGTTGTAGAAGATGCCGCCAATTGCAGCGCCGGCTATGGGCGCGACCCAGAACAGCCACAGTTGCGATAGTGCCCATCCGCCGACGAACAGCGCGGGGCCGGTGCTGCGCGCGGGATTTACCGAAGTGTTGTCCACCGGGATACTGATCAGATGAATCAGCGTCAGCACGAGGCCAATCGGAATCGGCGCGAAGCCGACGGTGGCACGCTTGTCGGTCGATCCGAGAATCAC